>Ga0181351_1000055_pt1 | contig 30807 bp, 67 predicted proteins | sample Su13VDMM15SD_FD_170485 | JGI IMG/M metagenome (GOLD analysis project Ga0181351, IMG submission 170485) | Freshwater viral communities from Lake Michigan, USA - Su13.VD.MM15.S.D | ecosystem: Environmental > Aquatic > Freshwater > Lake | place: USA: Michigan | collected 2013-07-16 | reverse complement strand
ATTGGGATTAAATTCAGAAGGTAACGAGTATATTGCTTGTTGTCCAGATAATAATTATGTGGATATAACATTACCAGAATTACGACTGCAACTTAAAGAGGTTAATAAGCAATTGGATAAACTTTTGTTGCTGGGAAGCAACGATGAAAGCATAGTTGATAAAAAAAGAGAGTTACAAAAACAAATTAGAAATTTAAAAAACAGTAAAAAATGACAAAATTAGATTTAGTTGCCGAAAAACTTGATACATTAAGTGTTGGCGAAAATTTTTCAAAAATGGAATTTATCAAATTGAATTGGGATAAAAATGATTATTTTACACAACGGTCTTTTGATGTAGCTTTATGCAAAGCAAAAAAGCAATTTCCAGCAAGAGTTTTTAAATGTATGGGTAAATTAATAGTTAGGATTGAATAATTATGATAGTGCAATTAAACCCAATGATTCCAATTTTTAGAGTTTCTGATAATATGGAAGGGTATGCCTTTTTAGTAATTGATTACTCGCAAGAGCATAATTTATTATTTAGTTGTGCAATGGATAATGGCGAAATTTGGACTTTGAGTAATAAAGAGATAAGATTTTCAAAAAACATATCGTTAGATAGAAAATTATAAATTATGAATTATATTTTAATTTGGATAGGTTACGAGTTTTTAAGACCAAAAATGATTTGGTTATGGTATTATTTAATTAAAAAAGGAAGTCAAAAATGAAACAAGAAACACTTGAACTTATTACAGTTCAGTCAGTAGCTTTGCCAAAAGGATATAAACCTTTTACTACAAAAACAGAGGAGCAAGTACTGTATTGGTTACAGAATAAAATTAAATCGGTTCATACCGCAAACTACATTTTAAGATTAAAATATGAAGAAAAACAAATAATTAAGTTGAAATATGCTGAATTATTATCACGAAACGACTAATTTAAAACTTTGATTTGTTTGTAGTTTCTTTTATAATGGTATTATTTGTAATATTTATTTGTATAATTGATTATTTTTACAACTTAATTTATAATTAGACAAAATGAAAAACGATTTATTATATTTAGGAGTAATTGGTGCTTTAGGGTATATATTATATAAAAATAGTCAAACCCCAACTACTAATACTGAAACTCCAAATAATAGCGGTTCTGAAAACCCAATGCCTTTGCCAAATGAAATAGTTACAGATTTATTAAAAGATTGCCCTATTGATTTTTCAATTCCTTATGGAACTGTTGGAAATTCTACTAAATATTCATCTATTAATGGTAAATATTATAGACAGTCTATGGGTGCTTCTATTAGAAGCGTTCCTACTGAAATTTCATTAATAGAATTTCAAAATGCTTGTAAAGATTTTAAAGCGTTAGAAGCGTTAAAATTAAAAGAAAAACAAGATGAAAAACTACTTAATAAGGCAAAATCTGGAGTTGATTTATTAGCAGATAGATTTGTTCAATTTAACGGTACTCTTATTAGAGGAGTAATGTAATCATTAAAAATAAAAAAATGGCAAAAATAACTAAAATAAATGGAGTAGAATTTATAACATATTCTTTTCATTACACAAAATTTTCAGCAGACGAAGTTGCAAAAGTTCTTAAAGGTTTTGGATATAAAACCGCAGTTCGTAAAGTTTCAAAACCATCTGCTTACGATAAAGGTTCTACTTCAAGTACAATGTATGCCGTTTATAGAAGTAGGGTTAAATAAATAATAAAAAATAAAAATATGACACCACAAAATAAAAAAATAGCAATGTATGTAGGCGGAGCAGTTGTTGTAGGAGCAATTGGATTTTTCGTTTATTCTTTTTTTCAAAAACCAGTTACAATTAGTAAAACAACGGTTGCACTTACAAATGATGAAGAAGAACCAACAAGACCAAATTTTGTAGCTAACAATCCATTTACTGCATTATTAATTAAAGGCGTACCACCTTTAAAATTACCTACCTATGCGTGGGAACAAAAGGTTTAATAAAAAAATTATTTTAAATTAATCTATTATAAAAATGGCAACTCAAACTAAATTACAATCATTAACTTCAAATCAATATTATAAAGGTTTGAATAATCGTTATGATAATAGAGTAAAAAAACTTAAAAAAAATGGTTTTTCATTAAATAGAGAATATATGACTTGGTATAAAAGAAGTTTTAATATGACAGATTTAAAAAATCATAGATTAATGTCAAATGAGTTTGTTTTTCATTCAGACAATAGGTCTTTTACTGATAAAATAAATAGAATGTAGTAAAAAAACAAAAAGTTAAAGTTTTCAAAATTAAGTGCCTATTGCACTTTTTTTTGACTTTAATTTGTATATTCGTACCGTAAACTTAAACAAAAATAAATATGGGTTATCACAGAAATTTAACACCGCAAATTTTAGAAATGCGAAACAGAGGTTTGACTTACAGACAAATCCAAAAAGAATTACAATGCTCAAAGGGAACTATCAATTATATATGTAGAAAAATTGATATGGTAGATATTGGCAAAAAGCAATATCCATTGAGTAAAGAATTGAAATTACAAATATTTGAATATTGCAAAACACATTCAATTTCAGATGCGGTTAAATACTTTAAACTTTCAACCTCATCAATCAATAAGTATAAAAAAATTCAAGAGTAAAACTCAATGAAAAAAAATAATTCTCTTAAGAAATTTAATAAACTTGCTAAACGTGTTTACAAAATATCGAAAAAACGTGAGTTAGGTTGGAAGTGGCAAGATGCTCAAAAATGGACTTCGGCTAATTTATTTCAGCAGTTTAAAGATTTACCTATATCAAAAATTAAAGTTACCGAAGTTGATACGGTTATTGTATCTATATTGGAAGGTAGTACAATGCCTATTCCTAAAGCTGGTGGCAAAAAAGCAGTAGAGGTTTGTTTCAATATAAATCAAATTACAAACGACCAAACAGAAGATGTGCCTTTTTATTATTTGTACGATAGAATTTTCGGTGGTAATGGCGAAGTTGGATTTGATGATAATTTAAAAATAGCAGTTGAAATTGATGGTTATATATCTACTGGAGTTATTAAAAAAAGTGAATTAAGTACTTCGTCTATTTCTGATTTAATTAAGAGCATTAGAGCATTAGATTTAGCTTCTGGCGAATTTGATATTATTTTTAAAAGGGTTTTTATTTCAGACAAAGAAACAGAAAAAGATAATCCTTGTAATGGTTACATACTTATTACTATGAATGGTTCAAGTGCCGATATAGGTACAAATGAAGTTGATATGGATGTAAAAAAACAAAACCTTACACCAGAATTACAAGCTAAAATTGACGAAGCTAAAAGACTTGATGCAGAAGCTAAAGAATTAAAAGCATTAAAGAAAAAATCATTAAAACAAGAACGCCCTAAAGCGGTTGAACCTAAACCAGCCGAACCTACTAAAGCTACATCTGAAAACAGAGAAACGGAATTAAGAAAAGTTTTAGAAATTTTAAAGGAAGATTTTAAAGAGGGAATTTTGACAAAAAAACAATATTTAGCAAGACAAAAACAAATATTAGATAAGTTTGAAAAAGGTGGGAAAATATAACAACAAATCACTATGGAATTTGATATTAAAGAGTATTCAAGGGAATACAAAAGAACAAAAATAGATAGGACTTATAAAAAGCTAATTAACTGTAAAAGCGATTTTTTAGTAAGAATGGGAAGTGAATGTAACGAATTGTTATTTGATGGCAGACATAGAGTATATAGAACCGATAGCAATAACTTTCCAAGAAAATTTATATTTTTATTTAATTCAGTTCAAATAGATGCACGAAAATTTTTACTTAAAAATCCAATTATTGATGTTTCGCCAAAAGTAGAAGTAACCAAATATAATTACTTATATGACCACGATAAGGGAATAATAACTGGTACTGATTTAGACCACGCATTTTGGCGAATTGCTTACATTAAAAACTATATTTCAAAGCGTACATACAACTACGGATTGAATAAAGAAGCTAAAGCGTTGCGACTTGCTACGCTATCTGTTTTAGGTAGGGAAAAAGCATTTGACAAATATGTTGAAGGACAATTTGTAGAAAAAGTAATTACTAAAAAACTTGACCCACATTTACAATCAGTCTATAAAGATATACGTTTCTCTTGTTATTATATGATGTATGAATTATCATTATTGTTAGGCGATGATTTTGACTGTTGGAGAACCGATTGTATCTATTATAGAGATACAGTAGCCAACCGAAAGTTAGTACACGACTATTTTGACGAAAGGGAAATGTTATATAAACAACTGATATTCACGCAAGAAGTAGAAATTTAAAATAAATTTATTTATTATAAGTAATATTTTTATACTTTTTTATGTAAATTACTTTTTTATAATATTTATTTATTATATTTGCTAAAATAAAACCAAGAAAATGAACTTAAAAACAACCCCGTTTTCTATTTCAGAAAACAAAAAAAAGTATGCGTTATCTACCTTTGAAGAAATGGGAGTTACCATAAACATACTTAATGAAGTTACAAAATATCACAAAATTCCAAGTGGAAATTTTTATAAATTTGGAGTAGTTGTAGAAGGTAATTACTATTGGTACTTTAATAGTACACCAGTAGCAAACGATAGGACAAAAATGCGTGAAATTTTTACCGCAATACTTATGGTTACAAAACCCAATGAAGTACCGTTTATTTATAAAGTAAAAAGATTATGATTTTAATTTCAAAAGACGATAGCGAAAGATTAATTGAGGAATTTGTTGTAAAATTATCTAAACATAATAATTCAACTGAATTGGCAACTCAATCTATGAATATTTTAAATGACGAAACTTATAAAAAGATTTTGTTAGGTTGTTTACTAATAGATTACAGAGATAAATTTAAAGACGTTGATGATGGCGAATACGATATGCGTGTAGCTATGTTTAGTGCGGTTAATTGCATATTTGATGAAGATTGTGATGATAACCTTATGCTACCTAAATTTAAAGGTTTATTTAGTTCAGAAAATGAAGAATTGTCGTGGAACAATCCAAAATTACAATTTGCATTTTCTCAATTTGTAAGTGCCTTTTATAGTTACGAAATATTTGAAAATAAGTACCCATTAATAACTGAAGGATTAAAAATTGTAATATGAAAAAAGCAAAACAATTTAACCATTTTAAAACTATTTATGACCGAGTTAGGTTTTTATTGGAAACCAACGAATTATTAAGGGATAACGATAATAAACTTATTGCTACATACCACCATAACGAGTTAGGTAAGGATAGGATTGCTGAAATGACTGCTACGGAATATTTAACCGAGTTCGCCTATGGTAGATTAACAAAATCCGAAAGTATTACAAGGATTCGTAAAGACTTACAAAGAAAATTTGAAAATTTGCGTGGTTCACAATATAAAATAAGAGTTAAGAAAAAAGAGGATTGGTTTATAATTGGAAAAAAAGAATAAATATGAAAGCAGTATTAATAACAGTAGCTGGAGAAGAAATTAAGATTATACTAACTTCATTTGATAGTGCAAGAAAAATGATTTGCGAATATGGTTACAATTCGCCTTTAGAAATTATTAATTTACAAGATGGAAAATGTATGTTAATAGACGAGGAGGGTAAATTAAAAAAACTTGCTTTAAATCAAGTAGCAACCGATTTGGCACATACTATTGAAGCTATTTACCCAAGTGATTATATAGTCGGAAATGTGATTATAATTGACGATGTTGATGAATTTGACGAATTGCCTTACGAGTAAAAAGAAAAAAGGCGGTAACAACTCCGCCTTCTTAACCAAGAAACTTAAACAAACACTATGGATAATGATGTTATAACTTCAAAATTAGTTATTTATATCAGTAATTCAATTTTATTGCCAAACAATATAATAAACTGATTAAACTAAAAGATTTTCTTTTATGGAAAAGATACGATTTTACAAGTATTATTTTAAAGGTATGCCAAAACCAATTATAATGGAAGCGGAAAGTAAAGCGGTTGCTTATGATATGCTACGCCAATTAAGTTTTAAATCTCAAACTGCAATTGATATGAAGTTGTTAGAAGATATTAGAGTAGAAACGCCTTTAATTGGAATATCAAAACGTAAACGTGAGGGTAAAGATTGGGTTTGGATTGGTAAAGAAAATAGTAGCAATGGTTGGATTTTACAAGAGGAATTTGATAGAATAGAGAAACTTAAACAACAAAAATAATGATTAAAATTTCACAATCTTTTTTAAAAGAGTACGCAAAGTATAAATCTGGAGATACTTGCGGTTTACAAGTAAAAGCAAAGTACATTGATGGTGTAAAATTCCCCTCAAGTGATGCAATGGAATACGGTAATGCCTTTGAGTATTTGGCGACTGGTTCTATACCCCGTGATGGTCATATACCAGAAATTGAAAAGGTTTACGTTGGAACTAAACGTGAATGTATTTCAGCACAATATCAAAGAATTATTGAAAGTGCAGAACTGTTTAAAAAAATTGTAAAGCATTATGAAATTGAAATTATTGATATTGGAAAGGTATCTACCGAAGATGGTATGACTGGTATAATGGATATTGTAGCAAATTGGGATGATAGGATTTGTATAATTGATACAAAGTATAGCGGAGTTATTGACGACAAATGGTCGGAGTTTGGTTGGAATATAGATGCGTTGCCAGAGAAACACAATTTAATGATACAAGCGGTACATTATAAACTACTACTTGCAAAAGAATTGAATTGTGATGTTGATGATATTGATTTTTACTTTTTTGTATTTTCTTCAAAAAACGTACACGATGTGAAACTTATAAAAGTTCATAACGAAGAAAATACGTTTGCCACGCACTTATCAACTGTTGAATGGTTAAAGCGTGAACTTACAAAACCAATAGAGCAAATTTTTAAAGCTAAACCTACCTTACAAAGATGCTTTGAATGTCCTATATCGGATAAATGCGTTAGTAAAGTAGAAATACCTCACATTGACGAAATAGTATATTAAAATGAACAGACAAGAATATCATATAGCTATTATTGATTTGGAAATTTACGAATTAACAACATATCGTAAAAATCTGAAACGCTTTGCCTTATTTGAAATTCGTAAAAATAATTTGTTCGCAAAAAAATTTTATAAAATTTTAGACGAAGTAGATAGGATAACAATAGAAATACACGAATTAGAAAACAGAAAATCAGAAATTTTAAACTTAAATAAATATTAATATGACACCAACATTAACAACAAACAAAGATGTTATCGGAAACTTTACTACCACAATTGAAAGGTACGAACAAAAGAATTTAGGCGAACTTTTAGAAGGTAGCAATATGACACCAGCTAAATTTAAGCAAATTGTAATCAGCGAATTAAAAAAGTCTGACAAACTACAACAAGCGTTTTTGAGTAATCCAGCTTCACTATTTGCAAGTATTTTGCATTGTGCCGAATTAGGACTTAATCCAAGTCAAACGATAGGCGAATTTTACTTTATTCCATTTAAAGATACCATAACACCAATTTTAGGTTATAAGGGTTTATTGACCTTGCTTATGCGTTCAGACAAAGTAAAAAAAATATGGTCGGAAGTAGTTTACGAAGGCGATGATTTTATTTATGAATTGGGTATGCACCCTACGTTAGTTCACGCACCAAATCACGAAGCAATAAGAAAATCCGCAAATATAAAATTTGTCTATGCGTGTGCTAAAATTGATGATGAAATCGTGTTTAAAGTAATGTCAAAAAATGAAATTCAGAATATTATAAATATGGCTAAATTCTCAAATGATTTATACTTCAACGATAAAAAAGACCCCGAACAATGGATGGCTAAAAAGACTGTTTTAAAGCAATTGGCTAAACTAATGCCGAGAGAAGATGATAGACTTAAAAAAGCGGTTTCAATCGATGACCAAATGGAAGGCGGAGGTTATTTGATTATGGATGAAAATGATACCGTTAAATTTGTTCAAGGTACTATTATTGGAAAAAAAAGTAGCATTTATGACAAATTAATGGAAAAAAACACATCAAATAATTTATTAGTGGAAAATAATGAATTATCTTTGAACTCTTTACAGTCATAAACTTCTGCGAGTTCGTGAATAGTGAATAGTTAATGATACAAAAAAGGCGACCTAAACAGTCGCTTTTTTATTGTACTATTATCGTAACAGTATTATCTCCATTATTTGCGGTATAAACATTTGAAAAGTTATCAACAACTATTGCATAAGGTGCAATTCCAGTAGTTCCTATAATTGAAGAAGCACCTAATTGCGTTATTTTACTTACATTATCTGAAATAATATTTGCAGTATATAAGTTATTTGAACTGTCTATTGCAATTGAACTTGGACTTAAACCAGTTGTTCCTAATATTGTAGATACTCCCAAAGAAGTAATTTTGCTAACATTGTTTGAACCAGAATTTGCAGTATATAAATTATCAGAATTATCAATTGTAATTCTTTGTGGATTTGTACCAGTTGTTGCAAAAATAGTTGAAATTCCTAATGGCGTAATTTTAGAAATATTACTACTACTATTATTTGATGTAAAAATATTACCTAAACTGTCAAGAACTAAACCAGATGGAATTGCTCCAGTTGTTCCTAAAATAGTTGAAATTCCTAATGAGGTTATTTTACTAACATTATTTGAAGTTCGATTTGCAGTAAAAACAGTACCTAAACTATCTATTATAATTGCAATAGGTTCAAGTCCAGTTGTTCCATAAACTGTTACTACTCCTAAAGGCGTTATTTTTTTTACATCATCAGTTGATATACAACCAACATATAAATTATCAGAAGCATCAATTACAATACAAGTAGGAGTTGCTGGAATAGTTAAAGTTGCAAAAACACTTGAAACACCACTTGGCGTTATTTTAGTTATAGTACAAGGACTTGGAAAAGTATCAGCGGTATAAATATTTCCTAAACTATCAATTGCTATTGCTTCGGGAGTTCCAAATGTAGTGCCTAAAATAGAACTTCCAGCTATACTTATATTTGAGTATATGTAATAATTTGACGAAACGTATATTATACTTCCAGAATAAGAAAAAAGACCTTGATTAAGCGTGTTTAAAGCATAAACTATACCTTGAATACTTTGTGTTGTAACTTGTACAGTATTGACTACAATCGTTGGATTTGAAGTATTAGATATGTTGATGCTTACATTAGTTATACCAACAAAACTTTGCCCCGTTAAATCAAATTCGTAAAGTAAATTATTATTGTTCGCAGTATTACTGTTAGGCACTACACCTAAAATAGAAACTGGTTGTGCTAATGAAGTATTATTTTTGACCTTTAAATTTATTTGCGACTGTATTGCTTCCATATTTTATTATTTTTTGATAAAAAGTAAAATGCTAATCCCATTAATGCTAATGAAGTCCATATTACTACTTGCGGACTAACATACTTTTCATTTTTTGCAAAATTTACAAAATGCTCACAATTAAAATTGATAAAGTCATATTTGTAATTTTTTAAATTATTATATAATTCTTTTAAATCCTTTGTGTTTAAATCAGTTTTTTCAACTGAAACTATATCTCTACCTTTAATCCAATTTTCTAAAGGTTCTTTAATTACGTTACCGCCCTTTGAATTTATTTTATCAGGTTGGTTATGAATTATAAAAATATCATTTCCCGTTTTTTCAATTATTCCGTAATGATAAATTATAGGTAAAATTTCTGCTTTTACTTTTATTAAATCTCCACTTTCTAAATTTGATACCGTATAATTTCTATTTTCAATCCTTATTTTGTTAAGCGGTGCTTGGTTAAATTTCTTCTTTATAATCATTGAATAAATTAAAAAAATCGTTGTTAAGGAAATTTGTTCGTGGAACTAAATCTCGATTTGCTAATTGAGTTGTATATAATATAATGTATAAAGTTTCACTCGGTAATAATGTAAAATCTAAATTGGTTCTACCATCAAGAAAAACATTATCCCTTGTTAATTTTAAAAATAATGAGGATTGAAATTGATAAGGGTCTATTGTAGGAATATCAACATAAGATTGTAATGTACCATTTACATCGTATCTATTGAATTGATATGACTCTAATATTTGACTATTTGCATTTGCTTTTAAATACATATCACTAATACCATAGACAAAACTTCCCATAGAATTTATAATGGAACTATAAGGCGTTGAATCGTTACTTGAAACGGTTACGACCCCATTAACGTAAGTCGTTATGGTTGGAATAAATATTGGCATATTTTAATTTTCTTCTGCTAAAACTTTGCCTTCGCTTGACATTGCTCTTAATTTTCCAGTTGTTTTACTTCTGGTAATTTTAACTTTGTAATCTTGCAAAATCATAGCATTTAATTTATCTAATTCACGTTTCGGTTCTTTGTTATCAATAGCATCACGCATAGCTTGTAAACCAATTACTGCATCCTCTTTAACTTTTTTTTCTTTTTCAGTTGCTACTTTTGGTGCTTCGTATTTGTTAGTAGATGAACTACTATCCCCTTTTTTGCTTTTTGGTTTAAAAAACCAAATTAAACCTAATGCTACTGCAACGGTTATTAACAATGTTTTAGTTTCTTTATCCATTTTTATTTTTGCCTAATTTTAATATTACTACTGCTAATATAACAATTCCAACACCTAATACAATATAAGAAGTATATCTTTTACCTTGAATCCTATTTAACATTTCATTATTATTTTGAACTGCCAAATATTGATATATAATTTGTTGCTTCGCTATTTCGCCTTGCACATCTTGTAAGCGTTGCTCTAAAAATTTTTGTTGGTCTAAAGATAGCAAAGCAATCTTTTGTTCCATTTCCCTTTGCTTTTTAGCATCCGCTTTAGCAAAAGCACCACTAACTATTGCACTACCAATGTTACCGAGTACTGCACTCCCAATATTCGCACCAATTCCTCCACCACTTGATTTTTCTGGCATAATTTTATCTTTTAGAAATTAAATAAACACCAAATATAATTCCCAATCCAATGCCTAACCCCGTTACATATAACCAAGTATCTTTTAATCTTGCGGTACTTTCGGTTTGCAAAGATTGTCTGTATTGTAATAAACTATTTGCTAAAATTCCAGTTCTTGCATTTTCTGTATCACTTCGCAATTTTTCAGATGCAAGTTTTTCATTTGAAGTAAGTGTTGCTAAAGTTATGTTGTATTGTGCTTGTCTATTTTTTTTTGCGGTATCAGACTGCATACCAGCGGTTATAATACTTGTAAAAGTGCCTAATAATGCTCCGACAACATTTAATTCCATATCAGTTGAAACCGCAATATCCATATCATTTGCAAAATCTACATTTGAATCAACAATTATAGCTTTAAAAGTTAATTCGTAAATTTGTTGTAAGGTTGCAGTACTAACAGAAATATCATAGCCATACTTTTGTAAAAGTTTGACTACGACTTCTGGTTTTTCATATATAAAATCCGCTAATTTTTGTTCAGCAGTGCCTAATTTCTCCATTTATAGTAAATTAAAAATTAATTTATCAACAAACTTACAAAAAAAAATATTACGAATATTATTTTAAGGCACTAATAATTGATTGAGTATCAAATACCTCTTTAAAATCATTATACGGTAATGTTGAAATATCTTCATATAACAAATGTTTTGTATAACTATTGCTTTCAAAATTTACTTCTTTTGTTGGTTGATTTGCAATTATATTAGTGTGAATGTTATATCCAAATACTCTTGGATTTGTACCAATCCAACCTACAACACTTGGTAAATTTAACGCAGTAGCAATATGTAATGAACTACTATCTATTAAAAGTCTTTTGCTCGATAAAGTAAGCATAATAGCAATACTTCTCCAACTATCTAAAGCACCAATAGTATTTTCATACATTAATTGGTCTTCTCTTTTTATATGCAATATTGCATAATCATTTTTAAATTGAGAAACGACTTCATTTACAATATAAGCTGGTAAATCTCTTGTCCAGCTATATTTTAATGGTTGCCCAACCGCACCTCCATTTGGCTGAATAGCCATAATCGGTTTGTCTAATTTATAAAATGGTTCAAAATATTCTTTTTCTCCTTTTGATAAAAATATTTCTGGTAACTCGCCATTATATTTTAATCCATACAATTCGCACCATATTTCAATTAAGTGTTTGCTTTCAGTAATAAAATCACTTGTAGAATAAGGGTCTGTTATAAAAACTTTTGTGTCTTTATTATGAATATAGTTTTTATATAAACCTACCGCTTGTTGTTGATGCAAAACCTTATTCACATTTGGATTGCCAATAAATACATCGGGATAACCAGTAATAACAATTATATTTGCTTTTTTATATTCTTTTTTTATTACTTTAAGAACCGCAGTAGCCATAATCGACTTACCCAATCCACCATCTATTGAAAATATTACTGTATTTGCCATTATTTTATTTTTTATCTATTTGTTTTTTAAGTCCATATTCCGAAAACGTGTACCACATTCTTTCGTGTAAAAAGTAAATAATTGGTTTAATGCAAATTTCTGTTAATCCAATTCCACCAGCAACCCAAAAATTGCCAGTAAAGTAGTAAGATATTAAGCAAGTTTGAAAACTTCCTAACATTCTATAACTAAATGCTTTTGCTAAATGTCTTTTATAATTTACCATCTTTTCTTAATTGTTCTCTTATTTTTGTTGCTGAAACTTTTGCTATTTCATTAGGAGGTATATGTTGTATAATATCATAACCTACACCACGCCCAAAATCAATTGAACAAATATCTGGTATAATAATTACTTTCATTATTCCCGAATTTATTAATAATGCGTACACATCGTAAAAGTTCATTTGAACCTCCTCCGCAGTATATGGGTTTTTTTCATTTGGTTTAATATCTCTTATGCAAATAAGAATATTTTTACCTTCATTAAGTGCTTGTTGAAATAATGCTTGATGCGATGCGTGAATAGGTTGCCACCTACCGACAAACATAGCAAATTGATTAGGTTTTTTTTCTAATGAAGATTTAACGTGTACTATTTTATCCCAATTTTCCATAATTAAAAAATCTTTTTATTTTTTTTATTTAAGAATTTTTTTCTAATTTATATTGTTTGATTTTATCTAAAAGTTCATTTACTGAAGTAAGTTCGTCAATATTTGTAGTATCTATATCAATAAAATCTAAAAATGGAATTTCATAATTTTCAACGTGGAAATTTTCTCTACCTCTAATATCGGTTGTATGCACATAAATTTCAATCACATCGGCAGTAAGTTTAAGTTCTTCCCTCAAATTTTTATAAGGCGAAACTAACGCAATGATAACATCGTGTAAATGGTCTGTATCAATATATTTAGCAATAGCATACGCTTTGCCTATATTATCCCTACGACCTTGTTCTGAATAGTCTTTGTTATTTAAAATTTTACGCAAATCATCGCCATCAATAATAAATACTTTTCGTTGAGGATTTGATATTTCTAAAGCAGTTCTTAAATGTTTGGCTAATGTAGTTTTGCCAGAGTGCGGTTGCCCAATTAAATTATAAATCATTTTGTTGTTATTAAGTTTCTCGGTTCAAATATAATTAAAAATTATACATAACCAAAATAATTATAAAACCATTTGTAAGTATTTTTGATACTGTTAGATAATTCAAATCCTAAAACTTCATTATAATCATCTTCTTTTCTTTCAAATTTAGGTCTTAATGTATGGTCGCCATATATTCCGTGAATAATGTCGTTTTCTTTGGTGTATTGCGTTACATTTTCAAAATCGTGTTGTTCGTAATAAGGCAGTTCAAAGTACTCGTATAAACGCTTCATTTCGTTTTCTGAATTAGCCATTAAATCTTCGTATCTAATGAATAACATTTTTTTATCTATACCTTGCTGAATACAATCTTTTAATCTATCCATTGAAATTCCAACTGGAACTCCATCTGCCCAAATATTAATTCTTTTATCCAATGTTGTGCCAACTAATTGTGGTGCGTTTTGAATATGACTATCTCTATGTGGATTTTTTCTAAAGTTTTTTTCCATTGAACAATAAACTGAACGTACATCTCGAACCATACATACAATTTTTGGTTTTTCATTTAGCATATTCAAAAGGTTGTAATGAATACCCCAATCTCTACTTTTATCTACAATAAATTGTTTTTCAGTAATGTTATTAAAAAACCCTTGCATACCAGCTCTACAAAAACCTAAAAACGCTTTTTCCATTGCTTCTTTGTCTTGCGACAAAATTGCTTGGGAATGAGCATAAGTATTTTTTGAATTTAAAACTAAATCGCCTAAACCAGAGGTAGGCGTACAATAAAAATCTGGGTTTTGTGCAATCAAATTTTGTAGCAATGTGCTTCCGCTACGAGGTAAAGAGGAATTGAAAAAAATCTTTTTCATAATAGTTGTTGTTAGTGTTTCTTGATTAAGTCTTTCACTCGGTTTCATTTGAATTAACAAAGAGGAGTTACCGAGATTGACTTTTTTATTTATTGTATTTCTACTTTTGGAGTAGGTGTTGGTTGAGTATCTTTTACGTTTTGCAATTCTGCAATAAGATTATCAATTAAAGTTTTTAAATCAGCATCGTCTTTTAAGTTAAACCCTTCTTTTGACATCCAACGTATATCGCTATGACCAAAAAGGTTTATAGCGTGAAATTCTGTAATCAAAGTAGGATTTTCTGTTGGTTTTTTAGCAAATATTTCAGCTATTAAAGGCGTTACTTTTGTTAAACTATTAGTAGCAACTTTTACTGACAAATCTTTTGAATTTATTTGTGTTTCTCCGTAACCAAAAATATGAATTGTGAAATTTTCCATTTTATTTTTGTTTTATTTGTTGTTTTTTATATTTTGTATTTCTTGATAAACTCTTAATAGTTCAGCTTCTTTTTCAGCTAATAAATCTTCTGTTGGTATATCCTCGACTTCTATATATTCTACTCTTACTAAACCATTATCATCGTAAATTTCATTTCTAATTTGTGCCATATTTAATAATTTTATAAAGTTATACCTACTAATGGTACTGTTAAATTTTGAGCAGTTCCAGAACCAAATGGAGTTGGAGCAGAACCGAAAGCTGGTGTTATAAAAAGGGAAGTACTCATTACATTAGTAATAGAAAAAATAGGCGTTAAACTTGCAATTATTATACCAGAAAGTGTTTGTGTAGATGAAGTTTGTACGCCTATCCAATACGTTGTACCAGCTTCAAAAGTTTGAACGGTAGTTGCAGTTTTTATACCAGTTGTGGAACAATCTAAATTTGCACTTTCATAAAGTTTAATATCGGGTTTTCCGTTTAAATTTGAATATATTAATATTCTTGCATTTGAACCAATACCCGAAACTGTAACATTTATGTATAAAGATGCAGAAGTAATTGTTTGTGCTGGAATAAAAGCAGATACAGTTAATTTATTTACAATTCCAACTATTGTTGATATAGCAGTTCCATTTAAAGAAACATTTGTACTTTGTCCTACCGCTGGTTTTAAAAATGTATGTACCGCACCGCTTAAATTATTTGTAATTAAAAGACCATTTGTTGATACTTTTACCGAACAACCCGAACAAGCGGACATAGAGCAAACGGATAAATCATTTACAAATGTAGTATTACTTCTATTTGCAGTTATATTATTACCTACAATCATAGAACAACTACAATTATTTGTATTGTTACTTTTACCACCTAAAATACCTGAATAATTACCATTATTAACATTGCTTTTACCTCCACCTATAAATGAAAAATCACAACAAGTAATACTATTTTGAAAACCACCAACAATACTTGACCAATTACCATTAGTTAAATTACAAAAACCACCGCCAATTACTCCAAAATCACAATTTACAATATTACCTCTGCCACCACCAATTGTGTTACCACCGCTATAAGGAGTTATTACGTTTGTTAAACCACCGCCAATTGTATTACCTCCAGCATAAGAAACAGTACAATAAGTATTGGTATTAATTACATTACTTTGACCACCATTAATTACATCTGAAATTTTAGCACAACTATCATCGTTTAAAGATGGAAATATTTTATTGCAATAACCTCCCCCAATTATAGATTTACAACCAGAAGCAGTATTACATCTACCACCGCCAATTGTAGCGAAACAACCACTTGCATCATTTGTACCTAATATCGGCTGAATACCAGTTGCATTAGCATTATATTCAAAAGGACTACTACCACCACAACCACCGCCAACGGTATCAAATCCTAAATTAGCTTCGGCAAAAGCAATAAAGCTATTTACAGTAAAAGGCGTACCTACTGAATTTTCGCAATTTGCCAAAGGTTGAGTAAAAATATTAGTTGAAGTACCTAAATACTTATTATATATTACCGCTAAAGGAATAGCATCGTATAATGACAAAACATCAATAGCACACGAATTTTTTGGTGCAACTAATATAATACTACCATTATTTGATACTTGTAAACTTCCATCTACTATTTGTAATGTTATCATAACTTTATTTTAATTTTATTAAGGTACAATGCTTAATATTCCTAAATTACTCCATACCGCACCAGTTGGTAAACCAGCACTTGAAGTTGGAATACTCATTATTGATAAATTACTTACAAATGTTGTGGTACTTCTATTTGCAGTTATATTAGTTCCAGCAATTATAACATCATCACAACCATAAGTATTATTATTTCTACCCCCCACAATTGTTGAATAACCGCCAGATGCAGTATTATTTCTACCACCACTAATTGTTGAATGACCACTTGAAGCAGTATTTAATTCCCCACCACCTATAAATGACAAAGTACCAGAAGCAGTATTAGTATTTCCTCCACCAATTGTACTATAAACACCACTTGCATCATTTGTTCCTAAAATCGGCTGAATACCCGTTGCATTAGCATTATATTCAAAAGGACTACTACCACCACAACCACCGCCAACGGTATCAAATCCTAAATTAGCTTCGGCAAAAGCAATAAAGCTATTTACAGTAAAAGGCGTATTTGTTGAATCCTCACAAATTGATAATGGTTGAGTGAAAATATTAGTTGAAGTGCCTAAATACTTATTATATATTACCACTAAAGGAATAGCATCGTATAATGACAAAACATCAATAGCACACGAATTTTTTGGTGCAACTAAAATTATACTACCATTATTTGATACTTGTAAACTTCCATCTACTATTTGTAATGTTATCATAACTTTATTTTATTAAAATCCTAAATTAGCTTCGGCAAAAGCAATAAATGTATTTGCAGTAAAAACCGTATCTGTTGAATCAACACAATTAGATAATGGTTGATTAAAAACTGGTGTAAAATTAGCCAAATATTTATTGAATATAGAAGCAAAAGGCGTTGCGTTTTGCAATGCTAACGTATCAATAGCACAAGCATCTTTTGGTATTACCAAAATTATTGTACCATTATTTGATATTTGTAAACTCCCTACAATAATTTCTAACTTATTCATTTTTATATTTTTATATTTTCCAAAATTTCAAAACTAATCCCCAAATAAATGAAAGCACTAAACCGCCACCAACTAATCTTGATTTAAACTCTTTGTCTTTTTCAATGTAGGCATTATGTTCATCAACTTTTTTAATTAAACCGACTTGACCATAAGTTTCATCGCCAATTACAGTTTGATTTAATTTTATTAACGAAGTATTAACCTCTTGAATTTTCAAACTCATAGAAGATAAATTTTGTTTAATCCAATCTATATCAGAAGCATTTACTTCAATTGTTTGATTTGCTTTTTTAGTAGGTCTGCTTAACGCCATATTTTTTTATTTTAAACACCCAACTCGCTTAAATGCTTTGTTAGACTAATACTTTTATTTTTTATATTTCCGTTGTAAAATTGCAATCCTATTTGTGGAATACCGTTTGCATCTGAATACATAATAATATTACAACAAACATTCTGCAATTCGTCTTTAGTTTCTTTTGCGTACATTTCCAATGACTTTTTTAAAAATGGATTTGCAATACTTTCATATCCTAAAAAATCTATTTTTTTATCCATTATATTAATAAATCTAACATTTTCAACAACATTATTCTGTACACATATATCGTAGTTTACAGTACCGTTAATATCATTTGTTACTTTTATTTGTACTTCTCCAGTTGTAACATTATATACTTTTGCATACTTTGTTAAACCCGTAATCATAATCTTTTTTACTATTCCTTGCACCATTTTGTTGTTATTTATAAGTTTCTCGTGTAAAAATAATTATTTTATTCCTAAAATCGAACCTAATTTTGGATTATTTTTACTGAATTTTTGCAATAAATCATCAATACCAGAACTCTTTAATAAATCTGCACTATATTGAAATTTCTCTTTGTCAAAATTTAAAGTATAATTAAATCCTAAAAATTTAACTTTCATATTTCCAGACAATTGAATATTGATAGGTTTTCTTGAAATAATATCACTTCCTAAAGATAATGCGGACTGCTTAACTGCTTTTGTATCAATTACACCAGTAGCTTTAATACTTATTTTACTGTTTGGCAAAATTGTAATTGGAGTAGTTGAAATTGTACTACCAAATTTAACATCTTTAAAGAAAAAATCTAAATCATAACTATTTAGCGTTATTTGAAAATTAGATTTATTAGTAATATCAAATTCAACTGATATATTAATATTGTCGCCTTCAACACTTAAAATTTGAAAATTTTTAATATTGTAATCATAATTTAATGCCAATCCAACTTGATATGTAAAATATCTGTATAAACCAAATCCAGCTAATCCGAAACCACCTAAAAATAACCACTTTTTCATATTTTTAATTTTTTGATTTTGAATTGGTAAAAGTCATAATTAATGCTAAAGCACCAATCAATACGACTGCACCAAAAAATACTCTTTTATTCCTTTCGTATATACTTTCCGCTTGTATTCTTGCTTTGTCATAAGCACTATATTCAGCACCTATTCCAGCAACAACCTCTTGACGACTTGCCTCAACTTCTGCTTGACAACCATACTTTATAAAATCCTTTCTATCTTGATTTAATGCAATTGTTAATTTATCAGCAAAAAAAACTTCAACAGAATTTTCAACCAATAATCCTTTTTCATACATACTTGCAACATTTTTGGAATTACGGTCAATGCTTTTATTTAAGTCTAAACATTTTTTTCTGTTAAATGCTTTTGTATCTGTATCAGATGCACAATTATTAGTTTTATACTGTATAATTAAATCATCAAGTTGTTTTTGGTTTTTATCAAAATATAACTTAAATGTTTCATACGGATTAAGTATCAAAACATTTGTTGGAACTTTTTGAGTTAATTTCAAATTTTCCATAAATTTTTGTTTTGCATCCAAATTCCTTTGAATTATAGAACAAGGAGAACTTAATATTTGAATACCACTTGCCATAATTTATTTTTTTAAAACAACTATTAAACCAACTATTAAAACCAATGCTCCAACGCCAATATATACTTTTTGCAAATTAAAAGATTTATCAACAACATCTTTTTCTTGACCAATAGCGGTTTTTGTAAGTAAATTTGCACTTTCTTTTAATCTATCTTCTTCAATTTTATCTCTACATTCCATACTATTAAAAGTAAGTTCGTAAACATTTTTTCTTGTTTGCAATGATTTTATAGTTTCTCTATTTGCTCCGCCAGTTAATAATTTTTTAGTTTCATCTGAAAGTTCTTCAGTTATTAATTTAAGATTTTCGTCAGTTTTATAACAATTTTCTGGTTTTAATGGGTATTTTTTATATACTATCTTATTCTCTTTAGTTTCAATATAAGAACCCGTTGGACTTTCAGATGGTTTATAATCAGATTCGGCTGAACCTAATGTAAATAAACTTCTTACACCTCCTTGACCACTATCTAATGCTTTTGCCATTTTAATTATTTTTTTTTCTTAATTCACTTCCAATCATATAATATCCTAATTTTGTTAATTTATCATATAAATTTTTTAGTGATTCTAAATCTTCTTTTGAAAGATTTTTTACTTCACTTTTTGTATAAGTAGCACCAGTAGGTTTTATTTTAAGTATTTCTATGTGAAGTGCTTTAGCTTTATTAAAATTAGAAGTATCAATATCAATATCAATCATAGAATTAGCCAAATCTTTAGCTTTTTTGTCTAATTCTGCTAATTGAGATTCCCTATTTTTAGGTTTTGTCAATGTAAGTAAATAATAACCGATTATTCCTAAACCACCAACTATTAATAATGCACCTATACTGTTTTTCATAAAATCTAATTTTTATCCAATGCAAACTTAAATCCAACTAATAAAATTAAAATTCCAGCAACCGCCAAAGTATATTGAAGTACTTTTTTATTTCCAAATTCCTTTTCCTTATCTACTTGTTGTAATAAAGTCGTTTGTTCATTTAAAAGTTTTTCAATTCTACCAATTTCCCCAGTATCATATATTTTACCTACCGCCATATCATATTAATTAAAATTATTATGTTTTTGGTGTTTTTTTACTTAAAACTTTATAAGCAATAATAACCGCTAATAAAATACCAATGTATAAAACATAATTTGGTTTTTCTGGAACAACTCCGCCACCATCTGTTTCAGAAGCACCACCGCCACCACCACCGCCACCGCCTAAAAATGTTGGTAAGGATAAAGGAAAAGTATTACTAACAGTAGTTGCTCCACCGCCAGTAGATGCTCCACCGCTTGTAGGCGTTGGCGTTGGGGTTGGGGTAGGTGTTGGAGTTGGACTTGGACTTGGACTTGGATTTTCAAAAGTTGGTTCTGTAACCATACTTACACCACCGCCTTTAGTTGGTTCTTCATCTTGTAATATTGCTTCGCAACGCTCTCCAATTTTTACTTTTTTTCCATTTGGACAAATTTTATACCCTAATTCAGTTGATGTAGTTCCAATTCCCCCTTCTATTGATGTTCCAGCTTCTCTTGCCATAATTTATATTTTTAATTGTTAAATTTTAAATTGTTAATCCAGCGTTTGTTACTGTTTTTTTGATTAAATTGTATGTTTGTAAATTTGAATACCCAACCTCTTTATTAAACCATTCTACTAAATCTAAATCTTTATATCCAAATAGATAAGCACCCAAAGTAGGTTCGCCATACAAATAATAACTTTTTCTACCATAAGCATTATATACTTTTAAAAAGTCGTCTTTTTTCTGTAATTTATTTAGCACCGATTTAATCATATCAGTATCAGTACCAGCATCTTTCATTGAGTTAAATAATTGATTTGCATAATTATTAGCCACAGTATCACTTATTGTTGCTTTAGTATTATCGACTTCAATTGGTGTAAAATCCGTTGCTCCTACTGAATTATTTTTTAAAAAACCACCAATTCCACTTTTTAATCTGTTTACTATTGCAAAACCAATTATAACGATAGCAATTGCACCACCTACATAAAGCAATGGTTTTTTGTTATCCGCAATAAAATTTCCAGTTTTAGATATTAAATTTGATTCCATTTTTTATTTTTTTACAGTTGTACCGCCTTTAGTATTATAAGTTTTATTATTAAAAATAAAAGTTGATTCGTTAGATATAATTCCATTTGCCCACGCTGACAAAAATTGTGGTTGAAAAGTTAATAAAACCGTTCTATTTGAAGCGTTACCAGATAAGATAATCGTATCTATATCGCTTAAATCTTTATTTTTTTTAATTCTTGAATATAAAAAATATCCACCACCTAAAAGAATTACTAATGCTACTATTTTATATGCGTTATCTTTCATTATTTTACAATTTTAATTAATTGATTTTGATTATCTAAACTATACCCTAATTCTTTTAATTTTTTTAAATTCTCAACAATTACAGTTTGAATATTTGCTCTACTACTTGCTTTTCTATATCCATTTCTTTTTCTAATATCGCCAATAATTAATTCTCTTAATTGTTGAATTGCCAACATATCTTCATCACTTAATGTTTTTACAGTTGGTTTTACTGGCGTTCCTAAAACGGGGTCTGTTGTTTGAGTAACAGTACTTCCTACTCCTTCAGTTGGCGGTGTTGTTGGTGTTGTCGATGTTGTTGAACTTTTTTTATAATTCATATATAAAAACGCCCCACCACCTATTAAAACTACTCCCCCAATAATGTATAATACAGTATTTTTCATATTTTTTTATTTATTTTATTTTAATAGCTTTGTTATCTTTAATTGCGTAACCTAACAATTTTAATTGTTTTGCATACTTCATTATCTGTTCATTATGACGTGCTATATCTCTTTTTGCAGTTGCTTCAACTAAACTATTATTCACGTTTAATATTGATTTTTTCCAAAAATTAATTTTTAGTTGAATTTTTAAAATTTCATCTACTATATTTTGAGCTTTTTTTAATTCATCTGCTTTTTTTATTTCAAGTGCTAAATTATCTAATCTTTCAACTTCTTTTTTACCATCGTCTAAAATGTTTTCTGTTAATTTGTTTGCATTTTCAGTTTCTAATTCGTCTTTTTTTGATTTGTTTTTTAAATACAAAAACGCCACTCCACTTAATAAAATTAATCCACCAACTACATAAATTGTTCTATTTTTCATTTTAATAAATTTGTATTAATACGACTTAAATTTGGAACTGTCATTGGCGGTATTGTAGCCGACTGACCCCCTAAAATTGGTGCATTATTACTATTTTGTGTATTTTCAGTACTTGTAGTATCTGATTTTGTATTTTGGTTTTTAGTGTAATATAAATACACCCCAACCGCTACTAAAACCCCACCTACTATATAAAATCCTTTATGGTTCATATTAATACTATTTTAATTCATTTAAAGTAATTTCGCTAACTCCTTTAACATCGTTTAACCTTGCTTCTGTTTTAGCACCAAAAATACCATCTACTTGCAAACTTCCTAATGCTTTTTGCAATAAACCTACTTCAAGTCCTTTTGAACCTAATTTTAAAACTTTGTTTTTATCGGCTACTGCTCCTATTACTGGAGGTAAATCTGGATTTGTTGCTTTTGGTAAATTTTTTAACCACTTGTTAATAATTATAACGCCCAATAGAACTATACCTACTGAAACTAAAATTATTTTCTTTTTTTTATCTAATACCATAAATTATTATTTACAATTAATTTTCATCCAATCTTCTTCCTTTTTTTTCCAATATTCTGGACTTTGCACAACGTCTGGTTGTGCTAATTCAGAATATCTCCTATTACATTCCATTCGTTTATCACTTGTGGGAGCATTTCTTTTATTTTTTCCATCAAAAATATCTCTTACATTTAATTTAAAAGCGTACATTGAACTCAATGTTGCTCCAGCACCTAAAATAAATCCTAATGCTTTTGATTTATTATATTTATCTGCTACTAAATATCCTAAAACCCCACCTATTCCTAAAATAATACCCAGTTTTTGTAAATCGTCTGTGTTTCCTCCTAACATAACTTATTTTTTTATTGTAATACCATTTTATTTTTTTCAAAATTTTTGATAAAATTATCTATACGTTGAAATCTTTTACCATTTTGTTCACTTGGCGTAGTTTTAAAAACTTCGGCAAATGCCTGATACGCTTCTATTCTCGGATAACCTAAACCTAAATAAATCAAAAGTCCGTTAATATCCGCTTCACTTTCATCATCCATATTTTCATTAACGTAAAAATGACTAAATTCGTGAGTTAGTATAGCCAACCTCATCGGAACTGTATAATTATCAAATAATTTTTTTGACACTTGTATTCTGCCCGTTACCTTTGATATTCTCGCTGGTGTATTCATAACCTTACCATTTTTACCTACAATTTCTGAAAGGTACTCAATCATATATTCTCCATTATCTGATTGATATGATTTTTCAGTAGTTAAATAAGACGAATTAAAGCAAAATCTTTGTGCAAAATCTACAAAATATCTTACATTTTTATTTTGAATATCTATAACGTCTAAACGCTTTTCAAGAGGTATTTTATCAATAGAAACTACTTTTATATTATTTGTTTTTTCTTTTGGTAAATCGCCCATTTTTTCGTCATAGATACAAATAATCATTGAATTTGAAGTCAATGGCAATCGTACATAAAAAGTTTCTTCGCCAGTAACAGTTTTAAACCTATCTGTAAATACTGTTTTTGGTTTCGCTTCGTCATATATTTTTATTTTGACAACTGTTTGTGATGTTGTGGCTACTTTAATAACCAAACACATTTCGTCAAATCTCGTTTGCATCCTAAACTTCATACTTATTTTCTTTTTTTGTAAATACTATAACCAATAGCACCACCGATTATTAATAAACTTGAAATTAAAACCCACTTATTTAATCCTAAAACTAAATTTTTATTTTTGTCTGACTTTATTATAGTTGAAGTTGGAATACCAATACCCAATGAAGTTCTAATATCCTTTGTAACATTTTCAACTAATGTATTTGGAATAATAACGCCTTTGTCTTTTTCCCGTTGAATCCAATCTTTGAAACTCAAACTCGTTCCACTTTCCTTCCAAAGTTTGTTAGCACTTTGTCCGCTTGTTAATAATTCTTGTACATCTTGCAATATTTCCATTTGTTGTTATTTTTTTTTGGTTTCTTGACTTTTCTTGATAGCATCTTCCATACCCATTTTTTTAGGTAAATAATAATAAAGGTATAAGTACCCTAAAGCACCTATACCGCCTATTACTAAAATATAACCTATTGCTTTATTCATAATAAATGAATTATGCTTTTTGACTTCTTTGCCACGCTTTCCCTACAACCCAAACGGTTACGAAAAGAACTAATGCACTTGCTCCTACGCTTACTAAAGTTGTAGTAAGATTTTTTTTCTCATCTTTTGATACCAATGGTGTTGAACTTGGTAAAATTGTATCTACTGCTTCTAACATAATTTTAATTTTTTATTGTTATTTTTAATTTGGCGTTGGCGGTGTGTTTGCACCATCTTTTAACGCTTGAACTTTTTGTTTTTCAGAATAATTTGTATAAAAGTAATACCCCAATACCAATAAACCTAATACTACTAAAACTTTCTTATTTTTTGATAAATTTTTTAAGTTTTTCATTTTAATAAATTACTCTTGTGATTTTTTCCAACCTTTGCCTACAACGTAAGCATAACCATAAACAACTGCGAATGATACCGCAATTCCTAAAACTGCTCCTAATGCTTTTTGTGTGTTCATTTTTTTTTATTTTAAATTACTCTTTTGTTACTAAAATTGCTGTTGCAACTCCACCTACAATAGCACCAATAAGACCGCTTACATACACATTTTTGCCTTTGTAATGCCCTATCATTAATCCTAATACAAGTCCAGTTACTGCACCGCTTACAGATGCTTTTGAAGTATGTAATAAGACATCTCTTTTGTCTTTGCTTACAATACTTTTTACCTCTGACATATAATCTTTTACATCTTCCATAATAAATTATTCTTTTTTACTTCTGGTTACTGCAAATATTACAATTCCTAAAACTAAAACACCACCAATACCCAAAGCTATATACAAAGTATTATTTCCACTTGCTTTTGGCTTGTTCGCTTCTAACATTAATAATGCTTGTTTAGTTCTCTCTTGTTCAACTGCTAAAGCATCTCTACCTTGTTGTGCTGAAAGATTTGCTTGTCCTTGCAATAATTTTTTATTTTGATTACTTGAAATAGCCGTGCTAATAGCACCAAGTCCAAAATTAATACCACTTCCTATTGCTGATTGACCAGCTTCCGTTCCAAACCAACTCATAATTTATTTTTTTAAATTATTTTTTAGTTGCGAAATACACAACTGTACCTAACAATCCTACTCCAACTAATCCTAATACAACATAAAGAACTGTATTTGAACCTTTAGGTGGAATACCAGCACCAGTACCACTACCTTGTGATATTAAAAGTTGATTTTGTGATGTTTGAACCGAAGCATTAGCCAACGCCCTATCAGTTTTGTTTTTATCAACTTGTAAATAAGAGTTTACTCCAAACTGTAATCCTTCAAAAAGTTTACCAAAATCAAAACCACTTTTTTTAGGAGTATCTGTTGTTGTTGTACCGCTTTTTGGTGGATTTAAAAAATCTTTTGTTGAAAATTGACTTTTGTAACCTAAAGGGTCGCTAACACCAAAACCTTCAGCATTAGAATATCCATCGAAAGATGAAGCAAAACCAGTCGCTACTTCTTCAGTAGCTAATAATTTCATAAAGTCTGCATTGAAACTTTTTGAAACTTTTAATAATTCTGTTACTAATTGTGCTACTTGAACATCGGTAGAACCACTCGGAACTATTACACCGTTTCTTAACAATAAAGCAACTACTTGACTTCTAAAATTACGAACAACATATATTAAAACACTTGCTCCTAAATCTACTTGATTATTCATTTTATTTATTTTTTAAAATTAATGCGGTTGCTATAAATAAAGTAGCTACTACTAATATAACATTGGTTTGATGTGCTAAAGTCATTGAATTTGTATTAGTTACTCCTTCATTTCCCGTTGCGTTCATATAATGTTCGTTACGTTCCTTATGCTTACTACTGCAAGAGGAACAACCACAATCTTTTTTATCCTCATTTGATATATTAGTGCCAAATAATTCTAAAATGACATCTTTGTCTGGGTGTATTTCCATTACTTTACGCAATGCTGGTTCGCCTTCTTGTGCTACCAATTCATTTAAACTTTGACCTAAATTACTTCTATCAAGTATTTCATATCCAAATGAACTTATAACTGCCACAGAACCTTGTGGGTTTCTTTTTGCAATATCATTATAATCTGACATAATTATCGTTTTTAAGCAAAAAAGAGCAAGTAGATTGAATCAGACTTGCTCTCTTTTTTATTATACATTAATTCGGTTTATCCAAAGATAATTACGCTCTAATTCTAATAGTTTGCCCATTAGTTACAGGAGGTGTTCCAAATTGTCTGCTTACATTGTTACCACCTAAAGCACGAGCAATGTTTATGTTGTCTGCTGGGTAGAAGTAAAGTTTTACAGAAGCACCACCCAATACTTGACGAATGATAACTTTAGTAAATCCATCAATTCTATACGCATATTTCATAGCGATAATCGTGGTTTGTTGTTGGTAAGGGTCAATTGTAGGCACTAAAGTTTTTTGTGCCAAATTACCGTTTGCATCTCTTGTGTTTACGCTTAAAGTTTCTAAAACTTGATTAGCGGTTGCAGATTGGATGTAAGTTAAACCTACTGAATAAGGATTATTCATAAATTGGTATAACATTTCACGGTAGTTTACATCTGAAATACCAGAACTAATTGTGATTGCTCCAATTACTAAATCTCCACCAGCGGTAAAACCAGCGTTGTTGATGTATTGGTATGAACCTAATACTTCAAAATTTGATACTGCCGTACCACTTGCATTTGTAATATCTAAAATATACGGTTGCGAAGTTTGTACTGATTGTTGTTGCATATCTCCTTGTGCATTAAAGAAATCTTCTCCAGTGAACGATAAGTCCCCATCAATGAATCCATCTGCGTTAGAGAAATTTTCCATTGCACTTCTTTGTGCTTTTGCTAAATAATTTCTTACTGACATTTTGTTTTTTTTTAATAATTTTTAAATAATTTTTTTACTCTTTTACTTCGGTTGGCAAACTTACTTTTGACGACAAATATTTTCTGTCTAAATAATTTGCTACCAAAACTCCACCGATAACGATGAATAATGTTTTTGTTAATGTTACAATTTCGTTTTTCATTACAGAATGAATTTTTTTAATCTTAATAATAATTATATACAGATATAATATTTAACCAAAATTATAAGTTTTATATGTTATAGTTAGGCATTTAATAAAAAGTAAAATGAAATAATTTTTATATTTAAGTTTCTTTTAATTTTGAGCATAAAAAAACCCAACGATTAAGTTAGGTATTTAATAAATAATTTTAAGTAAATCTTTATTTGATAAGCAATATTCCGCCTATAAATCCAATAGCTATTTTTAGAATTGTACTGTCATACCATTTAATTGGTTCTTTTACTTCTATATGTTGTATCTGTTCGGTTTCTACAAATGGATTAGAATGTGTAATATCAGTAACGCTTGTACGTTTACCCCAAAACCATTTACGCTTTTCGCCACTAATTACAATAACGCTATCGGGTATTGATAATTCAGTAATGGTAACTCCTTTTTGATTTGACTTGTATGCTATATGATACCACTCTTTTAATACGCTATCTATTCTCTCAAAGTTGCAAGGAACTGAATCTTGATATACTAATTTAATAGTATCAAATTTAGTATTGGTTACAATTTTAGTAATGCTTTTAATATTCGAGAACTTATCGGCTAATTCCTTAACCTTTTTGTCTTTCATAATAAGCGACTTTTTTAATTGGTCGTTGGTATAAACCAAATTTTCAACGCTTGTAACTAACTGACCGTTTTTTAATTCGTAAACAGTCAATCCTTTATTTAACGCATCTATATTAGCCAATTGTACTTTTTGACTTTCGCACTTTGAAAATAATTGTGATATAAGCAATATGCAAATTATGAATAATACCATAATTATAATTCTTTTTTTATCAATTGTTGTGTCCATAATTTATAAATGTTATACGATTACATACCCTTCTGAATCCTTGTCCTTAAAGAGTAATGTTCGCCAATTGTTAAATCCTATTTTTTCAAAATGTGGAAAATCTTTAAAACTTGCCCAACTTCCACCCCACGACCAACCGTGTTTTGCAAATATGCTTACACATTCATCCCAGTCTGAAACTTTATCATTATCCCAATCTTTATGAATATCCCAACTTGCGGTTTTACCATCAATTATTAAAACTATATCTACTGCAAATCCATAATTATGAATTGATTGACCCCCTTTTGCGTTTGTAACTTTTGGTTTTTGCTTAAACAAAGCATCTTGTTCTGCAAAAGTTCTTAACCCTTGCGAAATTCTAATTTTTGAACGACCACTTAACGCAACATTACATTCGTCAATTATCGTTTTCATTTCCTCTCTTACTTTAGGGTGCAATTTTGCAATCCTATCTTTTGTTGTCTTGTCCATTACTGTCTTGATTTATATACTTCTGTTACTATACTTGTAAATCCTTCAATAGAAATATAGGCGGTTGAAATAACCACCCAATTATTTCCATCAATATTTCCAGTAAATAATCCTACCGAAGCTATTACAAAAACAATAAGTTTTCTACTAATAAACTTTGATAGGTATTTATCTATGTATTCTTGTCTGCTCATATTAAATTATATATTTGGATAAAAATATATTTTTACAATTGTTTTAGGTTGTATTTCATTAAATATAAATGAGGTATTTCCATCTAAAAAATAAGATTCTTTATTGACTATAATATTTTTTTGAATTTGGTCGGGGTAAAAATATGGAACTATTGTTTTTACCATAATATTTCCATTTGTATTTTGATGTTTAAATATAAATGGAACTAAAAGTTGTCTTGTGTTTTCAGATACAATATATGTTAATTCAATATCAACTTTATTAAAAATAAAATTTTTAACAATTTGCATATATGATATGTCTGGTATAAGGGAAGAAATTATAATTCCGTTTTTATTGTAATTTCCATCTGTATCAAAATTATTATCATTTTGACCATTAGCAAAAAACAAAAGCACATTTTTAATTAATTCATCTGTTGTATTTTCAACAATTACTCCATAAGGTTGAGATGTAATTTTTTTATTATCAACTAATTTATTAAATATTTCTGTATTATAATCGTAATCTTTTTGCTTTGGCTCTTTTACCTTAATTTTTTTAAAAAATTCTAATACTTTACTAAATAATGATTTTATTTTTTTCATAATATTTGTAGCACTTAACCTTGCAATCGGTTTCTTGGTTTGTTATTTATCCTAAATAGTATTTAATTATTCTTTCTTTATGGTATTTTACTGCACTTTCTGGCGTATGTACCTTTGCACCTTTTTGTATATCTCTTTTTTGAAGCATTGGACTAATTAACTTTTTATAGTTTTCTGAAATGTATTGCTCTACAATATTTTCAAATTTCTTTCTATCAACGCCTTTAATTTTTTCATCATCAATATCAACATAACAAAAGTACCTTTGGTTATCAAAATTATGATATTCATTATTAACGTAATTTTCTACCAATTTGAGCATTTCATATTTATCTTCAAATTTTTTACGGTGCTTATCAACACTATCTGTATTTTTATGAAACCTAATCCAGTTAAGATTCTGCCATATTTTTGGCGATACTCTACCCACAGATTGAAAGTGTAAAATAATGTCGCAGTCAGTATGCCTATTAGTGCAAATAGCACCAACAAGGTCATTAGGTAAATAATCACTTATGTAACGGTTTACATCTTCGATTAGCAATAATCCACCTCTAAAATCATTTAGTATTTTAAATAAAGTATCTTGAATTTCATTAATAGTCATTCTTTGTCCGTTGTCGTGAAAAGGTCTAATCCTTCTCGATTCAATTTTTGGGTGTGCTGAAAATCGCATAACATCAGAAATTTTTAATGCTTTAATGGATTCATATTCATCATTTACATCTAAAATTAATGCTCTACGAGGAGCAACCCCTTTTGCTGGGTTGCCCAATATATAGCTTTGAATCATTTTTGTAGTTTGATATGTTTTACCACAACCTTTTCTACCAACCGCAACTCCTAATTTTGGTTCTCTTTCTTCCATTATTTTTTTGTTCTTGGTGTTATTACTGGTTCTTCTATTTTTTTTCTTAAATCAAAACCCTTTTCTTTTGCTTTTGT
>Ga0181351_1000053_pt1 | contig 30978 bp, 23 predicted proteins | sample Su13VDMM15SD_FD_170485 | JGI IMG/M metagenome (GOLD analysis project Ga0181351, IMG submission 170485) | Freshwater viral communities from Lake Michigan, USA - Su13.VD.MM15.S.D | ecosystem: Environmental > Aquatic > Freshwater > Lake | place: USA: Michigan | collected 2013-07-16 | reverse complement strand
AAACACTATGTACACTGGATTGATCTAAAGATAACCCCACCGTTATCAACTGGTACTCCTGTGCATCGAGACAAAGATCCTTGGATATCCGGGGGAGACGCCACTAGATTTTCTCGTGCAATTAGTGTATTATGTAATATTAATCATGTGTGGGATCCGTTATGGGGAGGAGAGTTTGTTCTGCATGTTGAACAAAACAATCAGATAACAGAGCACAGCAAGATACCTATTTGTCCTGGACAACTACTGATCATAGAAAATTGTTATCACAGCATTGCACCAATTGTTGCACACGACCGTAGCAGACTTACTTTTATTTTACATGTTTTGGAATATCGATGATCCATATTAAAAAACTGTCAGTACGCAACTTCATGAGTGTGGGCAATGCCACACAAGGCATTGACTTTGATCGTAGAGATCTTACCCTGGTACTGGGTGAGAACCTGGACCTGGGCGGCGATGGCTCACGCAACGGCACAGGCAAAACCACTATTATCAATGCCTTGAGCTATGCCTTGTACGGCAATGCTCTTTCAAACATTCGCAAGGACAACCTTGTGAACAAGACCAACAGCAAGGGCATGCTGGTGGGTCTGGAGTTTTCAGCAGGCGGACAGGACTACAGAATTGAACGTGGTCGCAAGCCCAATGTGCTGAAATTCTATGTCAACAACGAAGACAAGAGTTCCAGAGACGATGCGCAAGGCGACAGTCGTGAAACACAAGAAGACATTGAACGACTGTTGGGCATGAGCCACGACATGTTCAAGCACATCTTGGCGCTGAACACCTATACCGAACCGTTCTTGAGTTTGAAAGCCAATGATCAACGCACCATAATTGAGCAGTTGCTGGGCATTACTTTGTTGAGCGAACGTGCAGATCGTATTCGCGAAATCAACCGTGAAACCAAAGATGCTATCACTCAGGAAGAAATGCGTATACGTGCCTTACAAGAAGCCAACAAACGCATTCAAGAACAAGTAGAAAGTCTCAAACGCAGACAAGTGCTGTGGCAACAGAAATACAACAGCGATCTTGCGTATCTTGTGGCGCAGTACGACAATCTGGTGGTGGTGGATATTGAATCTGAACTACGTGCTCATCACGCCCTGGCCACCTGGACAGAGCGTAAAAAACAAGCAGATGCTCGAGTAAAGATGTTGGCATTTCAAACTGCGTGGCAACAAACACAAAACAAAGACATTTTGGAACTGCAGGCCAGTTACAATGGTCTCAGTCACATCAACATTGAAGCAGAACTACAAACACATACTGATTTGGCTGAGTACTTGACCAACACACGATTGCTGGAAGAACGTGATCGCGAAGTAGCTAGACTGGGTCGCGAGATTGATCGCGAGACTGGCCTAGTTGAAAAACTCCGAACTGAGATTGCTACGCTGGAAGATCATCGGTGCTATGCATGCGGTCAGGAGTTTCATGATGACCAGCATGCTACTGTGTTGGCACAAAAACAGGCCATGCTGGCCGAAGCCGAGTCCTCTGTGTTGGCCAAAACTGCAGAGTGGACACAACTACGTGCCCAACAGATTTTTGTAGCAGTGAAAAAGCCAGTCACACACTACCGTACTGAAGCTGAGGCCATTCGTCATTCCAGCGAACTAGAAAATATTCAGCAAAAGATTCAGGCCAAGCAGGCTGAAACAGATCCCTATGCTGAACACTTGGCAGACAACACCGCTGAGGATCCTGGTGCAGCACCGGTCACACACTACGACACTGAGGCCAAAGCAGTCAAGCACTCTACCATGGTCACTAGCCTGCTGCAACAGATCACCACCAAACATGCGGAAACTGATCCTTATGCTGAACAAATTGTGGACATGCAACAGTCTGCCATGCAACAGATTGTGTATGATCAACTCAACCACTTGGTTAGAGTACAGGACCACCAGGAGTTCTTGCTCAAGCTTTTGACTAGCAAAGATTCGTTTATTCGCAAAAAAATCATTGATCAGAACTTGAGTTATCTCAACAGCAGACTCACACACTACCTGGATCGTATTGGATTGCCGCACACTGTGACGTTTCAAAACGATCTCACTGTGTTGATTGAAGAACTGGGTCGAGAACTAGACTTTGACAATCTCAGCCGTGGCGAACGCAACCGATTGATCCTCAGCATGAGCTGGGCGTTTCGTGATGTGTTTGAAAGCTTGTACCAGCCTATCAACCTGTTGTTCATTGACGAGCTGATTGATTCAGGTCTGGACACAGCAGGTATGGAAAGCTCATTGGCCATTCTCAAACAAATGAGTCGCGAACGTCACAAGAGTGTGTGGCTTGTGAGTCACCGCGATGAACTAGCAGGACGTGTGGAAAATATTTTGAGAGTGGTCAAAGAAAACGGCTTTACCAGCTACAACACCGATGTTGACCTTGCGTGATATACAAGTGCTGCATCTTGAGCCCACTGATGTGTGCCAGGCAGCCTGTCCACTGTGCTGGAGAGAAACTGACAAAAATTTTAACAAAAATTTATATCATCATTTGACAGTTGCACAAATTCTTGATGTGTTTGATCAAACAAAAATAAAAAATCTTCACAAGATGTTCATGTGCGGCAACTATGGCGATCCAGCAGCTGGAAAATTTACATTGGATATCTATCAGGAATTTAGAAAAATCAATCCTGATATCACGTTGGGGATGAACACCAATGGTGCACTACAGAATCCATCCTGGTGGCAGCAGTTAGCATCAATTTTGAATCGGCCAACGGACTATGTTGTTTTTAGCATAGACGGTCTTGAAGATACCAACCATGTCTATAGAAAAAATGTATCCTGGAAAAAGCTATTGAACAATGCTTCGGCTTTTGTTGGTGCAGGCGGCTCAGCACACTGGGACATGTTGGTATACCAGCACAACGAACATCAGGTTGATTTTTGTAGAAATCTAGCCAAAGACATGGGCTTTACCTGGTTTCGTGCAAAAGTAAGCAAGCGGCCATTTATTGACAATTTGGCACCTCCGTTGACTTTGAAGTCCTTTGACACAGTGCAGGGCAACACAATCAAATGTCATGCGTTGGTAGACAAAAGTTTGTACATTGATGCACGGGGTATTGTTAAACCCTGCTGCTGGCTTGGCAATTACAACACAGAAATTAAAGATATTGACGAAGTTGCGGTCACGTGGCACACTGCTAATCCTTACAAAGTGTGCAAGCAATCATGCTCGGTGGCCAATGAAAAAACAGTATTTGAACATCAATGGAGAATTGAAGAACAATTTTAGTAATCAACCCAGTAAAATCATCATCCGCAGGCAACATAGATAACTACAACACAAAGGCAACACTGCAAACTCACACATGACTTGGTATTATCAAAACACTCTAGTCGAGACATTACCTGAAGAATGTGTGGGATTTGTATACTTAATCACCAATAATCTATCTGGACGCAAGTACATAGGCAAAAAATTAGCAAAATTTAGTCGGACAACTCAAAAGACAGTCAAGCAAAAAAACGGCATCAAAAAGAAAAAGAAAGTTCGCAGCAAGGTCGATTCAGACTGGCGCGAGTACTACGGTTCTAGCCCGGAACTTTCTCGAGACATTGAACAATTAGGCACCGAAAACTTTACCAGACAAATACTTTACTTTTGCAAAAGCAAGGCAGAATGCAGCTATGTTGAAGCCCGCGAACAGTTTGCAAGACAAGTATTGGAATCACTAGATTATTACAACGGCCATATACAAGTAAGAGTACATGGCTCCCATATCATAAATCGAATTTAATCAGCAGTTGATGGCTTGCACAGGCCAATATCGTGTGCTCTTGACCTGGATCACGGATCTCAGGGATGGAAGTCTTGCCGCTGCAGCAAGCACTCAGCAACTATCCTTGACCGGACGACGATCGCCAAATGCTGCGGTTTTGCTGTTTGAAGATGAATAACAAGCCAAAAAGACGCATGAGTGATCATGCACGTTTGTACACATGTTAGCGTGTGTGGTACAAACCGCCGTTGTGATAAAGACGCAGCTCGAGGTACAGGACAACCGCCTCTGCAATGCTGTAACGCTAAGTGACTTGCCCGACTCGGATGAAGTTTCTTTGCCCTGTGCGGGCAAAGTGTGACCATGAGATCTGGATGAAGCATTAGATTGTTTATCAAACAATAGATTAACGAGCGATAGCGAAGTTAATAGACTTACGAAGTAAGTCTCTGAGTTGAGGTCAATAAAAAGAAATTTAAAGATTCTTGTGATACATATGTTGCACAAGGAATGCGTATGATAGATCATGAAGTAAAAAATTTTTATCAAGCTGTTAAAGATTCTAGTTGGCCGGACATACAAACATATTTTGATTTTACTCAGTTGCCTGCACACATCAAAAATGAGTGCAATGAATTGCACAATTTTCAACCAATGAAAATTCTTGGATATGGAAAATTTATAGGCAACACCAGGGTGTGGGTACACAAAGATCTAGCATTTGTTCCAATTCCCAAATGCGGACTAGTATATTATGCTAACTTATTTTCAAGTTTGGGCTGGGAAAGAAAATTGGTGTCTGACATTGATATCAAAACAACTAAATTTTTTGGAACAATGATGCATCCGTTGTCTCGATGGCTTAAAGGTATAACTCAGTGGTTGGTATTTTCTTATGCACACGAGCCACACCCAACAAAACACGGCGTTGCAATGGTTCATACTGATCGTACCATCAACTGGGAAAAACTAAAACAACAACTGAATGATATTAATTTTCAGCAGATATTGAGAACTATATCCATCGGCGATGTGCATTCAGAACCGTATTCAACAATGTTTGGTCCGTTCCTGGATCAAGTGCATTGGATTCCAATGGATGTCATGAGTGACAATGATGCAAAGATCAGCATGATGAACTTTTTTAAACTACAAGGGCACAATATCACGCTGCCGCTGGGTGACAGCAGACGGCATGTATCAAGTGAAAATCAAATTGAAATATTTAATTTGATTAAGGAGATAACCATGGATGATGCTACTCTTCATTATACCCTGCACAGATTTTTTATCAACGATCTATCGTTTTACTACAATCTGTTGGACACATTTAAGTCTGACTGGCAACATATAACGTCTTGATCAAAACTGATCAGGCCAGTCCCTGAACAATGCATGTTGAATATCACCTGATACAAATTGATTGAAGCTCTTGTGTTTGACTTCAAGTTCGCCTTCTAGAGGTGCCACACGTCGGAATGCTGAATCCATTTGAGCCATGCCTGTGAACTCCATCAAGATCATCCATTCAGGCATGTCTGCAATACTGCGGAACCCCATTTTGCAACGTGTTATTCTATAGCTTTCCATTTTGCCTTCTGAGATCAAGTGATCAAAGAAACTTTTCATTCCGTTGACCCAATCAAGATCAGAAATGTCGCCTTCTTTGTTTGCCCAAATTGTGTATAAGTCTGCCATGTGTTTACTCCAGTGGTCCTAGTATTTCAAACCCGTCTATGTTGAACATATAAGGTGCTATGGATTCAAAATACATAAATCTAAATCCACGTTCTCGGTATAATGCACATTCGTTTTCAAAACTGCGTATACCTAATCTCAGTTTGGGATTCCTGTAGTCCCAGGCATGGTGATCACATACCACACTGTGTTGATCCCATACACGATACATGCTCCAGGCCACTAGTTTGTTGTTGTCTTGATACCCCCAAACTTCAGTACCAGGTACCAAAAATCTGCCAGGGATCATGGGCATTACACTGTGGAAATTTTTGTGAGCACAGTAAGCACGATACACTCGTAGTACATCGTCCACCGGAACAGGATCCAGCAGCTGGTGATCAAGTGATACTTGATACTGTGTTTTGTCAAGATCAATTCGAGCAAAAGTCATGCTCATGACCGTGGATCAGTCCGATGCCGAAACAGTGTTTCTAGATACTGCTCTGGCCATGTATGATAGAAACCTTTTTGTGCCATTAGTTGTGCTTTGACATCAAGATCGCTGAGACTTTGGCACATGGCCAAGGCATAGGTTCCTTGATTCATGCACACACCGTTTACTATTTCGGGATCTGCAGGATGATCTTCCAGCACAATCATGTCAGCAGCCAACAAAAAATCTTGATTGGCCTGCTCTAGTGCTAGTGCAAATAACTCACGTGGCTGTGCTACAGGATCATAAGCATAGATCACTACCTGTGCTGCGCCCAGGCCTTGTGTGCACAACTGCTCAAGATCACTGCGAGGATTTGTACCAATGCGAATATCCACTTGATTGTTGAGTCTAGCACGGCGAGCATATGGGCACGGTGACCAGTTGCCCAGCGCAGGGTGCGTCTGTTCTAAAAAGTTTTCAGACCAGCTCAGTATGGCTTGTTTGACTTGTTCTAAATTCATTGTTAGAAGAAAGGTAATTTGCTATTCTTGGTTGTTTCAAGATTGTCTTTGATCAGATCACTGACCATTTTGCGTTCATTGTGACTCATTTGCATTACGTCTTCGTAGGTTGCGCCGCCGCGCATGTACCAAGACATTTTTAAACTCTGCTTGCGAATTGAATCAGCCTCCTCGTCCATTTGATCAATCATGGCAGAGATTTCGTCAGCAGATAACTTTAGGAGGCGTCCGCGAAAAAACTTGCTTGGTCCATGGTCAACTGTTGACTATATTTGTGATGACACTCGGCACATTCCATATCCAGCGGTTGAATCTCGCTGTCTTGTCTGAGACTGACAATGTGATTTTTTATGGTATTGAACAATGAACGATCACAATTGTTGATAAACTCGTGAATATGTTCAGGCTCGGTCACTAGAGCATGTGGAGTGCGAATAGATGCAATGCTCCATTTTAGTGCTTCCATGGTCAACTCTGTGATTGTTTTCAAACTAGTGTTGAGTTCGGCTATTTTTTCAGCATCGCTTAGGTCACTGGTTTGCACTACCTGAATGCGTTTTTGTTGCTCAAATTGATTTTGATTGCTGGTGTTCTGATTCTCGTAGGTCATGGGGCGAAATGCAATAGACAAGTCGCCGTGCTTGATCTCTTGATGAAAATCACCGCTTTTGAGTTTGTCTAGCACTGTTCTCAAGTCCAGTGAGTATTCTGAATCTGTATTGCATTCAGGGCAAGTTGACATGATTTCCATGCTGTGACCATAGCTGGCAATTCTAATGGCCACCAGCACAGCATTTAGATCTACCACAGGCATTTGCCATGCGTTTCGTATGTCAGGAATACAACTCTGAATCACATTGATCACAGCTTGACCGTTGTACAAGGTGTCGGGGGTGCGATATGTGATTTCGTCAATGGCTGTCATGGGATACACAGGCAATTCTTTAGTTGCTGGATAATTCAAACTGCCCTCAGGCCAAAACTCGCTTTGGCTGGGCAGTCGTAAATGAATAGCAGGTTGTCTAAAAAATTGTTTCAGCGGGTTTGAAGATTGGGTCATAAATCACCTATAAATATAAGTTACTTATAGGTAAAAACACATGGCCGACATAAATCTAGAAACTGAACGATTAGCAGATGCAATGGCAGAAGTCAGCCGTCAGATGGCCGAATACGGACAAGTGACCAAAGACACCCAGGCAAAAGCATTTGACGCCAGCATGAAGCTCAAGTATGGTTTTGATAATGCCAGCGCGGCTGTCAATAAATCTGGTCAAGCAGTAGGACATCTGGCCAAAGCAGCCGCTGAAGCTGGCAAATCCATGTACAACAATCAAAAAGGAGCATCGGCATTTAACAGCACTTTGGAGTCTGCTGGAACTGCTGTACAGGCATTTGGCGCAGCGTTGATGCTGCTGGGTGGCCCAATCACTATGCTAGTTGGTGGCCTAGCCATACTCACTGGCGGTGTTATCAAATTTGGCAAAACCATCAATGAACAAAGTGATGCCTTGTATAAAGGATTTCAAGATCTGTCTAGATCGGGGGGTGCTGCGTCCGATGGCATGACAGGTCTGTTTAGCGACATTCAGAAACTGGGACTGGGATTTCAAGACCTGGAGGGTTTTACCAGACTCATAGGAGAAAGCAGCAGAGACTTAGCTAATTTTGGCGGATCAGTATTTAAAGGACGTCAGGAATTTGCCAAAATTGGCCAAGTAATGGAACCGTTTCGCCAGGGGCTATTCAATGCAGGCATGACACAAGAGCAGGTGAATGAAGGTACCATGGCCTATCTAAGCCTGCAGACCAGACTGGGTAGATCACAATCCTTGACTACAAATCAGCTGGCCGATGGAGCCAACAAATATCTAGTGGAAATGGATGCACTGACCAAACTCACTGGTGCCAATCGCAAAGACATTGAAGATCAACGCAAAGAGGCCATGCTTGAAGAACAGTTCAGGGCCAAACTTAGACAACTGGAGTTGTCCGGGCGCAAAGAAGATGCTGACCGACTGAGAAAATACAATGACCTAATGACAGCTATCAATCCTGCTCTGGGCAAAGGTATCAGAGCACTTTCAACTGGAAATATTGCTGCAGATGAAGCTCAGCGACTGTTTCTCACCAGTTCAGGACAGGCCGCAGTTGATCTAGAAAAAGTCATGGCCGGAACCTTGCCCATGGGAGAAGCTGCTGACAGAACCACAGCGGCCATTGGTCAGTTCAGTGACGGTATTGGTGTGAATGTGGCCATGCTCAAGGCCAATGATCAGTCTTTTATGAGTTTTGCTGATCAGCAAGACATACGAATTGCTAGAGAAAAAGGATTTTCTGAAACACTAGACAAAATAAACAAGGATGCAATCAGGCAAGGAGTCACTGGCAAAACTGCAGCAGACAAAGCACAACAACAACAAACAGAGATGCGACTCAGCCAGCAAAAGTCTATGTTGTCTCTACAACGCCTGGTCAACATAGGCGTAGCGCCGGCCACAACAGCAATGGCATTTTTTGCCAAGGTAGTGGCCAATGTGAGTCTTGGTCTCGAAAAATTCATGAACAGATTTGGCCTGGGTCCAGATCGTGAATTGACCGAGGCCGAAGTAAAAGCCAATGCTGAACTGAAAAAGCATCAAGATGAAATAATGGCTCTAGAAAGAAAACGTCTACAGGCCAAAACCGATGCTGACAAAAAATTAGTTGACGTAGAAATTAAAGCTGCTAGACAAAGAGCAACAGCCGCAAGCCAAGTAGCAAGAGAAACCAAAAAGAAAGCAGAGGCCGATTACGCTGCTGGAAAGGCTGGAGGTGCTACTCAAGGCGCTGCACAAGAAGCAGCAGCAGCAGGTGCTCCGTCGGGTGCTACTACTATGTCACAATCAGGGCTGGCCGAATCAGGACTAAAACTTCGTCCCTCAGGCGGCGACATACAAAAAGACAATGCAGTGATAAGTCCAAAACTGATTGAGTTGGCCAAAAAAATACAAGAATCAATACCTAATTTTGGATATTTTTCAGGATTCAATGACAAATATCACCACTCACTTGACTATGCCAGCAAACACACTGATGGCATGGCTCTGGACTTTGCACTCAACAACCGCCCTGGCAAAGAACAAGGTGAAGAAATTGTTGGCGATATCAAATCAATGGGTGCCAACAAGGTCTTAGACGAATACAACAATCCAAGTTCAAAAGCTAAAGGAACGGGACATATTCACGTTGAAATTCCTAAATTTGCAGATGGCGGCATTACTACAGGTCCAAGTTTAGCTGGTGAAGCAGGGCCCGAAGCAGTGATACCATTAAAAAATGGTGCTGTGCCGGTAGCCCTGGACATGAAAAATAAAAAACAGCCAGCGCCTATAAAATTGGATTTGAACAACGTAATGGCCGAAGGTGGTATTGGACCATCGATAATGGGTTATAATCAGTACACTGGTATTAATCGATCTGAAGTGGCCACAAATCAATACATGTCCACTGATCTCAACGCTCTCAAGGAGATTGCAGCTGCCGTTGGGGTGTTTGACAAGGCCACACAAACCATTACTGACCCTGCTACCTGGAAAGAAATTTTACATAGTGGACTGGTAACAAATTTTGATCTAGGAATAATACAGCTGGGAACCAAGGTACTTCCAGAACTTGGTGCAGACATTGCAGCAAGAATTAAGGAACTTCAAGAACAAAACAACACAGATACCAGTACAGCATTGTCACAGGTAAAAAAAGAATTTTCAGACGCCATGCGAGAAGCTGTGGCACAAATGTTCAGCAGCAAAGGAGATACTTATATGCCTGGCCTGGAACACCTGGCAGAAGCCATGCAAGAAATGGCACGCACCAATAACAGTCAGTTAGCCGTCATGCAAAAGATGCTGGCTGCCAGCTACTAAACGGTAAATAAACAACTATGGCAGATAAAAATTCTCAAGGCTGGCGCAAGTATTTCAAGGTAGCAGATACATCAGGACAGCTGAGTCCTATATCAGGCAAAAATCAGTACGGCCTAGATGGCTACCCCAAAAATGACGGTACCAACAGTGTGGCACAAGCAGACTTTGTGTTCCGCAACTATGCCAGCCGCTTGCCTGAAGTGTACTCAGGTCACCCCAATCGCATTGAACGCTACAATCAGTACGAAAACATGGACATGGATAGTGAAATCAATGCATGTTTGGACATCATTGCAGAGTTTAGCACACAGTTGAACCAGTCAAACGGCACACCATTTGACGTGAACTACAGTGACACACCCACTGATCATGAAATCAGCATTATTAAAAAACAACTACAGCAGTGGGTCAAGCTGAACAAACTAGACCAACGTGCGTTCAAATTGTTCCGTAACACCATCAAGTACGGCGATCAGATCTTTGTGCGTGATCCTGAAACATTTGAAATGATGTGGGTGGACATGAGCAAAGTGGCCCGAGTGATTGTGAATGAGTCAGAAGGCAAGAGACCTGAACAGTATGTGATTCGCGACATCAATCCCAACTTTCAAAACATGACTGTGGCCGCCAAGACCACCACAGACTACATGACCAACCCCACTACCGGCAGCATCACAGGTGCCTCAAACTACACCATGCCCAATGGCGGATCTGGAGGCGGTGTGGGCAACAGCAGATTTACACAGGCACAAAACGAAGTGTGCCTGGATGCCAAACATGTGGTGCACATGAGTCTCAATGAAGGTCTGGATGTGTTCTGGCCATTTGGACGCAGTGTACTAGAACAAATTTTCATGGTCTACAAGCAGAAACAACTGCTGGAAGATGCTGTGTTGATCTATCGTGTGCAACGTGCTCCTGAACGTAGAATTTTCAAGATTGACGTGGGCAACATGCCCAGCCACTTGGCCATGGCATTTGTGGAACGTGTCAAAAACGAAATGCATCAGCGGCGCATTCCTACCACATCAGGTGGCGGAAACAACATGATGGACAGCAGTTACAATCCACTTTCAATCAACGAAGATTACTTTTTCCCTCAGGGTCAAGACGGCCGCGGATCAAGCGTGGAAACACTGCCCGGAGGCCAGAATCTAGGCGAAATTGATGACTTGAAGTATTTCAACAACAAAATGGCTCGTGGCCTGCGTGTGCCATCCAGCTATTTGCCCACAGGACCTGATGACTCGGACCGTGTGACCAGCGACGGCAAGGTAGGCACAGCCTTGATTCAAGAATATCGTTTCAATCAATACTGCGAGCGACTGCAAGCACTCATAGCACAAAAGCTAGACGACGAATTCAAGATGTTTTTGAAATGGCGCGGATTCAACATTGATTCAGGCCTGTTTAGTCTGCGTTTTAACCCGCCACAGAACTTTGCCAGCTATCGTCAGAGCGAACTAGACAACACTCGTATTCAAGCGTTTTCAGGACTTGAGCCCCTGCCTTACCTGTCAAAGCGATTCTTGCTGGAACGATTCTTGGGTTTGACCGAAGAAGAAATACAGAAAAATGAAAAACTCTGGCGTGAAGAACGTGACAATCCTGACATGCAGCTAGCACAAGGTGCTGACCTGCGCAGCGTGGGCATCTCGCCTGGTGCCCTAGAAACTGACATAGGCACTGGCGAAGAAATTGCAGCAATGGAACCAGCAGGCGGACTTGACATGACTGCACCTGTGGCAGCACCTGGACAAGCCCCTGCACCTGGTGCAGTGCCAGGCGCTGCCACAGCCCCAGCTGCATAAATAACCGTATGATACTGCAAGAATTTTTCAACAAAGAGCCCAAAGCATATCAGGATGTGAAGCAAGACAACAGTCAGCCGCAACTGGGTGATCTGCGAAAAACTCACTTGACCTTGCGGCAACTCAACAAACTGCGAATGATGAATGACATTCGCCAAGTAGAGTACAAAGAAAAACTCAAACTGGTGCGTCAGCAGTATGCACCGCCTGCACAACCTGCAATGTAAAAATTGCTTGGTCGGGCAATTTATCGCCGTTTTTGCATCTAAAAGCACCAACTTTTCAACTCCTGTGTAAATAACATTACACTTTACCTATAGGAGTTTTCTTATGAACCAATTTGAACAATTGATCGAATACGTGATCAATGATGACGAGCAAAAAGCTCGCGCACTTTTCCACGACATTGTTGTGGGCAAAAGCCGCGAGATTTACGAAAGCCTAATGGCTGAAGAAGAGCTTGAAGAAGCTCAAGACGATGATCTTGAAGAAGGCGCCATGGGCGGAGACGCTGCTGACGATCTAATTGACGACGTTGAAGCTGAAGAACAAGACGACATGAGCATGGAAGCTGAAGGCGACAACGACATGGGCGACGACGACATGGGCGACGACGACATGGGCAACGGCGAAGAAGATCTAGAAGACCGTGTGATGGATCTGGAAGACAAGCTGGACGAACTCATGGCAGAATTTGAAGACCTCATGGGTGGTGACGACATGGGTGACGGCGACGGTTTTGGTCCTGATGAAGGTGGCGATGCTATCGAAATGGACGACACAGAAGAAATGATGCCTGAAATGGGCAACTACGGCATGATGGAGAACGTGAGTCTCAAAGCAGCCCCAAAGCCAGTTACTGCTGAAGAAGGCGGCGTCAACAAGAAATCCACAGTGGCTGCAAATGCAGGCGCAAAAGGCCCAATTGGCAGCACAGTCAAGCCTGTGAGCACAACCGGTGCCGAAGCACAAGGTCGTGCTGCACCAACTACTAAAGATCTTATTGGCCGAGTAGGTAATACTCCTGCTCAAGGCACCCAGAAGCCCAGCGCTGCTGTCAAGCCCAAAACAGGCCAAGAAGGCGGCGTAAACAACAAGTCGATTGTGCCAGGCAAGCACAACTAAAAAAATGACTTACCTAAAAGAACAACTTACCTTCCACCAAGCCAACATTCAGGTTCTTGAAGAATCTGATGTCAGCGGGGGTAAGAACCTTTATCTCAAAGGTATTTGTATTGAAGGTAACAAACGCAACGCCAACGACCGAATATATCCCATACACGAGATTACTCGTGCAGTCACCACCATAAACCAACAGATCAAAGAAGGCAATTCAGTCTTAGGTGAAGTGGACCATCCGGATGATTTAAAAATCAACCTTGATCGGGTTTGCCACAGTGTTGACGGTATGTGGATGGAAGGTGATGCAGGACACGGCAAACTTAGAATTCTTCCCACTCCCATGGGTGATCTAATCAAGACATTGCTACAATCCGGAGTCAAACTCGGAGTGTCAAGCCGCGGCAGCGGCAACGTTGACGACAGAACAGGACATGTAAGTGACTTTGAAATAGTCACTATAGATGTGGTTGCCCAACCCAGCGCACCGAATGCTTATCCCAAAGCTATCTACGAAGGTATGATGAACATGAAATATGGTCACAGATTGCTGGAGATTGCCAAAGATGCTGGTCAGGACAACAAAGTGCAGAAGTACTTGAAAAGCGAAGTGATTCGTCTGATCAAGGACCTGAAAATCTAAGGAGAATCTACTAATGTTAGATGCAATCAAACCATTGCTAGATAGCGACTTGATCACCGAGGAAACTCGTACAGAGATCACTGAAGCTTGGGAAGCCAAGTTAAGTGAAGCTCGCGAACAAGCCCGCGCAGAACTTCGTGAAGAGTTTGCGCAACGCTATGAGCACGACAAAACAGTCATGGTTGAAGCCCTGGATAGAATGGTAACAGAAGGACTCCAAGCAGAACTTCAACAAGTGGTGGCTGAAAAGCAAACCCTTGCTGAAGACCGCGTTCGTTTCCAAGGCAAGATGAAAGAAAGTGCCACCAAGTTCAACAACTTCATGGTGACCAAGCTTGCAGAAGAAATTGGCGAACTGCGTAAGGACCGAAAGATGCATAATGAAGGACTCGAAAAACTCGAGAACTTTATGGTGCATGCTCTAGCTCGTGAGATTCAAGAATTTGCTCAAGACAAGCGTGATGTAGTTGAAACCAAAGTACGTTTGGTTCGCGAAGCACGTAGCAAGCTTGAAACACTCAAGGCACGTTTCGTAAAAGAAAGTGCCAACAAAATGAGCCAGGCTGTTAGCCGTCATCTCAAGGCCGAACTGACACAATTGCAAGAAGATATCAAAATTGCTCGTGAGAACAATTTTGGTCGTCGTATCTTTGAAGCGTATGCTACTGAATTTGGCGCTACTCACTTGAATGAGAATGCCGAAGTTCGCAAGCTGCATAGTCTGCTGCAACACAAAGACGGGCAATTGTCAGAAGCCATCAAACTCACTCAACGAGCCCGAGTCGTTGTTGAGTCCAAAGAACGTGAAATACGTATGATCAGAGAATCCAATGAGCGTGAAAGCACAATGGAAATGCTGTTGACCCCACTAAACCGGGAAAAACAAGACGTCATGCGTAATTTACTGGAGAGCGTACAAACATCTCGTTTGAAAAACGCCTTCGAAAAGTATCTACCAGCAGTGTTGGAAGATCGAACTGTGAGAGCCGCCAAGGTGATTACAGAATCGGTTACCGAAGTTACTGGAGATAAATCTGTTCCAAGTAGTCACCAGGAAGACCGCGAAGCCAAAAGCAACGTGATCGACCTCAAGCGCCTGGCAGGGTTATAATTAATTATAGGAGACTTAAATGTCACAAGAACTATTAGAAAGCCGCTGGGGCGAGACCAAAGAAGCACTGCTTGAAGGTCTAAACGGTACCAAGCGCAACAGCATGGGTGTTATCCTTGAAAACACCCGCAAGTACTTGAAGGAAAACGCTTCCTCAGGTTCTACCGCAGCAGGTAACATTGCTACATTGAACCGTGTTATTCTTCCAGTTATCCGTCGTGTTATGCCTACCGTTATTGCTAACGAGTTGGTTGGCGTTCAGCCCATGACTGGTCCTGTTGGTCAAATTCACACTCTACGTGTGCGTTATGCCCAGAGCTTGACTGACAACTCAGCAGCCGCTACTTCTGTAACAGCTGGTGAAGAAGCACTAAGCCCATTCAAGATTGCTCAGGCTTACTCCACAGTACCACAAGGTACTGCCACAGCTACCAGCTACAACGGTGCTGCTACCGCAACAATGGAAGGTACTGGCGGTAAGCAAATTTCCGTTCAGATCTTGAAGCAAGCTGTTGAAGCCAAGACACGTAAATTGCAAGCACGTTGGACATTTGAAAGTGCCCAAGACGCTCAAGCAATGCACGGTATTGACGTTGAAGCTGAGATCATGGCTGCTCTTGCACAAGAGATCACAGCTGAGATTGACCAAGAGATCCTGTTGAGCCTGCGTAGCCTTGCTGCTACCGAGTTCACATACAACCAAGCTACTGTTTCTGGTACTGCTACATTCGTTGGTGACGAACACGCTGCTCTAGCTGTGTTGATCAACCGTGTTGCTAACCTGATCGCCCAACGTACACGTCGTGGCGCTGGTAACTACGCTGTTGTTAGCTCTGCTGCACTCACAGTGTTGCAAAGTGCTACAACTAGTGCGTTTGCTCGTACTACAGAAGGCACATTCGAAGCACCTACAAACACCAAGTTTGTTGGTACACTGAACGGCGCTATGCGTGTGTTTGTTGACTCTTATGCTGCTGACACTACACCAGTGTTGGTTGGTTACAAAGGAAGTTCAGAAGCTGACGCTCCTGCGTTCTACTGCCCATACATTCCGTTGATGAGCAGTGGCGTTGTGTTGGATCCAACAACATTTGAACCAGTTGTGAGCTTTATGACTCGCTACGGTTACATTGAACTTACTAACACAGCAAGTTCTTTTGGTAACGCTGGTGACTATGTTGGTGAGATCGCTGTTTCCAACTTGTCTTTCTCCTAATCAGAGAACCACAACTTTCTCAGGGATGGGAAGGAACAAAAAGGGCCGCAAGGCCCTTTTTTGTTGGCGGAACAATATGTCTGTAGTTCTGGTAAATATACAACATAGGAAAAAATATGTCAATAGAAATTGGTACAGGTATCACAATCACAACAGGCCTCTTTTTTGGTGCAAACGACGCACCTGCACAACTGATCACAGAATCTGGCCTGGACTTGCTGACGACTGAAGTAGGTGACGACTTAACGACAGAATAAAAAATATGGCAAATATAAAAATATCACAACTCACAAGCTTGTCAACCATGACAGACGCAGCAATCATACCTGTTGTTGCGTCAGGATCTACACAGCAAATTTCTGGTGCAAACTTAAAAACATACTTTGGCAGTTATGGCAACGCCAACGTAGCAGCAAATCTGGCTGCCTTTGGTTCTAATCCAATCACTACTACCGGCACCATCACTGCTGGCAATCTGGATGCTGTTAATCTTGTGATCAACCGCATCTCCAGTGATGATTCTAGTTTTGTCACCATCGAAGATGGAATGAATGTTGCTGGAGAAATAGCAGCAACTGGCAACATCACGGGTGGTAATCTAGCCATAAGCACTATAACAGCAACGGGTAATATTACCTTTGCTGGCGATTCAAGTTCAGCACCAACTCTGAATAACTTTAACGTTAATGCTGTATCTATTACCGCCACTGCTGGAAATCTTGCAGTTATCAATGGTGGTGCCGCTGGTCTAAGCGGTGGATACATAAGTGCCACTCGAGACATAAGTGCCACAGGCAATGTCATTGCTGGCAATATTACCACTGCTGGATTGATATCAGCCACAGGTAACATCACTGGTGGCAACATCTTGGGCAACGGCCGGGCCTTGACCAGCATACTGTTCAGCAGCACCAGTGATGCTACTGCCGCTGGCCTCACAGTGGATAATTTTTACCTTAGTGCAAGTACTGCCCTGTCTGTGACCAATTCAGGATCTCTTTACTATCTGTTTGATCAGTATTCAGGCAACAATCCCACTATCTATGCAGTTGCTGGGTCAACTCTAGCGTTTAGATTGGCAGTCACCGGTCATCCATTCTTGATTCAAAGTTCCGGAGCCAACTACAGCATCGGACTCAATCATGTGACCACAGCAGGCACAGTAACAACTGCGGCATCAGCTCAGGGACAAGTTACAGGTACACTTTATTGGAAAATACCCAGCAATGCTGTTGGAACCTATACGTACCAGTGTTCTGTACATGGTGGCATGGTGGGAAATATTGTGGTCAGTAGTCCCACTGAGGGATCATTTGCATCACTAAGCGTTACGGGCAACGTCAGCGGAGGCAATATCACAACGGCTGGTTTGATCAGTGCCACAGGCAACATAAGTGGCGGCAACTTGAATGTAACCGGCAACATTGTTGACACAGGTGCATTGACTATCATCACCGGCAGCAACGGCAACATTGCATTGGCACCAAATGGCACAGGTATAGTCACAGCATCGGGTGTCTTTAGTGCCACAGGCAACGTCACTGGTGGTAACTTATTAACAGCAGGATTGATATCAGCCACTGGTAATATAACAGGTGGTAACTTGAATACTGGTGCTCAAGTGGTGGCAACTGGTAATATTACAGGTGGCAACTTGATCACTGCTGGATTGGTTAGTGCCACTGGTAACGTAAGTGGTGGCAACATTATTACAACTGGCAACGTAACTGGCAACACAGCTGGTTTTGCCATTGGCTACAGAGATATTCCACAAGTGAGTCTTGCTAGCAACGTCACAACTGCGTTGACTGACGCTGGCAAGCACTACTACTCAACCAGTGCATCAAACTTGTCTTTGACCATAGCCAATAATACATCAGTATCATGGCCAGTGGGCACTGCAATCAGCGTGGTAAACCGTGGTACCGCTAACATAACCATAGCACAAGGCACAGGAGTAAGTTTGTACCTAGCAGGCAACGCCACTTCTGGCAACAGAACAGTGACCACATACGGCATGGCCACAGTGATGAATGTGGCAGCCAATATCTGGATGATCAACGGAACAGTGGTATGAGCGGTATAATGCAGTCAGCCCTGGGCAACTGGAAGGTGTCCTCTGCAGTCACCCCACCTGTATTGGTATATGATCTAGATGCAGCCAACTACACAGCCATGCCCGTTAATGGATCCACAGTGGCTGGCACAGTTGCATACAACATCACAGTGGCCAATGCTGGCGCCAGTATGTCCTGGCAAGCAGACAACGGTGGATTATTTAGAAAAAGCACCTCGCTAGGCACAGATGTCATGTACGGTGGGCCCAACTGGGTCACAGGGCAAAGTTATTCAGTATTCATGGCCTACAGACGCATAGCCACATCACCTGGACGATTGCTGAACACACAAAGCGAAGCATCAAAAGACTGGCTCATGGGCCTGTACAACGGCCATCCCAACACATTCTATCCCAATTTCGCAGTAAACTTGCCGTCATCTGGTGCTGATCTTGTGTGGCGGTTTGGCTGGGCTACTTGGAATACTACAACAAGTCTGGGACAACTGTACACCGCAACCAGTGCTCAACCAACTGGCACATCGTTCACAGGTACTAATGCGGGAGGCGGCGGCTTTAATCAGTTGCGAATGTTCAGCAGATCGTCAGGTTCAGAAGTGCAAACTGCTGACATAGGATTTGTCAAAGCATACGACGGTGTGCTAACATTGGCCGATGTACAGTCCTTGTATGCCACTTACAAAGCAAGATTTGGTTACTGATTCTGCCCTTGACAAGTCAGCCGGTCAGATAATATAGTTCAACAACCTGGCCAGTTGTTGTTGTGGCATATTAAACTTTGAACCACGAAAGATATTGAGCAACTTTTTTAGTAACCGTGGCCCAATCACCACGACGGGGTTGTCTAAACAGTCTGGCAGTTGAGTACCAGGGGCTTGAATCACGATCGGTCAGCCAGCGCCAATCTGTAGCATAGGCATTCAGCATGATCCAGGTAGGACGACCCAGTGCACAAGCCAGATGACTCACAGCAGTGTCCACGCCCACTACCACATCCAGGTTCTGCATCAATGATGCGGTATCAGCAAAACTATGAACACTGCCCGGATAACGGGTAACGCCTGCAGCAGCCAATTCAGCTTCTTGCTCATCACTGGCATCCACTTGTAGGTTAATCCATTCGTATTCGGGTGTGGATTTTATCAGTTCCAGCATGGTCTCAAACGGCACTGCCTTGTGTTGATTCAGCCATGAGTCAGAGCGACCACTCCAGCAAAACCCCACCCGCATGCGAGTTTTTGGGCCCAGTCGCTGTTGCCAGGCCCGTACTGCTGCAGGATCAGCATTGAGATAACTTTGTACTTGGGGCAATGTGTCCAGAGTAATACCCAGGATACCAGGTATGCTCATGATAGGTACCCAGTAGTCAAACTCGCCCATGTCATCAGTGTACCGGCCCACCTGACTAATAATACCGCCCAGACTCAGCAGTGGTACCAAGCCGTCTGTGACCTGCAGTTTGACCCGAGCACCTTGAGCATGTAGATTCCAGAGAAAACGCACAAACTGTATGTTGTCCCCGTGACCTTGCTCACCCACTACCAGGATGGTCCGGCCAGCCAACTCTTCACCATGCCAGCGAGGCTGGACAAACTTGGGTTCAGTGCCGGCCAGATGCTCATAGTCCCAGCGGGCTTCGTAAGCAGGCCAGCCCTGTGCATAATCGCCTTTGAGCAAATAGGTCACTGCTAGATTAAATCTTGTGGTAATGTTTTGGGGATCTAACACAGCCGCATGCTGTAAAAACGGGATAGCACGAGCAGGATGTCCCAGTTCTCGCATGACATTGCCGTAGTTGTTGAAGGCCGCAGCCGAATCAGGATCTGCTGTAAATGCCTGTGCGTAACAGGCCAGGGCCTGTTCAGGTTCTTGCTGTGCTCTAAGTTGGTTGCCTTGTTCGATCAGTTCATTGGAATTCATGCAGTATTTAAGGGGCACAAGCTGCAGTCTAGACATTTCTGCTAAATACCTAGTCCGCAATACTGCGGCTTATGCTGAGCGTAACACCCACAGCGTAGCGGCTAGAACCCGCAGACTTATTACAAGGAAACAAACAAATGGGTCGTCCTCTAAAAATTAAAAAATCCACAACCGGTGATATCGGTTTCAACGCACTGGATTCGTTGACCAATCCGGTGTATCCAAGCACACCTACCACTTTTGGTGGCACAGAATATCTGGGTGTGGTTGGTGGTGCTAACGCTAGTGTTGCTAGTGCAACTTACCCTGTGGTCAAGTGCCGTGCGTTCATTGTGACTGCAGAAGATGATGCTTACATCATCACACAAAAAGGCACTACCAAGTATCAAGTGGCCACCGTCTCTGCAGTCAACGACGAAGACATGGTAGCAGGCCGAGCATACCGCATTCTCACAGTTGGTGATACCAATTGGGCAGCAGTTGGTGCTAGCGTATCAAACGCAGCAGTTGGCGATGTGTTCACTGCCACTGCAGCAGGTGCAGGCACAGGCACTGTGCAAAACGTAGGCACATGTGTGTTGGCCAACCAAGCCGACGGTGCATTGACACTGGGCAACATGAATATCACATTCAGCACAGGCGACAGTACTGCCCAAACCATCAGCAGACTTACCAACCGTTTTGCCCTGGATTACAGTGATCCACCAGTGCGCTACGCAGTAAACTTCTTCAGCGATGAAGGTGAAGAAGTCAAATCTGGTACCACCGGAGCTGTCAACGCAAGCGGTCAACAGAACCGTGTGAGCTTGGCCATTGTGGAAAAATACACTTCTTAATTTATTAAGACTCAGAATCCTCTCAGATACATACTGGGAGGATTTTTTTATGACCATAGCATTTGTATTGGGCAACGGCATCAGCCGACAAGCCATTGATCTTGAAGTTTTGACACCTTTGGGCACCACCTACGGCTGCAACGCACTGTCAAGAGAGTTCTCACCCTCAGTGCTGGTCAGCACAGATGCCCCTATTAGCCGACACATACAAGAATCTGGTTACAGTCAACAACATGTGCACTATACTCGCAAACCCCTGCCTGACCTGGGCGCTCGCAGAATACCACAAAAATACTATGGATTTAGTTCGGGTCCTGCGGCCACAGCAATTGCTGCCTTGGATCAGCATCATCGAGTTTATTTGATTGGATTTGACATGGGTCCTACCCCCACAGGGCAATTCAACAACATGTATGCAGGCACAGAATTCTACAAAAAACCCTCGGCTACACCCACATATACAGGAAACTGGGTGCGTCAATTGACCACAATTGCTCAAGATTTTCCACGGGCGGAGTTTGTGCGAGTGCAGGGCACAACCACAGCCAGCATACCTGAACTCACCAATATTTCAAACTTGCTGCACATGCCCCAGGCAGACTTTATCGACCGCATAAATAACACAAAGGATCTCTAAATGTCTATCTACAAGCGTGTTGCTGGCAATCTCGTAATTCAAACCGTGGGTGCAACGGATACTGTTACTTTTGAAGGACTCACAGCCAATGCTGCCACTGTGATCATCAACGGTAATTTAAGTGTGAGTGGCAACGCCAGTTTGACCGGTAACATTTCAGGCGACAAGATTTTTAACGGCACAACATCAATTGAAATTCCAGTAGCCAGCGGCAATGCGCTGATTTCTGTGGGCGGAACCGCCAACGTGTTGGTAGTGAGATCTACAGGAGCCAATGTTGCAGGAACAGCCAATATTACAGGTGCAGTAGACACAGGTTCTACATTGAGCGTGGTGGGCAATATCACAGGAGCCAACCTAAACACTGCCGGCAACGTTTGGATCACTAGAGATGCTAGTTCAGGGCAGCCCACTATTAGATTTAATGACTCAGATACCACTACTGCTGATGGACAAGTTTTTGGTGCGTTAGAGTGGTTGACTTCTGACGCCTCACCAGGTTCAAGAGTCACTTCCAGTATTCGCTCGATAGCATCAGGTACTACTGGAAATGCAAACGTGCAGATCCTTACCTCAACTAACGGCGCAGCGGCCACGGCCAAAGTCACAGTGGATAACGTGGGCAACGTGGGCATAGGTAATGTGGCACCGGTTGACACACTGGCAGTGACTGGAACCATATATGGCAGTTCTACTCTGGTCATAGTGGGCAACATTACAGGTGGTAATATATCTACTGCAGGCCGAATAACTGCCACTGGCAACATTGTGGGTGGCAATATTTCAACTGCAGGGTTGTTCACAGCCACGGGCAATATCACAGGCGGCAACGTAATCAGTTTAGGGGTAGTCAACGCAGGTGCTGCAGGAGTCACAGCCACTGGTAACGTGCGCGGCGGCAATTTGGTAAGCGATGCTGCAGTCTCAGCCACGGGCAACATCACAGGCTCCAACTTGTTCACACAAGGCATAGTCAGTGCCACGGGCAACGTGCAAGCTGGTAACGCAGTAATTGTTAACACTGTTCGAGCTGCTAACACAGTAATTTCTGGACTCAGTAGCGGAACCGGTATTGGTGTCGAAAACATTGTGTGGCAAAACACTGATTTCACAGTGTCTTCAGCCACAATGGCCAACGTGGGTGTGTTGACATTCACAGCATTGGAAAACCAAGCTTACAAATTTGAAGCTTTTGTGCCTGTTGTTCCCAATGGGTCTACTACCACAGCGTTTTCTGTGCTGTTTGACAACGGATCTTGCAACTATGTTTTGGAAACACAGACCACACCCACAGCCGCCTGGGCCGCAGCGTCTTCTACCACCAGCAACACCACTGGAACTACTCAATCAATGACTGGCACTGACATGCGTACTGTGCGTATTACGGGTACTTTTGCACACACCGGCAACACTGATGTGACTATTCGTGCTCAGACCAGTGCTGCTAACCTTGTGGTCAAGACCAACTCCTACCTGACGTACACCAGAATTGGCTAATTTGTATTCCTGCTCTTTTGGTAAATACACCAGAGGACCTTGAATACCTATGTCACAACAAATAATTGATATTGGCGCCGAAGCCAATGATGGAACTGGTGAACCGTTACGCAGTGCGTTTGATGCGGTAAATGAAAACTTTTCAGAAGTTTATGCCGCTGGTCCTGTTGGCTCCAATGTAAGGATCAGTGGAAACATCATCACCGTCACTGGTACCAACAACAATTTGGTACTGGCTGCCAACGGTATTGGCAATATTCAAGCCAACAGCACTATCATGCCCAGCATTGATGCTGTGTATGACATTGGTGCCGCAAACAGAAGAATAGACACAGTTTACGCCACATACTTTGTGGGCAATGGCAGCGGAATCACCGGAGTGACCGCGGCTGCTGCATCCAACATCAGTCTGGCTCAAAGCAATGTCACTGTGACTGCTAGCGGTCCAGTGACCATTGGCATTCAAAACACCAGTAATGTGGCAGTGTTCACTGCAGCCAATGTCACCATCAAAGGCAATCTCCTGCCAGCAGCCAATGTGACATATGACCTGGGCAGTGCTACCCAGGCCTGGAATGACCTGTATCTCAGCGGAAATTCCTTGTTCTTGAACTCTGCCAGCATTACTAGCAATGCCACAGCCATGACATTTACCAACCAGGCAGGCGGAACTTTTGTACTTGCAGGTGCTGGTCAGTCAGGCAGCAACACCATCAGCAACGGCAACAGCAATGTACGCATAGCGTCAGCAGCTGGTCCAGTCACTGTGAGCGTGGCGGGCGTTACTCGGGGCACATTTAGTTCAGACGGCTTGCAAATTTCAGGCGGAGCAATAACAGCCAGCGGCAATATTGTCACTGGCAGCACAATCACAGCCAGTGGAAACATTGTGGCTGGTGGATTTTTCATTGGAGATTTGATTGGTAATATTTCGGGCAACTTGGTTGTGCCTGGTTCAAACACTCAGGTTATTTTTAACTCAAACGGCAATGCAGCCGCTTCCCCGGCACTGACATTTAATTCAGTGGCCAACTTGTTCACAGTCCTGGGCAATGTCACAGTGGCCGGTGCTGTCAGCACAGGTACCTTGTCAGCGTCGGGAAATATTGTTGGACAAAATATTCTGGGCAATGGATCACAACTGACCGGTATGTACAGCAATACCAATGTGACTGCGTATTTGCCCACATACACAGGCAATTTGGCAGCACTGACTGGCAATGTCACAACCACTGCCAATGTTGCAGCCAACTTCTTCCTGGGCAATGGATCACAACTGACCGGTATGTACAGCAATACCCAAGTTGCTGCTTACCTGCCCACTTACACAGGCAATTTGGCAGCACTGACGGGCAATGTCACAACCACTGCCAATGTTGCAGCCAATTTCTTCCTGGGCAATGGATCACAACTCACAGGCATTGCAGCCGGTTATGCCAATGCCAATGTGGCTGCTTACCTGCCCACTTACACAGGCAATCTGGTATCATTGGCTGGCAATGTCACAACCACAGCCAATATCTCAGGTGCTTATATTCTGGGCAACGGATCAGGTCTGAGCTCAATCACAGGCGCCAATGTCACGGGCACAGTGGGCAGTGCTACCACTGCTGCCACAGTGACCACTGCAGCTCAACCCAATATCACTTCAGTGGGTACCTTAACTTCACTGAGTTCCAGTGGCAACATCACTGGTGCCAACATAAACGGCAATGGATCAGGACTGAGTTCAATCACAGGTGCCAATGTCACAGGCACAGTGGGCAATGCTACCACTGCTGCCACAACAGGCACTGTGACCACTGCGGCACAACCCAACATCACAAGTGTGGGAACACTGACTTCATTGAGTTCAAGTGGTAATGTTACAGCTAGTTTCTTCCTGGGCAACGGATCGCAACTCACAGGCATTGCAGCCAGTTATGGCAATACTGAAGTAGCTGCTTACCTGCCCACTTACACAGGCAATCTGGCATCATTGGCTGGCAATGTCACAACCACTGCCAATGTTCGTGGTGGAAATATTTCTAGTCCTGGTGCAATCAGTGCCACAGGCAATATCAGTGGCAATTTCTTCCTGGGCAATGGATCACAACTCACAGGCATTGCAGCCAGTTATGGCAATACTGAAGTAGCTGCTTACCTGCCCACTTACACAGGCAATCTGGTATCATTGGCTGGCAATGTCACAACCACTGCCAATATCTCAGGCGGCAACTTGCTGACCACAGGCTTGGTTTCTGCAGCATCTTTAACCTCTACAGGTAATGTCACAGCTGGAAACTTGACCACAGTCAACACAGTGAGTGCAGGCAACCTGATCACATCAGGAAATGCCATAATTGGCGGCAACTTGATTGTCAACGGCAATACCACCTACATCAACATCACTGATCTAAATGTTGAAGATCCCATAATTGGGCTTGGCCGTGCAGCAAACAATCAGCCACTTACCACAAACGATGGCAAAGATCGTGGTGAACAACTTTGGTATTATGACACTGCTGAAAAGTCAGCATTTGTAGGCTACGACAATTCCGCAGCAAAAATGATTGTTGCAGCCAACGTATCAATCACTGACGAAATAGTCACAGTCAACAACTACGGTAACACAGTGGTTGGAAATCTTGAATCTGTAACGTTGGTAGCCAGTTCCAACATCACAGGCGGCAATGTACTTACAAGTGGCACAGTCTCAGGTGGTAACTTGACCACTGGTGGGACTGTGTCAGCAACAGGAACAATCACAGGTGGCAACCTGGCCACAGGTGGTACGGTCAGTGCAACAGGAACTATAACAGGTGGTAACTTGGCTGTTGGCGGCACTATCAGCGTCACAGGCAACATAACAGGTGGTAATATCACATCTGTTGGAGCAGTAACAACAGCATCTATATCATCTTCAGGGAATATTGTTACAGGATCTGGATCAGGCGGAAACATCACCGGAGCCAATGTTATATCTGGCAACACATTCAGTGCAAGTGGTAACGTTCAATCAGGCAACGTCAACACTGGTATTGTGAGTGCAACAGGCAACATCACAGGCGGAAATGTATCTGCCACATTGATCAGTGTGACCACAGCCAACATCACAGGCAATGTCAACGGTGGCAACGTCAACACTGGTATTGTTAGCGCAACAGGCAACATCACAGGCGGCAATGTATCTGCCACATTGATCACTGTGACCACCGCCAACGTCACAGGCAATGTCAACAGTGGCAACGTCAACACTTCTGGACAAGTTGTTGCAACTGCCAACGTCACAGGCGGCAACATCATCACTTCTGGAATTGTTGCTGGTGCCAATTTAACAATGTCAGGTACAATCACTGCCACAGGTAATATTGTGGGAGGCAATATTACCACAGTTAATAATGTCTATGCTTTTGGAATCTTTGCAAACAACAGTATAACTTCTTACGGTAATATAGTTGGGGTCAATATGACCCTGAGTGGCAATTCTTCGGCCACTGGAAATATGTCCGGCGGCAACATCCTAACAGGTGGATTGATCTCCGCCACAGGAACAATCACTTCACCCAACACCATCACTGGTGGAAATCTGGTATCTACTGCCCAGATAAGTTCAGCAGGCAATATCACTGCTGCAGGTAATGTGACTGCCACTAATTTTATTGGAAATATACAAGGCAATCTCACAGCACCCGGGGCCAACACTCAGTTGATATTTAATCAGGCCGGAGTGTTTGGCGGAGCAGCTGGCCTGGTATTTGATTATACAGGCAATGCGCTCACTGTGGGCGGCAATATTGTTACACAAAACGGCGGCAGTCTACAAGTTGCTGGAGCTATAAGTGTAGCTGGCAATGTCACAGTTGGCACAGGTAACATCAACGGTGGAAACATACTTGGTTCTGTAATCAGTGCCTCAGGTAATATAACAGGTGGTAATCTATCAACTGGGGGAACCATAACAGCCACAGGTAATATTGTGGGTGGTAATCTGAGTGGTACCAGCATTGCGGGCACACTGACCACTGCGGCTCAAAACAATATTACATCAGTTGGTACACTGGGAGTGCTAACAGTCACTGGCAATGTCACAGGCGGCAACGTGCTCACAGGAGGATTGATTTCAGCAGGCGGCACAATTGTTGGTGTAGGTAACATCACAGGCGGCAACTTGCTCACCGGCGGCCTGGTTCAAGCAACTAGCAATGTGATAGGTGGTAATCTAAGCACAGCAGGACAAGTGGTGGCCACAGGCAATGTGACAGGTGGCAACGTGCTGGCGTCTAATTTGACTGCAACTCGAATAGTGTTTGCTGGCACCAATGGTTTGTTGTCTGACACCACTGGATTTGTGTACACTACAGGCAATTCCACATTGTCAGTGGCAAACATGGCCACTGGTATAGTCAGTGCCACCGGCAACGTGACCGTGGGCAACGTAATCACAGGCGGATTGATCACGGCCACAGGCAACATCACTGGTGGCAACCTAAATGCTGCAGGATTGAGTCTAAGCGGTAATGTGATCAGTGCTCTTAACATGACAACCAACATTACCACAACAGGTAATATCACTGCCAACAACATTGCTGTCACAACAGCCATAAATATTGCTGGCAAACAAGTGGCAACAGTAGACGATGCAACAGCATTGGCAATAGCATTAGGATAATAGAATGGCAAATACTTTTACAAGAAAACTCAGCAGATCAGTTGGAACTTCTGCTACCGAAATTGGCAGCTACACTGTGGGGGCTAGCACAACCACTGTGGTAGTTGGACTGTCAGTGACCAATCGAACAGGCAGTGCAATCACAGCCAATGTGTTTATTCAAGATTCAGCAGTGGCCAACACCTATGTAGTAGTAAATGCTCCAATCAGTTCAGGGTCAAGCCTGGTTGTGGGTGGTGGAGACCAAAAGCTGGTGCTGATCACTGGAGACAAAGTGTTTGTACAAAGCAGCGCAAGTTCAAGTCTTGATGCTATAATGAGCATAATGGAAATCACCTAATGAGTTATATTGGTCTTAACCCACAACAACAGTTGCTGAATACCAGCACTGAATTTTTCAGTGGTGATGCATCAACAATTCAATTCTTTCTTTCACGCAGTGTAGCGTCAGCCAGTGATCTTGATGTCATGATTGGCAACGTGGCACAGCGTCCGTTTGTGGACTATGTGGCACAGAACGTTTCCATGCAGTTTACGTCTGCTCCTGCGTTTGGTACCAACAACATCACAGTTACATTTAGAGCAGGTGCACTAAATTCACTGGATCTTACAGCCAATGCATTTGGTGCTGGCACAGTTGGTGAACCCTCAGTTTACAGCGTGGCAGCCAACAACACAGGTATCTACTGGCCCAACGCCACGACTTTGAGTGTGACTGTGGCCGGCAGTGACCGTGTGAAATTCAGCAGCAATGTCAATTCAACCAGCAATACCACAGGAGCACTAACTGTCACGGGTGGCGCAGGCATCACTGGCAACATCAATACCAGTGGCCTAGTGGCAATTACCAATGTGGTCAACAGTTCAAACATCAACACAGGTGCACTTACTGTGGCAGGCGGCACAGGCATTGTGGGCAATCTAAACGTTGGCGGCGACATCACTTGCGTGGGCGACTTTACTGTGAACGGCACATTTACCACAACAGGAGTGGATGCTCTGGTGGTAGAAGATCCGTTTATCTTTTTGGCCAATGCCAATCCAGGCGACAGTTTTGACACTGGCGTGATATCTCAGTACAACGACGGTGTGGTCACACGATACACAGGCTACTTCCGCGACATCACAGATGGCAAATATCGATTGTTTGGCAACTTGTTGACCAAACCTACCACAGTGGTTAACACTGGAGATGCAAGCTTTGAACTGGATGACTTGCTTTTGGCCAACCTTAGTGCTACAGGCAATGTTACTGGTGCGTTCTTTGTGGGCAACGGATCAGCACTCACTGGTATTGCCACAGATGTTACTCAAATTTTCAACGCCAACAGTCGAGTTGTAATTCCTTCGTCCAATGGCAACATTGTAAGCAACGTCAACAACGTTACCATAAGCATAATCAGCAGCACCGGACAAGCAATCACAGGAGCAATTGCAGCCACAGCCAACATCAGTGCTGCAGGCAACGTGATTGGAGGCAACGTCAGTGCTGTGGGTATAGTAACTGCTACAGGAAACATCACTAGTGCTGCCAACGTGTCAGGCGGCAACTTGCTCACAGGCGGCGGCATCACAGCCACAGCCAATGTCACAGGCGGCAACATCACCACAGCAGCACAGGTCACTGCTGGAGGCAACGTCACAGGTGGCAACATCAAAACTGCTGGCGTAGTCAGTGCCACAGGCGATGTATTTGGCAACAATTTTTCAGCCACAATTGCCATCAACGCTTCGGGCAACATAACCGGAGCCAATGTTGTGAGCACAGGCGCTGTCAGTGCTACTGGAGCTATCACTGGCGGTGGCACACTGTCGGTCACAGGCAATATCACAGGCGGCAACATCAGCACAGGTATTTTGAATCTGAGTGGCAACGTGGTTGGTGCAATCAACACAACAAGTGCTATCACTACCACTGCTAATATTGCAGGTGGTAACATTGTGTCCAGCGGATTGTTGCAAGGTGCAACGTTGAGTGCAACTGGTGCTGTCACATTCTCGGGAACCACAATTGCAATTGCAGTGGGCACAAGTCAAACAACAGGAACAATTACACTGGGCGGTACTAGCCAAACTGGCGTGATCACGATTGGCAGATCAACTGAAACACAGGAATTGATTCTAGCCAACGGTGTCACCGCATCTGGCAACCTCAAAACTATCAGCGTTGGTGAGTCAGGTGCTGCAGGATCCACTACCACAATTGCAGTAGGACCTGTTGCTGGAACAGGAACCGCAACGTTTAACACAGGCACCGCAGTGACCATTGCCAACACATCTGGCTCAGCCTTGAGTGTGGCTGGCAACGTCACTGGTGCCAATTTGCGAACTTCTGGTGTGACCATTGGTTCTAGTGCTATCACTGGCGTGGCAACACTGAGTGCCACAGGTACAATAACTGGCGGAAATTTAGCCACAGGTGGAACTGTTAGTGCCACAGGTACAATAACCGGTGGAAATTTGGCCACAGGTGGAACTGCTAGTGCCACAGGCAACGTTACTGGTGGCAACATTTTGACCACAGGATTGATCAGTGCTGGTGGTTCAGTTGATGCCACAGGCAACGTTACTGGTGGCAATATCAGCACAGCTGGCTTGATCACTGCCACAGGCAACATCACTGCCACTGCCAACATTGCTGGTGGCAACATCTTGACTGCTAACCTGGTAAAAGGTGCCACAGTCAGTGCCACTGCCAACGTGATTGGTGCCAACATACAAGGTGGCACACTGAGTCTAAGCGGCAACGTGATCAGTGGTTTAAATATGACCACTCAGATCATCAGCACTGGCAATATTACAGGTGGTAACTTGATATCGTCTGCTGTGATTACTTCTGTTGGTAATATTATTGGTGGTAATTTGATTACGGGCGGATTAATTAGTGCAACTGGCAATATCACAGGTGGCAACTTGTCAGGCACCAGCATTGTGGGTACATTGACCACAGCAGCACAAACCAATATTACTTCGGTAGGTACACTTACAAGTTTAGCAGTCACAGGCAATATTACCAGTGGCAACCTGTCAGGTACCAGCATTGTGGGTACATTAACCACAACAGCACAAACCAATATCACTTCAGTGGGTACACTCACTGCACTCAGTGTAACTGGCAACGTCACAGGCGGTAACCTGATCACTGCTGGCCTAGTAAGCCTAAC
>Ga0181351_1000048_pt1 | contig 31727 bp, 48 predicted proteins | sample Su13VDMM15SD_FD_170485 | JGI IMG/M metagenome (GOLD analysis project Ga0181351, IMG submission 170485) | Freshwater viral communities from Lake Michigan, USA - Su13.VD.MM15.S.D | ecosystem: Environmental > Aquatic > Freshwater > Lake | place: USA: Michigan | collected 2013-07-16 | reverse complement strand
AAGATGCCATCTTTTGTCACAGATCAGGATGCAATAGAAACAGACCCAGATAATTTAGTGATTGCTAATAAGACTAGCAGAATTACCATCAAAGAAGATAGTATTGTTATTGACACTGAAAACTACCAGTTAAACACTACCAGCGCAACGATAGACGCACCAAATACTAAAGTAATGGGTAAGGTAGGGTTCAACGGAAAAGAGCCTGTAGTGCTCCCTACGGTGACAGGAAGTAGGGCAGGTAATGCTGCTTTAACAGCACTCCTCACACAATTACAAAATTATGGTTTAATTATTGACGCTACAACAACGTAGCATATTAGGGGTAATAAATGGCTATTGATTTAACATTACGTAGTGCTAAAGGCACTCCACTCACGCATAGTGAGCTGGATGGTAATTTTACAAATCTGAAGAATGGGATTATTAACTCAACCAGAGTGGTAAATGGCATTAAAGGTTTAGTAACAGACCCTTCTGTTATTCAAACCACAAAAGGTTTTTACACTGACTCTAATTCAGGTGGGGGTCAGTTTTACTACGACCCTTCAGTAAGCAAAGCAGACCACAACGGCGGCACTGTGATTGCGCCAGAAGCTATTGCGGCTTGGAATGGCACAGTAGCGGATTTAAATACATTACTGAATTGGTCAGGCGCTGGTTTTGGTTGTTATGTTCGGGTGTTCGACATATCAAAAGGCGTGAACACTAGTTACTTCGGCATGGTTACGTCGAAGTCAGGTAATTCAATCGGAACAATACCAGACGCCACTGCACCAATGACAGCAGCGATTGAATATTGCAATTCGTTATATGAGGAAATAACCAGTGTGGGCTATTTCGGGGCCACAAATATCAAGCTGAAGTTACCGAAGGGGTTCAGTAAAACATCTTCACCATTGCCGTTTTTACGTGGGTTTGACCTTGAAAGCGAAGGAACAACACATTTCCAATGCTCAACGAATAAAGGTCATGCGTTTATTGATTGTGGGGAAGGTAAGTTACTCGACTTTGTTGTTACTGGCATTAAGTTACAGCAGTATACAACATGTTACAGAGCGAAATCCGACGATTCGGATATGACTCAGTGGACGTTCATACGTTGCGGGTTTAGAAATGTTGATTTAGGTATTGACACAGTTTCTTTTGCTGAGTCACGTTCTTCAATATTAACACTCCAAAACTGTAAAGTTTCTTATGGCGTCACCCGACTGGCTAATTCTTATTGTGATATGACACACGTAATCGGCGGTTGGTATAGTCATAACATGAATAGCGCCTTGATTGTTTTTTCTGGCCGTTTGTGTGTAAGCGGTGGTATTTACGTGCCTGTTTTACCTGAGATTCAAAACCAGTTTTGCTGGTATCAAGGAGAATTAGCCGACAGATCGGCTGGCGGTTCATTCACAGGTTGCAGATTCGGTGCTGAATTCGGTGGTGGTGTTGTTCTTTACATAAAAAGCAACGACGGCGAACCAGATGGCAACGGTTTATCAACTGGTAACACCCAAGCGTTTAAATTCAGCGGTTGTCAATTATCAGCCAACAATATATTCGACCCACTGAATACAGGTGTTACAGTTCGTGGTGTAGTTGTTTTTAATAAGTTCAACAACGGCGGTGTATCTTTTGACACTTCCACAATATCAACCGACTTAGGGCCAGCTTACGCAGGTGTTGACTTGTCAAGGGTGATTGTGGATTACAATAACGTTGCTGCAACAGAAGCACCGAATAACTTTTCAATAGAATTTGACGAATCAACATGGCGGTCAGCGAACAATGGAGCTAACAGGCCAGCGGGTAATAATTTATTACAATACATAGGCAACGGTAAAAGTCGGTCTATCTTTAAAGGGACTTCAGCATGTGGTAACTTAATTGTCGGGTTAACTAGTGATAGTCAAAAAAACAAAGCCACTTTTTCATTAAAGTTAGGCGCGGTCCCTACAAATTACGGTTTCCCAATTTTGTTCGATTTAGATTTAGGTCAGTTAGGTTCTTCTTCGAATAACGCTTACAGAAACAGTCGGTTTGCAGGTTACAAATGCAGTATTGTAGGTGGTCGTGATCTGACGCTTGCAATGAACATTTATAAGATAAACAAAACATTGCTTTATTCGCATTTAGGCGCTAATGGAATGAACGTTAATTCTGAAATAGTATCAATGCATTTTGGTACTGGTGATACAGGTACGGACTATGTTGACGCAGCATTGTTAGAACCTGACGGCACAGTAAATGTTACAATCGTATGGGGTCAACTTGCTGAAAGCCCACACACAGGTTTAGCAAAAATAACACCGTCATTCGACCAATACAGTCGATTACTTAACGGTAACAACCTGTAACGTGTACTATCAATAAGGAATCAAATTAAATGTCAGAAACTTCAGTACCGACAATGGCTGTTACTGAAGTTTCTGACGCTCTTTACATTACATCGAGCGGTGAATTGAGGATTCGCATCGGTGCTGGTACTTACAACGTCAATCTAACTGCTGTATGAGGGTTGATAACAATCGTAATAAAAAGCTGGCATTGTAACGGCTAACGGAGCTATAAATGGCAGGATTCAAGCTATCATCGGACGGAGATATTGATACAGATAACAACGGTAAGATGCTTCTGTTGTCTACATTCCAAGAACTCGTCCAACAACGATTAAGTATTAAATTAAAAACATTCAAAGGTGAGTGGTTCCTAGATACATTCTTTGGCATACCGTACAGAGATACAGGTGATGGTAAATCAATTATTGGTAAAGGTTTTACAAAGAGAGATACTGATGCTGTATATATTGCCGCAATCAATGAAGATGTTGATGTAGAAGGTATTCAATATTTCGCTAGTGTCTATAATCCATTACAACGTGCTTACGATTTAGTTTTTGAAGTAAGAACTAAAGATGAATTACTAAACTCAAAAGTTAGTGCCGTATATCCTTGGGATGAAGAGACTTATGTGTATAATACAACACTACTACAATCGAGTTGTGGTATAAGCCCTGAGTCTTTACTTTATGTACAGGATGGATATGTAGATCCTGAATACGTAGGAACATAGTGTAATGGGGTGCATTTTGTATTCATTAAGCACCCCATTAACTTTCACAGAGTTATTAGTGGTAACAATCTCTAATTAAGCGAGTATGTATAAATGGCTGGCGTAACAGAATACGGGTTCGTTAGGAAAACCCTACAAGAAATCCTAACATCAATGAAATCTAATGTTAAAACTAAACTTGGTTCTGGTTGGAATGTAGAGACAGGTACAATTGAAGACCAATTCATCTCTGTGTTTGCTGAAGAATGTGATGAAGTGTGGCAAGGTTTAGAAGGTGTAGTATCTAGTAACACTGTAACAGGTGCAGAAGGTACTTACTTAGATGACGTATACGCTCGTCAAGGCATCTACAGACAAGATAAAACAAAAGGTGGGGGTAACATAGTCCTACAGTCTAATCTGTCCACTATGACGCTTGGAAGCGTTTATAATGCAGGTGCTGTTGTTAGTGCCACCAACTCTATCTTGTACAATACGTTAGAAACGATAACGCTTGACAATTACGCAAGTTGTTATAAAATATCAGCATCGCAATTAACTGCTGGTGTTACTTATACGTTTAGTATTTACAACAGTAACAACCCCACCTCGTCTACGTTTACACGTACTCCAAACAATGATGCTGACAAGTCTCAGTTGTTAACTGAGTTAGCAACATTCCTCAACGATACAATCACAGATAAACCAGCTAAAGCATACTACAACACTACTACACGCACAACGTATATTGGTTATAATCAGGCTAACGATTTACCTAACCCTTTCCCTAACAAACGATTATATGTAAACGTATCTCCGTCTGTAGGTATAATTGGTCACAGTGTCAGTATTGAAGCACAAGTAAGCGGGTATCACCCGTTATCACCAAATGGTGTTCTAGGTATTTCACCTACATATACGGGTTATGATAGTGTCGTAAACTACGTTGAGTTATCTTCAGGTAGTGAAGTACAAACAGATGCTGAGTTCCGGTTATCCGCATTGAATATTAAAGATACCTCTATTGCTGGTACTCCTGATGCACTCAAAGCTTCGTTACTGAAACTAGAAGGTGTTTCTTCTGTTGAAGTGTTCGAGAATCCAACTAAAGATTTCATTTATGATATTAGCAGTAAGTTGGTGTGTGAACCATATTCGTACAATACTGTAGTATTAGGTGGTACAGATGTAGATGTAGCTACTACAATCTATCAGAAAGGTTACGGTAATACTAAACGGTATGGTACTTATTCTACAACTATAATTAACAAGCTCGGTCAGTCAGTAGAAGTCAAATACACAAGAGCTGGTATTTTTGATGTTGGTGTAGAAGTTGGTTACACTACTAAAGATAATAGTCCTCTCACAGAACAAGAAAAGAATGAAATATCAGCTAACCTTTTGAACATTGTTTCAGGGCTAGATATTGGTGGTTATGTAGTTCCTAAACAGTTAGAAGCTATTATGTACCAATCGGTAAGTTTTGGTAGATTGTTAGATGTTGCTGTTAGTTTGAAAGACCTAACACTACCCAACCCTACATTCACCTCTAATAAGTTATTAGCAGATCATAATGAGAAACCTAGATTACTATCAAGTAATCTTACATTTCGGAGAATTTAATGTCAACAGCTAACAAAATAATGTTAGTCAATGATAGAGTGGAGAGAGCCAAAAGCTTTCTCCTTACTCAATTCAAAGACAGCCCGAACATTAATTCTCTTGTGGATGCACTTGTGAGTGAATTACAAGAACTTGAGAAAGTAGTAAATGACCTACAAACTGTTCGTACCTTAGAGGGTAGTTACGGTTGGTGGACAGACCAAATTGGTAATGAACTTGACATTACTCGTGGTAGTTACAAAGATGATGATTTTAAAACAGCTATTAAAATAGCTATGGCTAAACAAACAGCTTCGGCTAGTGTTGAAGATATATTGAGAATTGTATCATTGATTACTGGCGATACTAATGCAACAGTAACTAATGGTTATCCATATATGATGGAACTATATAGTTGGTTGTATTGTGTATCTGAAAGCTATAGTGGTTTGAACAGTTTGGCTCAATTATACCCACTGAACACTAGGGTACGTTTAGTTAAGCATGATGTTAAACCGTTTACTCTTGGTTTAGTTGGTAACGGTTTTGGTTCTAATGCAACACTATGTAGTTTAGTATACCACAGGAATGGTCACTCAGAAGACCCACGGTTTGTTACTACTCAGACACTAGACTTACCACCAGTTGTACCGAATGCACCAGTTGTAGTGACAGCGCCATACGTATATGGCAACGATACTGTGGGTAGTACACTGACATTAGTTAGAGGTGATTACTCCGGCGCAGCACCATTAACATACGCATACCAATGGTTACGTAATGGTAGTAATATTTCCGGTGCAACAGCTTTAACTTATACAATAGCTGTTGGTGATGTAAGTACTTCAATCTCATGTAGAGTCACAGTAACTAACGCAGCAGGTAATGTTGCGGCTACATCTAATAATATACTAGTATCTTCTGTAGTTCCTCCGGCTGCTACAATCCAAAGTGATTTAGGTTTGGATAACATGTATGCTTCTGCTTATCATCCTTATGATAATACACTAGCTTCATCAACTGCTGAGATAGATTTTAAAGCAGATGGTACAGTAGTACGTGCTGAAAATGGTACGCTAGCCAATGATACATGGGCGGTTACTCCTGTAGTCGGAGTAGGGGCGGGTTATCGAGTATATTACCAAATTGTATCGGGTACAGCATTAGATAATCTAGCTGAAAATGTACATCATACTCTATCAACCGACATTACAGTAAGTAAGACAGTATCTACTAAGTTCCAAGCAATCCGTACAGGACAATACAAGTTTTACATATACGAAATTGCTAATCCTAGCAATATTGTAAATAAAACAATTTCAATTACCGCAGAAGTAGTGAGTGATTTATAATGGCTTATCCAACAAATAACCCAGAATGGGCAACAAGTAATACATACGTAGATGGTACTACTGCTAACAAGATTCGACCAGATGAAGGTTTGAGACAATACGGATACAACCCTATTTCTACACCTACTGCACAAGAATTGAATTGGCAGTTTAATAACTTATATCTACAGATACTAGAACTAAAAACACAATTAGCTACACCGAGTCAAACCCCTATCAATGAGTTAAAACTTATTGTCGGTGATAATCGTAACCCGAATCTCATCTATGGTTATGGTACGTGGTCGCCTTATGCGCAAGGTCGTACACTGATTGGTGCTGGTACTGGTACAGATGATAATGGTAAACAAATATCATTTGCTGGTGATAGTAAAGGTGGTAACTACGAGAAAGCGTTAACACAAGCAGAAATGCCAGCTCACGCCCACGCTATTAAACTTCAGTATCAAGGTAATAATAAAGCATCTGAAGGTAGCGCATACGCAGCTAACTCTGAGATCCAACAAGGTGATATTGGTGGTACAGATACTCGTACTACTGAGACTTCAGGATCGGGTCAAGCGTTTAGTACCCTGTCTCCGTATGATGTAATTTACATTTGGAAGCGTATTAGCTAAGGAGATTTAAATGCCATTTTTACCATATCCTCCAACTACAACAGAAGCTGCTATAGCTGTATTAAAACAAGATATAGCAATCACCCACGACATAGTGCATGGAAATGATAATACAGTAGTAGATACAGAGTCAGGTCTTGTACCTAGTTTTGCTAAAGCCATTGCTGATAGCAATACAGTTAAGTTAGTTAACACTTCATCTGTAGGTTTCGACATTGGTTCAACCGACCAAGCTAAACACTTTTTGTGTAGTGCTAATCAGCAAGTTACGGTGACTTTAAATAGCGCTGGTAATGTTGAAGTTACTAACAAAGGTGTTACTGTGTTCTTCACTCAAATGGGGGAAGGTACGGTACGTTTAGTGGGTGCAAACGGTGTTCAATTAGTTCACCCACAAGACTCCACACCAACAACGTATGATAAAGGTAGTACAATTGCTGCTATCGCAGTATCTAGCACTCAATGGATCGTGGCTGGCAATTTAGGTTATTAATTATGAGTAACTATAAATTATATAGTGTCATAAATAGTGGCTACAGGCTCAATGTACGTGCAGCTTTGGTGTCCAACAGATACCCACTGAATAGTAAAGATGTTACTTACATTAGTACATTATCCGTAATATCCGGTGAACTGAAAGACGTACCTATATATAAAGATGAGTTAAATATATCAACTCTATCTCTAGTGTCAGGCGATCTGAGATTGTTTGAATTTCCTGTGACGAAAGACGAATTCAATATAACTTCATTATCAGTAGCTTCCGGTTCTTTGAGTGCTGTAATAGCAGAGGTTGCTGATCAAAAACAAGAGTTGTTGATGAGTAATTTATCTGTAATCAGCGGTAATCTACAAGTAGTGGTAGTGAACGTACCTAATCAAATCGAACAATTAATCACTGTGAGTAACCTCAGTGTAGTATCAGGAACTTTAATATGATCAAAACAACAACTAATTTAGGCGTCAAAGGTCAATACCAAGTACGACTTTTGAATGCCGATGGGGAAGTAACATACGATAGCGGTTTCCGACCAAACATGGTGTTGGATAATTTTTTCCAATGTACTTTAGTGAGTGACGCATACTTACCTACAAACGGTAATGTCACCTTACGTGTGGGTACTGGTTCAACCCCTCCACAACCGACAAATACCTCATTACAGAATCTACTTGCTAGTACAACTTCAACTTCAGCAACTTCGAGAGAGTTTATTGTAGATGGCACAACTTGGAAGTTTGAAGATACTACTACCTTCAGATTTACACTAGGGTCAGTAGTTGGCGCATTATCTGAACTAGGTATTTGTATGGATGGTGTGGCAAATGCTGGCGCTACTACCGTACATACTCGTGCTTTAGTAACCGATGTCAACGGGAGTCCTACCACAGTAACGGTGACGGTACAAGACCAACTATTAATAACTTATAAGTTAGCTGTTATTGGCACTGATACGGATGGTTCCGGTCAAGTTACTCTCAATGGTCAAATATACAACTGGATTACTCGCAGAGGTGCAGGATTAACTGCGGGGCAGTCATTGTCAGCAGTATTGTCTGGTACATTGAATTATCAGAATGCTTGGGGTACTGGTGTAACATTCGGTGCAGCAGGGGTTGCTCCTTCAGGTGCTGGCGCGGTCAACATAAACAGTACAAAGACCGATCCATTAGCAGGTAGAATTCAACAGACAATAACTGCCAATATCGCTCAAGGTAATATTGACGGAGGTATTGTTGCTATAGGTGGCGGCGCTATCCATAAAATACAGTTTACACCCGCTATTCCTAAAGACGCAACTAAAGTCCTTTCTCTGGTCACAGAGTATACTTTAAGTAGAGCATAGTGATATGATACCAAACAATACATGGTCATCTATTACTAAACCCCAAGACTTTGCTATTGCTAATCTACCTAAACCAGATACCAGATATTCATCTGTATTTGACATTAAAACTGGTGGTGTTGAACTATCAGTTTCTAATGGTTCCATAAATACTAGATATTGGATGGTATATCAAACCTCTGGTAATGTAGTGATCAGAGGGGCGGTAGATTCAGATAATTGGTCAGCACCTACAGTATTATTTCCCGAAGCTACTATTATCCTTGATATATCTTTGTCATTCGATAATTTAGGTAGACCTGTAGTATTCTATCAGAAAGGAACACAACTAGTATTGTGGTTCTATGATAGTCAACTCGGCAGCTTAACATTTAAAACTATTACAACGAATGGTCACAGCCCTATTGTTAACTTCGATTACATTAATGATACCTCTGACGTAAACTCAGATATTATGATGTATTATGTAGTTGATAATAGAGCGTATATGAGACTACAACGTGATAGATTTGATACTGAGTACCCAACAGGTATTCATAAACCAAACTTAAAACTACTTAAATCCGGTATGACAACAGACAACCGTTTTCAAGTGACTTATTCATTCAGGGATATACGCGGTGGTATTTTCCCATAACAACATTCAGGATTGACAAATGAACGTAGAGATATTCGCATTACTTAAATACTCATGGATGGGTCTTGCCGCTTGGTTCTGGTACGACAAAAAGAAGAATGATAAAGTTTTGGAATCTGTTGTAACCAAGTTAGCGAACTCCCCAACCTTTGAGGAAATGGAGAAAGAGATAGCAAGGTCAGTATCAGGAATCAAGGATGACCAAAGGGAAGTGATTATAATGACGAGAGAAATGAATTTAACTCTCAATCAATTAGTCAGAGATTTAGCAGTTCTGAACGCTAAGTGGGTAATGGTCAATGAACGTAATGACAAATCCTAAAATTATGCTTGTTGAGGATGATAGCTTTATGCTATTATTCCTCACTCAATTATTTGAGAGACATGGATACGAAGTATGCCCTGTATATGGACATTATGCTGCACTAGATAGTGCTATAGAATTTAAACCTGATGTAATTGTGCTTGACATTTCATTAGACAACGGGTACACTGGTTATGACGTATCCGAAGAATTGAAATCAAACAATAACACTAAAGATATACCAACTGTATTCCTCACTGCGGAAGTAGATGATGACTCCAGATGTAAAGCATTTATGTGTGGGGGAGTAGATTACTTTACTAAACCATTCAATAAAGAAGATTTACTCAGTCGTGTCAAACCTTTGGCAATGATTGGTAAAATGTCGCGTATGTTAAATAAGATAAACTCTAAATAAGGAAGTATATAATGCCCTCTGAATTACCACAACCAAGCAAACCAGTCAAGCCTCCAGTGAAACCTAATTCAGTTCCGACAGAACCTAGTGAATCTGGTGATCCGGTGAAGGAAACAGTTTAACATGATTAGCCTATTTATTACTCCAGTAACCTTAATTATCTTGTCATTACTAATTAAAGATAAGGACATTGTATTAGTAAGTAGGCTACTTTCTTTCATAATGTTTATCGGTTTAGCGTTACATTTTATACTACCACCAGATGTGTTTTACATTAAAGAGGCGTCCTTCGACATACTAATGTTCGCTACGGTGTTTCTACTGAAGGACGATGTTAAAGCCTTTTTAGTTGGAATACCTTGTGTACTGAGTTTCTTGTTAAATGTTCACGAACAGTTTAGTTACTATCAAACAATGTTCTACCCATACCGAGAATATATTCAATTTATTTTATTACAGATTGTTTTACTTGGAGTGGTGATAGATTGCAAATGGAGGAAATTATGGAAAACAAATTCGCAGAATTGATAATTAAATTAGAGGAAGGGTGGGTAGCTAAACCATACCACTGCTCAAGGGGCTATGTTACAATAGGGTATGGTAGGAAACTCTCCAACACTAAATACGCACCACTACCTGCTATTGTTGCTAATGAGAAAGAAGAATTAGAATTTGTCCGTAAGAGAATTAATCAGAACATCACAGAATTAACTAAAGCTAAACCTTTAGCTTGGAGTAAATGTTCACCTCAACGACAAGCAATGTTAATCTCTCTTTGTTACCAACTCGGACTCACTGGCGTACTCAACTTTAAAAAGATGTGGGCTGCTATTGAATCAGAGAACTTTGAAGAAGCATCAAAACAAATGCTCGATAGTCTGTGGGCTAAACAAACACGTAATAGAGCATTACGTCATGCTAAAACAATGAAAGAGGGTAGTCTAGATATGTACTACGTCAGTAACGGAGTGTTCCAATGATTCCAACACCTATTTTAAAGCTCGTAGGAGCGTTACTGATAGCAGGATGTGCTTGGGGGTATATCTATGTACTCCAACTAGATAATAAAGCCTTAGAAGCTCACGTAGAGCTTCATAGAACACAAGCAGAGAACGCTATACGTATCTCTAATGAGAATACACAAAAGTATTTAGTATTGCAGAAACGTAACTCAGAACAGAATGCTAAACTACTCTCCCTACAAAACACAATAGATAAAATGAAAGAAGATGGATTTTCTGATGAGAAAGAGATTATTAAGTATGTCCAACAATTACCTGAAGGTTTTGAGAAATCTTGTCTTAATATGCGTGTTAGTTCTAGCATTAGTGGCGTGTCAAACAACTAAGACAGTTTATGTAGACCGCATTGTAGAAGTCCCTATTACCACACCACCTCAATTAATGCAAGAGTGTCCTATCAGTAAGCGTGAAGGGGAGCTTGTGATAGATTATATCACTTCTGAAAAAAGACTTCGTAATGATTTAGCTATCTGCAATTTAACAATAAAGGCAAGGAATGAAAATGAAGTGGTACAAAAGTAAGACGATGCTATTCAACTTGTTGATAGGTATGCTAGGTGTTGTTGAATTAAATCTTGGATTATTTCAGATGGCTCTTGGTGACTACTACGGTCTAATATTCATGTGTGTTGCGATGGTCAACGTGTTTCTTCGCACAGTTACAACAACACCTCTGAAGGATAAATAATGTCCCCTACAATTAAAGTAATATTCGGTAAAAACAACTTACCTTTCTCTTGGTTAATCAGAGTATTCACATGGAGTAGGTGGAGTCACTGCGGTATCGTTGTTGGTGATATGGTGTTTGAATCCACAGCTACTAAGGGTGTCATTATAACACCAATACGTGAATTCATCAAGCGATACAATGACCATTCCTTTGCAGATATTATTGTAGCGGATAGTGTAGATGCTGCTTATGAAAGACTATCTGCTGAAGTAGGTAAGAAATATGATTTCTCCGCTGTCTTCGGTATATTGTTTCGTACAGGATGGAATACAAATAACAAATGGTTCTGCTCAGAGCTAGTAGCTTATGCAGCAGGAACTTATAGAGATAAAAATCTTGGGAGGATTACCCCTGAGATGATTTGGAGTAATAGTAAATGAGTGCTAACAGAATAGCAGAAACCTCAACATCTACAGGTACAGGAAACTTCACATTAGACGGTGCTTGGGCGATTGCTACAACATTCAATACAGGTAATGTAACATTCAATTCTTTTTACGGGGTTAACCATGTGTTCCCTTATACAATACAAGATAAATTAGGTAATTGGGAAGATGGTGAAGGTTATTTATCTGCGGCAAATACTCTAGTCAGACAAAACGTATTCAATACATCCATCGGCACTACTGCCAAACTTAACTTCCCTGCTGGTGATAAGATTGTTATTGTCGGTACTAACGCTAGAGCTTTTGGTAGCAGAATGCTCAACCAAGTTAATTGGACATTGACAGGGCAGTCTGTTGGTGTTAGAGGGGAGATAACCTTAACAGCAAACCGCCTTTATGTAGTACCCCATTTAATTCTAGCCCCAACCAAACTATCAGCTTTAGCTTACACCGTAACTCTAGGTGTAGCCAGTTCGCAAGCTAGAGTAGGTATCTATAACTTAACTAAGCAATCAGATACTGGTAACAACTACGATAGTAGTTTCTCATTACTGGAAGATTTCGGTTTAATAGATACAGCAACCGCTAGTATCAAATCTATTACCACTACTCGTAAACTTGGTCAAGGTGTCTATGGTTTTGCTATCATATCTAACGGCGCTATTAAGGTAATGTCAGGCAACACAAACTTGCTAGAACTCGGCATATCACCAAACACATATCAATCTAACCCTATATCCCATTGGTATAATGATGGTGCTTCTCAGTTCACAGCGCTCCCTGCGAATACATTTGGTGCGATGGCTGCTATAATGAATGCTGGCGCACCACAAGCTATGATTAAAGGTGGTATCTTATGATTAATTTCCAAGATAAAGGTTTTAATTTATTCACCTACCTTGAGAAAAATGGTATTATTCTGGAACAACAAGATGGTGAATGGGTATCTAATTCCCCAGATGAGTTAGTGAATCAATTTATTGAATCTTACAACCCTTGGGCGGCAGAGAAAGCTAAAAAGTTTGCTGAAATAGACGTTGACTTCCAACACTGTATTGACTCTCTTACTGCGGGATGGCCTGAAGGTGAAATCAAGACATGGGAAAGACAAGAGAAAGAAGCTCTTACTTTGCAGTCCAACCCAACAGCACCTACCCCATTCTTAGCTACAGTAGCAAACCAACGAGGTATAACTATCGCTGAGCTTGCTACAAGGGTAATAAGAGACTCAATTGCTTTCAGTAACGCCAGTGCATATTATGTAGGGTTGCGACATAAAGCTAGACAATTAGTACAGGCATTTCCGAATGAAGGTGAATACCATAGATTACCTGAGTTGTGGAGTATCAAATTTAAGGAGTAATCTATGTATGGTATAATGCCTAGTGGCTTACTCCCTTATGGTGTTGTGTTTATACCTGAGACTGGTGGGGGTGGCGGAACACCATTTACAGGTGTTGTTAATAAATCCGCATTACCTCTATCAACTAAACAACAAGCTGTAATCAACGGCAATGTCCTTACTTCCAATAAGACGTCATTATCATTAGTTCCAGAAACACTAAACATTGTAGCTGGTGTTAATAACACAGTCAATAAACAATCACTACCTATCACTAACAAACAACAATCTGTTAGTGCTGGATTTAGTTTATCCGCCAATAAATCATCATTGACTAAAACAGATAAGCAGTTAGTTGTTAGTATTGGTACAGTGTTAGGTGTTGGTAAAAGAACATTAATCCTTACCCCTAAGAATCCAGCCAATGTATTAGGTTTTGTTAATACGACAGGTAAATCTAATCTACCATTAGCAGTTAAACAATTAGAAGTGATTATAGGTGCTAACCTGCCATTCGTAGGTAGTATAGGTAAACAATCTTACCCCTTGACAACTAAGCAATTAGGTAGTAAAATTGGATGGACGAACAATCTAAATAAAGATTCTCTACCACTTACAACTAAACAACTTAGTAGTGCTTCTGGTTTTGTATCTGGTATTAACAAACAATCTCTTGTCTTATCTACTAAACCTTTAAGTGTTGTCACAGGCTCTAGTATACCATTAAATGCTTTACTAAATAAATCTTCACTATTGATTAACACTAAACAATTAGATGTTACAGTTGGTACTGACGTTTCATTTAGTGGTGTTATCAATAAGACAAGATACAATATGACACCTAAACAGTTGTTTGTTGTTTCTGGTTTTAATTCTACACCGTCCCCTCTATCACTGAATGTGTCTTATAAACTATTACAGTGGACAGACAGTATTCAACCTCTGGTGTTTGAGCCAGATAGGATATTCATCATGAATGAGAAACAAACTAGATCGTTCGTATTGAAAACCTCAAATAATATTTTTATTTTATCTTCTTCAAATAACAAAAGGAACTAAGAAATGGCTGTAGGCAATTTCACTTTATACAACACTGGTAAAGAATCTTTATTGACTGATAACGCTAACCAGATTGATTGGGCTGCTGATACTATTGTAGCGGTATTGCTCGGTACTGGTTATACACCATTAGTCACCCACACTGTTTACTCAGACATGTCAGCTAACGTAATTGGTGATGTAGGTTATGCTCCAGTAGTTCTTACTGGTAAGACATCAGTAATGAGTGCTGGTACGATCTTATGGGATTGTGCTGATATTAGCTTCGGTAGTAACGTATCACTTACTGCTAAATATGTAGCTATTGTTAAACGTGCTGCTGGTGCATTAGCTGGCTCTGACCGATTGATTGGTTATTGTGATTTGAACGTAGGCGGTGGTCTGACTGTTAGTTCTACTAACTCTACATTCCAAGTAAGCACTACAAGTGGGCTTTTTGATGTCTAATTAAGGGTTGATACATGATCTACGTGCAGAAAGACATAAACGAAACACTAGATTATGTCTTCATTCGTAATGTCGAAGATAACATTGTTAGTGTTACATATACGCAAGATAATCTAGGTGGGTTAGTTGTTGATAACTGTACAACTAATTCCGGTGAGGTTGTGTTAGCTGATGGTACTATTTATCCAGCAGGTAGAGCAATCATCTTGTGGGTAAGTGGTGGTACAGTCGGCGGTAAAGAGAAAGTAATCCTTACCTATACAACTGCTGCTGGTAGGGTCAGAGATGAAGCTATCATATTCACATTAGTACAAGAAAATTAGTGATAAATAAAAGTGAAGCCCCGTCATTGTATGTGGCTTTGCCACATCTGAATAATAATTAAATTAAAGGATAAATCATGGCTGTGTATAACACCATTGTAAGTGATGTAGATGATTGGGTAGATTTAAATACCTTATCTGGTGCTGCTGTTGGTGCAGCGATTGTAATTCAAAACATTTCAGCATGTAACGCATATATGGTAGATTCTACTACTAAACCTGTACGTAATGACGGTATTGTATTATTCACTCCAAACTATGAAGACCTCTCCATTGCTAGGATTGATTCAGGATCATTAAAGATTTGGGTACGTCCTGCTGAACAAAATAAAACCATCCGTTTAATTGTCTCTGACTAATAAGGAAATAAATAATGGGTATTAAACTAGGTAGAGGTGGTTCTGGTGGTGCTGGTGCATTAGCAGTAAACAACAATCATATCTTTGCTACAACTACAGCACGTAATACATACTTCGCAAGCAATCCGTCAGAGGTTGTGCAGGATATGTACATCTCTGTTAGTGGTGTGTTACAGAAACGTGTAGGTGCTGCTTGGGTAGATACTTCTGCTATCATCAAAGGTGCTGATGGTGCTGATGCACAAACACCAATTGTCAATTACTCTATAGACGGATTATCCGGTTGGACATCAGCCTTAAATCCTGCAATACATAAATACTGGAGATGGTCTACCAACAATGGTATTATCTGGACTCCAGCAGTTAAATTTGCTGCTGAAGAAGGTGCTGGTACTGGCGACCAAACATCTATATCAGGCATTACAGGAACTAAATCTCAATTCAATACTTCTGTCACAGATGGGGATTTCCTCTTCGCTGGCGAAGCATTGACTTCTGCTAACAATCTTTCTGATTTAGCAAGCGCAAGTACAGCTCGTACTAACTTAGGTTTAGGTACACTTGCTACACAAAGCGGAACATTTAGTGGTACATCTTCAGGCACTAACACTGGAGATCAAACTAGCATTGTAGGTATCACTGGTACTAAAGCACAATTTGACACAGCCGTAACAGACGGAAACTTTCTATTCTCTGGTGACGTAACACAATACACTGACGAAATGGCACAAGACGCTGTTGGTGCTATGGTTGATAGTACGCTCACATACACAGACGGAACTCCTTTATTATCTCGTGCAGCCTTGACAGGTGAAGCTACAGCTTCTGCTGGTAGCAACTCGGTAACACTAACAAACTCAGCAGTTATTGCAAAAGTCTTAACAGGATATACATCTGGTACTGGCACAGTTGCTGCTACAGATACAATCCTACAAGCTATTCAAAAGTTGAATGGTAATGACGCTGCTACATTGACAGCAGCTCAAGCCTACGCAGATGGATTGGTAACAGGCTTGCTAGACCTCAAAGGTGGTGCAGACGTTTCTACAAACCCTAACTACCCTGCAGCCCTTAAAGGTGATACATACTACGTCACAGTGGCTGGTAAGATTGGTGGAGCTTCTGGTACATTAGTTGACGTTGGTGATATGTATATTGCCTCTGCTGATAACGCAGGTGGTACACAAGCTTCTGTAGGTAGCTCATGGTTTGTTATTGAACATAATTTAGTTGGAGCTTTATTTGCTTCCAACAACCTTTCAGACTTGACAAGTGCTCCAACAGCACGTACCAATTTGGGACTTGGAACTTTAGCAACTCAGAGCGGCACATTCAGTGGTACGAGTAGTGGTACAAATACTGGCGATCAGACAATTACTTTGACAGGAGCTATTACTGGCTCAGGTACAGGTAGTTTTGCTACTTCTGTTGCTGCACAAACAGGCACAGGAAGTACGTTTGCAATGCAAGTTGCCCCTAATCTGACAGGCTTTGTAGGTATTAACAATGTTTCTGCTGGTGCAAGTCTAGACGTTGGAGCATTATCCTATACCCCTGGCACTGTTTCTGTTACCGGAACCACTGTAACAGGTACTTCTACAGAGTTTACTAAAACTTTCAAAGTTGGTGATTCTATCACAACAACTACAGGTAGTGGAAGTGAAACTAAAGAAATTCAGACGATTTCTTCTGACACTGCTATTACAACTGTAGCAGCTTTTGCAGGTACTAATACAGGTGCAAGTTATTCTAGTTCTAACACTGGCAGCCAATTTTCCATCTTACCAAGTGGTTGTATTCGTCTAGGCAACACTAGTGGATTAAGTTCTAATAATGTACACAACACAGTATACAAATCTGATACCGTTAATGTAACTGGCTCACAAGTATTCTCAACTATTAAAGACCAAACTACTTATAATCAAAACACAACAGCATCTGGAACTATAAACTCGTATTCTGCTGGAATTAGAATAAATGCAACAGGTGCTGGCAGTTTTGGTTCTGTGCGAGGGATTAACGCTTTTCCAACTGTTTCTGGCACAAATACCGGAGATATCAATACAATTCAAGGTGTACTAAGTGCCAATACAGTTGTTGCAGGAGCTACAGGAACTATATCCAATATTGTGGGTGTTAATGTTATAGGAACTAACAGCTCTACGACAAATACTGTTACAAATCAGTGGGGGGTCAGTGTATCTCCTACTCAAGCCGCTGGTACATTAACAAATTATGCTGGTGTTGCAGTTGCAGCTAAACCTACAGCGGCTACTAATTCTAGTTTGTTATTGATTGGTACTACAGTAATCCCTACTGGTGATTTTGCTATATATAATGCTTCTACTAGTAGTAATTATATTGAAGGTAATACCGGTTTTGGTATTGCACCCACAACTTCAACTATTGTCTTAGCAAGCAAAAACATCACTGGTGCTCACTACGCTCAAGCCTTCAGAACAGGCTCAGTAGTCCAGTCAGATGTAACCAATGAGGCACGAGGATTTATTTCTCTGTTAGGTACTGCTGCTACTTCGTTTAATTTAAGCAATCTACGACATTTTTATGCAGGACAAGGGACATTTGGAGCAGGTAGTGCGGTTACTAACCAGTATGGATTCCACGCAGACTCTAATCTAATTGGAGCCACAAACAATTACGGCTTTCACGGCAATATTCCTGCTGGTACAGGGCGGTATAACCTTTACATGAACGGTACGGCTGATAACTATATGGCAGGAGCATTAGGTATAGGAGCATTTGCTGCTGCAGGTTACAACCTCGATGTGTTCGGGACTAGCGCCAAGATTCGTGTACGTGATTCTGGTCAAGCTGGCGGTTTGGAAATCTATCAGCAAAGTTCTGATGGTGGTAGTAGAGTATTTGCAGCAAACAACAACTATCTGGCGTTTGGAACGGATAACACTGAACGCATGCGAATCAGTGCTAGTGGTGATGTAACAACTACCGGCTTAGAGTACAACACCTCTAAATCTGTATCAGCAACTAGCTCATTAACTGCAGCTGCACCAACAAAACGTAGAACTTACTTCACAGGCGCAGCAGGAGCTTCCTTTGCTGTGACATTGCCAAGTGCAGCAGTTTCTATTGATGGTGCGCTAATCACGTTAATGTCAACAGAAACTCGTGCAGCAACCACTTGGGTTTCTGCTGGTGCAACATTTGAGGGTGCTCCAAGCAGCTTGACAGCTAACGTGCCAGTGACGTTCCAATACCATCATGCGACAAGACAGTGGTTTATTACGGAGTAATCTATTACTGAATAATAGTACTAAAGAAATAGCTGTGAGGAGTCTTGCAGCTATTGACTTTTTAACCAATGTGTTGTATAATTATAGGAAATGAAATGGGCAGCTTTGCAGACAGTATAAAGCTAATATAAAAGAAGTCAAGCAGGAAGTGATGACAAAGAGGTAATCATCCAAGAGCTACACAAAGCTAGCGCAAGTGTTACAGCTCCTGTCATTCAGGCTAACAGAGATGTTGTCATAATCAATAATGTAGAGTGGAAAATATTAGCCCTCAAAGAAATAAACCCAAGTGGTGTTAATACAATATTATTTGACGCACACTTAAAACGCATCAACTATTTCAGACTCGACTTTAGCTGCTGGCGCACACACTCACACACTCACAACAAGCAGCATTAACGGTGGTGTCACTCAGACAGCACATCTACCAACTTATTCTGCCAAGACTGAATTTGTGTTCTTAGGTTTGTAATCCAATATAAATTACACATAACAAAAAGCCCGCATTTAGCGGGCTTTTTCATTTGTGTTATTTGAGTTTAAAACTCGTCGTTAATTTACTTGAGTTTAGCTTCCAACACAGAGATATGTGCTGCTAATCGTTCAGCCTTAGCCTTAGCAAATTCTAATTCCTTTTGGATTGCTAATTGTTTTTGGTCTACTCTATTAAACACTTGCTGGTGTACGTAGATAATATCAAGGAAGTCTAAACCTGTTATAGTCAAGTCATCGTTAATATCTTCTAGCATCATGTATCCCGTACCTTTACAGATCATACGATTTCCTTGTACAATATACTTTTCACCCCGACGAGTAGTACAAACCATCCCATCTTTCAAATCTGCTTTAGTGAAACCTTTATTCATATATTTCTCCTTCAAATAATCAAAGACACGTTGACCTTCAACATTAAGAATACTATCTAACTTATCTTTAGTGGTAAGTTTCTTAGTCATACCACCCCACACCTTAAATTCTTCATTAGTGTAGTATTTATCAAACCCCATCTCATGAAAATGTGAATAAAATTCACCATCTTTTGCTGTAAAGATATAACAAGTGCTGTTTGTATGATTGCCAAAATCAACAAGTTCTGCATTATTAGTTAACCATTCAGCAATCTCTGGATTATAATCAGTATAAGGTTGATGTTCATTTGCAATAAAACCTTCTAAATCTGTTGTTTTGATTTTCTTCATTTCAGTTTCCTCTTTAATTATTTTCCAGTCACCAAACTTTAACTTGTCCATCAATGTTACAGCACTTACTACTTGATGAGTCCCGTCATAATCTCTCACAACCTCATACATTACCCACCCAGAATCATCAAACCCTTGATTAATTACTGTAAAAGTATAGTCGGGGTCTATTGTGAATTTAAATGGTAGTTCTGGTATTAGATTAGTATTCATATAATTTCCTCATTTGTTTCGATGTACACATACTAATGGAATATTTGTTGGTTGTCAATATTTATTTTAGATAATAAAAAGCCCTCGTTAGAGGGCTAGTTTAATCTGTTAACCTTCGCAAGCTAGACATTCACCTTTACTTGCAGCTACACCAGCCTTAGAGCGCATATAGTACAGAGTTTTAATATAAGGACTTAAAATAGCTTCCTTATGTACCTCACTGATATATGCTTCATCTTCATCTGCGTCAAAGAACAAATTAAGTGAAGTGCCTTGGTCAATGAACTGGGAACGACTGTTGGCTAAACGAATAATAGCTTTCTGGTCAATCTCATAGGCTGTTTTAAATACTAATTTCTCTAGGGAACTCAACCATTCTACGTGTTGAACACTGCCGTTATTTACAGCAACATCATGTATATGTTCTTCATCATAAACACCACGTTCTTTCATAATGTTAATCAATGTAGGATTCATACGCTCAAGTTCACCACCAGCGGAATTCTGGGTATATACATTGGCTACGATTGGCTCGATACCTTGACTGACACCACCACAAATTAAAGCTGAACTGGTATTAGGAGCAATAGCCATTAAGTGTGTAGAACGTTTACCATACCCCTTACACCACTCAGGTTCACCCCATTCTTTAGCCATCCAACTACTAGCTTTCTCTGCCTCATTACGAATATGTTCAAAGATTTCTAAGTTAAGTAAATGAGCTTCCATGCTCTCGAATGGTAACATCTTGCTTTGGAACAGGGAGTGTAGGCCCAAACCCCCTAAACCAAGCGCCCTACTCTTTTCGGTGAAAGCTACAGCCTTCTCTAAACCTATAATGTTTCTACCTAACTCAATAAACTCTTGAGCTACACAATCTAAGAATACTGTAGATACGAACACACAATCAGTATCTTTCCATTCATCCCATTTAAATAGATTCAGACTGCTCAATACGCAAGTGTAGGTTAAATCGTGCCCCGAATATAGTAACACTTCAGAACACAATTGCGAAGCTTTCACTTTAATACCTTTATCTCGATACATTGGAGGGTTTAATCTCTCAACCTTATCAGAGAACATGAAGTATCCTTTACCAGTGACAGCCCGTAGTTTCATGTGTCGTTGGTAACGCTCAACAGCATCCTTATCACCATTCTTTAGACGTTCAATAAAAGCATCAGAATAAATAAAACCTACGTTGGCATCATCAGGATAATGATATACATGGTCAACCAACTCATAGAAATCATCATGGTCGATCTCTAAGTATCCAGCCCAAGCACCCCGTCTTGAAGTACCTTGAGCCACATCACGCATATCCTGAACAAAACCTTTGAACACTGGAAGTACACCACTAGCTTTACCACCAGAAGAAATCTTACTACCTCGTGGACGAATATCTCCTAAGTAAGAAGATGTACCGAATCCATTCTTAGTGAGGATAGCAACTTCTTTACGTGCATCATAAAAGCCATGAATAGAGTCTTGGATATAATTACCACTACAACTTACAGGACAACCCTTAGTTGTTCCAGTATTAGATAACACAGGAGTAGATGCAGCTAAGTGACCTTTCCACAGCACTTCATAAAACTTATCTTCCCATGTATCTGTAGCAGACCACCACTCAGGTTTAGTTTTAGCATGTTTAGCTAAGGTACGCGCTATACGTCTAAATGTTTCTTTTAGGCTTGTGGTATTCCACAGATATTTATCTTTCAGTAATTGCCATGCTTGTGTAGTTAACCAATCAGGCAGTTCACCTTGAGCTTGTAACTCTTTACGTTCTTTACTTAACTTCTCAATAATACTTGTCAAATCAATACTCCTTAAAAAACAAACTTCGTTTCATCCCAATCCCGATTATATGAATTACCTACACCAGTAAAGAAGTCGTGGAACTGCACAGTGTTGATATTCTTATAAAACCATTTAGCAATAGGGTTATAAGATACTTCATATAGCTTACCATAATCTAATTGCTGTAAGCAAACATTAACACGACTCTTAACGAAGTTTAAAAGCTGATGGTCAGTGATACCTTCAATACTACCCTTCTCGAAAATCTTCTGGATTACATAAGCTTCATGTTCCATAATCTTTTCAGCACAAGCAAGGATCTTAGCGTGTAGCGTTCCCTCTTGTTCTTTAGTGAGATTAGATTCTTTCTTTAACTCTTTAAACAACCAAGCACCACCTTCAGAGTGTAACGCTTCATCACGAACAGAGAAGTTAATACCACGTACTACGTTCAACAGTTTATTCTTACCTTCTGATTGAAAGTGTTTCAAGTAAGCAAAGCTACTGTATAATATAGCACCTTCTACCATACTGAATACGCCTAAACTCACTAAAGGGTCTTTATCCGAAACTACGCTGTCGATAAACTCCATACGCTCTTTCAGGATAGGGTCATTAACGTATTCAGAATAGAAACTATCGGTGTTCAAGTGTAACGCTTCATTCAACTTATTATAGAATGGCGCATGTACATTCAACTCAAAGAAACTAAAAGCATTAGCCATACGTTGAACGTCAGCAGGTCGAGGGAATAGTCGTTTTACACGACCACCCCAGTATTCATTACCTGCTTGTAGCTCATACAATGTAAACAACTTAAGTGTTGTGACAACACCATGAGCTTCTGATTCAGTCATATTAACTTTAATATCTTGAATGTCCTTTGACACATCTATCTCACTATCTGTCCAGAAGATTGAGTTCTGTGTTTCAGCAAACTTTACAGCTTCAGGATAATCTACAGTGTAGGTATCTTTCTTAGTTAGTAATCTAGGTTTAGACATCTTCAATACCTACCTTAACACCATCTTTAAACAATTGAGGAATACCACGTAAACCTTTAGACATAATGAAACGTAAAGCTTCAGCGTTACTCCAAATGTCATATTCCTTGTATTCAATACCTTTAACACTTAATGTTGATTTTAAGGTTTCACAAGCTTTGCAATCTTTACCACTAAATACAATCAAACCTTCTTCAAACATTAATTACTCCTTGCTCTCTAATAATTTAATAACTTCATTCAATTTATCCCCGAACAAATAGCTTCTGGTAATCTTATATCCAGACTTCTTCCAAGCCGGATCTTGTCGCTCATACCCTGTAAAGATATTACCGCCAGTTTGTACTTGATTAGTGAGAGGACTTCTAAAAGAAGCTTCCCCTAAACTAGATTCAGAGTATCCACGATTTACATCGACACCAAATAAGTAAAGCACCGCTTTCAATACTTTATCGTCCATTGTATCACAGTAACCCTCTTTGCAGAAAGTAGTTTGTGCAATGTCTGACATTGATACTACGTAATCGGGGTCATAGAACTTTTTATCAATAGTTGGTAAATTATCTAATTTCATTTTGTGTTCTCCAAGAATTTATCTTCAATACCAAATTCCAAAGCCTTACGATATTGGAAGAATGTGTTACTGTGGAAGTTACCACTTAATTCTTTATCTACATCCTGAATCTTAACCACATGCTCTGTCGGAGAGTAGTGTGGTGGGTCGTCTGGATAAACACCATTAATGGGTAAGTTCAACATATCATACACTTTCAAAGCTTTCTCTAAGCTGTCATCTAAACGACGATATGATACTTGAGCCGCACAACTACATGATACCTTCACCTTAGCTGCAATCAAATCTTTCTTCAAACCAAATTCCGATGGTGGGAAGTCAGAATGATTTACATAAGGTAAATGATATTCACCATACTTCAATTCATTAGGGGTACTCTGTAACATTGCTTCCTGCATACGCTCAGCTAACAACTTAATCTCTGGTTGTGCATCTGGATGACATCGTAGTTTGAAGAATGCTTCAAATGCTTTACGTGTCCCAGTGACTACACCTTTAGTTTTCATAAATGGTTCAAGTAGACGATTGACTACTTGCTTATGATAACCTGCTTCCATAAAGGCAGTTGCAAAATACACGGATTGGTCTTTAGCTGCCAACCAAGCATCGTGCGGTGTAGATATTGAACAATAGCCGTCATTGGCTTCTTCCCAATACACTAAAGCATCTAATTCTTTATCTGCAACCATACCAGCTTGGTTTTTACCCCAATGCACTGGAATAGCAGGACTGTTACTTACTTGCTCAATCATCTTCTCAATTGGCACAGCCCTGCTTGATTGAAAATTTCTACTCAAACTACGATGAGTATTAAATTCAGGTAGAATAAAACGATGTAGCTCTACTTCATACGTCAATACTTCTTCACCATTAGGTGCTTTACTGTGTGCTACAATTAATGCAGATGGGAAATTTAAATCAATCAAACTACTACTCCTTACTGTGGTTTACGTTTCTTCTTCATTGCAGCAACTTTACGCTTGTTTGCTAACTCTGCACGTTTCTTAGCGTCTTGCTCTCGCTTCCATTTGTAATACTTTTGTGTACCACGACATTCTGGTTCATTAGGGTGGTCATCCCAATCACACTTCTCTACTTTACGAGATGAGGTATTACTGGACAAAGCATTCGCAGCTAATGCCCCTACAGCAGCGCCAGCAACCCCTGCTGCAATCATCTCACCTCCACTGTACCCTTCATCACCCTCGGATGTTTCAGTGGCTTCTACAGTGGTTGTAGGGGCTATAATAGGTTGTGCTGCATATAACTCTTGCTGTTTCTCTGTTAAGTCAGCAGCTTTATTATCTGAGCAAGCAACTAAACTCAGTAATGATAATACTAATAATGTTTTCTTCATACCACTTCCTCAAATACAACACCATCTAAAGTTAAGTGGCGTCTAAAACGATTGTATAATAAGCTAAGCATTTGGACATCTCTGTTCTTCTCTGAGACAGCTTTAATAACACCTTTAAACACAGCGTGATTAGAATGTACATAGTGGAATTTATATTCTGTTACTACTTGTTCAATCATACAAATTTCTCCAAATTAGGCGCTGAATATGTAGCTGGTTTAGCAATTTTACCTTGCTCATTGAACACAGGTTTACCATCAACAAACTTACTAAAGTTACTACGATTGACTTCTGACATTGCACCCATGATGTCCATATCAAACATGTGAGCTACACCTACCGCCGTGACAATCACATCACAGACGCCATCTAGTAGGGTGATACGTTGTTCGTCAGTTAAGCTTACCTTACCCTCAGAACATTTATACTTATTGGCTATATCTGTCAACGAATCTAAATACAAACTCTCACCAAGTGCTTCCAATACCTCACATGATTCCTCTACCCAACAACCAATCTGCACAGACTTATTTTTATCTGTAGGTGTTGGTACTGCTAACTGAAACCACTCTAATGTACGTTGTAATTCGTGCATCTTTCTCTCCTTAACTAATACGTTCAATAATATCTTCTGATAGTTCAGTATTAACACCAAACCTACCATCCAATCTATACCAACCATCTTCAGTACGTATAGGCCAATTACTGTCCTCATCGTCCATCTGAAGTATGGTAACTGTTACCCCATCACGAGTCTTAAACTCTTGACCTTCTCTAAACGCCGCGACCCAATCTTTATAAGTCATATCTTTAACTGGCTTAAACTTAGAATTAGTTTCCAACTCAGCAATACACTTATTAGCTTCTGCTAACAACTCTTGCAGTAAGTTAATTTCTTCAATTAGTGCATCATATTCTGACTGACGAATCTCTACTAAGTGGTCTATTCTAGGTTCTTCGATGATTGACCAAATACCATCACGAATCTTAACCTCAACTTCACGTAATGAATAATCTGTTTTCTCAATAGTACCATCTTCTTCAGCCCAATAAACAATGACACCACCATATTCGCCAAGCAATGCTGTATACACCACCCTCGTACTATATTTAAACGTAAACTTAAACGTAAACTTAAATGGAAACTTTAAAATCATTTCTCTCTCTCCTCAATTAAAGACATCTCATCACCTCATGGGCAGCTATTTTACAAGAGTAGTGATAAGATGTCAATGGTTATTTTAAGCTAATTGAATACAATGAAACTCTTTAACTGTATTCCGACCTAATCGTTCCTCTAGGCAGTGTACCATAACTACTTGTGCTGGTACAGCAGAGAAGCCTAACACACCAGCGTACTCTGTTGCATTACCGTCATTACCAAAGAATGCACCATTCAATACAATCTTACCGCAATCAAACATCTGTACGTTATGCTTGTCTCCTTGACGATAGTATTCTACATGCTTTTTAATCTGATTACCACGTTTTTTCATCTGGTCATACATACCTTTCTCTGATACAGCATTGAAATAACCATGCTCATAGATTGCATAATTACCGTAGATGTTTAAGTAACCAAATACACCTTCAGGGATAATGAAGTTTACATTAGTTAACCCAGAAGCTTTAGCTAACAACTCTAATGATTTATAAATTGCGTAGTCATAAGAGAATAACCCTGCTTTGTAAACATCCATTCCTTTGTGTTGCGAACTTCCATGATTACCCGCTACACACATAACATCTACTTGAATACCTGTATGACCTAACGGGGCTACTAGTTCTGTCCAAATAACCTCAATAGCATTCGCCATCTGTTCAGCTAATCCAGTATCACAAGCAGATGCACTACCTACACCATGTTTCATGTGGTCTTCTACAATGTCACCAATTGAAGCTAAGATTATACGTTCAAAGGTATACTCTGGTTTAGACAATACACCCTCAATACCTTTACGAAATTTCTTAACACGTTCCTTGGCAACGGATGTATTGTAGTCTGCACATAACTTACCAATCTGCATATCGCTGAACAAAATCTCTAGTGTAGCTTTGGTTCCATTCGTCGGAGCAATCACAGGCGATTTAACTACAGAATAACTCAGACCATTAATCTTCTGTTCAAGTTTATCAAGAAAGCTATTGTGGTCAGGTGTTGTGTCAAACACTTCACGTTGGATCTTACGTAATTGTGTATTAGCTTTCTGTGCAGCACGTAACCGCTTAGCTAAATTACTCACACTAAACTCTGGATTAGCAGCCAGAATATCTAAGTCAGTATCATATTCATCACTTTCGACTACAACCAAGTCTTCTACTTCATCCTCTGGTAAGTCATCAACATCTAACATTGAATCATGTTTAGCAAAGAATGAATTAATAGTTGACTTACCTTTACCCAACAACTTCCCGATTGCACGACTACCCATAGTACCACGTAACTCTAAAGCCTTACTCTGCCAATCTAACATTCAATTCTCCTCAATTAATTATTCAATACTATCTAATTCAGATTGTAATACACGAATCACTTGACGTAATTCATCCTTCTCATCCTCTAAATCACTAATCTTAGATTCATACTCATCAGTAATCTCTTGTACTGCAATATGGACAGCCTGTTGAATCAATGCTTCTACAGCACGTTCAATATCACTTAGATCTCTTACGATTGAACATACGCTCATTCTAACCCCTCACGGATGCTTTGCATAACATACCCAACATCAAACATATCTGAATTATTAATAACAAAATTTAATTCATCTAAGTTTTCTTCTAACACTTCCCATAATTCCGCAGGGTCAGCACCTGTCATAGACGCTAATTCATAGAACAAATTGGTAGCTAATTGTTTAGCTTCTAATGATTTTAAATACTGCCCTTTCGCTTCCATGAACTGACCAACATTGAACAAGCCACCTTTTAAATCTGGGTATAATTTGTATAATAAACCTGTCTCCATTAATTCAACAAAGTCTTGTTCTGATAATTCTAATAATTCATTGTTAATTTTCAATTTTGTTCTCCTTTAAGAGTTGTTCGTAGCATCGCTGTCTGAGGTCTTCGTTACTGATTTCTGATTGTTTGTAACCATGTGCCAGTAATTCTTTCTTCTGCTTTGCAACCGTTTGCTTGAGCTTTTGTATGACAATCTTCCTCTCCTTGGCTTCTTCTAGTGTTACACCATACCTCTGACTATACGTTAGACAAGAGTGGCAATCTTTACACAATACTTCAATATCATCAAAAGATACACCTAGTATAGATTTAGTAAAAGGAACCATATCATTGAAAGATAATAAACTGTTCTCTCCACTTTTATGGTTCACTTCAATGTCAGCTAACTTGAATGCTTTACCACACATTTCACAATCACACAACCACTTTGTTCTTGTTGCAGGATTCATGTCTGGATAAGTGTGTTCATACAGATAAGCAAGTTTGGTTGGATGCTTCATCCATGTTTGTCTAACAGCGCTTCGGATAGCCGTACAGAGGCTTTTCTCACTAGCCCTGCCGTCACTATCCAATCCAGATTTAAACTTCTCTAAAGCCTTCTTACGCTTCTCTATGTCTTGCTTAGAGGGTACTGTCATTCAACAATCCTTAACTTCTTTAACATAGAACGAATGTCAGTGTAATCACCTTCAAATCGAATCATCTTAGCACAATCCCAATACAATTGCATGATGTCAATGTAATCAACTTCACATTCTTTATCGTCCCAAGTAACGTAAGTAAATTTCTTATTACCGTACCAAGACAAGTATAAGTCATGCACAGCTTTAATGCAATCAGTATCTGTCTCTAATTCATTCAATAACTTAAATGCTGTTGACTCACCAAAACGCTTTAACTTAATACCAAGTTGTTTAGCTACATCACGAGGATCGTAGTTATCGCTAGAATCACCAACAATCCATTGCCAGTATAACCACTTGCGTCCCTGACCAACATATTTAGGATTCTTGTTAGATACTTCATCTAACCATACTTTACCTAAACCGTCATTGTACACTGGTTCACCTTTGAGTTCTTCATCATTAGTGTAGTCATACCACCAACCTAAATTACCATCTGAATCTTTATCTTGAGTCAAACCAATAATCTTCTGACCAGTTTTATAACCTGTCCATACACGACTACAAAGAGCGTCATCTGCTTCCATCCCATTGATTACAATAGCATTCCAATACTTTATTAAATATTGTTTAGCTTCGGTATACAATAATGGTTTAGCGGATGGATCACGATTACCTTTGTATCGACCAGATTTCTCAGGATCGTTGTGTTTAGGTAGTGGTAGGTCATCACGATAATTACCTTCACCGGACAAATAAATCTCTACTTTGTTAGTTTTAAACTTAGCTTGTAGTTTATACAATCTACGCTTGATTTGAGATAATGCAATAGCCACAGGTTCTGCTACTTTCTTAGATTCCGCAGTAAAGAAATCTTCTGGGATAGACAATCCTGCTGTAAACTTAGCGAACTCTGTTTTATTCTTAAATGCATGTGAGAAGTTATTTGTAGTGTTTGTATAAATCAATGATGTTTGTTCACAAGCCGCACTCATGACAAAACACAATTCGTCACCATCAATAACTAAGATTGTGTCACTATTACTCCAATCTTCTGGAGCTTCTAGTTCTTTATCTTCTACAATCACATTTCTAGGTTTAAAGCTCATTCTATTTATCCTCTACTACATTTGTCCAAAGAGCAGACTCAATCACTTCTGACAAATCAGCACCACCATTATAATGATATGTGTGGAAGTCAATAGTACCGTCTGGATTAACAACTACATCAGCAAAATCAACACTGTCAGTTTCAGCTTTAACTTTATACTGAACCTCATACACTTCACCGTCAATGATGATCATTCCATTATCATACAGGTTATAAATATCATCATCTGAATAGTTTTCTAAATCAATATTTGTAGGAATCAATTTACCTTTATTCCTTTCCATACTGCTCATTCTTTCACCCCTTTGACCTTCTCTAATTTAGTCAACACAGGTTTAGCTAGGAAGCGTAATTCCACTAAGAACCTGCGTAACTCGAAGTTCTTTACACGTTCAATTTCCAGTAGCTGTTCAAGTTGATGTGCTTTATTCTTGTAATGCAATAAGTCCAATTCTTCTTTACTCATATTCACTCCTTAACAAATTCAGTCAATGTAATAAGATTCCAATGATAATCATCTTCACTTATTTCTGTGTATCCTGTACGGTCTAGTAAATGATTATACACCAAAGCTTCAATTTCTAAATCAGATAAGGTGTCTTCTACAAATACCACTTCTGAATAACCACCTGCTTGATTGCTGAATCTGTATTCGCAGCTTATCTCAATGAAATTAAATACCATCATTGCACCCCCTCAATAAACATGCTGAAAACTATCTAACTTTGTACCTACACCTTCACCAAGAATACTATTCAATTTATCTTGTGCTTCGTGTAAGGCTTCAAACCAACTAGATTCGTGGTCAATCAAATCTTCGTATGTTGGTGTTGGCATTGAGATACCAATGTCCCAAGAATCTCTATCAGCATCGTACCAAGGACTTGCGTAATCTAAACCTGAATTATCCAAAGCTGAATAAAAATCACCATCAAATTCTTCATCAGCTATTAACTCAATTGCTGAATGTAATAATTCTTGGTCAGTTGGAACTAACATCAATTTATTACCAATATCAATACCCATAATTCCTCTCCTCTACAAAAACAAAAGGCCACTACCCTTTCGGATAGCAGCCTCTATAATTAATTTTTAGTTGTTAAGATTTCATGCTCAGCAAGGGCTGTTTGCAGAGTTTCAATCTGATCCTGAATCTTCTGAGCGTTATACTCAGCCTTTACCCAACCATTAAACTCTTTAGGAGAAATCTCATATTCTTCCTTTGTTGCAGAAGATAATTCTTTAATATCCTCCTTCAACACATCCATCTCACGTAAAAATTGAGCAGCTTCGATAACTCGTTTACGTACAATATCACGTACTTTTAAATCACTCGGTAATGCCATTATTCATTCTCCTCAGTATGTTCGTTATTCCACTCTTGCTGAATTTCCATTGCAATCTCATAACCGTCCCAATTATCTACACCAGCAGCTTCTAATGCAGATAACCATTCATCACGTTCTAACAGTTCTCGGTACACTGACTCACTGATTTCTACTTTAGGTTCCATGTTATTCTCCTATTGTTTCAATTTTAAAATTAGACATATAATAACTATCTTCATGTTCGTAGTGATAAGCAGGTAGTGCTATGGTTCTAACGTGAGTAGCTGTTTGTACAGGATAAAAACGAACAATAGAACCTTTAATATTATTTAGGTTTCTAAACACATCCAAGAAATCTCCTTCTGTATGAGCAACCACTTCAGTTAAAGAATTTATGTAGCTTCGAGACAATATAATATCTCCAACACCTTTACTATTCAAGATGCTTATTACTTGCTCTGATAAATTTAAGTTCACAACCTTCTCCTTAAAACAAGGGCTGCTGTTACACAGCCCTAATACAACTTAGATCAGAATGGAATGTCGTCATCAAAATCGACACCATTATCTACAACCGCTTCAGCAGCCTTTGGAGCAGCTTTAGCTTTAGGAGCTACTGGTGTACTCGCCGGAGCTTTTGATGGCTCTGCTGGTGCTGTAGATGTCTTATTTTCGATTACTGCTTGCATCTTACTACCTTGATAGTTTAACGCTTGCTTAATTTTCTTAACCAAGTCACCACGTAAGTATTTAGCATCATCTTCTGTAACAGAATCAAATGTAATCACTTCC
>Ga0181351_1000044_pt1 | contig 32631 bp, 33 predicted proteins | sample Su13VDMM15SD_FD_170485 | JGI IMG/M metagenome (GOLD analysis project Ga0181351, IMG submission 170485) | Freshwater viral communities from Lake Michigan, USA - Su13.VD.MM15.S.D | ecosystem: Environmental > Aquatic > Freshwater > Lake | place: USA: Michigan | collected 2013-07-16 | reverse complement strand
GGGTACTAGCGGTTCTTCAGGAACTAGCGGTACTTCAGGAACATCGGGAACTGTAGGTGCATCAGGTTCTTCAGGAACTAGCGGAAGTTCAGGAACATCAGGAGTGACAGGTTGTTCAGGTATTGATGGTACAGACGGTTCATCAGGTACTAGCGGTACAAGTGGAGGTTCAGGAACTAGCGGTTCATCAGGTACTAGTGGTATTTCAGGAACATCAGGAACTAGTGGTTCTGCGACTATTTTAAATAATGTTGACAATTATGTGATAACCGCGACTGGAACATCAGGTGTTATTAATGGTGAAACTAATTTAAGATTTGATGGAAGTACTTTAAGAGTTACTGGTGATACTGCAATAACAGGAGCATTAACTGCACAATCAAAGTCATTTGATATCCCCCACCCAACAAAAGAGGGTTATAGATTAAGATACGGTGTGTTAGAGGGCCCGGAACATGGTGTTTATTTTAGAGGTGAAACAACAGATAAAGTAATTGAATTACCTGATTATTGGATTGGATTAGTTCACGAAGATAGTTTTACGGTAAACTTAACATCGGTTGGATATCCTTGTGTGAACTATGTAGTTGAAGTTAAAGATAATAAAGTATTCATAGATAGTACTTGTGATGATATTAATGTGTTCTACTTAATATACGCAGAACGTAAAGATGTTGAAAAAGTATTATTGGAATATAAAGCAATAATATAAAAAAAAGGGACTTAGGGTCCCTTTTTTTTTAATCTTTTATTATTGGTAATGAGTTAAATACTTGTATCGGTGTTATTGATTTTTGACAAATATGTTGTCTGTCTGTGTTTTTATAAACAGGGCACCAATCCCAATCACCGGGATTAAATACTAAGACAGGGTCATTCCAACATTTAATACAAATATCGTTTGATACTCGAGTTACGTTAGTTTGACATTCGTGATTATCTTTGCTAAAACCCGCAATCATAACTGTTTTTTTATTTAATGACCAATTAATCCAAGATAAACCTGAACTTAATCCTATAAAGAATTCCGAATGATATAAACAATTCATAACCTCATTCCAATCTTTAGTTGTGTTAATATGTACACCATCTATCTTATATTCATTTAGAGATAGTATCATAATTTCATAACCAATCTCTTTTAACATTTCAGATAATGTTATCCAATTTTCTAAAACCCATTCTTTACAACCAGCGGTTGATTGAGGACCAAATACAACATATTTGTTTTTTATTGGTCTTTTAGATAAATTGAAATTAACACCATGATTAACTTCTTTAAAATCTAAACCTAAAATATCTGTCGCAGTTTTTTGTAGGGGAATTAAGTTTACTTGGTTTGGGTACATATTAAATTTTTTCCATCCTGTTTTATCATCTTTAAACCATCCTAATTTATAGATAACATCGCAATCTGAAGATTGTCCTGGATTAATAAATTCAATACCTTTATATGAATCTAAACCTTTGAACCATTCATTATGAAAAGTGGATAATGTTACTTTACAATTTCGTTGTTTCATTAATTCAACCGCGTATGGTGACCAAGCAATTGTATCTCCAATTGATTTTGATTCAAATTTAATCAAAACTTTTTTATTATTTAAACTAAATGTCTCAACAACCTCACCATTTATTTTAATGGTCCATGGGATATAGTATTTTATGCCACAAGAAGTCCACATATTATTAGATATTGTATCTGAAAATCTAACCTTACCCTCACCATCAATAAACTCAACAAAATATTTTTTACCATGAGTTCCCTTAATTTCAACTCTTGGTCCATCTAAGTAAGTTATAATAGTTTTATTATTATCTTCTACCTTAGGATGTTTTTCTAAAAATTCATTAATTGTGTTTATGCCAATTTCAGCAACATGTTCCCAATTAAATTCTTTTCTAATAACTTCAGATTCTTCTAATGATTTTTGTTTGTGATATGTGTAATTGGTTACTACTTCCCACATTTGTTTACCTAAATCATTAAAATCAGGTTCATAATAGTTTCCAATAGAATTATTGAAATGACTATAGGTACTTGCATCAACTGGTTTTTCACCCGCAATTTTTACAGGTAGTCCTTTTCCTTCCGCAAATTCTAATTGACCCGAACAGTTTGAATAAATAGATGGGGTACCACAAGCCATTGCTTCAATAAGTGGTAAGTTCCATCCTTCAGACCTTGCACATGATACAAATGCATCACAAGATTTTAATATTTTAATATACTCTTCTCTTGGTGGGAAATGTAATATTTTAATTCTATCATCGTTTAATCCGTAGTGTTCTAATCTTTCCTCTGTGGTTTTCATACCATCACCTGAAAATGGGTTGTCAACGGAAATAATTAAGTCAACAGGTTCGTCTTTATTAAAAGTTTTAAGGAATGTCTCAATGATTTCTTTGATTGATTTTCTATAATCCCACCTACCGGCTAAAAAGAATTTAAATCTTCCATCAGAGGTTAATTCATGTAAAGTTTCTTCAGGAAAGAAAGTATTAACATCCACACCTTCAGGAACAATTTTAATTTTATTTGGGTCATAACCTTGAGTAATTGTACAATCTCTTTGCCATTTTGACGGTACCCATAATTCATCAAACTCTTTTAATTTGTTGAAATAACCTTCAGGTTGTAATGTAGATTCCCAAACATTATATGCTATTTTTGGCCCATAATATTCATCATAAAATAAGTGATGATTTGTTTCACATAATATGATATTAATATCGGGAGAAAATTCTTTTGATTGGTTGGGGTATATTTTGAAATCACTTCTTGTGTTGTCAGTATTCCATAAAACCTGTTCATATAAGATACTTTTATCGACATCATTAATATAAGGTTCTAAATTATGGGGTTCGTCATTTAATCCTTTCCACCCATTACCAATTGTGTAATTTCTTACTTTAATATCTGCATGTTTGGATAAATGTCGAAAAAAATCTCTAGTATGTTGATTATATCCCGTGGTTCCAATATAAGACCCGTGAGAAAATAATTTTACTTTATTCATTTAATTTATTTTTTGTTTAAAACATAACACTTATCACTTATAATTTCAATTATAAAAGAATAAAAATGAAATCAATATTAATCTTAGATGCGTTTATAACTGACGAATCTGACGAAAAACTCTTAATTAACTTTATAGATTCCTCAAAAAGTATTGGGGATGATGTTTTATTAATGTCAAATACTAAAATTTCTAAATCAACCCAAGATAAAGTTAACTATTTTTTTTACGATAGTAGAAATCAATTATTCAAAGAAGAATATGAAAATTATAAGCTACTTAGTTATTATACGATTAATTCTTCGTTTAAAGTTTCAAATATTTTTCCGCATCCACAACCTCACGGCCTTTCTGTTTTGATTAATATATTTCGAGGTGTAAAAATTGCTAAAGATTTAGGTTATACTCATTTTTATAAAATGGAATATGATGCGTTATTAGGTGAGAAGACTAAAAGTAAAATTAAAGAAATGAATGATTCTTGTATTTTAAATAATAAAAAAGGGGTTTTTTTTACTAGTGATAGTAGTGTCGAGGCTCATTATTTTTTTTGTGAGATTGATTTTTTCTTAAATAATTTTTGGGATATTATAAATGAACAAGATTATGTTGAATACATTACTCATGAAAATGGTACTCGTGATTTTGTAACAATGGAGGAATTTATGTTTAATAATTTAATGAAATCAAATACTGATGAAGTTTACATTTATAAAAATTTAAGTGAATTGTTTTCGGACACTCATTGGAATTCAAAACATACTAAAGTTTATTATGATGAAAAATTTAAACAATGTTTTACAAGATTTTATTTAGTTAAAGGCAATCCTGATAAAATTGTAATTTATAGTGTTAATAAAAAAATACTTCCTGATTTCAGAAAAATTGTTGTAATTTTTACAGATGGGACTCAAATAGAATTTAACCAAGAATTTGGTGGACATAATACATGGGCATATCATGTGGTTAATAATAATATTGAAAAAATGATGATTTACGATAAAGATGGATTGTTTTTACACGAGGAGTATTTTAAAAACATTATGAATGAAATAGAATTTTACTCATAATTTCATAAAGAACAAACAAAAAAATTAATTATGTCAAGAAAAAATGTTCACGATATTACTAAAGAATTTGAAGATGAGTTATCAAGATATACAAATGCACCATATGCAATTGCTTTAGACAATATGAGTAACGCATTATTTTTAGCATTATATTATGAAAAAAATGTCAAAAAATCATTGATAAACGATACCGTAGATTGCCCTTCAAAGACATACCCATCAGTACCTTGTGAAATAATTCATGCGGGATTAAAAGTTAATTTTACACCGGTTAAAGAAGACACAATTAAAGGGGCGTATCAATTGTCTCCAAGTAATGTTTGGGATTCGGCATTAAGATTTACCGCAGACATGTATATTCCAAAATCACATATGTGTGTTTCATTTACGGGTCCTTACAAAACTTTAAAATTAAGTAAAGGTGGCGCGATTTTAACCGATGATTATCAGGCGATGTTATGGTTTAAAAGAGCGAGGTTTAGTGGAAGACGAGAATGTTCATATCATGATGACAATTTTGATATGTTGGGTTGGAATTTTTATATGATGCCAGAATTATCTGCGAGAGGGTTATTAATGATGACTCAATTTTATAATTTGGATGGTACTAAAAAAAATAATGATGATTTGGAATTACCATATCCTGATTTGTCAAAATTCAAAATTTACAAACAATGAAAAAAGTTTTAATTGGTAATGGAGGTCATGCTAAAGAAGTTATGGCTCAAATGGGGGTTAGATTAGAAAGATTTGTTGATGACCAATATGTTGATGACGATACATCACCATTGTCTAATTTAGACCCTGATAAACATGAGGTTATGATAGCAATTGCGAATTCAAAAGATAGATTTGATATTGTCCAAAGATTACCAAAAGGGATTAAATTTTTTACTTTTATACATCCAACTGCATTAATTATGAATAATGTTGAAATTGGGGAAGGTAGTTTTATTGGGGCCTACTCAATATTAACCACAAATATAAAAATAGGAATGCACTCAATTTTAAACAGGGGTAACCATATTGGACATGACTGTAGAATAGGTTCATTTTTTAGTGCAATGCCAGGTGCGATTGTTTCAGGTAATGTTACCATTTATGATTTGGTTTACATGGGGACTAATTCATCAATTCGTGAAAAATTATCCGTACATAGTTTAACGACAATAGGTATGAATAGTGCAGTTGTTAAAAATATTGAATATTTTGGAACTTATGCTGGATGTCCTGCAAAAATTATCAAATAATATGAACTTAAAAATTAGTAAAAATAAATTAACCTTCATTATTAATACGATGATTTCAATAGGGTTAGAAAATAGAGGTGGGTCAATTGCGTTGCATAAATTAGCGTATGAATTAGCGTCAAGAGACAATCATGTTTATATTTTTAATGAGCCCTTATATCCCCATAAGAATATTGAAGTAATACCCACAACTAAAGAAATTATCGAACTTGATTGGAGAAATAATTTTATTTGGGAATCATTTGTGTTTGATTTAAATAAAACTATTGCTATTCACCCCCAAACATCTTATGGGAATCAATTCAACACAAAACATACTGTTAGATGGATATTACATGATTTTGAAAAAACACAGTGGGATTTATTTGGTGATACAGATGAGATTTTTAATTATGGGACTTTTAAAGTTCCTGAAGGAACCATACAAAAACAATTAACAGTATTTGATTATAATTTCACCAAATTTTACAATCAAAATAATCCAAATAGAAAAGGGTTTGGACATATTTTACATAAAAATACTCCTGAATGGGGGTTAGAGTTTTTAAAAAATTTAGGGTCAATAGAAATACCTTGTTATGAAGGAAAAAAAGAAATTGATTATCTATTGGGCGAATTTAATAAGTATGAATATGTTTTAACTTTTGATGACAAATCTTATTATACCACTGCCGCGGCATTATGTGGTGCGAAAGGTATTATACTAAACACAAATAAAGATATTACACCTGCGGAATATAGAATCAAGAATCCAATTCAAATGTGTGGGGTTGCTTATGGTATGAATGATATTAAATGGGCTGAAAAAACAATTGACTTGGTTAAAGACAATTTATTGCAATTAGAGGAAAGAGATAATAATACTATTGATGAGTTTGTTAAATATTGGAAAAATAAAACTTTATAATAACTTACTTGAAATAAAATGATTGAAAATATACATTTATGGAAAGCAGATAGAGGAAGTTATTTTGACAGAAATGTTAACATAATTTCTTGGAGTGATGACTATGAAATTCATATTGGAAAATATTGTTCAATCGGTAGAGATTGTAATTTCTTTTTACATGCAAACCATAGACCTGATTGGATAACTACAAGTTCCCAATTGTGGGGTCCTGTAACCCCTGAGATAGCAAGTTTACATATGGATATGGGACATCCATCTTGTAAAGGTGATATTACAGTTGGTAGTGATGTTTGGATTGGTGCAAAATCAACAATAATGTCAGGGGTTAAAATTGGTCATGGAGCAATTGTTGCGGCGGGTGCATTAGTTACTAAAGATGTAGAACCTTATTCGGTTGTTGGTGGAAACCCTGCAAAACATTTAAAATACCGATTTGATGAACAACAAATTGAAGACTTATTGAATATTGGTTGGTGGGATTGGGAAGAAAGTAAAATCAAAGAAGAAGCCATGGTACTTTGGAGTCAAGATATAAACCACTTTATAGAAAAACATAAAAAATGATTACAGTAACGTATAATTCGGAAGGTATTAAGGTTAATATTGGACAGATTAGTAAATATAACCAAAACCTACCTTTAAAATTAAAAATAAAAAAACATGTTAGTGGTGAAGTACAATGGTCTACCAATTTAAATGATAATTGGTTTGGGTCTTACCCAAATACTGAAATGTTTGATGTTGAAATCACGGATTCAAAAGATAGGATTATTTACACAAAAGTATGGGATGTTATGGAACATGGAAATCATTTCTACAAATCTTTATGGATGTATAATAAATCAGTTTTGTCTAATGGTAAGTTTCCAAAAGGATTGGTTATTGGTACTCACGATGGTGAGTTTGGAGAATGGGTACCAATTGTTCAAAAAAGAGAATGTAATGTGGTATTAGTTGAAGCCTCAGACGTACAATTTCAAAAATTAAAGAATAACTATAAAAATAAATCATTAGTTAAATCTATTCAAAATTTAATTACACCAAATGGTGGAGAAGTAGAATTTTTTGAAGGAGGTGAGGGGTATACTAATACTGTTGTTGAAAATGTGATTAGACATTGGGAAACAGAAGAAATTAATTCTACCAAAAAAGACTCAATTAGTATTACCAATTTAATTCTAAATGAATGTGGGGGGGAGATAGATTGGTTACACCTTGATGTCGAAGGATTGGACGCTCAATTAATTATGAGTATTGATGAGACTAAAATTACATTACCAAATTTTATAATCTTTGAAGATTATAATTTATCTCAAGATAAAAAAGAAGAAATCTACGGTTGGTTAGACCAAAAAGGATATCAAACTTATTCCGAAGGAGGAATTTGTGAAGCAATAAGATAATTTTTTATTATATTATTCTTTTTTATTGAGAGTTTCTTCTTTTGACTTATAAAGACTCATCAACTTCAAAGAATCTTTGTAATTCTTTTCAAGTTTATCTAATTCTTCAACGGTGACACAACTGTCACATGCCAAATTATATTGTTCTTCGGCTTCCTGAATTATTTTCTCTATAGTTTTGAGAAGTTTCATATACCATAAATACCTCACATCATTCGCTTTATTTTTTATTATTAAAAGAATCTTACTCAAATTTTAGAAAAAGGATAAATCGTGTTATTTATAATAGTATTTAAAAACAAAAAAATAATATAAATGGCAGGTACTAGTTTGATGGCGTATAACGCAGGTAGTAATCAAGATTGGGCGTTAAATACCAGTAGGGTTTCAGTCGCGGTTAACAATTCTGTTAATTTAAGTAATTTGGATTGGTGTCCGACTTGTGGAGTATGTAATAACTATAATCTTCTAATTGATTCTTACTTTATGAATAAGACAACTGAAGCAGAGGCATTTATGTTATGTTATTGCACTAGTGATTTATCTGATAATAGTTTGATTAATCTTATTAATAGAGTTGCAAGAGCAAAATCGGAAGGACCATTTCTAACTTTATCAACAGCGATGAATTGGGCAATAACAAATGGAGTATTTGTGACCAATCAAAACTATCCACAAATTGTTACAAGTGGTAATACATTAAATCTTGACGCAGGGTTACCATCTTCATACCCAAAAACAGGTACTGTATGGTATGACTTAACTAAAAATCCCAACAATAACGGAACATTAGTTAATGGGGTCACTTATAACTCAACTTTAAAAGGGTTTTTATCTTTTAATGGGTCCAATCAATATGTTTCTTTTACAACACCAACAAATATACCGATTAGTAATTCAAATTACACTATAAGTGTTTGGTTTAGTGCTAATACTTTGGGTACAAAAGGTCTTGTTGGGTGGGGTGATTATGGAACAACAAATCAAGTAAATGGTTTTAGACTTTCATCGTCTGGTTTGGTAAATTATTGGCAGGCAAATGATTTAAGTGCTACGATAGCAATAACAACAGGTTCTTGGTATAATGCGGTTGCAACTTTTGATGGAACAACAAGAGGTATTTGGGTTAATGGTACTTTAATTAGTTCAGATACACCAACGGGACATAATGTTCCGAATGCAAATAATCTTACCATTGGTGTTACAAATACAACTGAATATTTTAGTGGTAGTATTGGGGAAGTTCAAATTTTTAATAGAGGATTAACATCCAATGAGATTGTAAGTAACTATAATGCATTACTAACAAGATATAATGGGTCAAACACTGAAATTTGTATAGCACCAACATATTGTTTGACATGTTCTTCTAGTGTAGTACCTCCAACAACAATAAACGGTATAACAATAACCGAAACACATACAGGTAGTGTTGGTACATATCCGACAGAATACACAAGTTGTGGAACTGTAACAACACCAGCCAACTCAATATGGTTAGGCCAAAACGGGGCTTTTACCTATACAATGAATTTTAGTTCAGCAGTTAATAATATTATTATTTTTATGACAGGAGCTGGAACACCATTAGGTGAAACCTTTGTTTTTACAACTAACACAGGGACAGGTATTCCAACAATAACATCAAATGAAAAATGTTACACAACAATAGTTGGCAATCAAATAACCTCCGGAGTCGGGGCTCCTGGTCAAACTGGTGGTGGTGGTGGTAAGTTTTTAATTAACAATTCAAGTGACTTTACATCGTTGACAATTTCAGGTGATGGAGGTGAATCCGGTACTTTATTCTCAATATGTTCAAATTCTATTCAATCGACTCCTTTACCTTGTGATATTAATTATAGTGTTGTTGCGAATGAAGGTGGCGCTTGCGGATTGTATATTCAAGACATACCAGCATGTCAGGCGGGTAGTTTAACAGCAGGTGCATTGGCGTCCAGTTCAGGATGTACTGTTGGTACATATGTTATTGATTGGTATTTAAATTCGACAAGTGGAACTGCAGCATTTACCTCAGGTTCTGCAATAAGCGCGGCAACTGATGTTACGGTAGTTCAACCCTTTACCAACGAACCTGTTGAAGGAGGAAATTGGTACCCTGTTGTTAGATATGTTTTCTTAAATGGTGTGAAATATACTTCAGATATTAATTTAGTGTCAAATATAGTTGTTTACAGTCCTGACTTGGGTACTGTAATAAATCCGTTATGTGCGGAAAGTTATAATTGTTCTTCAGGAACATCAGGAAATACATACCCTGTAACAATATCATATCTTAATGAAACAGCAAATTCTAATCAAGCTAATAGAAGTGTGAGTTGGACTTTAGGTTCAACTAACAAATATTTTGCATGGAAATTTTACGGATACACCGTTTATGATACCCTAAAAATAAGTTATGTAAGTCCTTCAGGTAATACTACAACTCAATTGGAATATTGGAAAGTCGGTGAAGATGCGGGTACTACTAATTTAAACACAAATCCAAAAGTGTATAACCCAAATAGTAATTCGGGTATCAATCTTGGTTATTTGGCAATGGTAACTCCGTTAACAGGGTTTACTTATACAAATGGGGATTACCTTTTAATTGACATTGGACCTAATCCAGAAATATCCAACACTAACTGGCAATTTAATGGTAAATGTTTAACAGATGATAATTCTCTTGGTTGTAGTTCAGCTTTTAGTGGGTTTACAGGGTCAGGATTTACAACTAATAATGTCGGGGCAACATTTGATAGTGCAAATTGTCAATTAACGGTTACAGGTCTTACAAGAACAACACCTGTCTATAGTTCAACAACATCTAACAATAACTTTTTCAAATATAATGGGTCGTACATTGGTTCAAGTGTTAATACGTCATCAATACCAGGACTTAGTGTTAGTATTTCAACAGGGGCTACATACCAATATCAATCTTATGTGTTTTTTTATTGTACTAATCAAAACGCTGAAACAACGGTTCAAAAAACAGGTAATACCATTCTATTGACATTCGCAAACAGTACTGATTATAATATGTATAAAACACAATACGCTACGGCGTCGGCTTCGACAATTATGACAAATTATACCACAAATACTGCTGATATAAATTATTATAAATTCTATGATTTAGGTATTTTGTCAGGGACAACATGTGGGGATAGTTTAGGTGTAAATTATAATTATACAACACACATATCAAGTCCATTTACATTTAATGATGTTAATAAAACAATTACAGTTGTACTTGTTGCTCCAACCAATGGTCTTAGTAGTGGAGTGACATGTAATACATCATATAGTACTGTACAAAGTATAATTAGTCAAATTAATGGTACGATAAGCGCCTCTAATTATAATATTACTACATATGTTAGAAGAGGTGACGGAACCGCTTCTTACACTGCGGTAGGTGCTAAAGCGTTATATGTTTATAGTAACTCATTAAGTAACTATTATACTGATTATGCGTATATTACCCCAAAACCAAATGTTTGTCAATCGTCACTAACCGGATGGCTTAATCAAGGAGCATATTATAATACTTATGCTTGGTATGTTAAGATTACGATAACTAATAGTGCCGACCCTGCAAATAACTTTACACTTGAGAATTATTTAAATTCAAGTGGTGTACCTGGAACATTAACATTAATTTACCAAAAAACAAATGGGGTGGTGGTATACCCTTAATATTAGATATAATGGCATATGGAATTGTAATATTTAGTAATAATTATTCGGGTCAAACCGCATCAATTATGTATTATCCTACATCAGGTGGGACTATTAATTTGGGTAATCAAGTTTTACCCTATTTTTACGAAACACAATACTATAATGGCACTTATAATTTAACATTTATAAATTCGGGTGATACAGTATGTAGTCTTTCTGTGGGTCCATAGTTTAACTAATAAACTCCAACGTGGGAATAATTCTTTAACATAGATTTACCAAATTTATGATTAAATGTCTTAATTAAAATAACAGAAATAACATCTTTATTAAAATTATAATCATTCTATCTTTTATTTTGTATAAAAACCAATATTAGGTTATTTATAGTATAAGAAAAAAATATGGCTTGTAATTTTTATGACATAACGATATCACAAATTGATTTATTAGCCGCGGGAGGGAATACCAACCCAGCATTGGACAATGTTGTTTTTGTTGCATATAATGATTGTACTGATACCTCCCAAGATGACTCATTTTATACTTCAGGGGTTATTATTAATGCGATATGTGCTAGTGATTTTGATGGTTTTATCCCATATCTTTATTATTATGAGAATAATTTAATTTCTCCTGCCTTTAATAGTACTCTCTCTATACAAGGAGTTTGTTTTGCATCTACGCCAACACAAACCCCGACTAACACCGCAACTCCAACAAATACACCAACTAATACTGAAACTCCGACTCAAACACCAACTAACACTACAACTCCGACAGTAACACCAAGTGAACCATACGATATCTATTTATTTGAGGAATGTAGTAATCCTTCAAATCAATTTAGATTTGAAAATGTCCCTGGTACATTATCAGTCGGTGATGTATATTCAATTACAGGTCCTTATTTTAATGGTATTGCCACGGTAATAACTTATTCTGCCATTGGAACTGTATATCCATCTATTGGTAGTGTGTTTATTGGTCAAGGCGCTTGTCCAACACCAACACCAACAAATACAACAACTCCTAGCCCAACACCTACAACTACTAACACCTCAACCCCAACTCAAACACAAACAAATACTGCAACACCGGGTAATACACCAACACCATCTCCAACTCCTTTTGCATGTGAGTATAGTCAATTTTGTTTTTACACAACTTTACCCTCATTATCAGGTTATAGTGGGAATTATACTGCGGGTACTACATATAATGGTTTCCCAAGTTATTCAGGTGACGGTACTAGTACCGGAGTGATTTATTATTATAGTTCTATTACAACAACATACTGGTGTTTATCTAATAGTTTAGGAGGTACTTGTTATTTAACGGGTGCTAGTCCATGTAAATCTGATTGTCCTGATATCTCAGCTAATGGTTTTACCACAGGGATTTGCCCAACGCCAACACCAACCGCAATCAATTGTTCTATTTTTGATTTTACAGCATATTTTGATTGTGATTGGGAACCATTGCCAACACCTACACCAAGTATCGCATGTGAGGATGTGAATTTTACATTTAACACTTTGGGTGTAACACCTACACCTACTCCAACAGGAGATAATTGTAATGGTGTTGGAATTTCATTTAGTATGAGTGGTTATACACCGGCTGTAACACCAACAGTTACTTTAACACCTTCAGTTACTTTAACAAATACTGTTGATGCTTCAGGACAAGTAACTTTCCAAATGTTAGATGAAACATTTACTTGTGTGTCGGTTAAAGTACTTATAGATTGTCAATCAGGTCAAGAATATTATGTTACAAATAGTCTTGTGTATTTGGGAGTACCTGTTGTTATTGGAATGAGTATGTTAGTTGAAATTGCGGGAGGATTACATTGTGTTACTTATATTAGTGATAATGACAATATATCGTCAAATGCAAATGTTAGTAACATACTTCAAATCTACGGGGCTTGTAGTAATTGTAATGTATACCCAACACCAACACCTACGGTAACAGCTAGTTCTACATCTACACCAACTCCAACCCAAACTAAAACACCTACAAACACTCCAACAAATACTATAACACCAACAACGACAGCAACGATAGGTACTACACCACCGCCAACACCTAACCAAACATTAACTCAAACACCAACTCATACAACAACACCAACGGTAACGCCAACACCTTCTACAACACCTACTTATGTTTATGTATATGAAAGTTGTGTACCAATATCACCAAATACTCTTAAAACACAAGTCATCCAAGATGTAAAATCTTCTTATGTGACAACAGAAGGACAATGTTTTAAATTTAATGAAAATTGTTGGAATTATATCGGAAGATTTAATACAGGTTATATTGCACCTCCAACGGTTTCCCCAATAACTTCTAGTGTCGATTTCTTTACATCCACTTTTAGTATATTTCCTGTAATTTCAAATGTTTTTAACGATTGTAATAGTTGTTTAACTTATACACCACCAGTTGCAGTACCAACTTATAACGTAGTTGGGCCATATGCCAATAATTCAGCGGCGTGTTCTGCAGGTAATTTAGCAGGAGCTGCATTAGGGTTTTATACTTTTACTAATGGAATTGCGATTGGTTCCCAACTTTATAGTAATCCACTGTTTGGGTCGCCAACATTAGTGACAACACCTGGTTGGTATGCAGCTTCTGGGTCATTAGTGTCTTTTTACACATCTTTTAGAATTGACAACACTGGTACTATAGTGGAGTTAGGTAATCTTTGTATTGGAATTATAACTGGACCAATAGGTCCAATTGGTGGAGGAGGAGGAGGAGGTCAAAAAATTATATGTGATTTGTTATATCACCAAGGATTCTTACCTAAAGAAATTTGGGAAGCGGATGAGAAGTTTGGTAGATTAATGTTAAAAACAAATAGAGAAGGATTATTTGGATATCTAACTTGGGCAAAACCTGTGGTTAATTTCTTAACTAAACATCCACAATATTCTAAATATTTCTATTTAATAACTAAACCTTGGTCTGAACACATGGCTTATATGATGGGAGTATTACCTGAAGATAATAAACTTGGAAAAGTGATACATTATGTTGGTAATAAATTCTCTATCATGGTTTATAAATTAATAACATCTAAAAAAAGAAGAAAAAAAAATAAATAATGGCGGTACAGGTAACAATTAGTTCAATAACAGGTCAATCACCTTATGATATCTATGTATGTCAAGCAAATGGCACGGGATGTTTCTACTATTCAACGACATCGGTGATACCATATGTTTTTGACATTCCTGCACCATATAATACATCACCTTCATATATGTTAAAAGTTATTGATTCAAATAACTGTATCATATCGGGGGCAACAATTGTACAATAATGGGACAACTAGTAACAATAACATCTATAACAGCAAATACACCGGCCGAGATTTACTATTGTGGTCCTACTAGCGGAGATTGTGTATATGTTGCAACAATCTCGGTAGTACCATTTACATTTGAAGTTCCTGACCCTGTGGATAACACTGATTATTTAATTAAGATTATAGATACTAACGGATGTATTGATGGTGAATTTGTTTATATTACACCAACTCCGACCGCTAGTGTTACACCTACGATGACACAAACACCTACAGTCACATCAACTAGTACATCGACGCCAACTCAAACTTCAACTCAAACACCAACTAATACCGCAACACCAACCAACACTGCTAGTCAAACACCTACACCTTCAGTAACACCTATCGTTTCTTCACATTTTATTGGTCAAAATACTTTTACAACTTCAGCCAATACTTGTAGTGACACATTATCTTTAAATGTGTTATACACTTACATAAATGAAGCAAATCTAAACCCTGTTGTTGGAGTTACTGTTTATCAAAATTTATATGGTGGTGTTTTATACACACCATATGATGGACAAAATAGATTTATACTAATGTATTGGGGAGGTCTTTATTACGCGGTTCAAATAAATTTATCAGGTCAAATTGTAAGTTATGTACTTTGTACTAATTTAATTACTCCTACACCAACTATTACCCAAACTCAAACTAATACTCCTACCAATACAGAAACACCAACATTAACACCAACGCCAACACCAACAGAAATACCATTATTATCTCTAAAATTAACATTTGACGATATAACAAACGCCAACATTTTAGTTGGAGACGCTTCAAATGTGACAGATTGGAATACATTTTTTGGGTTACCAACTAACGGAAACCCATTTACGAGTGTGTCAATAATTGGTAATGAAGTTAATCTAATAGGTGGTAGTGAAATTACATTGATTGATGGTTTATTTGTTTATTATGACCATCTTATAAAAGTTGAGGATAGTGGAAGTGTAATAACCATAATGGGTACATTTGAAGAGTGTGATGGTCTTACAGAAGTATCATTTAGTGGGTGTACACAAGTATTTTTAGGCGATGCGAGTTATGGTTCATTCGGATATAGTACAGTTGTTACTGCTAATTTCCCGGTATGTACATATATGGAATCAGGGTTTTATAGCTCAAATCTTGTTTCTATATTCGCTCCTTTATTAGAGGAAGCGGGTACGGATTGTTTCGCTTTTTGTGATTTAACAACAATAAATTTACCGAATTTAATTACCGCAGGAAATAGTTGTTTTAATAATTGTGATTCATTAATAACAATAAGCTTACCACAATTAACTGTTGCTGGACAGAGTTGTTTTAGTTATTCTAATTTATTAATGTCATTAGATTTACCAAATTTAATTACTGCAGGTCCTTATTGTATTCGTTTTTGTCCTTCTCTTACAACAATTAACCTTTCATCTTGTACAGATTTAGGTGGAACTGTTGGAGATGATGGAGTATTTAACGGTATAATAGGTAATACAATAACATTAACAATACAAGCATCACTTATGACTTGTGATGGTGGAAATCCAGATGGGGATATACAATATCTACAAGCGAACAACACAGTGACCGTAATACAAACACCCTAATGGTTGTCCTTAATGATAATTAAATCTACACATAAAATAACTAAAGATTATACTTATAATAAAAGGAATTAATAATGGGGGCAGTACCAATAGAATTTTGTAATTGTTTTCAAGTCTTTGTACCAATAGATGCCGCACAAAGTGGTGGTAAACTATTGTATATTGGGTATTTACAATGTAATGGGTTTTATACATATAGTAGTCTTAACACATTTCCTGTGATAGAAGGTGAGGATGGAGATACACTTTATCTTTGTGTTGGTAATGGGTTGACTCCAACAACACGATATGGATTTACAGGTCCAAATGTTTATGTACCTGGAATAACATTTACAAATTTAGAAACTAATTGTACTACATTTATTGATTGTTATGGGTCTCCTCCCGAACCAGAACCGTCGTTATCACCAACTCAAACACCAACTCCAACACCAACTTTAACTAGAACACCAACTAATACACCAACTTTAACTAGGACACCAACTAATACTCCAACTAATACTCAAACGCCAACTAATACAAGAACACCTAATCCAACACCATCTACAACTCCAATATCATGTGGACAAGGTGTTACGACAGGTAATTACTATTATACGGATTGCTGCGGAAATTTTATACAAGGAACCGAAGTAGGTATTTTAGTTACATTAAACTATGGAAGTGTTTCAAATGGTATTACTAAATTATTTAGTCCTGCCTCGGTAAATTGCCCAACACCAACACAAACAGGAACACCAACACCAACACCAACTAAAACTAGTACCCCGACACTAACACCGACAAGTACCACAACACCTACATTAACAAGAACTCCAACACAGACACCAACAAATAGTCAAGTTCGTAAACTTAAAAATAATTGTGATGTTTTTACTTTATTTGAAATGGGGATTACTTGTAATCCTATAGTACAACCAAGTAATTCAAGGTCATTAGACGGTATTTTATCTTTAATTGTAACAGGTGGAACAAGTCCTTACTCATATTATTGGGCCGGTGGTCAAAGAAATCAAACATTAGTAGGAATGGCTCAAGGTAATTACGAGGTAACAGTGGTTGATTACTATGGTGATTATACCGCAAGTACAATATGTAGTTTAATTGCTCCAACTAAGGCACCAACACCAACAATAACACCAACACCAACTATCACACCACCATTACAATGTGTTAACCTTTGTTTAATAATTTATAATAGTACTGGATTAGCGACTTTTGGGCCTGACCAATTTGTATGTAATGGGTATAAAAATGGTAAGTTTACTTGGAGTGATGGTAGATTTGAAATAACATGGAGTTTAATCAATAATAGATGGGAAATTTATATTCTTAACACAACGGAGTTATTTACGGTAGATGGTAGTATATTGGCAAGTACTAATACTTCAACAATACCTAATTCTTCTTGGAATTTCTACGGAGGAAGGGCCAGCGGAACAATCTCAATGACTAAAGGGACTTGCCCTACAACAATACCTTTACAAATTTCATTAATGGCAGAAAATAGTAGTTGTAACACAGGAACTAAATGTAATGGTGGAATTACGGTTTCATCGTTTAATGGTGCAGCACCATACTTGTACTCAATTGACGGTGGTAACACATATCAAAGTAATAATTATTTTGGTGGATTATGTCCTAAGAATTATACGATAACTGTACAAGACGCTCTTGGGACAGTAGTTACACAAACTACTACAGTATCATTTAACGAGACTCCTGTGACTTATCAATTAACAATAAGTGCTAATACTGACAATGTTGTTAGTAACATAACACCAAACTTTAATTCAAGAACAACAACAGTACAAATTGTTACAGTTCCTGAATTACCAATAGGTGTTGAAATAGAATTTGGATTAGTATTATCATCACAAAAAACTTATAATGGGCCAGGTACTGGAACAATTACGGATACATTCAGTGTAACACAAGGAGGTGTTGTTAAAACACCAACATTAACACAATCAATATCTAATGGGGTAACAACAAGACCTTTTTGTAGTCCAAATGAGCAAACAATAATTTCTGAGGCTGACACTTATAATTTAAAAATAAGTAGAACATCTCCTGTAATTATTGTGGATACCTCAACATTAGCAATTGTTAATGGACAAGAGGCAAATAATTGTTTAACTAATTTAACACAACTGATATATGGACAATTAATTACACCATCAATTTTAGGATGTTCTTGTTGTGACGTGGTTGCGGATTCACAATTTTTAACAATTAATGAAAATACTTTAGATTATACTCCAGGGTCTGGTGATATTGTCTTATCTGTAAATGCAACATCAAATTCTTTTTGTAAAAATATTAGTCTTGCTTCGGTGGTTTTTAGTGGTTTTATAGGAGGTTCAGGTGAATATCAAATGACAAGTACATATTTTAGTACTTGTGGGGCAGCTTTAGCAGGTTCGTTTGTTGATGTGACAGGTAGTAAAACATATCCATCAGTTCCTAATGGACTCAAATATTTTGCAATTAGGGATAAAAATAATATATCAAATGTTGTTTGTTTGGCTGCCGATATTACTTGTAATGGATTAGCGTAACTAATTTAAGAACTAACAATAAAATAAAAAAATAGAACGAATATTTATTAAGGATGTCATATATTATTAAAAATACCGCAGGGCTGATTAACACCAGATTAACTGATGTTGGAAGAAGAAATATCTCACAAGGTAATTTCAGTATTTCTTATTTTCAAATAGGGGATAGTGAAGTGAATTATACCGCAGTTCCGAATTACAATCAAACAAACAATAATATTTTGATGCCAGCGTTTAACGCTCAAAATGATACTGGTTCTCCACAATCAAACAAACAAAATGTTAAATACCCTTATTATGTTGAAGGAAGTAATGGTAGTACCTATGGTATTCCTTTTATGAATAACCAAATACAATCTGTTTATAATGCTGCAGGTCCTAAAGGATTTTTTACGACAGGGTCAACTTTAATAGAAACATCTTCCGCCTATACAATTACGTCAAACTATTGGATTGATATGTCAACAATGACAGGACAAACAACAATTGACATTGAGTTTGACCTTAATACTTGTAATCCAACAACTACTGGAACTCCAGAAATTAATGATTTTGTCACTATTGTTTTAGATGGTAATGGGGGATGTGGTAACTTTGGAACAAATCAAATTTTAACTTACAAAATTCAAAATATGTCCCCAATCACAGGGACCACAGGTGATACATTTACAATAACATTAGATAGAAAATTACCGACATACACAGGATTAATTCCTGATAGTTATTATGCTAGAATTTATGTTTATCCATCAGGTATGACCCAATTGTATGATTTTATAACACCGGCCCCTTTTTGGCAAACTGATACTCTTAATTTTGAATCTCCTTGTGATGTGAGAAATCGTGAAAACACTTTAATTTGGAATATGAATATTCCATGGAGTGAAAGCCCTGCGGGGGTTTACGCCAGTAGTTATGAAGATTATACTCAATACGGTTCAGTGTCGTATATTGGTACAAAAGAATATTTAGGATATCAAGAACCAAGTGGACAAACAGACACTAGTCAAGTTTATTATTTTAATTCATTTGATGAGCCTGTTTTAGTTAGACCTCAAGACCAAAAAGCGATTGGAATTATTCATTATACTAATCAAGACATCGATAATGTTTATGGTGAGAAATTTGCAACACAACCTTATGACCCTCAAAACCCTACCGATAATATTGGGTTAGCAAGACATTTTAGATTGAGTTTACCAACATTAATGTGGCATAAATCTTCAGGAAATACTATTGGACAAACATTTTGGATTGACCCTCCAGGTTATGATTTATGTTACCCATATTATATCAAATCTACAAAGAATCTTGATATGAATGACCCTGGTATTAGATATTACCATTTATGGGATACAAACCCTGATGACAATGGAAATTTAAATAGGATTGGTAAAGTATTTCCAGACCAAGAAATTATTGTTATCGATGATGAGGAAGTAATTGCTGCTATGTCGTACAAATCAAATAGGAATTGGACATTACCTGCACCAAAATTATCATTATTAACACCTAATACTTGTAATTTCGATAATGCAACGGCAACAGGTGTTCTAACAAACCCTGATGAAAGAATGTGGGTTACTTATAGATTTGATACTAATTCAGGAGCGACAAGTTCATTACATTGTAACTATTATAGTCTAATTAGACCTAATGTTACAGTTACAGCTAACACTTTAAATGTTGCGGTTAGATTTGGACCAGAATTTAACTTTTTATCGCAAGTAGAATTTTCAGGATACTCTGCAAACTCAATGAAGTTATTATGTCAAATAGTGACTGGTGATACAAGACCATCACCAACAGCTTGGAGAGTAATTGATGTAACTACAGGTATGACTTTAACAAACGGATATATCACTCAGAATGGGCTAACAGGTACAACATTCCAAATTACAACGGATAATTACAATCCAAGTACAGGTGTTACTTACTACAACTTAGGACCAATATTAAGTTTACCTCTTAATGGTCAAACTAGTCAAATGAACTTTGGAGATGAGTTTTATTTCTATGGAAATTTAGAAACGGACATCACTGCAACAATTTATGAAATGAATTATCTTATTAATGTAGGCCGTAACCAATTTACAAATACGTCAAATCCAACGTGGACAAAAGGTACAAAATCATATGTAACTGAAATAGCACTTTATGATTCTAATTATGACCTTATTGTGATTTCAAAATTACAATCTCCTGAGTTAAGACAAGGTATCCAACAGTTTGTAGTTAAATTAGACTTTTAATAAGAACTTTACAATCTATTTCATTTTATTAATTTATAATCAATGTGGGTGAAATAATATAAATTGCTCTCAGACTTTCTAATTATGACAAATAGACAACAAGTAGGAATCAAACAAATTGAATTAAATACACCAAAAGTTTTGGGATTAGATGTTTCAACAAAAACAATTGGGTTTGCGTTATTTGATATTCAAACACAACAATTATTGGAACTTACACATGTTTCGCCAACGCCAAAACCTAAAGTTGAGAATAAGATTGAAGAGTTAATGTTAAAAAGCAATATCTTCAGAGAAAAACTTTTAGCATATGTTGGTATGGGAATTACTCATGTCATTATTGAGGAACCACTTTTAAACTCAAATAATGTGTACACGGTCGGAACACTACTAAGATTTAATACCCTTGTTTGTAAAGAAGTATACGATATATTAGGTGTTGTTCCAGAATTCATATCTACTTATAATTCAAGAAAATTTGCCTTCCCACATTTAGTACAACCCAACGACAAAGGAAAATATGTTTTATTCGGAGGTCTACCAAAAGACATCGATAAAAAAGTCGTAATATGGGAACAAGTCTCCAAACGAGAACCTCAAATTGTTTGGAATTATACCAAAAACAATACCCTTAAAAAAGAAAATTTTGACTCTTCAGATGCTTATAGTGCTGCTTTAGGTTATATGAAGATGAAAGAAATTTGGTAGATTAAAATCTTTTTTGTATCTTTGTCTTATGTCTAGATACACCATTGTTAATACTGAAACGAAATCAATTAAAAAATTACTTCCAAAATTGGGAGAAATCCCTGTTTGCGATGGAAATTTGGATGGTGTTATAAAAATAAAAAATTATCGTAAATACACATCACGAGATGAAATAGATGTTGTTTTTGAAGGTAAGATTTTTGTGAAGATTGTTCATGGAGATAAAAAATGGCATGACACATCCATTCTTGAACATAAAGGATATCGTGTATCTAAAGTTAAATTAAATCGATTTTTGAGGAAGAATATGTTATGGGAAGTAAAAAATCGAATGAACTATTTTGGTGTTGATATAAAAGATTATGGTTTAATAAATAAAGTAGTATGGTTGTAGTTTTGTATATTTGGTTATTTTTAATTTCTTTTACAACTCTGTTTATTATTGCTTCAGTTTTTATTGAGAAAAATTTTAATGAAAATAGTAAAGTTATGAAATGGTGGAGAAAACATATTGTGGGTGTAGTTGAAAAAGATGACAATCCTGAATAATTTACTATATTTGTGATATGTCAGATGAAATTGAAGTATTAGTTGAGTTACTTTCAGATGTGTTGGGAAGACCCAAACAACATTATGAGTCTAAAGGTCAAATATCTTTTGACTGTCCTGTTTGTGCTGATGAAAAAGGATTAGATGGGGGTGACGGTAAAGGTAACCTTGAGATTAATTATGGAAAACATGTTTATAAATGTTGGTCTTGTGGTGAAACACTTGGGACCCAAGGACCTCTTGGTAAACTATTTGACAAACACGGAACCAAAGCTCAAAAGAAACTTTACAATTTAATAAAACCTGAGGAGTTAAAGAAAGAAGAACTTAAACGACCTAAATTAAGACTACCCGAGGGATATACTACATTCAAGGATTCTAACCCAAGATTTATTCCACATATTGAAGCCATGAGGTATCTTACCTCAAGAGGTATTACTGAAGAAATTATCGAAAAGTATAAAATTGGATACACAGTATCTGGTGACTTTGCCTATAGAATTATTGTACCATCATTCAATACTGAAGGTACTCTTAACTATTTTGTTGCAAGAGCGTGGGTTCCAAAGAAAATGAAATACAAAAATCCAACAGTACCTAAAGATGAAATAATCTTTAATGAAGGTATGATTAATTGGTTTGAGGATGTTTATTTAGTAGAAGGTGCATTCGATGGGTTTTTCTTAGATAACTCAATCGTAATGTTAGGTAAGAAGATGAGTGCGTTGTTATTTGAAACTTTATATGAAAAGGCTTTAAAAAATATTATAATCTGTATTGATGGAGATGCTTGGGCTGACGGGTTAAAATTATACCACGAATTAAATGGTGGTAGGTTATACAATAAAATAAAGATTGTTAAATTACCTGGTGACAAAGACATCTGTGATTTAAAGGGACAAATTGAAGAATATTATTATGAAATTAAATAAGATTGTTGAAGAGATAAGAGAATTAATATCTCAGAGACAAAATGAACTTGGGTTATCTTTCGAAGAGGAAAACCACATATACACAATGGATGGGAGGAAAGACTACCCATCAGTTTCAAAAGTATTAAAAAATTTTTATACTGAGTTTCCATTAGAACAAGCGTCTTATAATAAAGCCGGAGGTGACCCACAAAGACAACAAGAGTTAATCGACGAATGGGCTGCAGCAGGAACTTACTCCACAAATATGGGTAGTAGGGTTCATTTTGTGTTGGAAAAGAACATTATTGAGCGTAATGGAGGGTATAAAGAAGTAAGACAACCTATATTTGAATGTGACGCAGTTCAGATTATGAAAGGGGATGCGATGATTAGTGCTGGGGATAAGTATATTAAACTGATGGAAGAAAGAGGTGCCGTGTTGTTAGACACGGAGATGGTTTTAGGAGACCCTGAATTAGGATATACAGGTCAACCCGATAAAGTATGGTTAATGATGAATAAAGATAAAACAGGATTTGGTTTGGTTATTACAGATTGGAAAACAAATAAGAAAAAGAATTTCCAAGAGACAAGTTATACTAAAAGATTAAAACAACCATTTAATAAGTTTCCTGACACTGCTTTAGGGCATTATTATCTCCAATTACCTTTCTATGGTAAATTACTTTTAAAGATGTTAAAAGGGACTAAATATGAAGATATTAAACTACTTGGTTGTGTTATATCCCATTTAAAAGATGATGGAGAGTACGATGAATACAAAGTACCTCAAGAGATTATCAACATGATTTTAAGTATGGATATAAAAAAATATTTGACTAAGAAGTAAAAAATAATTAAGTTTAAAAAAAAAGATATGAGTGAATTACAACAACCAAAAATTAATTTAAGAGATTGTCCAACAATTAAATGTGAAAATTGTGATGGGATTTACTTCAATGAAGTGATATATCTTAAAAGAGTGCCAGCGCTTATGACTGGTTCCCCTGAAGACACTACAGTACCATTCCCAATTTATAAATGTGAATCTTGTGGACATGTAAATAAAGGATTTAACCCATTTGATGAAAACGAAAAAACATTAATTAATGATTAATAGATTAGTTCATTTTTCTGACTTACACGTCAGGTTATTCAAAGACCACGATTTATATCGTGGGATACTTGAGTCTGCATTAAAAGAATGGAAAACACTCCAACCTGATAGAATTGTTTTCACAGGAGATTTAGTTCATTCTAAAAATCAAATGACTCCCGAACTTATTGAGTTCGTAGCGTGGATACTAACAGAATGTGCCAATATTGCAAAAACTATTGTTATAATTGGTAATCACGATTTTCTTGAGAATAATAACACCAGACTTGATGCTTTAACTCCAATTATTGATTCACTTAACAATGATAACATTGTTTATTTGAAGAACAGAGGAGTATATGAGGACGATAATGTTAATTGGTGTGTATTCTCATTAATGGAACATAACATTCCACCTGATGTTCAAAAATCAACAAACAAAAATATTGGATTATTCCATGGACCAATACAAGGTCTTTATACTGATATTGGATATAAGTTTGAAGATGGATTTGATACCAGTAAATTTAAAGGATGTGACCTTGTTTTATGTGGGGATATTCACAAGAGACAAGTGTTTGACATACCTGGAGGAAAGAAAGCATATATGATTGGTTCTACCATTCAACAAAACTTTGGGGAAAAAATAACTAAACATGGGTATGGGGTATATGATATTGAAAAAGATGAATATGACTTCGTTGATTTACCAAACCCTAAACCATTTTTATCATTCTACATTAATTCAATTGACTGTCTAATTGAAGGTACTGAGAAATTAGTTAACTATTAATATGGAAGTAAAAATCAATCTTTCAACTACCGAACATAAAGATTTATTGTCTTATTGTAATCTAAATGATTTACTGATTAGTTCAGTTGTCAAGGATTCCTTTACAACTGGATTTAATATTGAAAGATATGGGCTTTTAAATAGTGGACAAGAAGTTATTGAAAAGGAAGTTATCAAAGAGATTATTAAGTATGTTGAGGTTCCTGTAGTTGAGGAGAAAGAGGTTATCAAGATTGAATATATTGATGTTGAAAAACCTATTGAAGTTATTAAGGAAGTTGTTGTGGAAAAGATAGTTGAAGTGGTTAAAGAAGTTCCATTTGATAGGGTAGTTGAGAAGATAGTTGAGGTGGTTAAAGAAATTCCTGTCGAAAAAATAGTATACATTTACGACAAAAAAGAGGAAGAACTTGTCCCAAATCTAAACAATATTTGGGACGAAACTAAAGTAAATGAACTGTTGTTAAAAATACAACAGTTGGAAAATCAAGAACCAATCATCAAGGAAGTTATTGTGGAAAAAGAGGTGATAAGAGAAGTTGTCGTAGAAAAGGAGACAACTGACAATAGTTTAAAACCAAAACTTGAAGCACTTCAAAATACAGTTCAAAAGTTGAAACAAGATAACATCGACAAAGATAAAAAGATTAGAGAATACGAAAAAACAATTGAAGACATTCAAAAGTTTAATGATGATAAAAGAGCAATGTTCTTAAAAGGGTCTAATTTAGACGATAAACTTTATAAATAAAAATAAATATGATTACACAATTATTATTATGGATGATTATGGCTTATGGGATGACCAACATAATTGTTTACGGAAGTATTTTTAATGGGCCAAGAAATACCATTAATAAAGCATCAAACACACCACATTTTCCTTTCAGAGGGTTCTTCATATTTGTGAGTGATATGATTAAATGTATGATGTGTGCCTCGGTATGGGTTGGATTCCTATTTGGAATTTTCTTATATTCACCAGTACACGAAATGCTTGGAGTTAGTTCATGGGCATCATGGTTCTTTGACGGGATGTTAGGTTCAGGTTCAGTATGGGCGATTAATGCAATTGTTGAATGGTATGAAGAAAACCGACCAAAAAAAGGATAATATGCAAAGAGTATCTGCGGAGTATGTGGTGTCAGTAAAAATTGAAGACTTAATGTGGACTTCAGATGAAATTGATGTTAACACCAAAATAATTGAATTAGGAAAAAAACAATTAAAGAAGTACTTGAATGGGAAAATGTTCGACCCTGATAGTAAAGTAATAACTGAACAAATTAAAATAATTACAAAAGGATTATAGTTTGGAAAAATTAAATGAGTTTATAATTAAACAACTTAATGATAAAAAAGTTCAAAGATGGGTTATAAGGGCTTCCGACTTATTTACATTATGTAATAGTATGGGAATTCTTGATGATGATGAACTTATGATTGATGTCGTTGAATATTTGGAAAATAATGAAATTGATGTTAATTTTGTTGATGGTGGGGAATTTTTTTATAAAGATTTTATTCGACTTGAGAATAAAGTTAAAATGGGTAAAATGTTAAGAGGAAGTAAGACTGAAGTTCAACTGATGATTGAAAGAATAGATTCAATTAAAGTTCCTGAGAGACCTCAATGGTTAAATTCCTATATGGATGATGAAGAGGAACCTAACGAGAATAAAACACAAGAAGATAATCATAACCAATACCAACGAATTAACGACATGATTATTCAAAAACTTCAAGACCAAGTTGAAAACGAACCAACACCAACAATTGAAGAAATAAATAACGAATTAAATAACAATTAAATAATTATGGCAAAATCTAAAAAAAGAGGCGGAGATAAAGCTCACGCAAAAAAAGTTGAGGCAAGAAACCAAAAAGTTAATGCAGAAAAAAAGGCGATGCAAAACTTATTTAATAAGTCAATGCAAGAGCAAATGGAAGAGTTGAAAAAGAAATACGAAGACGCTAAACTAAACGAACAAACGCCAACCGTATAAAATGACATGGGATTTATTCAATCCACAACCAATTTTTAATTATAACCATATGAGCACCAAAATAGATGTTTCTGCTTTGGAGAATCCCTACATCCAAGTCATTTGGGAGGATACTCCTGAAAACTTTACCCAAGAGAGAATTAAGTCGGTAAAGCAATATTTCATAAAGAAGTATAACTCCTCTAACATCAATGTTATCACCAAGGTGAAAACAACTGATGAGACCCAACAAACTGTTGATGTTTCTGTAAACATCATGGACAAAAATTATCAAAAGGAATTAATTAAATCATTACTTGAATCTAAAGGGCAAGAACAACATTTAGACCAAGTTATGAATATTGACCTTGCGGTAGAAAACAGAATGGCCGCCAACGAAGTTGAGATTACTCCATTCAAAAGATGGTATATCAAAAAGATTGAATTTAGTAACTTCTTATCTTATGGTGATAACCAAGTAATTGATTTTGAGAAGTGTAATGGTATTACTGTTGTTGAGTCAGACCCACCTAATTTTGGTGGTAAGACTGTACTTACAGTGGATTTACTATTGTTCTTGTTTTTTAACACCACTACGAAGACCCAGAAAGCAGAAGAAATCTTCAATAGATTTACAGACTCTAACAAAGTTAGTGTTAAGGGTGACATTGTAATTGATGGTGAGGAATATATTATTGCTCGTCAGATTGAACGAAAGAAATCCAAAGCGGGAGAATGGAATGTTAAGACAGAACTCGAGTTCTTTAAGAAACTTGCTGATGGTCAACTTCAAAACTTTACAGGAGAACAACGAAGAGAAACGGAAGACTTTATGAAGAAATCTATTGGAACAATGGATGACTTCTTAATGACAATCGTAACAACGGCATCTAATCTTGAGGACTTATTAGAATCAAAACCAACCGCTCGTGGTCAGGTATTGAGTAGATTTTTGGGATTAGAATTTCTTAAAAAGAAAGAAGAAACAGGTAAAGAAATTTATTCTGAATTCTCTAAAGGAATGATGTCAAATGTTTACAACACAGAGTCTTTGAAACAAGACAATGAAACTTCTGGTGAAGAGATTATCCGAAAAAAGGATGAAATCAAAGAGATGACCAAAAACATTGGTGATGTTGATGAAAGACTTAAGAAGGGTCAAGATTACAAAGACAATTTACTTAATTCTAAGTTTGCGGATTTAGACCAAGAGTTGATTATTTTAAATCCAATTAAACTTCAGTCAGATATCTCAGACCTTGAAACTTCAAGTGATAGAATTAAAGGACAAATCAAAGAGATTAAAGTTGTTGAACCATCTGAATTTTACCACGAGGACAAACACGATGAGGTAAAACAAGAGATTAAGGACTTGATTACCAAACAAGCGGAGAACAACGCAAAGATTAAAAGTATCGAAGAACTTAAGAGTTCAGTTGATGGTGGAATCAAATGTGAACACTGTGGTATTGAACTAATGAATGCTGCGATTACCAACGCAAAAATTGGAGAGCTTGCCGGTTTTATCACGCACAAAGGGGAATTGGAGGGGTTAATGCATGACTTAACCAGCAAAGAACAAGGTTTTGTTAATCTTAAGAAAGACTTTGATGAGTATGAGAGAAACAAACTTATTAAGGAAAAACACGAACTATCTTTAGAAACCAATGATTTAAAACTTAATCAGGTTAAAGATAAACTTAGAAGATATCAAGAAGTTCAGGATAAAATTAAAAAGAATAATGAAATTGATGGTCAGTTAATTAAAGCTGGTTTGCGTATTGATGAATTGATTGGTGAGAAAAGAGGGTATGAGAAAATTCAAAATACCAACTCAACTCAAATTGAAAATCTTGAAGCACGTATTGATAAAAACAATAGTGTTATTCTTAAAATTGCTGAGGAGTTTGAGAGAGAAAAGATTTATAAAATCTATGTTGATATCTATGGTAAAAATGGAATTAGTAAAATCATTATGAAAACTATGATGCCATTAATCAACTCCGAACTTCAAAGGTTACTTCAGGACTCCTGTTTCTTTAACTTGGAGATTCGTATTAACGATAAGAATGAAGTTGATTTTATAATGATTGACAATGGTACTGGTATTGAAAAACCAATGACTGCTGGTTCAGGGTATGAAAAAACAATTGGTGCTCTTGCTATTAGAGCGGTACTATCAAAAGTATGTTCATTACCAAAACCTAACATATCTGTATATGATGAGACTTGGGGTAAAGTTAGTAATGACAATCTTGAAATGGTTGGGGATTTCTTTATGAAGTTGAAAGATTATTTTGAAAAAATATTTGTGATTAGTCATAACCCATTAATTTCAAATTGGGCGGATAATGTGGTCAAAATTAATAAGACCGATAATATTTCAAAAGTCTCACAATAATGTGGGACTTTTTTTTGTTATTACGAAACATTATTGTATATTTGCTCGTATAACAATAGACTATGGAAGAAAGAATATATGAAGAGATTAAAACAATGGACAATCCGTTGAATGTCTTATTGGGTTTGATTAACCAATTAAAGAATGATAATGGGTTTACCCAAGATGTTTTAACTCCAGGATTTTTAAAAGAATGGATAATCTCTGAAATTTTAGGACATAGATGTCATAAGACTAAACATGGTCCTGACGCAACTTCGTTAGAGGGGGATAAAAAATATGAATACTTGTCTTGTAAACAAGGTGGTAGTTTCCAATTAGACAGAATCCACAAAGATAATCTTCATCGTATTGAAAGAAACGATGAGTTTTTTTTCGCGTCATTCAATAAAGAAAGTGGACTTGTTTGTGAAAAAATATGGAAATGTGAAACAAGTATAGTCTTGGAAGAGGCTAAAGTTAAAATTGAAAATATGAGTAAATCTTCAAATCACATTTCATTTAGTGAAAAATGGGTTAAAGATAATTGTGAAATTGTTTATTCGTTAAGGTAATTTCAAAAATTATCCATACCTTTGTCTAAATTATAATAATCAATATGACTAACTACTTATTAACCGTAATCGGTTTTTTTGAATCAGAACAAGATTGTAGGCAAATTGCACTATCAATCACACCAATTGTAGATTCCCCTAATTTAAAATTTCAGTATTCTAAAGGTGTTATGTTATATCACTTTGCGTCTGAGGTTAATAGAATTGAATTGTTTGACTACATAACAGGTGTGTTATATGGTATCTCAGATTCATTTATTCTAACAGAGATGTCTGACAAAGTGTCAGTATCATTACCTGAGGAACTTAAAAAGAATTTATTTGATTTGGAAAGTCCTACAGGGGATGTTAATATGAGATTAGAGATGTCTCGTATTAAAAATAATTTGGATTTTATGGAAGAATTCGAAGAAGAAGAAGATGAAGAGGTTATGGCACAATTTTGGTTAAACTTAAAAAATAAACTTAAAGAACCGTCTTTAGACCAAATATTAGATAAAATATGTTGTGATGGGGTAAGTTCATTAACAGCATTTGAAAAAGAAATTTTAGAAACATACAGTAAAAAATAAAACATGAAAGAAAAATCGTCAATTCCAATTAATCAAGAAGAGATTAGTCATTATCTTAAAGATATTAGAAAATTAAGAGTAATGACACCTGAAAGAGAAAGAGAACTTGCAGAAATAATGTTATCAGGTAATGCAACTGAAAAACAAACAAAAGAAATTCAAAAAGAATTATTGGAAGGTAATTTGCGTTTTGTAATCACTGTTAGTAAACAATATCAAAACCAAGGATTAGAATTACCTGATTTAATCGCTGAAGGTAATCTTGGTTTAATGAAGGCGATTGAGAATTTTGATTGGTCTAAAAGACTGAGATTTATTTCTTACGCTGTGTGGTGGGTTAGACAGTCTATCTTACAATCATTAAATGAAAATGCAAGAACAATTCGTCTTCCTGTGAATGTGGTACAAGAACTTCATAGAGCTAAGAAAGATTTAGAAAAGGTTGGTGTTGAATTACCTGAAAAGTTTGCAAATTTACCATATACGGTTAATTTAGATAACCCATTGAATGAAGATGGTGATACATTATTAGACATATTAAATAACCCTAACGCCGAATTGGCGGACGCTGGGTTATCTAGTGAAGACACTTTAAAAGATAAATTGTTTTCTATGTTAGATGTTTTGGATGGACGAGAAAAATTGATAATTCAAGACTATTTTGGGTTATCAGGGTCAACAAGAACATTAGAAGATATTGGGAATGATTTTGATTTAACTAAAGAAAGAGTTCGACAAATCAAAGAAAAGGCTCTCAGAAAATTAAGAAATGAGACGGCAATTCTATTTGATTACCTATAAATTGATGTGAAGGGTGTATTTATTTAATACACCTTTTATATTTTAATAATAAATTTAAATCAAATTAATATGAAAAAATTTTTAGAAAACAACTTCACAGTAATAATTTTAGTGATTGCTGTATTAGGGTTCTTCAAAAGTTGTGGGGATTCAAGAGAAATAAAATCAATTAAAAAAGAAATTGAGGCAATCAAAGATTCAACATACACCAAGCAAGAATTAAACATTCAATTACAAATATCAGGGCTTGAAGCGGAAAAAAGAATGATTCAGGCAACTGATAGAAAACTTATTGACGTTAGAAGACAAACTGAAATTGAAAATGAAATAAAAAGATTAAATACAAAAAAATAATGAACTGGTTTCAAAAAAATTTCAAAACAATAATATACATTTCCTTCTTGGTCCCAATATTGACCGTTGCGTTTGTGTCAATTTCCCATGTAACTAAATGGTATGGGTTATCAAATCCATTTAGTTGGGCAATTTATTTATCTGTTGGTATTGAAATTGCTGCATTATCTGCATTAGCTGCGATATCTGCTCAGATGGGGAAGAAAGTATATTTCCCATTTGGTATTGTGACTTTAATTCAATTCATAGGTAATATATTTTTTGCCTACCAATATATTGACATTAATAGTCAGGCCTTTAAAGATTGGGTTGATTTAGTTGACCCACTAGTTAGTTTTCTTGGGGTTGGTGATATCTCTGGACATAAAAGATTTTTAGCATTATTTTCAGGGGGAATGTTACCTTTAATTTCTCTTTCATTCTTACACATGTTAGTTAAATTTGAAGAAGAAGATAAAAAGAAATTACCGATAGAAACTTCAACAATAGATATTGAAGCTCTAAGTCTCCAAGCGGGAAAGATGGAAGGAGAAATTGAAAACCAAAAGTATACTCCGACTGAGGATGATTTAAAAAGACTTGAAGAAGAGTTAGTAAAATTAAACCAACAAAAGTTTGGTTCACTTGAAGGCCCAATAGGGAACGACGGACCGAATGATTCAACATTAACCACCTCAGAAGAAATAAATGGGACTGAAAAAAAAGTCTTGAGTTATTCAAAAAGAAATGATTGATATCCAAAAATATGGAAACTTCAAACCTACGGGTAAACAAAAGAAATCT
>Ga0181351_1000043_pt1 | contig 32701 bp, 34 predicted proteins | sample Su13VDMM15SD_FD_170485 | JGI IMG/M metagenome (GOLD analysis project Ga0181351, IMG submission 170485) | Freshwater viral communities from Lake Michigan, USA - Su13.VD.MM15.S.D | ecosystem: Environmental > Aquatic > Freshwater > Lake | place: USA: Michigan | collected 2013-07-16 | reverse complement strand
AGATGAGATGTCTAGCATTCTTTTGGATGCAACACAAAACACGTGTTATAATCAAACCTCTAATTGATTTTTGAAAGGTACATCGTGAACATCAAAGACCTGATTGACGACTTTGTTGCAACCAAAAACGAGCGCGAAGCCTTGTCCGCTACTATTAAAGAAAAGACTGAGAAGCTCGGCCGCCTTGAAGGCGACCTAATGAAACTGATGTCCGAGGCAGGTATCAGCCAAGCTGCTAGCGATAAAGCTAGCTGCACAATGAAGCTGACCCAACACCCTGCTATCAAAGATTGGCAAGCTTTCTATGGCTACGTGGCCAGTACTGGCCAATTCGAATTGCTGCATAAGCGGCTCTCCTCAGCAGCATTCCGTGAACGGTGGGAAGCGGGTGAGGTAATCCCCGGAACCGAGGCATCGGATCTCTGGGAAATCACTGTTCGTCGCAAGTAACATGTTAAGGAATTACTATGTCTAAGAATCAAATTGCGCTTTTTGAAGATCAACTCGCCGCATTGGCTTTGGAAACAGTCAAGGCAGAGCAAACCGGCGCTGCGTTCCTGTCCACCAAAGGCGGTACGTTAACTTACCGTGGCAACGTTATTACAGACAGCAAGCTGGCATGCGTCATTTTGGCCGCACCTGTCGAGCGTTTGTATTACGACTCACGCTACGACCCTACCAAGATTGTTGGGCCTAAGTGCTTTGCCATTGCGCAAATGCAAACTGGCATGGGCCCTTCTCCGGCCGTTGAAAAACCTGAGCACTCAACATGCGAAGGTTGTCCTAAAAATGAGTGGGGCTCCTCAACGAATGGCGGCAAAGGCAAGGCATGCCGCGAAACGCGTCGCCTGTTGCTTATCCCTGCCGATAGCATTGGGTCGGTCACAGCTGTTGCAGGAGCCGAGATTGCTGCGCTTCGCCCCCCTGTAACTAGCTTGAAGAACTACAGTGGCTACGCACAAACTTTGGCCGCAACGCTTAAGCGCCCACCTCTGGCTGTGGTGACTGAGATTTCCGTCGTGCCGGATGCCAAGACTCAATTCAAAATTGAGTTCAAAATGCTTAAGGCCATTGACGACATGGCTATTGTGCAAGCCATTATGGCTCGAGCTCAAAACGAGGTTGATCGAGCCATTGCTACTGCAGGGGCCGTTAATGAGGAAAGCAGTGAGGCACCTGCCACACAGTCTGATCGCTTCTAACTAACACAGGGGCTTCGGCCCCTACTTTTTTATAGGAACATGTCATGCCAAGCAAGCACATTTTTAGAACCCCAGAGCCATCAGGCGTGGCGCCAGAGGCCCCGCAGCCTTCGCCATTGGATGTTACACCTCATCAGCAAGAAATGTTCCCCGCGCCTTCGCAACAGCTGGTAGGCTACCGCGCGTTAACAGATGACGAGATTCGCCGTGTCAATGCTACTAAGCAGTTGTTTGAAGACGCTATTGCGTATGTCAAGATTTTGCGTGAGTCGCACCATGACTCAGAGATTCTTCGCCAATACAGCGTAGCCATTACACACGCAGAAACAGCATCTATGTGGGCAATCAAAGCAATCACGGCACGCGCATAGTATGCAGCCTATTTTTCTTGATTTTGAGACTATGGCCATTGGCCCTCGGCCAGACTACCCGCCTGTGCCGGTAGGCTTGGCCGTGTATGACCCCGAGGGCCAGTACCCAGATGGCTATCATGCTTTTGGCCACGCTGAAGGCAACAACACAACCAAGCAAGCCGTGCAGGCTATGATGGAGCTAATGTACGACAGCGGCCGCGCTCTCTGCTTTCATAATGCAATGTTTGACCTTGACGTGGCTGCAACGCATTTGGATATGCCTATCCCTGAAGACCCCACGCGTGTGCATGATACCCTTATCCTTGCTTTTCTGCATGACCCACATGTGCAGTCTTTATCTTTAAAAGATCTGGTCGTAACGTGGGGCTTGGATACCCCTAGCGAAAGAGATGAGCTGAAAGAATGGATTATTGCCCACGTGGATGAGGCTAGGCGTAAAAAGTCTACCTGGGGTGCTTACATCTCTCGTGGCCCCGTTGAGTTGGTTGGCAGATACGCAGCGGCTGACGTACGTCTTACCAGCAAGCTGTATGACTACCTTAACGCCGCCGTGTTGCCTGCGCAAACTGAGCCTTACCTGCGTGAGATTGAGCTGATCCCAATGTTGCTTGAAAACTCACGTCTAGGCGTAAGGGTTGATCGTGATGGCTTACAAAAAGCCAAAGAGCAAGCCACAGTAGACATTGAAAAGTGTAACGTTTGGGTTCGTGCATTGTTAGGTTCTCCTGAATTGAATCTTGACAGCGATCGGCAGCTGGTTGATAGTATTTATCCCACCGAGTACTGGGATAAAACAAATGGCTGGCCATCCACGGATAAGGGTTCCCCTAAGGCCGATAAGGAAACCTTTGAAGAGATCATTACGCATCTGCCATTGCAAGGCGTACTGCGTTACCGCGCCAACCTATCAACCTGCCTGTCAACGTTTATTGAGCCATGGCTTTTGACCAGCGCAAGGACAGGGCGCATTTACACCAATTGGAACTCCGTACGTGGCGAGCGGGGTGGCACACGTACAGGTCGCCTAAGTTCTACGCCTAACTTTCAAAATGCGCCTACACGCTACCCAAAGATTGTGGCGGCTTCGGCTAACGCAAGCATGGGGCGCAATGAGATTGTGATGCCTGAAGGCCTTGATGTTGCGCCGCTTCCTCTCATTCGTAGCTTTCTGCTAGCCGATGAGGGTCATAAGCTTGTGGCATGCGACTTTAACGCGCAAGAGTTACGCATCTTTGCTCACTTTGAAGGAGGCGGTTTAATGCAGCAGTATCAGTCCGACGCTCGAGCTGACCTGCATACCTACGCAGCCAAGCTGATGACGGATGCAGCAGGCCAAGAGGTCAGCCGTACTTACTCTAAAGGCGTGTCATTTGCGATTTTGTATGGCGCAGGCCCAAAGAAAATCAGCGAAATGCTGGAGATTAGTTATGACCTGTCCAAAACATTGATGGATGCATACACAACGTCGGTGGCTCCGGGCCTCAAGACGATGCAATCCACCATGCGTACAAGGTATAAATTGAATCAGCCATTAAAAACCATTGGCGGGCGTCTGATCAAAATGGAGCCACCTAAGATCATCAATGGTCGCCTTCGTGAGTTCGACTACAAAGGTGTTAACTTGCTCATTCAAGGCTCAGCCGCCGATCAGGCCAAGGCAGCCATGCTGTTGTACCAAAAGACACGTAATGGCAGCCGTTTACTGCTCAGCGTTCATGATGAGTTGGTCATCTCTGCGCCTGAAGAGTTTGCAGTACGCGAAGCTGAGTGCCTTGTTGCAGCTATGTGTAGTGCTATTAGCATGGATGTGCCTATGGTCAGTGACTACAAAATTGGCAATACATATCAGGAGGTTAAATGAAAGATACAACACGTGAGTAACGCCATTGCCATAACTGATCTAATACGATATGACGCAACCAAAGGATGTTTTGTTTTGAAGCCTACACAACGAATTGAGTACTGGCCTGGCACTAATACGCCAAAGTCAAAAAACAACGACTTTAACTGGCGCGCTCAGCCTTCACAAGTGCTTAAAAAACTATACCCGCACTTGTATAAAACCGGCGTACATAGTACGCCTTTCACAATTTACTCAAAAGCACAGGCAAGCAAATGACAGCGTACTCAAATTCAAGTATCAAAACGTACGAGCAATGCCCGTATAAATATAAGCTTACGCGCATTGACAGGCTAAAAGAGCCTACAGGCGATGCCGCCGTGCGTGGCACCAATATTCATACCGTGTTTGAAAAAGCACTGGCTGTGCCAACGTTGCCTACTGAGTTTGCGTATTGGGATGACTACATGCAAGTACTGCAGGGCAAGCGTACTGCTAGTGAGGTGCAATTTGCCATCACAAAAGAGTGGAACGTCTGCGGCTTTAATGACTCCGTGGCATGGGTACGCGGCATCTATGATGCTATCTACGTTGACGGCACGCATGCCCACGTATTGGACTGGAAAACAGGTAAAGAGCGTGACTACGATGACCAGCTAAAGCTTTACGCCGCTATCGTCTTGGCAACCTACCCCGAGGTGCAGACCGTAACAACCGAGGTGTGCTACATTGACTTACAAAAGCGTGTGCCAAGCCGCGAGTATTTACGTGAAAACTTTCAAGAATTACAACAGTGGTTGCAAAATCGAGTTGGCAAGATTGAAAATGACGACATCTTTGCGCCAAAGCCTGCCTATGGCTGCAGGTGGTGTCACTTTCGTAAAGCAAACGGCGGGCCTTGCCAATGGTAAAAGAAAAAGTCATTCTTGAACGTGATCTAGAACGCTACTTTTCAGCAGCATGCAAAAAGCGTGGCCTGCTAACGCTTAAGCTTAACGTCAGATTCGCAAGAGGTTGGCCCGATCGCATCGTTGTGCTGCCTAACGAAAAAGTGTTATGGGTGGAGTTAAAGCGACCCGGAGGTAAAACATCAGCGTTGCAGGATTTACTACATAACGATTTACGCAAACGTAAGCATGTAGTGCACATAATTGACTCTAAAGAAGGCATTGACTATGTATTGGGAACCGCATGAATACCAAAAAGAAGCTGTAAAGTTTCTTGTTGCGCATGGTTCAGGCTCACTATGGCTTGACCCCGGCCTAGGTAAGACTGCCATTGTGCTGTCGGCCTTTCGCATTCTTAAAAGCAAAGGCATGGCGCGAAAGATGCTGGTTGTTGCGCCACTTAGACCTGTGCATGGCGTGTGGCCTGCGGAGGTTAAAAAGTGGGAGCAGTTTGCCGACTACTCTGTAGGCGTATTGCATGGTGGCAACAAGGCCAAGGTCTTAAAGCAAAACCATGACATCTACGTCATTAACTTTGAAGGCCTGCAATGGCTATCTGCGCAATTGAATGGCAAGGACTGGCCTTTCCAGATCCTTACGATCGATGAGATCAGCTACTTAAAGAACACGCAAACACAGCGATTCAAATGCCTAAAGCCTTTGCTGAACAAGTTTGATCGCCGTTGGGGTCTAACAGGCTCACCTGCGCCAAATAGTTTGCTTGACATCTTTGGCCCGCAGTACATTGTGGACCAAGGCGCAACGTTCGGGCCGTTTGTATCTCGCTTTCGCACTGAGTTCTTTTACCCTTCAGGCTACGGTGGGTATGAGTGGAAGCTTCAGCCTGATGGGGAGGCACGCATCCATGAAAAGCTGGAAGGCAAAGTTTTGCGAATGGCTGCTCTGGACCATCTGGACCTGCCAGAGCTAACCTACAACGACATCAAGGTAGAGCTACCTGCAGAGGCCAAAAAGATCTACAAGCACTTTGAGGACAACCTAACCATTGCGCTGAATAGCGGCAATGTTACAGCGGCCAACGCCGCCGTTGCAGTTATGAAAGGCCAGCAAATCGCCAATGGCGGTACGTACTTGGATGATGACGGCACGGGCAATGGCAGAATTACTACGAAATTACATGATGCGAAAACTGAAGTTGCTCAAGAGCTGGTTGAAGAGTTGTCTGGACAGCCCTGCATCATTGGCTACCATTTTCACCACGATTTGCAGCGCTTGCAAGAAGCTTTTCCTAATGCTCCTGTTATTGGTTCTGGCGTTGTTGGCCATAAGCTTGATGCTATTATTGACGCTTGGAACTCGGGAGATATACCTGTCTTGCTGGCGCATCCTATGTCTGCAGGCCACGGGCTTAATTTACAAGGCGCGGGCCATGCTGTCATCTGGTACTCGTTGACTTGGAGTCTTGAAATCTACGAGCAGTTCATTCGCAGGATTTGGCGGCAAGGCCAAAAGAACCACATTGTTGTGCATCACATCATTGCGCAAGACACCGTAGATGAGGCCATCCTCATGGCCGTGCGACGCAAGGACAAAACACAACAAAAACTGCTTAACGCAGTGCGTGATTACATCTCACGTGATACAATAACAACTGTTGATATTTGAAAGGTACACATGCAATTCACAACTTTTTAACACGTAAACAACAAGGATCCGTCATGTCTGACATAAAGAAAACACGCCAGCGCGCCAACAAGCAAGCCATCATCACTATTGCAGTTACTGGAAATCCCAAACGCTTGCACACGCTTGCACACGCACGCTTTGAGCTGTATAAGGATGGCGCAACTGTGGCAGACTACGTTGCTGCAGGCGGCCGCACAGGCGATGTTTTGCACGACGTTGCGCAAGGCTACATCACACTCAATTAATTATGAAAATTCTCATCACCGGTGTTACTGAGACCCATAACAATCATCCACAGCGTGCAAGCTCTACAAAGTTTGTATCTATCCCTGAGCTCATGCGCAACGCGTATATTGCTCAAGGCCATGAAGTAGAGCATGGGCCTGTGAATACGGCTATGGACCTGTCAAAGTACGACAAAGTCTTTTTGTATGTCTACCCACTGGACAAAAATGCAGTGCATCCCGAAGGCGCCAAGCGTGTTCTTCGTGAGCGCATGGATGCTTACATTTGTCTGGATGATTGGGCATTTCAAAAAATCATCCCCTCATGGGAAGATGTGATTGCTGCAGAAGACTTTGCAGACCATCAATGGATTGCCCCCCTGTTTCCATGGGGCGACCACAAGTTGATGGGCCTGCCGGCTGATGTGATTCATGCATGGGACCCATCACCATTGTATGAAATGCCTTCAAGCTATCAAATGGCCTGGTCTAAACGCAAGAACGAATGGTATAACGCATCACTTTCGAAAGACGCTCATGAGTGGGCAACAGCGCAAAACCTTACATGGCCAATTCACAGTGTCGGAGGCAAAGCTCTCGGGCAGCCACGTATTCTTGAAAGTGACGTTGTCTGGCAGTACGGGGCTTACAAAGGAGTTCTATGTCCGACCTACGGGCATGCCGGATGCGGATGGTGGCGAGTTAGGTATCTGCACGCTGCAAATACCGGCTGCGTTCTTGGCGGCGATCCTCAAGAGCTTGGCATGATTGACCCGTCGTATGGCTACACACCACGTGAGCTTGAACGCATGGATGACGGGCAATTGGAAATCATTAGCGCGCAACAATACGTGGCGTTGACTTCGCAGATCGCGACGGCTTGGCAAACACGTATTAAACTTGAAAGCTTTCTTACATGATCATTATTTTAGAAGGCCCTGATGGAGGTGGCAAGACAACCCTTGCCGAAGCTTTGCGTCACGGGCTACAAGGTGATCGTATGACGCACGTTGTAAAGCATGGGCCTTACAAAGGCGTAAAGCCCGAGGACCTGTGCCGTATGTACTTTCGATCTATGACGCAGGCCTTAACTTACGATGACCATGTCATCATGGATAGGTCATGGCTGTCCGAGCCTATCTATGGCGAGGTATACCGCAATGGCGAAAACCGCGTAGATCTACCACGGCGTCGCATGCTTGAACGCGTTGCCTTGTCACGCGGCGCAGTTGTTGTGCATTGCCAGCCTGACCTAGAAGTTTGCATTGACGCATTTAACTCACGCAGTGCCATTGAGTATCTAGACAACGTTGAGCAGCTCACCGCTGTGTACCACGGCTACGAGACGCTTGGCTTGCACACCTGCCTGCCCGTTATCCATTACGACTACAAGTATGACACACTAGAAAAGTTGCTTCCACGGTTGGTGATTAGCTCCTCACAAAATAACTTTTCTGGTGGCGGTGCTTTTAAGTCTGGCAACATTCTGATGCTTTGCGATAAGGGCCCACGTACTAATGTGCGTGCCTCTGCAGCTGTAGTGCCTTTCATCAACTTTTTGGACAATGACGGGCCCAGCCGAATGTTGTGCGAAACACTGGAACGTGAAGGCATCGCCGAGGATAAGCTTTATTGGGTTAACACACAAAACTATCAAAATGTGCCTACCGACCCCATTGTCGTAAAAGACCTAAAGCCTTCACGCGTCTTTGCCTTAGGCAACAACGCTTACACGTGGGCGTTGAACAACAACGTACAGGCGCAAAAGCTGCCGCCTCCGCTGTACCACATGCAAAACTTTCCCAATCAACCGTACCACATTACAGAGGCAGACCATGGATATGATGATTAAGAATGAGCCTGAGCTCATTAACCTGTATAGGTGTCTACAGCAGCATGGGCAATTGACAAGTCCGCGAGGCGAAAGCTGCCTTGAAATTGAAAACTTTAGCTATACTGTCAATCCTTTTGTGCGCTTCAACGCGTTTGAAGGTCGTAACTTCAATGTGAAGTACCTTAAGCGCGAGATGTCGTGGTACATCAAAGCCGACCCGTATGATTTGTCAATTGCTGAGCACGCTGCGCAATGGGGAAAGATCATTGCCAATGGCAAGTTGAATAGCAATTACGGCAGCTATTGGTTTGGCAAGCATGGCGTGCGTAATGTTGTAAAGCTTTTGCAAAGTGATCCAATGTCACGCCGCGCAGTCATCCCTATGTACGGCACAGACGTAGACCATATGGACATTAACGCCAAGGATGTGCCTTGCACATTAGCTATTGAGTTCCGCATTCGCAAAGGGCGTCTCAATGCACGTGCCATCATGCGAAGTCAAGACATCCTGTGGGGCATGGCCAATGACTTGCCTACATTCTCATTTTTGCAAGAAATTGTTGCCAATGTCCTTGGCGTTGAGATGGGTACGCTCACGGTGTCGGTAGGCTCATTCCACGTGTACGAGTCACGCATGGGGATGTTCAATAGTATCTTGGAAGCAAACAACTACGTAGGCATTGAGGATAAGCCACCTCGCATCAACCGCTATGAAGCCCATATGCTAATGGACAAAAGCATCAACCCCTCTTTTGATTTTGCAAAGTGGTTACATAACATCTAAGCGTGTTATAATTAACATGTGGACTGCCACAATCAACTTGACTATTGAAAGGAATACACATGCAAAAGCGCATTCATTGGACAGATCAGGAACGCAACGTCGTATTGGATCGAGCGTTAAACTACATGCAGCAAGGCGGCTACTCAGAACTTGAGGCGTTACGTCAAGCCCAAGGTTTTGCGCTAAACCCTGCAAGGCATCGTGCGTTTGCGTCTCACTCTGCAGCGCTGCTGGAAATCAAGACTCTTAAAGCCATGGTGATCGCAGACGCCAAAAAGCCAACTATGGTGGAATCACCTATTGTTGTGACTCCACAGCCTCCAGTGCCACCAGATGCACAACCAAGCATGCCTGCGTGTAGCATTGACGAGTTGGTTGCGCATATTGCGCAGCTAGTTGCAACGCAGTTGGCTACGGCCATCAAGGCTGCAGTGCAAACTACAGTACAAGAGCTTGAGCATACCTACAGTTTGGGGCGGCATGACCCGTCATACACAATCAATCATGTGCAAAAGAAGCGTGTAGTTGTCATTGGCTTGCTAAATGACCAAGTCCATGCCATTACGCGTGAGTTTGGCGAAGTCTTCAACATCAAATGCATTGACACCGACAGAGCCATGGGAATGTCTCCACCGGATGCAGATGCGTATCTGCTAATGAAGAACTTTATCAACCACCCGTTGTACTATAAGTACCAGGCTTTTGCCAACCATGTACTTATTGATGGCGGCATGTCCACATTGCGTATGTGGTTTAACACGAAAGGCAAAGAACTATGAGTGATGACTACATCTACACGCCTGCATCTACAGACATCACAATTCGGTGGCGTGTAGTACACGGGTGGGTGCCCCCGTCTGAGCAAGTTGCGTACCAAAAAAAGTGGTCAAACTTTAGAAACTTGTTGGCGCAAGGCACTGAGTCCCTTGTTCCTCCAAAGCCGCTGCCTTCTAATCTTGTTAAATTGAAAGCAAAAAATGACAGACAATAGCACCCTGTGCTTTGACCAGCAGGTTAAGGCTGCGTATGACGATTGGGTTGAATTGCTGGAGCATACCGGCAACACTGATATGCTAAAGGACCCTTACGCAGTGTGGGTAGAGGCGTATCACGTAGCTACGACGCTTGCAAAGCATCAAGCTTAGCGCCCCGTTGGGTTGCCCATAGGATCGACTGGAATGTCACGGCCTGAGGCCTCAGTCTTTCCTTTGAGCACGTCATTGATGTACATAGCAGGTATGGACGCTGCGCCTACGGCTGCCCCAGGCAGTCCTAAGCCTGGAACCATAGATGCTAAGGCGCCTACGCCGCCTAAGGCAGCAATTACAGCCCCTGATCTGTCCCCGTCCATAAAGCGACTATACGCCTCATAGAAGCTAAGCCCCGCCCCTGCGCCTGACAATGCGCCACCCACAATTGGGGATGCAACAACCTTTGCAGCTTTTGCCATAGGGCCTGGCGTGGCCGCGGCAAGTCGTGCTGCGGCTGCAGCTTCTGCAGCAGGCATTGCTGCCGCACGTTGTGAGCTTGCTGATGCGTTGGCATTGGAATTGGCCAATAGCTTATCGACAATCGATTGCCCAGGAGACAGTGGCCCATACATCTTGGTTAAACGCCCGGAAACCTTGCCTTGGCCTTTGGATCTATTGTAGGCTGCGGCGCCTTCTGGGACGCCACCTGCAATTTCCTTGTCCATGTTTGCCCAGTTTTTGAGCCAGTTAGTACCTGACGTTGCGCCCCTAGGAGCTGACTCAGGCTGAATGCCAAGACGTAAAAGCTCTTCATCACGCATGTTTTGCAGCAATTGCGCCATTTGCTGCTGCTCTTTAAGTTTTTTAGCGCCTGTTGCAGTGCGCATTTCTTTTGACGGAAACAATGTCTCAGCAGTTTTCTGCATCCCGGGCCCTAAAATGGCGCCGGTGCCTGCGGCAGCTGCACGTTCCTGATTTGCGCTTAGCCCGAGCTCAGGAAATAGAGGCGCATTCTTGTCACGCGCAACAGGTTTTTGTTTGCCAGGACCCACAGGCGCAGAAAAGATAGGGTCTAGCGCCATCAAGGCGTCATCAGCTTCTGGGTCGTAGTTAGATTTCTGACCTCTAAAAATAGGGTCTACGTCTTCCAGTTTGGGTTCAGCCATACGCTTGCCTCTTTATTGGGGATTGAACTGATTAAACAACGTCATGCGAAACTTTGCGTAATCATTGTTGATCTTTTCATAAATACTACCGGGGCGGAAGAAATTACGTGGTGATGCCGTAGGCCCTGCAGTATCCAAATGTTGCTGGTACGCGCTGTACAACTGCTCGCGTTGACGATTCAACAGCACTTGTTGGCGTGACCACAATTGCACGGCCTTTGAGGAGTCTTCAATACTTGCCATAGGCGCTTGCAACAGTCTTGCGTCATTATCCGTTGGGTTTACGCCTAGAAGGCCTTTGTTAGCTCTCACGTTAGACAAGAATTCAGCGGATATGATACGCGTTACATCACGAACGGCCTGCTGTTCTTCAGGCTTTAGCTTGACTTTTTCCAAGAATTCTCTTACTGGCAAACCTGCACGTGCATTAAAGTCCCCGGCGCTTAACTGCGCGCCTTGTTGCGCAGCAGTTAATAGACCTGACAGCACGCCTTGTTGCTGCATTAACCCGAAAATCTGTGGGTATTGTGTTGCAAACCTATCAAGCTGACGCAGGTTAGTGTTTGAGCTTTGCAGTGCCTGTGGAGTAAAGTTAAGGATCTCATCACGCTTTTGTATAAAAGGCTTGTCCCCTTCTGTAATACGCTTTTCTGCAACTTGTGCTTGCGCAGCCAAAGGCAGGCCTGACAAATCAGATGGCGGCTCAGAGGGCATACGTGGCGCGACAGACACAGGCGCAGTTACTACACCCGGAACACGACCCATACTTTGTGTGCTGTTGTAATTGCCAGCTGGTTGCGGACCTGGAGGCAAGCCCATACTAGTTGGTGGTGCTTGCGTTGGCGGTGCTTGCACTGGTGGTGCTGTAGGCCCAGGAGGAGGCGCGGAGGCAGGTGAACCGGTCCCTGTAGGTATTCCCCCACCCGGAATAAGATTAAGGACTCCAGCGCCATACTTAGCAACCAACTCAGCTTGGCTCATGCCTGCCTTACGATCCTCAATGGCCATGCCGCCAAGATCTTTCTGCATGCCAAAAGTATTTTTGACGATCTCGCCAACCTTAGGCGACAGCCGCGCAATGGTTGGGTAAACCTGCGCCAACTTAGCTGCAGAGCTTGGAGATAGTGAACCGCTAGATAGCACATCAGCTACTTGCTCAGGCGCAACGCCTAAAGTTGAAGACAGCAGCTGCAAGGCTTTGGATTGGTTTTCAGTTTCATACTTTTGACCTGCAAGCTCGGCACGCATTTTTGCCATAGGCACCTGCATATCCAGTTGCTTTTCTTGCTGCTGCCCCATGGTTGTTGCAGCTCGACCAAGGGCTTCGCCAAAATTGCCTGTGCGCCCTGGGTCAAGAAATTGACCTGCAACTTGAAACCAGTTAGGCCCTTGATTGGCGCGTGCTTCTAGCGCTGTAATTGTCTTTTGCAACGCAGCAAAATACTCATTTTTTGCCGAGTCATCGCCGCCAAGCATTTGCGGTGTTGTTGGTAGTGCAGCCACGTTAATCCTTAAGGTTGTATAGGCTCATTTTCGCCGCCGCCGCCATATGATGGCGTAAAGTAGCTGCCATTATAGTAATTCGGGTCGTAAATGGTAGGCCTACCTGCTGTCAAGTCTGTGCCTGCGTTAGGGCCAAGTGGATTGCTGCCTAAGCTTTTCCACCAATCGCCAAAGCTTGAGCCAACAGCAGTTCCAAAAGGTGTGGTGCTACCCCCGGCAATAAGGGCGCCTAAGCCGGCAATCTGCGATAATGGCGAAGCTGCGTACGCACCGGGGATAGGGCCTGTGTACGTTGATGACACGTTTGTAGGCATTGTAAAGCCTCGCACCGTCTGCGATGCTGCGTTCAATGCCTGTAAGGGGAACATCTGCTCGTTTTGCGCAATGGTTTGCTGCTGGCCGCCCATAGTTGCCAACGCATTAATGTCTGACAAGTTCATGCCTTGCTTTGCTTGCGCAAGAGCCCCCATTTGCTGCGCAGCATTTAACTTATTGGTCTGGTCGGACTGGGCAGCTTGCAAGGCCTGTGTGTAGCCGGTTTGCAACGCCTGAGATTGCGCAGCGTTAACGTTTTGCAACCCAGTGTTAATGGCTTGCCCCAACGCTTCAGCGCCACGCTTAGAGCCAAACTGCCCAGTGCCTACGGCGCCTGCCACTGCTTGCGGCGCCAAGTACTCATTGATGTTGCGTTTGCCCAGCACGCCAAGGGCGTCAACAACCTGTGAGGTGTATGGTTGCATGAACTCACCGGCACGTGCTGCAACGTTTGTGTTGCCTACAGACTGCGCCAGGTTAGACGCGTCGTTAAGCCCAGACTGGTACATGCCCGGCAAAGCTTGTGTAGCAGCAAAAGCCTGAGTTTGCAAAGGCTGCGCGCCTTGAAATCTTGCAGAGTCTGCAGCAGCAGTGGACTTACCGGCTAAGTTGCTAAGGTAGTCCGTATACCAGCTTGGCGCAGTCGTATTTTGCGACTGCGTGGTGGTAATGTTAGGTAGTGGAGAGCCTTGCATCAACGACATAATCAACCTTTCATGTATTCCAGCGGCGACTTAGCGAGTGGCGGAATTTTGCCAGGTGGCGCTGAGCGTTTGTGTTTTCTGATCTCCTCACGCATTTTATCCAAAATCTCAGCACCAGCCCTATTTGAGCCATTGCCTAGCGCGGAAACAATGTCTGCGTCAAATACGTACTCGCCATCGGCCAGCATTGCCGGGATGTCGTCAGACTGCCCATCGCCTGCGCCTTGCACGTAGTTGCCTGTTTTACCTGTAATAAATTCAGGCACATGTTCAGAAACAGGCAACGCGCCAGATGCGCTGCCGCCTTTTGCAAAGCCTGCCAAGTTGCCTGAACTAAGCATCTTTAGGCCTGCCGACATAAGCGCGCTGCCTTCTGTAGGTATTGCTTTAGATAGCGCGGACGCAGATTTTGAAGTGGCTTGTTCTGCAGAGGTAGGTGTTTGCGTTGCCTGCTCAGAGTTTTGCGCAACTGGGCGGGCTTGAGGCGCAGCACGACCGGCCAAGATGCTAAGCAATTGGGGGTCAATGTTAGCTATTTGCGGGAAAAGTTGCTGTAAGTCTTGCATGATTTTGATTTCCTGTCTTTGCCCAGCAGCCAGCATAGTTCCAGTCAAGTTGCCAGGCAACGCGCCGCTTGCGCTGCTCGGGGACGCGTATGCTACCAATGCGCCAGGCGGCTGCGTAGGTGCCCCGGGTGTTCCTGGGCCAACGCCAGTTCCTGGGCCAACGCCAGTTCCTGGGCCAACGCCAGTTCCTGGGCCAACGCCAGTTCCTGGGCCAACGCCAGTTCCTGGGCCAACTGCAGTATCTAAGGCGCCAGTTCCTGGGGCAGTTGCAGTTCCTGGGGCAGTTGCAGTACCTGGTGCAGTTGCAGTACCTGGTGCAGTTGCAGTACCCTGACCCGCGTCACTGGGTAAAGCGCCGCCGCCTGTGACAGAACTTGTCAAGTTGCCTAAGTTAATGCTGCCGCTGGGACCAGAATTTACGAAGTTAGTAAGGCTAGGTAAAGTCACGTCTGCAAATGTTAAAGGCGTTGCCTGACCCCTGCCTGTCGCTGTGTCAGCATTGCTGCTAAGCGACTCCTCTGTTGTCTCAATGTCGGGCCTTGTTCGTAGCACTCTGCTGATGCCGGTACCACCAGAAATAAGCGGGGTATCTGGGTCAATGTTGCTACTGACGCCGTAAATAATTTGCCGACCTTCCTTTGCGCTTGGGTCATACGTAATAGTGTAACTTCCAGTCGTGCCATCGGGCTTTGTATAAACCATGTCGCGTTGGTAGGTAGTATACGTTACGCCGTCGTCTACTTCAGTTACCTCCCGCACTTCACCAGTCGCCTCCCCTGTTCTGGCTTGCATTTCAGGCATTGACGCCACAGTTCTTGTGGTCATTTGCCCGGGTCCAGCCGTAAGCTCTCCGCTATCTTGGCTCCCTGCCGCGTTTGCCAATCCGCCCGCCCCAACAATTTTGTCAATCTCGGCAGGGCTCATGGCTCCGGCGTCAGCAGCGAATTGACCATCGCCAGTGTTGGTAGGCAAGCCGCCAGTAACTTGTTTTTGGGACGAAGAATTGGCATTCTTGACGGCTGTATTCATCTGGCCTACTGCAGACATGATCTTGGATGGGTCGCCGGTTACAAACGCTTGTGTCAAATTTACAGCCGACGCAGCAAATTTTAAGTTCGGGCTTTTGGTCATTTCTCCAACGGTAGCAAGGGCGGCAGCGTAATCACCCGTGTTTGCAAGCTGCGCCACTTTAGCTGTGTTCACCACGTCGCCCATTGTGATGCCGCCGCCCATGTCTTTGCTCATCAACTCCTTGCCGGTTGCGGTTTGCATAAGCGCCGTTGCAAGGGCAACAGGGTTGCCTTTGTCAAGTGCATTTAAAACTTGCGCACCAGTCTTGGCCTGATTCAAAGTTTCTACTGTGGCAGCTGTTAAGCCAAGGTCCCCGCTAAACCCAACCGCAGCGGACAGCCCACTAACAATCGCAGACCCCCAATCACCTTTATTTGCTGCGTAGGCCGCGTTACCCGCAGCAACGTAAGGCAGCAGCGCCGGGTTTGCCATGGCAATCATGGAAATTGAAGGCTTGACAACGTTTTCACGAAACTCCACCCAATCACTTTGTGCTCCCGTTGTGTACGGGATAGGCGTGCCGTCTGCCGCAAAAGATATGTTGTAGTCAAGCTTGGTTCCAGACTGTGCGCCGGAAGCAACTCGCCCCCAGTCAGGCAATGCAGCACCCGTCTTCTTGTTATAGTATTCTACGTTTTGCGTAACTATAGGCGTCCCTTCCCAGTCACTTACGCTATCTACAGTGCGCTGACCCAAGTCATAAATAGAGTTGACGCCATTCTCCGCAAGTCGCAAAGCAAAATCCGTTGCCGCAGCTTCTTTAGAGCCTAAATTACCGGTAGCCCATGAGTCACCTGTAAATTTTTGCTGAGAAAGTAGCTCCTGATATAAATTACGGGCATTGCCTGCCATTGCAGGGTCTTGCGTAGCCAATGAATCAAACGCGCCAGCCAAAGACGCAGCGTCCCCTGACTTTAGATTGTCAAGGTATTTACCGTAGTCCCAAGTATTTGTTGTTGCTGCCGCGTCTACTGGAAGCGCGCTTGTTGCTGGCGTGCCTGTTGCAGCGTTTACTGGAAGCGCGCCAGTAGTGGCAAGCTGCCTGTTCTTCTCGTACTCCACAGGGTCAAACGTGTTAGCGGCCCTTTGCTGAGATGCCTCATACGCAGCAAGCTGAGATTCTGGCGTGCTTGGGCCTATCACTGTTGTAGCGTTTGGGTCGTAGCTGGCGGTTGTTTGCGCTTTGTACTTGTCGTAGGCCCCAGGCTGATTCACTGAGAACCCAACCAAGCCAAGAACGTCGCCGTTTTGTACCCAAGTGTTGAGTTGGCTATACGTCTCACCCGTTGCTTGAGACAAATCGCCTAGCGTAACGCCATACTCTTGCATAAGCCTACTCATCTCGCCAGGCTTGTCCTTGTTTGCATCCCACGCTTGCTTGATGCTTGAAAGCTGATCCATGGGACGGCTTGACGTCTGCAAATTGCTCAACAAATCAAACGTGTTCGCAGGCTTTGCTGCAGTGTAGTCTGTTACGAAGTTGCCTTGCGGGATGTAATTCTGGTCAATCCACTGATTTGCTGGGCCAAAGTCAGAGCCACCGTCAGCATTGATGCCAGTTAAAACGCGGTCGTCGCCAGTTGCTTGTCGATAAGCATTAAGCCCTGCCTGGTAGTCCTCAGGGGATAACGCTGCGCCTTGTTGTGGCGTTAGCGCGCCAATGTTGCGATTTTCTTGCTGGCCGTAGTTGAAGTAGTGGCGCATGGCCTCTTCTTGCGTGTCAATACCTGCAGCGCCTAAGTCTTGGTTGGCTCCAACGTAGCGCTGCCAGTCAAAGTTCTCCGGCATCGCATTAGGGTTGTACCACTGGCCCGACATCCAGTCATCAGAAGGTTTTGTGTTGTCCATTTTTAGGTGTCACCATTCATTACGTTCAACAGGGCAGCAGCCCAATCTTGCCAGTCATCATAATCATACGGGCTAGGAATGCCTTCAGTTGTGAACACATCAATTGCCAAAAGACCAACAGCCCAACTTTTCCATTCAGCTTCATTGCCGGGTATCGCAATCTGCTGTGACGCGTATTGCTCGCAAAGCAGGCACGCCCACTGCTCAAACTCCATGTACCTTGGGTCATAAACAAGTGGCGACTGGGCATCAGGTGTTGTAGCCACGAGTATCCCCAAGATCTGCGCTGACTATAACCTTACCCATTTGGTAGTCCCCCCCTGCCACGTTGGACACAAACTTTAATCTTAGTTCACGGCGCTGTTCGCGTAGGTCAATTTTAGTTGTTCCGGGCTCAAAAGGATAGGGGCCAGTTGTTTTATCTTCAGATTGCGCAAAAGGTCTGCCGGTGACATACAGCTCCATGGCGCCTTGCTGGATGAAGTCAGGCTCCAATCGCTCAAGGTGCAGCCAGCGATTCTCGCCAACTGGGGATGGCTGAGAAGGTCCACCGGCCACCCAACCAAGATCGCTTGTCTCAAATGAGCTGAGTATGGCATTTGCAGCGGTGCCTTTAACCTCGTCAGTGCCAATCTCGTGCTGCCACAAACAAACAAAATCTGTCAGCTGGTTGACCGTGAACGCAAGATTAGAGCCACCGGAAATGGCTGCGGTCAAAATGTTGCCTGCTGTGTAGCCTTGGCCTTTGTCTTTGATCAAGGCAACGGTGGCAACGCCACCTGCAATGGTGATGTTGGCCGTGGCCCCGGAACCTGTCCCACCAGTTAAGGGCTGATACAGGTAAGACCCGTTAGTGTAGCCTGAACCGGCGTTTGAGATGCTTAACTCGTTAATGCCGCCAACAGCGTCAACAACGGATGCCGCGTTGATGGGAAAGCGAAACACCTGAGAGAAGTACCCTGCAGATCTGCGTGCGCCGTCAACTTGACCTGCGTCGTACCACACGTTCTCACGTACGTTGTAAATAATGGCGTCATTACATTCGTCTGCGTCTCCACGAGGGTAGAACCACCAAACCTCTCCAAAACGAGGAACCTTGGTTGCCCAAACTTTCTGGCGCTGTGTATAGTTCAGGTTATCAAAGAACCAGTTTTGGTTCATGCCGTTTGGAATCTCTTTGACAACGCCGTTGTACAGCAAGAAACGATCAGTTCCGATCCAGTAGTAGATGCCGTCATACTCAATGACGCATTGCGAAGACAGAATGGATGACTGAGAAGTGATGATGTCATAGCGCCAGTATTGCGCCGGTGTTCCAGTGCCACCAATGAATGACATTCTGACTAAGCTGTCCAAACTCCAAAACAATCCAGACGGTGAGTTGGAGCCACCACGCACAGGTAAGCCTTTGACAATCTTACCTGTAGCAACGTTGACCTCGTTGGCGTCCGGAGAGTTCCAGTCAGTAGGGTCACCTGCGGCGCAGTTCTTTAAAAGGCCTGCGTCGCCATAGACAACAACGTATGGGTGCAAGGAGACCACACCACCGCTGACAGAGATGACGTCCCCAGTTGGGTTTGCGCCTCCGGTGTCTTTTAAAGGCGCCACAGTACTGCCTGCAACGTCGCCGTACAAGACAGGCACGTCTTGCGTGCTGTCAATCTCAATTAAGTTGCGCCCGGGGTGCGCCAAAAGAAGATTGCTTCCGCCAAACGAGTTGTACAAAGAATCAAATTGCCAAAGATTTTCATCACTTGCAGTGAAGCTCAAATCAATAGACGCAACCCGTATAGAAAACCCGGAGCTTGCAAAAACAGTGGCAACCTCTACAGAAAAGCCTGAGCTTTGCGTGACTGACAGAACTCTAAATGCAAAGCCGCTGCTGGACATTACACCCGTCACTGGAAGTGCAAAGCCGCCCCCATTACCAAGGGTTGCCACCGTAAAGACAAACCCAGAGCTGGCGTAGGCTGAACCAACAGGAATAGAAAACCCCGAGCTGGTGACCACGGTAGCAACAGGGACAGCAAAGCCGGTGCTGGCAAATATTGCAGAAACAGGCACGACAAACCCAGAGCCTGTGCCGCCAATTGACGTGGAGTTAGCTGACATAATGTTGCCTACCACAAACCCACGACCTCTACCAGTAATGGTGACTGTGGTCACCACACCGCCAGCCACCACAATCGTGGCCTGCGCGCTAGATCCAGAGCCTCCAATGAGGTTGACTGCGGTGTAGGTGCCATTGGTGTATCCCGAACCCCCAGTGATTGTTCCAAGCGTCTGAATGCCGCTTCCAAGTATTGCAGCACTGCAGGACAAGGAATTAGCCACGGCGTAACCATTACCTTTGCTAGTGACAGTGACCGAGGTGACTGCGTTGCTGGCAACTACAATGGTTGCCAATGCGCCAGTTCCGGCCCCTCCGGTCAAGGGAACGCTAGTAAACGTTCCGTCCGTGTAATTCGATCCAGCAGTAATTGCGCCAAGTGTTCCAATGCCGTTGGTACAGCCACCAAGGTTTGTGGCGGCTGCGCTCATTGAGTCAGCGGCGGTGTACCCAACGCCACGGGCTGTCATGGTCACAACAGTCACGTCACCCCCAACACCAACGGTGATGTTTGCTGTGGCACCAGATCCGGTGCCGCCAGTCAAAGGCACGTTGCTGTAAGTCCCAGTACCGTAGTTTGTACCGCCAACCAAAGAGCCTGTTGTCAAAGTGTTGATGCCGTTGCCTAAAGTAGCTGCAGCGGCGCTCATCGAGTCAGCCACCGTATACCCCGAGCCCGCGGATGTGAGGGTCACAGTGCTCACAGCGTTGCTGGCAACAACGACAGTGGCCTTGGCTCCAGTTCCTGTGCCGCCAGTCAGCGACACGTTAGTGTATGTGCCGTTGGTGTAATTGGAGCCGCCAGTAATTGCAGAAGTTGTGGCGATGCCGTTTGTTGACCCGGCAAGTGTGGCGCTAAGGCTGTCCCCTACTGCGTACCCAACGCCGGGTTCTACAAGTGACACAGCAGACACACGACCGCTGCTCACAATGATATTACCGGTTGCCCCAGCGCCTGAGCCACCCGTCAAAGGCGTATCTCGAAAAACGCCAATTGCAGAAATGGATGTGCTTGAAACAGTCTGGCTGTTGTTGATGTTGTAGGTTCCTACGCCACCAGATCCAGTGCCAAAAGACGTGATGACGGTGTTGTCTGCAACTGTCGTGCCAAAAACTGTTTGGCCCACAACCAGCGTGCCGCTTGACACTGCAGTCACGGTTAATACAGTGCCTGAAATTGAAGCCGTCACAAGCGCTGTTGTCGAGTTTGTATAGTAGTTGCCTGGGTCGATTCCACCAGTTGAGTTGATGACGCCGCTCACGCCACCAATGTCTTCAATCGAGGCAGACAAGATATCGTTGGCGGCGTAACCAAAGCCGTCAGAGGTCAGAGTCACAGCGCCAACCGCGCCAGTGCTCAAAGCAGCTACAGCACACTGAAAGCCTGTACTTGAGGCCACCGTGGCAACTGCAACGTTAAAGCCTGCGCCAGTCCCACCAAGGTTTGTGTTGGCTGTTGTCAGGCTGTCAGCAGCCGTGTAGCCAACGCCGCCGTAGGTCAGGGCCACCGCAATCACAAGGCCACCAGAGACGGTGATGGTCGCCCGTGCGCCAGTCCCGGTTCCACCGGTCAAGGTTACATTGGAATAGATTCCATTCGCGTAGCCTGAGCCACCTGTGATACCGCCAAAGGTCAAAACACCACTACCAATGCTTGCAGCGCTGCAAGACAGCACGTCATTAACAGCGTAGTTGTTGCCGCCGTAGGAAACGGTGACGGACACCACGTTGCCACCAGAGACTGTGACTGTTGCTTTTGCGCCCGTACCAACCCCGCCAGTTAGGGATACATTTGGAAATGAGCCGTTTGTGTATGCGCTCCCACCAACGATGTTCTTTACTGTCCTAACACCGGCATCCAAAACTTCAACGTCACCTACAGCGCCAGTGCCAGATCCGCCAACAAAGGTCACGCCTGTGTAGGTTCCTGGCTCATAGAGTGAGCCGCCAGAGATCTGGCTGTAGGTGCCAATGACCCCAGTTAGGCCCCCAATGTTTGCAAGTGCCGCAGAAAGTGTGTCCGTGTCAAGATACCCAACCCCGCGGTCTTGCGCAACAACACCTGTAACAACACCACCAGAGACAGTGACATTTGCAGTGGCGCCTGTTCCAGTGCCGCCTGTCATAGGGACGCTTAGGTAAGAGCCATCAGAGTATAAGACACCGCCTGTAATCGTGCCGTAAGTTGAAACGCCACTACCGATAGACGCCGCAGCAGCAGAAAGCGTGTCTCCTACAAGATAGCCGTTGCCAGTGGTGGTGATGGTGACAGCCGAAACCCCGTTTGACGCCACCGTGATTGTGGCTTTAGCGCCGCTGCCAGTGCCACCCGTTAAAGGGATATTAGTATACACGCCATTTGTATACCCAGCGCCAGGCACAAGAGATCCAAAAGTGGCTATGGCTGAAGCGTAGGCAAAATCAATAATACCAGCGCCAACGCCATTGTTGTTGATGGTCAGCGTCTGAAGGCCATTGTTGTAGCCGTTGAAGATCCGGTTAAAACCGTTTGCAGCTTCAAGGTAGATGCCGCGAGAGATGCCGGAAAGGTCGCAAGTAATTTCACGATAGCCGCCAATTTTGCGGGGGCGTCCACGCTGAAAGCGAGTCCATTCGCCATCAACGTAAACCTCTTTGTCAAACAAGGTCCCATCCCGCTGAATACCGGGCTTGGTATCAAGGGCAAATACTTTCTTGGTCATCAGAATGTCCCGCCAGAGATGCCTGTTGTGAAGTTTCCAGATCCGATGACATCAATTCCAGTTGCCTCAACATCCATAATCAAATTCCCCAGCACAGAGATGCCAAACCTGCCAGCGCCGGGTCGATAGATGCCAGTGTTGACTTCAGAGCCAAAGTTCAGGGAAGGAGAGGCAGCGGAGCCGTTCACCAAACTAAAAGACGTACCACCAGCTTGCGTGGTGTTGGCGTTCAGGATGTTCGTTGCATCACAGACCAACGTAGCCTGACCAGAAGCCGGAACAGTTGCCGTATTTCCTCCTGAAACCCCAGTAGAGATGGTCAGGGTGAAAGCTCCAGCAGCGCACTGGTTGGAGATCACATACAGGTTGATCACTGGTGGAACAATGATGATGACGTTGCCTGTTAGTGTCCCGGTGTAGATCTGAATTGTGTTGGACGCTTCACTGGCCGTCAACGTGTAGGTGCCAGTGACGACGGGTTTGGTCAAGACGCCAAACTCAAACTGGGTGCTCACGCCGTAGCCAACAGTCACATACTGCGTTCCGGTCGAAACAATGAAAGCAGACTCGCCCGGAGCAAACGCCTTGGAAACAGCGCCATCAATGTTTTGGGAGCTGGTTGTTCCTATAGTGACGGTGCCGGTGCCGTTGTTCTTAAACAGCACAAACCAATTGTCACCAGTGGTGCTTGCAAGGGGCAGGGTGGCCGTTGTTGCACCGCCAGCCCAAACCAGTGTCTTTGACCTGTCCGTGGTCAAAAAAGTGTATGCAGCAGTTAGGGAACTGGACGGGTGGCTCTGGTTAAGAGTCGAGCCAGAGGCTACTAAGCCCGCGCCTGCAAGGCTTGCAGCGTCCGCAGCAGATGTTCCAGTGCCAAAGGCGATGTTGCCCCATGTGCCCTGCTCTGTGGCGTTTGTCTTGATGTAGACATACTTGGCCTCGCCAGCAGCAATCGTGATGATGGTGTTTGTGCCTGCGAAGTCCTTGACCGTGAAGCTGTTGGCCCCCACGTTGCGGATCAAGGCGTCGTTGCCCACCGAGGTCTGATTGGCTGGGGGCATGAACAGGGACAGGGCTGCAGAGGACGCTGTAACGTCCATGATCCGGGCGGCGTAGTCATCCGTGGCGTTGCCATTGATCGGCCACTGAAGCTGGGTGTTGGCCGCAAGCGTAACCGAACGGTACGACACGTCCGTTGGCTGGATCACGTTTCCGGTAAAGGGGCTGTTGTAACTCATAATTGATCCTTAGCTATCTATTGCCACGGCCTGACGATCGGCCACGCGAAGTTTGTCTTCTGCAACTAGAATGTCCATCGACTGCTGGTACATGGCCTGCCATAACGGCACGCGCTCATCATTTTTAAGGAACGGCATGGCCTGCAGCAGTGTGCCATACAGCAACGCCTGTGGGGCATAGGTGGTGAACCAATTGGTCTGGTTGGACGAGTCCAGTGGCTGAAGGCGCTCGTAGTAAAGCACCTCAAAGACATAGTTGTCACTAGGAGTTGGGGCAACCATCCAGTGCGTGTAGTCGTAGTCGCAGTAGAACTTAGGCACGCCAGTAGACGCGGGGTTAGGCCAATACTCGCGCAGATACTCGTACTTGCGCAGCAGCACAGGGTAACGCGTACCTGCCACGGTAACGTTTATGGACACCGTCTTATGCCAGCGGGCCGGCTTGTCAATCACATTGGCGTTGAGCGTCATGGTGCTGGCCTGCACCGTCAAGTTGCCAAGGAATTTAATCTGGGAGGCAATGATTTGCTCAGCCAGCATGATGAACAGCGGAATCTTGTCGAGGGTGGACGCGTCTGTTCGCTCTAGGTAGGACTGGATGTTCTCAACCAGCGAGTCGTAGGTCATTACACTTGCAGTCGTCATCCTAGATGCCTTTCAGGTAATAGCCCAATTATAAATTCAAGACGAGTGTTTGTCACTTTGCAGCAACACCTTTAGTTTTCTCAAAAGACCTCATCCCAGCGATGCCCAATATGCCTGATAGTATCACCCAGAGCTGGTCTGCGTCCAGTACCGGAGGAGGTTCTAACCCAGTAGGCACCCAACTTGCTGCCTGCGCCCACTTCCAGCCCCATTGGAACAGCGGGTAGGCCAGAAATTGATAGCCCATAGCCGCAACGCCGATCCAGCCAATGGCAGGACGCCAGCCGGACACAAAGATGCTGGAGCTTGCAGCCTCCACCTTGTTGACCTCTATCTGGGCAAGGTCGGTGGCTTGGTCGATGCGCTTTTCTTCAAGGTCAAGCTTGCGCTGCTCAACCTCCATCTCCAACCGCTCTTTGTCGGTGGTGATCAGGTCGTCGGCAACTTTGCCAACCGCTTCAATGATTGATCCAACGCCAAGTAAGTTCATTTCAGACCTTTCAGTGTGCGGTTCAACCATCCCTTGAGGAACTTGACCTGCACCGGGTTTTTGTTGCAAATCTCCACGTACCGGGCGATCTTGGCTAAGGCGTACTGCTCCTTGAACCGCTGGCCGTCAGGTATCAGGTTTAAGCGCTCTACCGTCTTGGCACCGATACCTCCATCAGGGGTTGCGCCCACCACAAGCTGTGCCAGCTTCACAGCCATGCCCATGCCAGCGTTTACACCAAAGTTGAAGATGGTGTTGGCTACGTCTTGATTGTTGATCTCGTTGCCGCGCATCTTGTCCCAAAACTCCACACGGTAGAACTCGCGCACCATGGGCGTTAAAGCACCGCCAAACTCTTTCTTGTCCACCAGCGCCCATCCGGGCCACTGCGGGTTTTTGTTCCGGGCAATGCCCGCATAGGTCATACCCCCGGTGTCGCCGGGAACATCGTGGAGGACGTAGCCGCCCTCGTCAACCATCATGAGTTCAAAAGCAGGTTCAAACTGTGCCATTGCTTTACCCTTTTAATTCAAAACTAAGGTTGGTGTGGCGGGGATACTGCACCACGCGCTCTCCCTCGGGACACTTGTATTTAATGGTCGCCAGCAGAGTTGCCTTACCGCTGGCGATTTTTTCTTTTCTTACCATCGTGAGCTGATAGGTGAAGGTGTCGATCTCCGGCCCTGCAGGTCCGCTAAATTTACTGGCAGTGGTTGTGGCCTCATGCACCATACCCGCTGCATCACGGATGCTCGGCGTAAAACTCTCAACAGAGCAGTCGTCACGCTTCTTGATCCGCGCAACCGTCACGTTGATGGGCTGTCCAGCCTCTGCCACGATCTTAAAATTCTCTGGCGACCATTCAATGATGGCCCGGTCAAACACACCAAATTTGTCGGCCAGCGTGTAACTGCCACCTAGCGCGGCAACGCTTGCGGCAACGGCTCCAATGGCTTTGGTGAGGTCAACCATAAAAACTCCAAATAAAAACTCGGGTACACCATAGGGCCAACCCAATCAGAAGGGCCGCTGCAATCATTGCGACGGCCCAGTCTTTCATGGTCAGAGTCCAAAAAACTTTTTAATAAATTCAGCCGCAACACCGGGGCCGAGCAAGACGGCAGCAATCACCCCGTACAAGAGATATTCAATCTTGGTCATGCGCTTTTCGCCAGCGTCTAAAGATTGGTTGATCTTCTCGTATCGTTGGGCGCAGACGGCTTCATGAACAGACATTCTTGTCTCCATTGATTCCTCCGACATCATTCACCCTCTTTCCCGGTTTCTGGTTCTTGAGGGGTTAATTGAGCATCGGCCTGTGTTTTGATTTTTATCGCAACAGGGTAGGCCCCTGATTTTGTTGGCAGCTCACTGAGGCCAGCAAGGATCAGGTTGATTTCATCAATGGTGAGGTTTTGTAAGACGATCATGAATTTTCCAAATCTTTTATGGTGATTGCGTAATGTTGTTGACGGTAGTCGGTACAACCAAAGGGGCTGGTTGAGTAACCACGATAGGCGCAGGCTGAGTCACAACAGTTGGAGCATGGGTGCTGTCAGTGTTTGTTGTGGTGGTGGTGGTTATATTGGCTGCTGGCGCTTGAATCTTGGAGGCGATACCGACAAACGCTGCGTTGGTGCTGATACCCAGAGCTGTGGCATTGTCGGATTGACGCATGCCCAAGGAGGTCTGTTTGTTGATGGTGTACACCTGACCGAATGTCGGCAGCAACAGGCCAGTCCACTGCAGGGCGTAGTCAGCCCAGCTCTTGGGTGCATTGATCTGCGTGTTCTGCTGGGCGCTGCCCATCTGCAGGCTCATAACCGCCGCAACTTTGGCCGTGGTGTCGCCTTGTCGGGCAATCTCGGCCAGGGCTTGGTAGCGGGCTGTCTGGGCCGATGCTTGGGCTTTGTGGGCCTCGGCATAAGCGGCGTATTCGTGGGCGCAACCTGTTAGGGACAGGGCGCAGAGGATGATGGCAATCAATTTCATGCTGTTTCTCCAGAAGTGCTACGGGCAAACGATTCTTCAGCGCCAGCCGGGATCATGTCTGGCGAAACAATTTCACCGCCCATATGTGCGCTTTCAACCGTGTGCAAGCAAACGCAGACCGTTTCATCCTCTTGCGCAACAAGTTCGTGCCTTAACTCCGCTGCAATCCAAATAAGGTGCGGAGCTTTAAAAACAGTTTCTTTGCCACGGCACCGCACCAAAACAGAACCATGAGCGACAAGAGTTGCGTGATCGAACTGATGCGTATGCCCAATCTCAGTATCTCCCGCTTTTGCAAAGTGCATCATGCGGGCAAAAAGATTGTGGACGCAGCTAATTTTTACAGTAGGTTCTTGCATTTTAAAGCTCCGTTACAGGAATTGATTCCGCAGGATTGATGGAAGCAACAACCCAAGACAGAGTAGCTTCATCCCACTCATAAAACGGCGGGGTGTTTGGTATGGGCATTGGGATTGGCGCTTCCCACAAGTATGAAAAACTGTTCAAAACCCATGATGGGTATTGTTTGGGCGGAGCAAATCCAGCGCCTTCTGGACCGTCAGGAATCCAGAAATAACCTACACCTGCATAGTTCTTGCGGAACGCTTTGGATTGATCGGGGTCGGGCGCATTTGTGTTGGGGGTGTAATAAATACCGCCTCGGGTGTTGTAGCTGGTCTGCACAAAGCTGGCGGGGTCACCCCAGTTTCCAGTGTCAATCTCAGCTTGGTCTATAACCAGCACCCGCTGGACGATGTTGTTCTCGTCAATTTGGGCAAAGTTGCTCATGATACAAATGTCCCAGAAGAAGTAAACGTGTGGTAGGTGTATCCGCCAGCGGAAGTGATGGTCCCCCCCGAACCGCGTGTTGCTCCTGCATAACGGATGATGACAACCCCGGAACCACCAGCGCCACCTGTTGTGCCACTACGAGCACCCCCGCCGCCACCGCCGCCGCCAGTGTTTGCTGTTCCCGGAAGACCAGAGACGTTTGTACCACCACCACTACCACCACCACCAGTACCAGCGGGGGTGTAAGTCACAAGCGCTTTTGCGCCAATGCCGCCGCCGCCAGCGTAGGTTGTGCCGTCTAGCCATGTAGAGCCGTTACCCCCTACCGCTGAAGTGCCAACTGCGCCTGCGCCGCCACCGCCGCCGCCAGATTGGCTACCGGCATTGTCGCCACCGTCATTGCCTTGCCCGGGTGTACCCGCGCCCCCCGCTATAAAAACGCTTGCGCCTCCACCGCCACCACCAGAACCACCAGAAAAAGCTGCCTCATTACCGTTTGCTCCTCTAGCCCCACCCAAAGAAGTTACGCTATTAAAAATTGAGTTTGTTCCTTGAGTAGCAGTTGCCCCCCCAGAACCGATAGTCACGCCAAGCGATGTGGAAGGGGCCACAGAAGCCGATAACGATTGGTAACCGCCAGCACCAGCGCCACCCGCACCCCTGCCCGACGCATAAGTTGACCCGGCCCCACTACCACCACCACCCCCGCCAGCAACAACCAAATACTCAATTGTGTAAGTATTGGATTTCCCGTACAGCGAACTCATGCTCCACGTTGCGCCGCTGGTTGTGCTAACGCCTGCCAAAGTACGGACGTTGGTTTGGTTCATCGTGATGGTTGCGGTCAGGCTCAGGCCAAGTTCTTGCGCAACACTGACCGGGCTTGATGTGCCCCCCATATTGAGAGCGCCGCTTGATGGCATTGTCATGCTTGCTCCTTATGGGGTGCCGTAGGCGGTGATGTTGTCTGCGGAGATCAAAGCGCCTGTGCTGCTGAACGATGCAATCACCGTAGCGCCGTACTTGATCACGAGCTTACCGCTCTCTTGCACGATTGTGAAGTTGGCTGTTGTCAGGCTTGTGACGGAGCCGCCCAGTGTGATGTTGCCCGAAGATGTTACGGTGCCCGAGAGCGTCAGGCCGTTGGCTGAACCGGTGCCTGCAACCGAAGTCACAGAGCCGCCGCCAGAGCCTGCGCCGATGGCCGCACGGAAGTCAGCAGCGTTCAGGGAAGAGACGGTGTTGTCCGCGTTGAACCGAGGGAACGTTACCGCGCTCGGATTGGTGATGATGAACAGGTTTGCACCCAGCGTCGTTGCACCAAAGTTGGTCCGGGCTGCGGCTGCGGTCGTTGCAGCAGAACCGCCATTGGCAACCGGAGTCACATTGGCGGCAATCAGCTTAACCGTGCCAGCAGAGTTTTTAAAATACAGCTTTTCGTCAACCGTGTTGATTGCAAGTTCACCAGCAGCAAGATTACCCGCGATGGGCAAAGCAGCAGCCGTTGAGCTGCTGTAGAGCTGAATTGGAGTGAATCCAGACTGTGCCATGCTTATCCTTTCGCCTCAAGGGCGGCTAACCGGGCTTCGAGTGCGACAACACGCTCGGCCAACTTTACAGCAGCAACCAGAGCTGCGTTGCCATATGCAACTGACAGAAACCCATCAGCGCTCGTTAACACGGTTTCAGCCAACAACTTCTGCCATTCTTGCGCGGATACGCCAGCCTGCCGTTCTTCGGAGTCGGTGCGGGTGTACGTACCGTGCTTAACTTTTGCCAGACGCTCTACAAAATCTTTCGCAACAGGTGCCCAGTCTTTTTTCAGGCGCTCGTCAGAGTAGGCCGTGACGTTGCCCCGCGCTACAAAGTTTCCAGAAGTGTCGGATGTCCAACGGGAGGTAGCCCCGTCACTCCAGCCGCCAAGAGATACCACGTTGCTGGTATCCATGCCAAAGTTGATCGCGTAAGCGCCACTTCTATGGAAAGACATATACGCGCCGTTGGTCCCGTCCCCCATCACTTGCAAAGCATTTGACCCGCTGCCACTAACAATGGGTGTCGCCCCAGATGCCACTCGGGTAGTGATCTGGCCTGTCATGGTGCCGCCAGCCAAAGCCAAGTTGCCCGATGCTGTACCCGTTAAAGCCGCAGTGATCGTGCCCGCAGTGAAGTTACCCGAGGCATCTCGGGCCACGATGGTCGAGGCGGTGTTTGCGTTGGTTGCGTTCGATGTGACGGTGAATGTGGCGGCAGCGGACTGGTTGGCTGTAAATGTCTGAGACCCCGACAGGCCCGTGCCCGACACGTTCATTGTGAGCGTGCCATTATTGACGTTGGCCGCTGTGGTGGCTGTCGTAGCGTTACCACTCAGTGCCGCAGTGATCGTGCCAGCAGTGAAGTTGCCCGAGGCGTCACGCGCCACAATTGTGGAAGCCGTATTTGCGTTGGTTGCTGTGGTGGCCGAGTTCGGGATGCTGGTCAGGCCAGCGCCAGAGCCAGTGAACTGCGTGGTGGCAGTGATGGTTGTTCCGCGAACCGTTGCTGCCGTGGTAGCGCCAACAGTAGCCCCGTTGATGGTGCCACCAGTGATCGCAACAGCACTTGCCGCCTGCGTTGACATAGTCCCAAGACCTGTGATGTCCGTGCTGGGAATTGTTGCAGAGGCCGTCATGGTACTCGTGCCGACGCCCTTGACGTAACCAGTCAGAGTCGTTGCACCTGTTCCGCCGTTTGCTGGGACCAAAGTACCGCCAAGGGTCAATGTGCCCGAGACGGTGATCGGGCCACCGCTCAAGGTCAAGCCTGTCGTGCCGCCAGATCCGGCAACACTGGTGACCGTGCCGCCAGCAGCAGGGGTGGCGCTGATGGTGATGCCGCCAGCAGAATTGGTGATTGATACGTTGCCACCAGCGGTCAAAGTCGCCAGCGAGTAGCCCGTCCCGTTACCAATTGCAAGCTGGCCGTTGGTTGGTGTTGCAGTCAGGCCGGTTCCGCCATAAGCAACGCCAATTGCTGTCGCATTCCAAGTTCCAGCGGTCAGAGTCCCAACAGCGGTGATGCCGGTGTAGGATCCGCTGATACGGCCCGTTGGAAGCGTTCCAGAGGTAATGTTGGCTGCATTGGTGGTGTCGGTCGTTGCAGAGGCTGCAAGGCCTGATACAGCGCCAGCAGCGATGGCAATCGAAGTGTTGGTGACCGAAGTCACGCGACCGTAGGTGTCAACAGCAAACACAGGAACCTGCGATGCAGAGCCGTAGGTCGCAGCAGAAACGCCAGAGGTAGCCAAGGCCACGGTAACCGCAGCAGAGCCGTCGTAGCTCGTTCCGGTCAATCCTGTGCCGATGGTCAAGGCATTTGGATTGGGCGCCGTAATGGTCGCAGACCCACCCAGAGAGATGGATGAGCCATTAACAGTGATAGCGCTGTTTTGCAGTTGAGCGTTGGTCACCGCACCAGATGTGATCTGGTTGGCATTGATCGCAATTGCTGTGTTGCTGGCGCTGGTCACCTGACCTTGCGCGTTGATTGCAAGAGTAGGCGTGCTCGATGCTGTTCCGTAGCTGGCCGCAGTCACAGCAGTGTTTGTGATGCTGAACTGCGTTCCTGTAAGCGTCAGACCTGTTCCTGCGCTGTAAATCTGCGCCGACGAAATCTGGGCAAACGAGATGTTGGTTGTACCAAAAACGATGACGCCGGATGTGTTGCAGGTGTAGGTCTCGCCCGCGCCTGTTGTGCCCTGCTGCACAAAAACAGTCGAGCCTTCACTTAATCCCGCTGCGCTGTTGATGACGTAAGTGTCTGCATCAGATGAGCGAGTCAAGATCCAGTTGGACGCGCCAGAACCCACGTTTGTGACCACGTAGATGCCGTTCTGCGTTTGGTTGGTTTGCTGGTAGATCAGAACCCGGTCAGCCACACTGACGGTCACACCGTCAAGCACCAGCGCGGCCTGAGTGTCTGCGTTGGTCAAAGTTGCGCCAACCCCAGAAGAGCCGTTGTTGTACGTTGCGCTCAAGTTGAACGGAGACTCAACGCGAACAGGCTGATGGAAGTGAATGCCTTGAGCAACCAGCGTATCAACGTAGGACTTGTTGACAATGTCGGTGGAATTGACTGGCGTAGTGCTGATTGTTCCCGTGGTAGTGGTTACCGAGGTAAAAGTACCCGCTGCAGCAGTTGATGCGCCAACTGTTGTGCCGTTGATGGAACCACCCGTCACAGCCACGTTGTTGGCGTTCTGGGTTGACATCGTGCCAAGGCCAGAAACCTGCGCGTTAGAAATTGCAATGTTGGACTCAGACAGCGCAGTGAGCTGGCCCTGAGCATTGACTGTGCCAGTCAGCGTCTTGCTGGAGCCGCCATACGAGCCAGCCGTGACGCCAGTGTTGGAAATTGCCACCGTAACGGCAGAAGATCCGTTGTAGCTGGTGCCGCTCAGGCCCGTGCTAATAGTCAGTGCATTTGGGCTTGCTGCGGTGATCGTTCCAGAACCACCCAACGAGATTGAAGTCCCGTTGACAGTCAAAGAGCTGTTTGCCAGTTGGCCGTTGCTCACCGTGCCGGACAAGTCGCTGGTCGGCACGGTCGGGCTGGCCGTCATGGCGGATGTGCCGTTGCCTTTGACATAACCCGTCAAAGAGTTTGCTCCAGTGCCACCGCTTGCAGGCACCAAAGTGCCACCCAAAATGATCGCGCCGCCAGTGGCTGCTGTGGGCGTCAAGCCCGTTGCACCACCGGCAAAAGAAGTCACACCACCAACCAAAGAGAACTGGCTCCAAGTACCGGAAGCAAACCCGTCAAATGTCTGGGTGTCGCTATTGAAGCGGAATTGACCTGCAGCGCCAACTGGCTGCTGTACGTTGGTTCCAACGGGAATAGTCACCGAGCCAGTGCCGGGAAGGATTGCGTTGTCAACAATGGAAATCGTAGGGTTTCCGCTACCGTCTCCAGAGGTGACGCCGATCTGGTTTGCGGTTCCGGTGATCTGTCGGCCAGCAATGGTGGTTCCGCCAACAACAGCAAGCATGCCCGTACCGCCGATGTTGGCAATTGCCGCTGCAAGGCCAGTCAACTGGAATGTGGGGTTTGCGCCAGTACCATCGCCATTGGACACACTGATGCCAGCGCCAGACGTTCCTAAAGTACGGGCAACAACCGTGGTTGAGCTGTTCTTGACCAAAACACCTGTACCAGCCGCCTCAAGGCTCCCAGAAGCCCCGTTAAGCGAGATCCGATAAAACGATGTGGCTCCGCCATCAGTCAGGCCCAAACCCGTCCCAGTGGACAAGTACCGGCTGTTAGGCAACGTCAATTCCTGATTTTGAGTCAGGAACGTCTGGTTCTGCGAAGGGCTTGCCGAGATGGCCGCAGTCGTGGTTTGCACCGTAACCCCGTTTTGCACAACAGGAACAAGCTCAGTCCCAGTGATTGCGCCTGCTTGAGGTAGTTGGGATATGGTTACATTTGCCATTAAGGACTCGGGCTTAAGTTGTCCAGATTACCGTTATTCTCCGGCGTCTGGGTGTTTTGTTCAGGCGATAGCGTCCAGTCTTGGTCTGACGACGTAACAATTCCATCTGGGTCAACCGCAACGCTGACGTCTGGGCGAGGGAAACGCAAACTAATTTTCTCAGGCTGGCGTGCCGGCAGTCGATACGGGTCAAATTGATCGCGACAGCCTTGATCACAAACACGCAAACCTGGAAAATTAGGGTCAGGCCCCATATTCACATACCT
>Ga0181351_1000042_pt1 | contig 32774 bp, 48 predicted proteins | sample Su13VDMM15SD_FD_170485 | JGI IMG/M metagenome (GOLD analysis project Ga0181351, IMG submission 170485) | Freshwater viral communities from Lake Michigan, USA - Su13.VD.MM15.S.D | ecosystem: Environmental > Aquatic > Freshwater > Lake | place: USA: Michigan | collected 2013-07-16 | reverse complement strand
AATCTGCTGCTGCCGGTGCAGATGCAACAGTAGTAGTCCAAACCGCACATTTTTCAAATCCTGCAATAGACGCAGATGCCTGTTGACCAGTTACAGTTGCACCAGCAGTGCCTTTGTACATAGTTAATCTATCAACTGGGAAACCGGCGACATTTGTTGCAAGCGTAATCGCCGCCCCCGCATTCCTTTGGTCAATCACCATTGCACCATTGATGATGCGGTTCTTGAAGCCAAAGAACTGCGAATCAGATGCCAGCATTCCTGGCTGTACTTGTGTGAGTGCCATGGTTATGCTCCAACGATTCTGCTTGCTTCCACTTGAGCCTGATAAGCGGCAATAACTTCGGGTGTCCAAGCCACGTTGCAGATTGCCACTACGTTAGCAGGAATACCTGTGAGGTCTTGTGCTGGTGTCAGGCTTGAGCGGTGGTAGGTCTTGCTCAATTCCTTGCCGTCTTCCATGATGCGTGTTGCTTCACGATAGAGAACGATGCCGTTTTCTTCAATTGTGATTTGGTCAATGCTGGTTGTTTTAGTGAGTGACATGATTTTCCTTTTAATTAAGTTGATGCTTGATAGATGAGATACCCTGTTGATCTACCAGAACTATTAAGGGTTGGTGAGGCATTAAACCCAAAGCCATTTGTTCCGGAATTGTCAACTTGAAATACCGCAAATGTACCTCCGGTTGAAGCATAGCCTTTCAATTGGCCTCCAGAAGTAGTTGTGGTTAAAAGGCCTGACGATCTGTGTTGCAAAACGGAAAAACCTGCCATACTGCTCGATACGGTAATTGGTAAGCCCTCAAGGTTTCCGTTAAACGAACCTGAAAAACTGTTGACTTCTAAGTCCCAAAACACATACACCATATTGCCAATCTTGGTGTAAGTTCCAAGTCGGTAGGCGTAATTTACGCTTGTAATACCGCCAATAGCAGGAGTCCAAGTTCCCTCCTCATAATCGTCTAGCGTGTTTACATTAGATGATGCTGATTGAGTTGCAGGGAAAGCGATGCCAATGCCGTTTGCTGATGTAGAGCCGCCAGCCAAAACAAATGCGCCAGTAGAATTAAAACGAGCACGTTCTGCACCAGCAGTAAGAAAAGATAAAACATCTCCTCCTATGCGTCCAATAGCGGCTGATTGCTGTGCGCCTGAAGTTGTTCCAGAACCAAAATAAATATAAGCATTGTCGGTAGAATTTGCAGAGTTAATACCAATACCACCACCATTTGAAACTCTAGTGACCATTCCCGAATACAAATTGTAGTCACCAATTGCCACACCGTTTAACGACATACTGGTAGATTTTGCAGCACCACTTACATCTAATTTTGCCGTTGGCGAAACAGTACCAATTCCCACATTCTGTGAAGAATCAACAGTGATTGCAGTTGTGCCTGCTGACTTAAGCGTCAGGGCTGTAGCAGATGCAGATGTGATCGTGTCAATTGTTGGAGTTGTCAACGTCACACTAGCTGCAATCTTTGCAGTAGTCACCGTGCCATCGCTTGGCGTACCGATTGCAAGTGGTGCAGTCCACACCACCTCAATATTGCTTGTGCCACTAGGTGGTGCAGTGCTGAATGTCAGCGTGGTGCCAGAGACAGAGTATGTGTCTTTCTCCTGATATACACCGCTGACATAAACCTGAGTATTGTTTTCACTGGCAGGGTCACCAGACAAGGTGAATGCCACAGTAGATCCATTACCAGAGAACGCATCTACGTTCACATTACTAACTCCAAGGCCAGTGCTTGCAGCAAACCACTGGTTGGTTTCATAGTCAGCAACAAAGGTAATCGAAGAGTACTGGACCCCAATGGTTGCTGATGTAGCACCGTTGATGGTGTCTGAGCCAGACCGAGCCACAGTCACAGTATTAGCATCAACAGTCCACTTGACAATAGCCACCTTAAAGCCATCGCTAACCGTGCTGATGGCTGGTAGCGTGATCGTTATATTGCCGCTGGTTGTTGTCACGCGGAGCAGATCTCCAGCGTCACCGACCACCACCGTGTAGTTGGCAGACTTGTCTTGCACTGCAGAGTACATACCAGAGGCAGCACTGGCAGCAGCTGCGGTGGCACTTGATGCCGCATTGGTGGCACTTGTGCTTGCGGCTGCGGCTTGTGTAGTAGCCGTTGCGGCGCTTGCTGTTGCACTGCTGGCCTGCGTTGTTGCAGTTGCTGCCGAAGCAGCAGCGCCGTTTGCCTGTGTTAAAGCAATAGCAGCCTGTGCGGTCGCCGTTGTTGCGGAAGTTGCGGCACTCGTTGCAGATGAAGTTGCACTATTGGCTTGAGTGGTTGCTGTGGTTGCCGAGGCCGTAGCGCTGGATGCTGATGTGCTGGCATTGCTGGCTTGGGTTGTCGCAGTAGTTGCAGAGGTTGATGCGTTGGCTGCCTGAGTAGTTGCTGTGCTGGCCGAGCTGGTGGCGCTTGATGCCGAGCTGGCAGCGGCAGCGGCAGAGGCAGCAGAGGCTGTGGCACTTGCGGCTGCGTTGGCGGCATAGGTCACAGCATTGGCTACATCGGCCGCACTCACGCCGGGTGTTGGGTTGCCGTTGGCATCAAAGGCCAGAGTCTTGCTGGCACGGGTTGCCTTGGCTGGCAGCGTCATGTTGATTGTGGTCGGATCAGTCTGTGGTGCCTGCAATGCTCTATTCAAGCCTTCAGCATTCTGCTGGGCAAAGATGGTCTGCTGATCCAGTTCGTCGTTCAGTGTGTTGGCAAAGAAGTCGCCACCCGTGGTGAAGTCAGTGGACCGCGCAATGGTGCGGTTGCCAACAATCGCGTACTGGGTGGGCGAGGCTGGCGCAAGGGCCAAGCCCGTGGCATTGATCAAGACTGAGCCGGTGCCGTTGCCATTGATAGTCACGGTGTAGTGGGTGGTCAAGGTGAGCAGCGTGTCGTCTTTGAAGACAGCGATGTCGGTGTTAGCCAAGATTTCAAAGGTGAAACTATAGGGGCCAACGCCACCAGCGCCACTGGGGGCGTAGACTGTTCGGCGTGTTACGTTACTGATTGGTACGGTGGCCATGATTCAATCCTTCCTATTGGAAATTGTACTTTTTTAATCGGGTTTGTAATAGAGGCCATTAGCTTTTTTCAGCTCTTGTAGCTCATCAATCTTGATCTGTAGCCTTGGGTCTTCAGCCTTAAGCTGGTTCTTGGCCGCGTCCATGTACTTGGAATGCACACGCTGCACTGTCTTTTGCTGGTCATCAAGCGATGTCAGGTCAAATCCTGGGGTCTGCATGATGTTCAAGATCTCAGTTTTGCTGGGCAATTCCTTGCCGTATATGGTCAGCAGCCGGTTGTATTGGAATGCGTCAATCTCAACCCCATCAATCTTGCGGTCTGGCATGCCAATGGGTGAGCCCATACGCACTAGTGCGTCATCCACCTCAGAGAACTGCTGCGGTGTCACGCGGGTTGGCAGCACCAGCTCATAGAAAGCACCTGTGCCGGACTTTGTCTCGTCGCCCCACAAGTTCAATGTGTCCGGCAGGTCTGCGTTGAAGTAGGGAATGCGTGACTTGTACTTGTTAAACGCTTCAACAAAGCCACGCACACCCATTGGCAGCTCTGGGCTGGCGCGGGTATCTTTGTTGGTTGGATCAGACAAGCGCTCAAAGCCGGCCAGCAAAGAACTGTAGACACCAGCTGGTGAGCCGCCAATTACAAAGCCACCGAACTGCTTGACTAAGCCGTCCACAATCTTCTTGCCGTCCACTGCGCCTTGCTGGTTGGTGCCAATTAGCTTGGCCACATCGGCCACGCCTTGCAGGTAAGGCTGCTCCTTGATGTATTCGTACAACCCGTAGGTTCCACCAAGGAATACTTCCTCAATCTTGCTGGAATCTGTCTCATGCTTGGCGTACTCAGCGTAGTCGGCAGCAATGGCCATCAGCGCAGAGACTGGCTCCATGCCGCTGTAGCTGTAGTACTTGTCGCCGACCTTGATGGAGTAGGGTTGCCAGCCGTCACGAAGCAGCGCATCGCGGTCAGACTTGCGCGATGGGCCGCGTCCTGTAATGCTCCCCTCTGCTGCCATGGCGGCGTAGGTAGCAAGCACAGCAGATCCCAGCGTTACCTTGGCCAAGGCCATGTCGCGGTACACGCCACCCTTTGCAATCTCTTCACGCCAAGCAGAAGAGAGTGGCGCAAACGGTGTGCGCTCAATAACCTGCAAACCAATGTTGGCTGGGGTCTTAAAGAATGGCACGATTATCTTGAGGGCAGGGTGGTTAAAGGTCTTCTGCAAACTCTTGAGAGCTGGCGGCAGTTCAGCGGTAAAGGTTCCCTTTTGGGCAAACAGTGCAGCGGCCTCGTCCAAGTCACGGGGCGGGTTCTGAAACAAGCTGATTGCTTCAGCTTCTGCCTTGGCCAGCGCATCGGCTTCCGGCATGCCAGAGTCCAGCGCATCACGGTAGACCGACTTGCTGCGGCGCGTGATCTGGGTGTTCAGCTCCATACGGTACAGCACACCCTTGAAAAACTCGTCCTCAGCCATGAGCATTCTGCCCGGCAAGGTCACCGCTGTGCCGTAGAAGTCAATCGCCTTGCCCAGCCACTTGTCCTGCTCCATGCCAAACGCAGCAGAGCTGATGGACGGCAGCTCACCACCGCGCTGCGCCTCAATCTTGCTCATCAAGTCATTGGGCTGATTTTTCTTGAAAGCTGTGCTGGCCAGATCAAAGCCCTCAACCAAACCATTACGCAAAGACTGCACCATGGTCAAAGCTTCGTCGTATGCGATCTTGTCATCAGCACTGCCGGGAAGCAAAGACTTGAATGAGCGAACTCCTTTTGGCAGCGTGTTGCTGTAGAAGGCTGCGATCAAGCGCTCTGGTATTTGATACAAACCAAAGGTGGTGTTAGACACCACGTTCTTGGCATGCGACACAGGGCTGGAAAGCAAGCCATTGATGTAGGTGGTAAACCACACATCCTTCAAGCCGGACATGGTTGACTTCTCCACCATAGAGTTGCGAGCGGCGCGTGACTCCAGCGTCAAGTAGGACTTGGCCATGTCAGACAGGGCTGCGTCGCCACCGTACTCATCTATCACTTGACGAATTGCAGTAGAGTTGCCATCGCGGGGAATACGAAAGACTGCCAGCGATCTGGCGGTTTCAGTCTGAATGCCTTTGACACCGCGCTGAATCAGGCCGTGGAAGGCGATCTGCTGGCGCAGCACTAGCTTGTCCACATCAGTGGCATTGCCTGAGTTAACCAGCTTGAAGAGCCGGTCCAACTCGTTGGCGCTGGACTCTAGCACCTCAAGCGCTTTGTATGTCTCAACGGCATTGGCCATCATCTTGTTGTCGCTGCCGATCAGGCGAGACAGGAAGCCTTCGCTGATGCCAGACTCAGCGGCCTTGTCCTTAATCTCTTGGAACGTGACGGCCTTGGTGCGAATGTTAAGCGCATCGGCCACGCCACCAATAATCGCTGCGGCATCTTCGGTCTGATAGCGAGACAGGTTGAACGGCTCATCGGGTGTGCCACCGGGCTTGCCTTGGGTGACACCAAAGGTTTGCCGGCGACTGACGGCGCGGCCCACTTCGTCAGTCAGGACTTGATCAGCTTCTGGGATCAGCTTAAACCGGCCAGCTTTGGCTGCCTCTGGCAGCTGGCCTTCTGGCATGCGTGCGGCTTCTGGCACCAAGTTGCGCTCGGCCTTGGCGGCTTGCCGGGTGATCAGCTTGCGGATGGCAGCATCAATTGGGCCAGCGACTTGGATGCCTTCTTCCATGGTTGGCGTGCCAAGCTCAGCAGACATTGGCATCTCGGCATCAGCGCTTTGGTCAGCGCCGGGCATTGGCTCAAGCGGGATCTGATCGGCAGGAGTGCTGGGCACAGCGCTCGGCAAGATCTGGCCAAGTCTTTGTTCAAGGGGGCTTTGTTGAATGGCCATTATTCAGCTCCAGAGGTTGGAGCTGCACCGCCCCGTTTTATGCTTGCTCGTTTTCTTGCGGGAGGTTTTTGGGCTCCGATAGATCCGCTGGCAGCTTGGCTTGCACCAGTTGCTTCCAGAGATCCAGCTCCGCTGGCGGTATTGAGTTTGGTGCCGAAGGTTGCGGCAAGTTCGTCGATTCGATCACGGTTGACTCCCGGCCATGAGTACCACGGTTTTCCGAAGTACGGGTTTGTGCTGCCATCAGGTAGCGTGTCTTTGCTGAAGTATTTTACACCCGGAAAGTCTGCGGGGATGATGCCGTTTTTCTTGTCCATGACCTGCTCAAAAAGAGCATCAAGTCCCGGCTTGGTAAATTCGTAATCATCACCCTTGGACGTTGGAAACACAAACTTGTTGCCACCCTCTGGGGTGCGCTCGTAGCTGATACCAAACGCACGCTCATGCATGCGGCCTTCCTTGACAGGCACATTGGCAAACGGGGTAGCTTCACCCTTGGCTGACTTGACGATAGTCTCTAATGTCGGATGGGCAACCTCTTGTCCAGATGACAGTACCCAACTTTCCCAATGGTAACGGCCTAAGCTGGCCTGATCAGCTCGTCCAACATTGGTGTAGAGCTGATTGACGCGAGCGCCAAGGGATCGCTCCAAGCCTTCATAGATGGCCAGTCCGGGACCGCCATCAAACAAATGAGCCACATCATCGTAGATCTTTTCGCCACCAGCAAACAGGCGGTTGATCTGGATGCGATCCAGCACCATGACATCTTCGCGGCCAGACACCAGCAAGGCAAAGGACAGTACTTTGTTCTTGATGCCGACATCTTGGGCCAGACCGTAGAAAGCTCGGCGAATCTGTGGCCCAGTCATGTTTGGATCAGCAATCATGTCATGCAAGGCCTGCAACTTAGTACGACCATCCGGCAGCTTCTCTGACATCTTAGGCAAGAATGTGCGCAAGAAGTCGTTGGCATTGGATGTCACCATGTTGCCGGGGCTACCAGAAGGAATTGATTGCTTGATTACCTGTAGGCCAGCATCAATGTCAGCTTGGCCATATTCGCCACGCAGCGCCTTCTGAATCAATGGGGTCATTGACTCAGCCAGATCAAGGAATCCTGATTCGTGAGGGTATGCAGACGCACGGCGCGACAGCATGGCCCACATCATCAAACGACCTGTAGTCTCAGGGCTTGCTGTGCCATCAGTATAGATCTGTTTAAATTTATCTACCACCGCAAAGCCACGGTTGGCTTCATCCAATTGACCCTTGGTCATTTGGCCAAACCAGTTCGACCATTTGGGCATATCGTTGGCATGCTCAATCATCCAGCGTGGCGGGATCGGAACCTCGTTGGAGTTGTACACATTTGTCAGCATGGCAGAGAAGCGCTCTGGCGACTCCAGCGGATCAGGGAATGACGTAGCCAAATCATCCAGTCGGACAGCAGCCTCTTCAAAGTTGCCGGGGTTGACAGCATTGGGTATGTTTTGCGTCTTGCCCTCTGGCTTGTATGCGCCAGTTACTTTGACGCGATACTCAGGAGCAAGCTGCAGCACTTGGCCTTTGGTGACCTTGTCAGACAGTTTGACCGCACCCTTGTCAACCTTCGATGCAGTGCTCGCGGTAACACTTGAGTATTTTTCCAGTGGTACGGCTCCCATACGAACAGGCGTGCCAAGTGCTTCCATACTGTTCAATATCATTTCACCAGCTTTTGGCAACAGCGGCTTGCCTGCCTTTACTGTGCCAGCTACTCCGGGCACCATGCCAAGCGCAGCACCCCCAGCTTGCAATGCAGCCGTACCATAGTCGCCACGTTTGGCAGACTCAATTGATTCACCACCCATGATGGCCGCTTCTTCAGTCTGCAACCCTGTACCCAAAAATGGCACAAAGTCAGCCAAGCCTATGTTCAGTGGCAGATTGCTACTGCCGCCACCAATCAGCGTCTGTGCGTTCTGACGGGCTTTGTACCGATCCATGCCCAAGCCTTCAAAGCTGGTTTGCAAGTAATCAGCCAATCTTTGCCGCATGGTTGGGTCAACGGCTTTCATGCTGTCTGGGTAGCGGCCACTGTAGGCCTGCTCTGGCAAATTACGCGACCCAACCTCGGCCAGCATCACATCGCCTTCTTGTCTGCCGGGCATGGTCTGCTCTGGCATGTCAGCCGACACAGGTTCAACCGGCATGTCAGGGAATTGGACAGCAGTCAGCGCCGACAGATACTTGTCTTCAATTGGACTGTAGGCCATTACTGCTCTCCATTTGCTTGACGCAACAATTGTTTAATGCGGTTTAACTCTTGCAGCTTTTTCTTGTCAGTGCCAGCTTTGCGCTCTAGAGCTGGCAGTGTGTTGTTGTTGATTGGCCCGTTAACCCACTCCGATTTTTCATACACTTCCAACGATTTTTTTGCAGCTTTAGCTGTTTCGGTGTTGCGAGTCTTGGCGATGTTGTCTTCCAACTGGGTCAGGATCTGGCGCGGTGTCAACGTCTTACCTTCAGCAGCTGCGACAGCTTGGATCTGCAATGCTTGTGCTTTAAGTTCATTGCGGCGCTTAAACTCCTCGCCCTTGGGATCGATCACCACCACGCTGCCGGGTATCACAGGGATGCCAGCCAGCTGCGAAATGCCGCGATCAAGCTCTGAGCTTTCGCGCCGGTCTTCGCTTTGCAGCAACTTAAGAGCGGTCACCGCGTCCTTGCCGGTAATGCCTTTGCCGACCATTGACCAGATTTGATCTGGCCGCGTGATGGTGTTGTTGTAGATGCCAGCAATTAGATTGAAATTCAAAGCCTGATTAGACTCGGCTTCCTTTGGTGGTTTAGGTTCTAGCAGATCCTTGAGGATGCCAACAGGTACAGATCCTGGTGCTAAAGCATTGAGCTGGGTAATGAGCTGCTTCTTCTTAGGACTACCATCTGGCAGCGGGAAGATCTGCTCCAACAAGTTGATAGCTTCCGCTTCACCAGCTCGCTTGTCATCAGCTATCTTGGCATCCTTGATTGACTTCTTATTGTTGACAGCCACCATAAAGTTGGCGGTTACCTTGGCTACGGCATCAAAGTCGTTGACGATCATGGACTGCAGCACGGGGCTCATGTTGCCAAGGTTGCCTTCTCTCAGGTTCTTGAGAGTCAGCTCTGGGTCAACCATGTTTGCGTCAGTGATCAAAGCCTTGGTCACAGAATTAATCTTGCCATTACGCAACGCCACTTCAAACTTTGTGCTGTACTCTGTTTGCAAAGCTTTGTCGCCAAGCAACAATGATTGAGTAAGAATGTTTTTACGAAACACATCAGCCAGCTCATCAATGGAACGCTTCTGGCCATTGGCATCAGTCCAGCTTCCCTGAGAAATTGTTTGCTCAAGCAGCCTTGTGCTGTTGTCAAAGTCTGAGTCGAACTTGGCAATGCGCTGTGACTTAGCTCTATCAAGCTCGGCCTTGTATGCAGCATTTAGCACGGTGTTGCCATGAGTGGCCATGGTTGCGCGGAACTTGATTGATGCCTCTGGGTCAATGTTGGCCAAAGACTTTGAAAAGCCATCAGACATAGTCTGAACTTTTGCCGCTACTTGGGCAGAGTCCATTTGACCGGCCTCGACCTGAGACAACATTTTTACCAGCTCATTTCGGCCTTCAATCTCAAAGTGTCCTGACAGCTCAAGACTGCGAGCCTTGGCCACAGCTTGGTCAAAGAAGTTAAGTGAGCTTATTGAGCCGACAGAAGATATATCACCGCGACCGCCAAGCCCAATTGTGGAGCCGTTTTTTGCCGCCTCAAGTTGGTCTGCGCTTGGTGGATTCTTGGCTACATATTCCAAGCCTGCTTGCTGGCGCATAACACCAGCAGCTTGAAATGCGCTGGCGCTCATGCGGTCAAGTATTTGCGCCAGTTGGTTGTCGCCTTGAGCAGCAACACGCGGCCCAATGTAGTCAACCTGCTGCTGTTGAGCCTGCACCATTGGCACACCGCCAACAGACCTCAACTGTATTTGCCCTGATTCAATGCGCTGTGTGGCCATGGTTATCTAACCTTCAAGTAGTCAGTGCCGCCTTTGATCAAGGTTGCGTTAGCAAGAAGGCCGCTGGTCTTGCGAGCAGCAGAGCCAGCAAAATTTAGTTGGCCAGCTTGGCTTCCCGCCGTGTACAGGTTGAGCATGTTTTGGTAGCCGGTGGACTCCAGCATGGCGCTTGCATCTTCAAAGCCAAGCACTCGCGCAGTCAGCGCGTTGAGGTCAGCAATACCAACATCACGCATAGTGCCGGCCACGTTCTCCCGCTGCACACCGAGGTTTGACCCTTCGCCAACAACTACACCGCTTGCCGCAGCTCTTGCCCGCACAGCAGCGTTGGTCGCCCGCATATTCTTTAATAGAGAGTTGCCAGCGATCTGGTAGTTCTGCGCCTCAATCTCAGCCTTCTTGATCGTGCGGCCAGCTTGAATGGTTGCGTACTGCTCTGACATATCAGCACGAACCTGAGACACGGCAAGCGTGTCACGCGCTTGCAGCAGGTAGCTTGTCTGCTGATTGATGCCAGCAGCTTTCTGCGCCTGCGACTCACCGTAGGCTCCAATTACTCCTGCAATTCCAAGCGTTTGTCCTGTTGTTATTGCCATGTCATGTCCCTGAGAAAACCGCAACGCGGTAGTCCAAACCGAGCAGGTTCATCTTGACCGGCAAGTCTTGGGATACCTCAATGAACTGCTCGCGGCTATAGCCAAGCACACCGTTCACACGCTTGATGCCGGTGAACTCTGGTATTGGGTCATCCAGCAGCGGGTTGTCAAACAACCTAAACGCCACTGGCTGGTTGTTGATAATCATGTTCTGCGTTTTGTTGACCACGGCGCTGATCTCAACAATGCGCTTCTTGAACGACACCCGGCTGCCGGTCTGGAGCTTGATCTCAGCAGGCATGGTTCTGATGTAAACAGTAATTGGCAGACCAACCTCGTAGCTTGTCGTGCTGGATCTGTCAAACGTAACGCTACCACCACCACTCACAATCTCGTTGCCTTGCGGCGAGCCATCGGTGATCACGTTTAGCGACTTGCCAATATGCGGCAAGCTGCTGGCACTTCCTGCGGCACCGCCAACAAACGCACAGTCGGTGAAATATGCGTAGTCAAACTGCTCAATAAAAAATCTGGTTACGCCATTAAATACACGCTGGGTCACCGCATAGATCACGTTCACATCCACGCCCACATCAATGAACAGGCCATCTGTCAGGAACTCTGATGGGCTAGTCACCTGCTGGCTACGCATGATGCTGAACACAGCCATGCTGCCGTCATCGGTATTTGTCATCAACAAGAGGTCAGCCTCTTCAGTGCTTGATGCGCGGCGCAAAGCAATGCGCTGCGGCCCTTTGAGCAGGTGGCCAGACAGCAAAGAGATGCGCTGGGTGATGTAGGTGAGCTGCGTGTCGCTAAAGACAAACTCGTTGAGTGACTTGCCTTGGCGCTGGATGTAGATTGATCCAGACTCTACAGATTGAACGCGAGTCCCAGGCTTGATGCCGTTGCGGCTCACGTTCTTGAATGTGAAGGTGAGGGGGGTCACTGGGTCGGTGCCCGTCTGCGGGATAAAGAACTCGCCGCCGGTGGTAAACACTTGAAAGTCACGCGAGCTGATGATGTCGGTGATCACGTTCAAGTCACTGGTGTCCAGCGTAGCTTCAACGGCATCATCATCCAGCGACTCGGTTGGGACGAAATCAAAGAACAGGCCGATCTTGGAACCCCAGATCGTGGATGGGCGCGACTTGCTGCCACCAAAGTAGAGCCTGCCCTCATGGAATGACACACTGGTTGGGTAACCTTTGCCAGCGCTCCACACATCAACGTACCCGGCCTCAAGCTCCCACCCACCTGATGCCACAACAGAGGTATCAAAAAACGGGTATTCGGTAATTGCTTTGACCACGGTAGTGCTGATGAATTCAACAATACGCGCACGGCCTTGAGTGTTTACATTTACATATTGATTAACACTTCCAGCCGCAAATGCGGCACCACTCGCTGTCAGTGTGACGTTGCCGGACACCGCGCTTGGTGTAAGAGTTACCGCTGGGTTGCTTGCGGTCAGCGTGAATGCGTACTTGGGAATGCTGTCAAAAGTGATGGTGCTGGCCGTCCACAAATTGTCTGCGGCACCGCGCACAATCTTAGCGGGCGACAGGTCAGGGTGGACAACAATCAAGGTGTCAGCAGACTGAGTCCAGCACATGTCGTCGACCATAGCGCTGGTGATTGTTGTGGTCAGGAAGCTGTCGCCAGTGCCGTTGATGTTGGTAACGATTGCACCATTCTTGATGACATGCATGCGGTTGTGTGTAAAGCACAGCATGTAGCTGTCAGTCACTGAGAACTGAAAAGACACCAGCCGCACACCATTACCTGCGCTGGACGCACCAGAAGAAGAGTTGGGCAGCTCAAAGATATGCTTGGTGCCGGGTCTACGGCGAAGTCCACCTTGGGGTTGGATCAGCACATTGGTGGCCTTGGCCAGTGCATTGCCATAGGCGGTCAGGTCAACCCGCGCACGAAGCAAAGGGTCGAGCTCGCCTGTTGCAAAGTTGGTGGTGAACTCTACAAAGCGTGGCATCAGTTCCTCACTGCAATAAGAGAATAATCTTCTATTACGCGCACAGGATTATTCTGGCCATCAATATTCATAGCGGTGCGCAAAAAGCCGCCTCGACCATTCTCAGATGGGTCGCCTGTAGCCACACGCTGCCACTTGACAGACTTGTCTTGCTGCTCAGTAATAGCCTCGGCAATGTGCCACGCAATCATGTACTTGAGCAGCTGCACAAAGTACTGTGGCATGGCGTACTCAGGCACACTGAACTGGTAATCAATGTAGACGCTGGTCAGGTTAGTGAGCAACTTGTCGCCTTGAATCTCCCAGTCCTTTTGGACAGGGCTACCAGAGTTGGCGCTGTTGTACACGGCGCGGGGGTTAGAGAGTTTGTCGCCGGGTAACTGGTACTCGTAGCGCCAGACTGTCGCAGGGGTGGTGATGAGCTGTGCCAGCTGCACCTTCTTCATACCAAAACTCCACGGGTACATGACCAAGGTGGAGTCGCGGATATCTGGATAGAGTCGGTCGCATACGCTTGACTCGTCGGTGCCGTCATTAAAAGACGAAATAGCCTTGGCACCAATCAGGAGCAAGGCATCAGAGCAGATCGATACACCAGTGTCACCAGAAGCCATTTGAACCTCTCAATGTAAGAAAGGCCATCCTCCGAGGATCCCCAGAAGATGGCCTAGCTAACTGACCATCAATTAGTCAGTGTCAGTTGCGCTTACGGTTGTGCCGTCAGCAATGTCAACCACACCAGCTGAAGACACGGCGTTGACGTAAGTCAACACTAGGCTTGGGGTAGTAGCGTCATAGACAAAAAGAATGTCACCGACTTTCAACAGCGATGCGATGCTGTCGAAGTAGCTCACAGTGTTAACTGTGGCTTGGGTATCTGTTGTTTTGTACAGATACATTGATGGTGCATTGCCAGATTTGGCAGCGCATACGGTTACAAAACCAGTGCTTGAAAATGCCATGTCAGTCTCCTAGATTAAGTTTCACGGCAGGTGATCTTGACGATACCTTCATCGTCAATCGCAACAGCGCCAGCACTGAAGATTTCGTTGACCAACCAAGACGTTTTTTCCGCTACATAGTTGATCTCGGTTCTCATGGCGATACCTTCACCATAGCCAACTGCATCCTTGTGGAATGCAAAGCAGCTGCGATCAAGTGAGGCATCAATAGCCAAGCCGCCTTCAGAGCGGTCACCCAAGACATGGAACGTGAAGCCCAAGTAGGTGTTGAGCTCGCCCTGCACCAGCGCTTTAACGCTGTTGAAGTCGGAGCTGGTCACGCTAGTCTCAGACAGCAAGTTGGCCAAGCCATTTGCGTGAATGATGATGTTGCGGCCATCGGGTGGAACATTGTTCTTGTCCATTAAGCGCTTAGCTTCGCGCAGCTTGGTAATGTTCATGTTGGAGTCTGTGCCACCAATGTCATTGCTGACGGTCAAGCTGGTGCTAGATGCGGTAAGTGCATCTAAGATCATCTGATCTTGGCGACGGCCCATAGCGCCAGCAACAACTTGCACCAATTCTTGGCGCTCATCGAAGTTGACCTTGGCTTGGCTAAAAATGTCAGAGTACTCTGCTGCGTTGTAGTCAGCCAAAGTCAAAGTGACTGAGCTAAATGCAACATTCAGAGGTGTGACATCGGTTTGGGGGACGCGAATAGTTGCGACACCCTTGCCTACTTTGGGGAACTTAACAGTTGAACCTTCGACTCCACGACGCTGGCGAACCGCCGGAACCAACTTTGCCATACCTTGGTAGGCTTGTTTGACTTCCGCGTCGAAGAGAGTAACGAAGGCATTGCTTAAAGAAATGCTCATTGGGATACCTCATTCGGTTAATTAAAAACAGGGTTCTCGCGCCGGTAAGCCTGATAGTCAGGGCCGAATGCTTGCTGGTATCGCCAGCCAATCGTCAGCATCCACTGCGGTAAGGGTCGGTTGCCCGGTAGGCCTTGGCCGGATTGTATGACTTTTTTGATAAAAGCAATAGGGGTGCTTGACTGTTGTACAAAAAAGACCCAGCCGAAGCTGGGTCAAAGGGCAACTGCTTGCCTTAGAGAGATTATTTAAAGTTCGATTGAAACATCTTTTCTACCTTGTTGCGGTAGCCGGGGTCGGATTTGTAGCGTGGATCGTTGACCATTTGATAGAGCTCGTCCTTGCTGGGTGCGCCTTCAAGCGGTGCGCTCTGGGTTGGCACCCTGCCCTCATAGGCCTCGCGCACCTTCATTAGAGCGGTGATGCCGCGAGCGGTGCCGCCCATAATCTTGAATTCCTCAAAATCATCTTTTGACCAGACACCCTTGTTGACCAAGCCGCGAGCCCAGTCCACCATCCCGTTCACAATCGCGCCGCCGTTGGGGCCTAACTGCTTCATCTCAACAGCCGGGTCAACCATGTCGCCCTGCATGATTTCTCGCGCTTGTGTCTGGAGGTTGTTGGCTAGATCGTCAAACGCAGCCTGCGACAGATTGTTTTCCTTGGCCCATGTAGACAAGGTCGTGGCTATGGCGTTTGTGTCTGCCTCTTCGCCAAAGGCTTTAAGGTCGTACTTGCCGTCTGCTGGCGCTTTGTGCTTGCCTTGGCTGATTTGCTTACGCAGATCCGACCAGGATTTTGCAATGCCTTCTAGGTCGGGCTCGTTGGAGTCTTTCTTCCAGAAGTTTTCTGGCCAGAAGTCTGGCCGCTCAAGTGGATCATCGGGCGTTGGTGCATCTGCCTGCACTGCCTTGTGGTCGATTTCGACCGCTTGTGGATTGTCTGGCTTGGTTTCGTCACTTACTTGCACGTTGTCAAGTAGGCCGGTTGCACCGGGCTCGACGGTTGCTGTGTCGTTCATAGTTTCCTTGCTGAGTTAATCCGCACCTCAATGTCCCTCACCACTGTCCTTTGCCCTTCAGCAAAGAATGCGTATGAGGGGTCTGTGCCCGGTACGGCGATGGGCACATTCACATACATGTGCTGCAACCATTGCAGCAGCTTCTGACCATCTTCAGAGCCAAACACCCGCAGCGTCAGCTTGGCCAAGTCCTCGCGCTTTTGGTCAACCTCGCGGATGTCGCTGGGCTGGCCGATGGCCTCTAGTTCTTCCCAGCTCATTTGGCGGGGGGCTGCATAACTTCATCAGGCCCAGCAAAGGGTGACATGCCCGACTTCATGCGTGTTTGCGCGTGTTCGTAGGCTTTGTCCATGATTGATGGCGGTAAATTGTTGAAAAAACTTTTGCCTTTTATGTCTGTGCTTAAAAGGTAATTCAGCTCTTTCTTGGTAAGGGTTGGGACAATCAATGGGATCTCCATCTCCTTGCCATTCACACCAACACCCACAGATATCTCTGTGGATACGCCGCCATCTGGGCGCTTTAGCTCGCCAAAGAACCCCATGCCTTTAGCTTCGCCGTCTTGTCTGTTGCCGTAGTCCATCACATTGCCTCCATAGGTGCTGGTAGTGCTTGCATGCCGGCACCAGCTTGGGCCTGCATGGCCATAGCTTGTGCGATAGCTTGCTGCTGTTGTTGATTGCGCATCTCTTCCATAAGCACGGCTCGCTCGGCTGCGGTGTTGCGCACGGCTGCAGGCACACCCAGCTTGTCGGCAAGGTAGTCCACCAGAATGTCGGTCTTGATGACCAGCTGGCCGTCGGTGCCCAAGCTCTGAGCAATTTGCATGTACTGCATGATGGAGTTGACTTCCTCCATGTTTTGCGCCATGGCCAGCGGGGCCACTGGGGTAACCTTGACTTCCAGCCCGTTGACCCGCAGCGGCATGTCGATCAGGCCACGCTCATCCATGACTTCCAAGATCTTGGCCGTGACGGGGATCATGGTTTCGTTGATCAAGCGGCCAAAGGCAGATCCAAGGTTCTGGGCCAACTCCTTCATGCGCTCGACGATCTCGGTGGCCGAGCGTGCGCTCATGTTGTCAGGTGGCAGCGACTCATCCAGCAAGATCCGCTTGATACTTTGTGTCATGTCGTTGATCACTAGCTGGGACACGTTGAAGTCGCCAGAGCGGGGCAGGGCCAGCAGGGCAGGGCCTTGTGAGCCGCCATTGCGAGCCACTGGGATGATGGCTCCCGGCACAATCTTGACAGTGTTGGGGTTAAGCACACCATCATCTGCGGCGGTGTAGACACCAGCCACGGCCAGCGATGCGTTCTTGAGCAGCAACTCTTTGACCTTGTTCAGCGTCTTGATGTCGGGCAGGGCAGTCATCAATGGGCCACGGCCATAGATCTCGCCAGCCACCTTCATGTACCGGCTGATCACCCACGGGCTCATCTTGCGGCGGCGGTAAACAATCTCCGTCTTAGATACCTTGTCGATAACGTGGTAACAGTAGTCGCCACGCTTGTGGTCATAGATCGTGGCCTCAAGCAACTCAATATCATCAGTCGGCTTGTTCTCTATGCGGCGCTTTAGATCGTCTGATATATCCGCGTCTGGCCACTGGCGCTGGATGGACTCACCCTTCATGCGCATGCGGCGGTAGACATTGTCCACTTGGCCGTTGGCACCTTCCTCGTAGCTCACCAAGAACAGGGGCACGGGGATGAAGTTAAGTGGCTGCACATCGTCGCCGGGCTGCACCATCATGCAAGCGGTGCCAACGGCCAAGTCCAAAAGAAACTCACCCATGGCGATGTCAAAGTTGGACTGGTTCAGCATGGTGAACATCTTGTCTTGGTAGACCTCAAGCACTGCTTGGGCTTGCTGCTTGCGATCCTCTGGGATATCGCTGCCGGCCTCAAGCTTTGCCCACTTACGCTGGGGCGGGAACACCACAGACTGCAACCTGTTGGCAAAGCGCTGAGTAGAGTTGATGGCGGTTGAGTCAAAGACGCGCTGCATCTTCTTGCTGCCTGTAGCGCCACCTTCCCACACACCGTATAGCTGGCGCTGGGGCAGGGCAAACTCGTAGGCATCTTGGTAAAGCTGCTGGAATTCGTCTTTCTTGGATTGCGCGGCCACCTGCCGCTTGAGGATTTGCTCTGGTGTCAGACGCATGCCGCCCGGTGTTGTTTTGTCGTATTCCATCATCAATCCTTTTGCAATTCGTACTTCTCCAGCAGGTTGCGACCCTTTGCTGCCAGCCTTGAAGCTGCGCCAGCTGTGCGCGGCACCGACTCACCCCAAGCATTTGCTGCCAGCGCCAGCCGGGTTGGCTTGCCCTTGTCATCCACCATCGGCCCGCTTGGATTGGTGTAGAAGCGGGTCAGGAAAGATCCCTTTCGACGCAGCGCTTGGCCTGCTGGGCTCTTGTCTTTGACACCCGGCTGTAGGTTTTTGCTTTCACCAGAGCTTTCAAACTTGCGCCTTCCGGCTTCAGTCAGACCACCCTCTGGATCTTTGTATTTGCTCACTTCTTGTCTCGCGCCGCAGCCATGTTGTCGATCAAGTTGGGGTAAGGGCGGCCTGCTTTGGCGGCACGGCGCATGGCGCTGCGCTTGTCTTGAGAAGACAGCTCTTTTGGCTTGCCAAGATCTTTAGGCCGTGGCTTGTCCCAGACTTCTTTCATTTCTTTTTGCTCATTGCGTTGGTGGCGGTGCGTTGACCGCGCACTGGCATGGGCTTGCTGGCTGGTTGTGAGCTGCCTTTGTTTGAGTATTCGCGCATCTTCTTTGTTGCTTGCTCTTGCATTTTCTTGTTCATCATGTCTGTCTCTCCTTTGAAAGTAATGGTCTATTCATCTTGCGAGACACGGCACCCAACTTAGATGCGCGGCGCTCGCCGACCTCACGCTTAAATGTGTCTTCTGCTGCGGTCTTCTTGGCAGCAAACTGTGTCGTGTCAAATTCACCAATCTCTGGTGCCTCTGGCTTTACGCCCGCAAATGCGGCGGGCTTATCTGGTGCAGTTGGGGCCTTGCCTTCTGGCAGCGGTCTAAACAAGTAATCGTTTGTGCCACGACGACCAGCTTCATCTGGGCCTAAGACCTCCGCAAACCCAAATTTATTAGGATTTGTAAATAGCTCTTGGCTATACGGTGTAACTACCCCAGTAAATGGGTTGGTAAATTTATACTCATAAACTCTTTGACCGCCTCTTTTAACTAATTCCCTTGTGACTTTTGAAAACTTGTCTTTTGATCCAGACGCAATTTCACCCAATTGCTTTAGATATGTTTCGCTGTTTTTTTGATATTCACTGAGCGCCGTTTTGTATGGTGTAGCCACATTTGAGGTGTAGTCAGCGAGGTCTTTCCCGTACTTTGCCGAGGCCTCTTCAAACGGCTTCATCTTTGCAGCACTCTCAGCTTGATAGCCAGTGAACGCTGTTTGGTAATCGCCAGTCAGCGTATCGATGTTGGATTTGTACTGCTTGGCCAGCCGGTCAATGTCAGATGTACTGCGCCGTGCGATCTGGCGCTGTTTGAATTGGGGTAGGGTTGCCATCAGTTCAACCCCATCCCGCTACCATTCAAGGTTGTGGCCACACCAAGCTCTGCATCCATGCGCTCACCTGAGAGCAGCGACCTGCGCCCACCACGGGTGCGAGCTTTGAGCGCAGATGCTTCGGCTGCTGCGGCCTTGCGGCGCTCTTCGTCAGCAGCGGCTTGCACTTCTTTGGCCTTCTTCTCCATCTCCAACTTGTTGCTGGCGTATTGAGATTGAGAAGTCTCAAACTGCTGGCGAGCCAGTTCTGCTTGCTGCTCAAGGGACGCGCCTTGCTTGGCGTACTCGGCAGTCTGCTTGGACAACTCAAGACGCATGGCCGCTTGGTCGGCTTGCTGCTGCAAAAGAGCTTTTGCTTGTTGGTTTTCAGCATCCCTGCGAGCCTTGCGACCCTCATTGGCTGTGTAGGCAGATCCTGCAAGAACGGCAAATGCAATTAACGCCATACCTAACTCCTTATTAAAACTTGATCAACTTTTTCAACATCTGTTTCATCAGTCGCGTGAATACAAAACCACACGCTGTTTGTCACCGCTGTTACCTCATGGCTTTTGCCGGCAGCAATGTTTATGCAGGCCGGCGCGTGATATTCAGTCTCAACTTCATCAACCGTCACAACCACCCAACCTTCAGCAAGAATGCTTATGTGGTCATAAACATGTTTGTGCTGCACCATGTAGTGATGCTGCGGCAGACTTATCTGCTTGGCATACAAGCCATCAGAAAAGTGGTGCTTGATCTCAGGCAATTGAATGTTGTCTGTACTCATATCAATAGATTCTATTGAACTTTGTACAAGGGGCAATTACTGTATATCGTGGCGATATATAACTCATGCAAACACATCAAAGTCGGTGCTGGCGCTGGACTGCCCCATGGGTCGGCCACCGAGCTGGTGGGTGCGGGTCATGCGGTTGTACTCACCGCCGCCAAGCATCAGGTAGCCAAAGGAGTCACCAATGTGTGAGTGCTCGTTCTTGTTTGGTGCGTCCCGAAAGCGCTCTTGGCCAGCCCCGACCGCCACCCGCTTGAAGTGGTAGCCACCGGCCAGCGCTTTGCGCAGCAGTTTGCACTCACGGTTGACAATAAGCCCCGGCTTGCCGGTGATCAGTCGTTGCATAGGTGCAGCCGAGGCCTCACGGCGCACCTTGAAGTCGTTGCTGGCCGTGGGTTGTGCTCGCAGCCCCAAGGTTTTGAGGTAATCAAAGGCTGTGACCTCATATATCGCATCTCTGGCCATGCCTGCTGGGTCGCCCCAGATCATTACTTGGTGATTGGGGTAGCGCTGGTTCAGTTCAGCCAGCAACTGGTGGCCAAAGCGCTCCAGTCCCATGTCAAAGGTCACGATTTCTTGGTGAATCAGCCACCTGCCGTTGGGCAAGCGCTGGCCAATGGTGGCCGCTGGGGTCAATCCAAAGTCAAGCCCGACCTGTATGGGCACATTGGGCTCAATTTCAGTCTCACCCGACATGGTTGAGTCCTCATACTCTGGCCAAACAGGCCTGCCTTCTTGCACATAGGTGTATTCGCCACCGGCATAGCAGCGAATCCAGTCCAGATTCTTGCCAAGCAGCATCTGCTGGTAGTAGCCGGGCGGCAGGTTGTGGATATTCTCGGCCTTGGGGTTGACCTTCCACCATTTACCACTTGCGAAAATGTGATCGTTGGCCTCTGGCATGTCGGGCAGGTTCTCAACGTCCACGGGCACCACACCGCCGGGCTGCTTGAAGAACTTCCACGCATAGGCACCAGTCATCTTCTCCTTTTCAGCCATCCTGTGCCACCAATGGTCATCATCCATGGGGTTGGTGTCCATCCAGATCCCGTGCCAAGTAGCCCCGCCATCGCGCTTGGTAGGGTATCGGCCAACCCGGTGGGTCAAGCCATCAATGACGGCCTTGGGCAGCTCACGCGCCTCATTAACCCAAGCGCCTGTGAGCTCCAAAGACAGCAACTTGCGCACATCCTTGGGCTGGTCCAGTGCCAGGAATATCACCTCGCAGTCAATGCCAGCTGCGCCCTCACGGGCAGGCAGCCGGATGTGGTGGGTGATAGGCGGTGTCCACAGCATGGGGCCAAAAGTCCCCTCTGGGAACAGATCCAGCCATGTCTTGATGGTCGTGGTTTTCAGCATGGGGTAGCTGTTTCTGACAATCGCCCACCTGCTGTACCTGACGTTGTCAATCGGGCTTGGCTTTTGTTGCACCGCCTTGATGAAGATCTTGGCCGCGCAGCCATAGCTCTTGCCCGACCCCACCGGCCCCATGATCCCTTGCACAAAGTTCTTGGACTGGATAAAGTCGTAGATCACCGGCGACTCGCTGAAGTCTAGGTTCAGGCCAGCCACCGGCACGGTCTTGTCGGACATCTCTTTGGTACGGCTCATCTTCTTGCTCCAGTTGTCTAATCTGCCTCTTGCGCCACATGGTTCTTGTCTTTCAGCTTGGACTCAATGGCTCGGACAAGTGGCAAAACCTCTGCCAAGTGTTTTTCTTGATCAACGCCAAAATCACCCCATGCAATTAACCTAATCTCATCATCTGTGAGCCCTACCCATGTGCGCTGTGGTGGGGTATAGGTCTGCCCACAGTTGTGGCATTGCACAACGCCGTTAAACGAATTCCACTTAATTGCGCTTGCATCCGTGTAGCCGCAACAAGGCAACTCCACAGGCTCTTGGCTTTCCCACTCTTTGATGGCTTGGCGCAAAATAACTTCAAGCTGGTCACAAACTGCTGGCGCATGAGGCTCAGTGAGCAACAGTTGATACATCTGTTTCAATACTTCAATCATGCTTCTCCCCGTGGCGCAACAACATTGATATCAATCACAGACGGCTTGTTTTCGTCATCAGGGTTGTCCAGCAGTCCACTTGCCTTGGCCAGCAACCTCAAGACACCCACCTTGTCATACAACTCAATGTCCAGCGTGGAGTACACATTGCCCTCAGAGTCCTTCTTGCTGTTGACCTTGATTGACTTGATCGCATGCAGCGCGTGCTCTGGTATATCGCTAGACCTCTTCACCGTCACGTTGCCAGCCTCATCCCACGACATGATGTCTGTCAGCTTGGTGTTGGCCATGCTCAGCAACGCATAAGCCACGGCCTCCTTGTTGGCCACCAGTGTTGAGCTGCGGTCCAGCCTGCGCTGCACAGACCTCACCCCACCCCAGTTGGTCAGGGGAGGGATCACGGTTGACTGTTTAGGTCTACTCGCCATCGCGGGCCTTCATCATTGCGTCTGCCACCGCATAAGCCTGCACTGCGTCTTCTTCATAGTGGGCAGAGGAAATGCCAGCGTTAAGCATTGATTGCATAGCCCGCGCTGCAAAGTAGTCGCGCAGGGTCATGCCCATTGTGAAATCAATGCCATCAAACCCCTTATCAGAAACTGCTTCGTGCCATTTAGGTGTGTTTAAAGGAAATGCTGGTGTGTCGTTCATATCGGCCTCCATCAGAACGGTATATCGTCGTCATTGTCTGGCACCACAGCCTTTGGCTGCGGCTGGGGAGCAGCAGCAAACACAGGCGCAGCAGACCCAGCACCAGAGCTGCTCATCTTGGGCTTGCCAACCTTGAGCTTGAACCAGACCCCGCCGTCAGGCTTCTTGTTGACGTAGACATCAAGGAAGTGCTTCGTGCCATCAGGCATCACAAACGTGCCCTTGTAGTCACCATGCCACGCCTCAGTCTTCTCAGCGTTCTTCCACGCCTTGCCCTCACTAGGCTTGATCTCGTTATCGTTTGTCATAAAAGTCCTTTACATCATTGTCGTTGAAAAACTAGGGAAAATTTCGGGATGGCCCCCGCACGCTACGGTGTGGGGTGGGGGGGCAAGGGTCGCGTTCCTTGCGCGTCACCGTGGGCGGGTCGCCTGCGCACCCGCTGGCGCATATATGTTGAGGCCTACGCCTGCCAGCAGCCAGACACCCCTTGATGCGCCGAGCCTGTACAAAACCCATACGCTGGAATGGTGGATAGACAGGGTTGATCACAAGCTCTACAAGGCGCTGAGTAGCTGACTGGCTACCTGCGTACCAACCTACCCTTGATCGCGCCAGCAAGGCCTGCTGTCGTGGCTTGGCGGGGCATCCAGTCATCGGGCATCTGCCGCCAGTTGCCGGATCCCTGCCATCAGGACATGGCTGCTGGGCTTGATACCCTCGGCTTGGTACAGCGGCAGCAGGGTGTCCAGCGCTTCCCTGATCTGCTGTGCTGTCATGCCTTCGCTGACAAGTTGTTGCAGATCTTGGTTGTGCAGAACAGACATGTTGTCTTCTTCTTTTAAGTTAACTTCTTCACATGTTGTCTTGTTCCTTTGTTTTATACAACCCTCAGAGGTTGTGCCATAAACCCCTTCAGGTTGTATCTGGACAGAGTTATCCACAGGCGCTGGTTGTGCCTGTTTGCTGTCTTGTTGTACAACCTCTGGGGGTTGTGCCTGCGATCCCTTTGATTGTGCCTTTTGGATGGCTGCTTTCATGTTCTTGACTGTGACTGTTTCGTTTGCTTTGGGCATGGTTTTATACCTCTTGATTGGTTGCTTGAGTACTTTGCTTACTTCGCGGGCGACTCTGCGTTGGCCCTCTGGATCTGGTTTGTCTGCTTCCATTGCTTGCTGCTCCTTCATGTAGGGTGGCCTTGTGTCTTCGATGGCGCTGGTGATGCTGACTGCGTCCTCTGCGCTGATGGTTGGGTCGAAGATGACACGCCATGTGGTGTGCCTTGCGCCGGGCATGGGCTTCTTGAGTACTTCAAGGTAGCCTGCCTTGGTCAGCTTGACAAGGTGTTTGCTGATGGCTTGCTGGCTGATGCCGAGCTTGTCTGCCATGGTCTTTTGGCCAACCCAAGTGATGCCAGACCGGTTCATGTAGCTGCAGATCAGGAGGAATGACCTGATCATGCCGGGTGTCAGCTGCTTGTCGGTGCATGCTCGGATCGGGATGACAGCGATCTTGCGCTGGTCAGGTACGGGTGCCTGCTCCTTGATCCTTGGCCGCTTGGGCATGTTGAAGTGGACTGGCTCAGTCATCGCGTTCACTTGGATGCCTTCCATAGCTTGGTGACGTTGGCTGCCAGCTCATTGGCCGCGGCTTGGCCGCGCCTGTCCTGTACGCCCAAGATGTATTCCCGCCGGCTGATCTGCGGTGTCTTCTTGCGCCGTCTGTTGACCGTGACTGGCAAGGTGTCAAGCACCCACTTGGCCTCGGTGTAGGCGCGGTACTCCATGCTGTAGCTGCCCACGCTGGTCCCGTCTGGCAGCGTGATGAGCTTGGCATCTGGGTGAACCCTGCCGCATTGTGGGCAGGCCAGCTCATCTGCCAAAGACACGGTTGATGATCCTTGCGCCAAAGCCAGTCTGCTTTTCCTGCCAGTTCTTTTGCATCTCATCAGCCAACTGCTTGCGCAGCCAAGCGGCACCGCCCAGCTGCTTGAATGCATCCTTCTGGCTGGCAGTGACCCGCACCGCGATGCTGATCTGCTTGCCTGTAATCTCACTCTTGGGTCTTGGCATCGGTGTCCTTCAATATCTCTTCGTTTAGTTCGTAGGCAATCCTGCGTACTGTGTTGAGCAGCTCACGCAGGTCGGCCACCGTGTTCATCTCGCGTTCAAGCGCGTGCTTGAGCAGCTCAATCTGGTGCTGGAAGTTGCGGATCTCGCCGTTGGCCTCTTGGGTATCCCAGACAGCGCCTTCGTCATCGCGGAACAATTTGACGTAGCTGACATGCATGATCAATCCACCTCCAAGTACATCAGCATCACAAACAGCACTCCAAGGGCTAGGAAAGCGCCCAGCAGCATCAGCGCGACAGCCCAGAAAATAGTCATCAACATGATTGAACCTCCAATGCCCAATGTAAAAGCGCCAGCGCGTCTGCCTCGTTGTCATCTGTTATCGGGTGGCCCTTGAGCTGCATGGCCTCGACCATGTCCTGCTTACCCGCGTTGCCCTTGCCGGTCGCATGCTTCTTGATGGTGCCCACCGGCACGCCTTGGTAAGGGATCTTGTGGTGCTCGCACCAGCTGGTCAGCGTGGCCATCAGCCCACCGTAGACATGCGCAGAGTCGGTGCTGGCATGCCTGCGCACCTCTTCAAAGTACACGGCCTGCAGCTCGCCGCCCACCGTGCCCTTGAGCTCGGTCAGCCACTGCTTGAAGCGCAAGTAGCGCATGCCGCCGCCCTCGTACCTGCCGGGCTTGAAGCTGGCCCAGCCATGCACAATGCTGCCGTCCATTGGCCTGCATGCCCAGCCGGTGGTGGTGCCCAAGTCCAGTGCCAGGATTGTTTCACTCATGGCCAAGCTCCGCAGGCTTGTCGCCCGTGGCCACCAGCGCCAGCTCAATCAAGTGCGCCGGCACCAGCTGGCCATCCTGCACCTTGTCCAACAACTTGTGTGCTTCCTGTGGTGTCATGGCTGGCGCACCCCGGAAAGGAACCGCTGCAGCCGGGGCTGAAGGTCGCCGTAGCGTGGCTGCAGCTGCTCGCGCACACACTGGTCGATCAAGGATGACACGCTGCGCCCTTGGTCAAGAGCCGCCTTGTCAAGCAGCTCCCGCGTGGCTGGGTGCAAGCGCATGAGAAAAGGTTTGAGTTTAGGTTTCATGGGCGCTGAGTGTATATCTACCTGATACCGCCTGCCCAGCCAAATATGTTGTATTAGGGTAACTCCCTAGAAAATACTTGGTTTAGGTACTTCCAAAGCGATATACAAACCGTGCTAACATACGTTTGTGTTTAACGCGCAGATAAAGCGCAAAGGAGTTCAACATGACAAACAACCTGAGATACGATGCCTTCCAAGCGATGGCCAGAAAGATTAAGAGCCGCGCAAACCGCTACGCAGCGCAAGACATTATTGGCAGCGCTTACGATAATGCGAATGCCACTGTGTACATCGAAACTGGTGTGACAGAGCGCCAGTGGGACTCAATCTTCACCGGCAGCATTGGCGTTTTGCTCAGCACTGGCGAATATAACCAACAGGTTGTTGCTTTTTTTACAACCCGTGGCATTACATACTAAGGTGATGACCATGTCCAAATTCGTCGCCTACTACCGCGTTTCCACCGACCGCCAAGGCCAGTCCGGCCTCGGCCTTGATGCCCAGCGTGCAGCTGTGGCCAAGCACATCGGCACCGCCGAGCTGGTGGCCGAGTTCACCGAGGTCGAGTCTGGCCGCAAGAATGACCGCGAGCAGCTGGCCGCTGCCATGGCCACCGCCAAGCGCACCAAGTCCATGCTGGTCATTGCCAAGCTCGACCGCCTTGCCCGTAACGTGCACTTCATCTCTGGCCTGCTTGAGTCCGGCGTGCCCTTCGTCTGCGCCGACATGCCCGAAGCTGACCGCACCTTCTTGCAGATGATGGCCGTCTTCGCTGAGTGGGAAGCACGCAAGATCAGCGAGCGCACCAAGGCAGCGCTGGCGCAGGTCAAAGCACAGGGCCGCACCCTCGGCTGCCCCACACCCCAGATCGGCTCTGCCATCGGCGTGGCCAAGATCCAAGCCAAGGCCGACAAGTACGCTGAGCGCGTTGGCCCCATTGTGCGCGACATCATCACCAAGTCTGGCGCAGACACCATGCGCGATATCGCAGCAGCCCTGCAAGCACGCGGCGTGGCTACCCCACGCGGCAACACCAACTGGAACGCCTCACAAGTGTCCAACCTTCTCAAACGTATCTAAGGAGTAAACCATGGCTAAAAAAATTGATACCGGCAAAGTGATCATCGGCTCATGCTATGAGCTTCCCCTGACCCCAGAATCAGACCCCGACATGCTGCGCCTGCAGCGTGCCTTGCTGCCGCCAGCACACCCGCTTGAAACCAGAGCAGCCGCGGCTGCCGACATGGTCTTGTATGTGGTTTCAGCCATCGCGGTGGTTGTGATCATATTCATATGAAAGTTGGCCAGATCATCCGTGATGCGCAGCTCGACCTGTTTGAGCAACGCGATGCCGACTTCTTGGCACGGTGCCGGGTCGTCGCTGCCGAGGTCTGCCGCCAGCGTGGCAGCGTCAGTATCAATGATGTGCGCGAGCGGGTCCAGATCCCAGCGCACCTCCACCCATCTGTTTTGGGCGCGGTCTTTCGCACCAAGCAGTTCGTCAAGGTTGGCCTTGTTGAGGCCAATCACCCCCAAGCGCATGCCAGAGTGGTGCGTGTTTATCAACTACAGGAGTAAAAAATGGCAGGCAAACTGACCGACGATAAAGCAATGAGCGCATCGCGCTTACCCGGCCTCATGGGCTTCAGCAAGTACAGCACCCCCAATGATGAGCTGCAGTTCAGCATCAATGCCATTGATGGCAAAGAGCGCCCCGACATTGGCAACGAAGCCATGGGCTGGGGCAATACATTGGAGCCAGTGATCCTGATCGAATCAGCCAAGCGCTTGGGGATCACCGACTTTGATACCCAGATTGGGCAGGCCTACACCCATAAGTCCATCCCCTTGTCATGCAGCTTGGATGGCATTGGCTTTGGGCTTGGCCAAGAGATCTTCACCGACCCCGAAAAGGGCCTGTATGTGGTTGGCCAAGACTCAATCATTCTCAACGGGCCCGGCGTGCTGGAAGCCAAGCTCACCAAGATGATGCCCGAAGATGTGCCCCACCTTGCCCGTGGCCCCATCCAGCTGCAAGGCCAGATGCTGATCACCGGCCACAGATGGGGCGCAGTCTGCGTGCTGTACCAAGGCATTGAGCTGCGAGTGTTCCTGTTTGCGCTGCACCATGAAACCCAAAAGGAGATCATCAAATCTGTGCTGGCCTTTGACCACAAGCTGAAAACCTACCGCGAGTCTGGTGCCATTGACTGGTATCCACCACAAACCAGCAAGGAGATGGACCGCATGTACCCGCAGGCCGTGGCCAAGGAAGAGATATCACTGGCCGTGCAGGCCGAGCAGCTGGCCGAGCAGCTGCTGGCTGCCAAGTCTGTGGTCAGAGAAGCCGAGGCCTCAATTGACAACGCTGAGAAGCAGATCAAGGAGCTGATGGGGCAGGCCGAGCGTGGCCGAGCTGGCCGCTTTGTAATCAGCTGGCCCATGCGCAACTACAAGGCGGCAGCCGAGCGCTTGGTGCCAGCCAAGGAAGCCTACTCTGTGCGCCAGTCCACGCTGAGCATCAAGGAGCAGCCTTGAACCTGCAAGGCAGGCCAGACATGCAGCAGGCCTACGAAGCAGCTGTCGTGGCCATGCTCAATGCCACCGACTGCACCTTGCCACAAGCCGAGGCCTTTGTTGAGGCCATGGCCAACCTGATTTTTACCACCATGCAAACCTACTTAACTGAGAGAGAACCAAATGGAACTAACCACCACTAACCGGGGCTTTGCGCCAGCCACCCTCACCGAGGCCATTCAATTCAGCGACATGCTGGCCAGCTCCAGCATGGTGCCAAAGGCCTACCAAGGCAAGCCCCAAGACATCCTGGTCTGCGTGCAGTGGGGCTATGAGATGGGGCTGGCACCCATGCAGGCGCTGCAGAACATCGCGGTAATCAACGGCAAGCCAAGCGTGTACGGCGATGCCATGATGGCGCTGGTGCAGGCCAGCGCAGTCTGCGAAGACGTTGAAGAGTTCTTTGAGAACGAAGGCACGCCCAACCCAGTAGCCGTCTGCATTGCCAAGCGAAAAAATCGCAAGCCGGTTGTTGCCAAGTTCAGCGTCGAGGATGCCAAGCGAGCTGGCCTGTGGGCCAAGCAAGGACCATGGTCGGCATACCCCAAGCGCATGATGCAGATGAGAGCTCGCGGCTTTGCACTGCGCGATGCCTTCCCCGATGTGCTCAAGGGCTTGATCAGCGCTGAAGAGGCAGCCGACTATCCTGATGAGGCCAAGCCGCGGCCAGCTGCCAAGCCAGTCAACCCGTTGGATCTGGTGGCCAAGCCGGAGCCCGTGGCCATACCGGCAATGACCAGCAACCCAGCACTTATTGAGGCCGCGCTGGCCGACACGGTTGAGCCAGAGCCAGTCGAGGTGATGGCCGAGACTCTGCAGCCGCTTGGGTTTGCCCTGCTGGTGCCCGGCAAAGAGCAGGCCTTCTCAGTGCATGAGAGCTTGGATGAGTGGCAAGATGCCTACGAAGACTTGGCCGACAAGACAGCCAGAGCTGGCAAGCGGCCAGCCCGTGACCGCATGACCGCGCTGAAGGAGCTGCGTGTGGTCAACGAAGCCACCATCGCACGCATTGACATGGTCAAGCGGATCCGGCACACAGCCAGCTACAGCCAGCGCATCAAAGCGCTGGGTGCATCGCAGGGTTAAGCTACCAAGCCCGGCAGGTAAGTTGTCTTGCCTGCCACCTTGGTGGCCGTCAGCTCTTGCTTCTTGAGGTTGGCTGGGTCGTATGAGACATGCACCCAGCCGCTGTCTGGAATGCCGGGTGTGTAGAACTCAAGGATGAGCTGGGTGTAGTCAAGGTTGTCCATGATCCACTGCGCCAGCTCTGCATTGGCCACGCCGGGTATCTCAATATCGGCTGCTTGGCCTTTGACATGGTCTGAGGTGCGAGATCCTCCGACTGCCGCATTACTTTCCGCACTGCGGAACCCAGAATTACACTTGACACCTTTGCCAAAGTGGTCACGCACAGGCTGGAGAACTTTCTCACACAGCAGGCGAAGGGCTTCAGTCTCTGCCTCACCGGGCGTATTGTCAAAGCCCATGCGCAGAGCAGTGTCTGACTTCGTGAGCTCATGTAGCGAGAAGTTTGTTGTCAGTTGTGTCATGGTTTACTCCTTAAGGTTTGGTAGACGGCGTTGTAGGCATCGATGCAGGCGTTAAGCTGTCGGGTGTTGGCATCTCCTTGGTCGGTGATGGCGACAAGAGATTGAGCAGTCGTTGCGTCAAGTTCGGCTCCTGCTTGAACGCTATCTCCGGCGGCAGGGGCGGGATCTCCGGCGGTTTGTACGGGGCAGACGGGGGTTTTGACAGGAAGCCGCAGCTTGAGATTACCAGAGGCAATAGCAGCATCACGCTCCTTTGCAGCAATTTTTGCATCGTAATTAGCCTTTTGAAGTTTTGTTGCTTGGGTAGTCACAGCAGAAATAAGAACCTGTTCTTTGGCCCTTGCTTGGGCATTGAGTTCGGCAATCTCTAGTTGCTGTCTTGTGACCTCATCATGCTGGCCCTTGTAGTACCCGCTGCCGGCAGCAGACAGCACCGCCATGACGATGCCGAGTATCACCCAAGGATTAAACAGGCTCATGGTGCTGGTGGCTCGTTGTCGTTGGCTTCAGCCTTGGCACTTGCATTGGCTATTGCTTTGACACCAGAGCGTCCAGCTACACCACCAAGCACACCAGTGATGAAGACCATGATGGTGCTGATCTGCTGGGTGTACACCTTATCGATGGCCGCCATTGCGCCGTTCATAGGCTGGGTGACAAACGAAACTGAGTACAGAAACATCCCCATGGATGCCAGCAGAATGGTCACCAAGACCACGATAACGAATGCCCATACCCTGACCTCAATTTCATCTACTGTCAGGCGGTTATTAGGTTTATATCCAATGGTAGCCATTACTTTTTCTCCTCTGGTTTAACAAGCATCTCTGGACAAGTTCCTGCTGCTGTACAAATTGGCGGCTTGCATTCAGCATTAGACCAATTGAGTGGGTCTTGGCATGGATACCTATAGCGGTCTTCGCAGCCAGTCAGTACCACCAGCAAGACCGACAGAATCCAAATCTCATACACGTTCATTTGTCTTTCTCCTTTCGTTGTTGCTGTTCGATTTGCCTTCTTAATTTCTCCACCTTCACCAACTCTTGCTTGACTTGATTCTTTGTTTCCAAGATGTCCAGATAAAGCATTGCGCCAAGCGGAAGCAGTAGGGCCACAAACAAACACAACAGAATCGCTGCCACTATGTCTTCCCCCACCGACTCGCGGCTAGGAGCCACAGCCATAGGTACAGGAGGAATGAAATAGTCGCTATCAGATACGCGAGTTTTAGCTGGAAGTTTCTTTCCTCCTCTTTGCGTAGCCATAACTCCTGCCTGTTCTTTGCTTCCTGTTTTAGCCTTGCTTGGGTTTGCTCCTCTTCGATCTTGTCCTTCATGCTGAACACCTCGCTATACAAAGCGCCCATTTCGGGAGGTGATTGATAGACCATGCACTCTCTGATCTGTATCACCAAGTTGTCCATCTCTTGCTGCGCCATCACTCGCTTGAGCGCAGCCTCCATCAGGTTCTGGTCAGGGTCGTAGACTGATTTGCTTTTCTCTTCCTCTTCCCTGATGTGTGCTGCTAGCTGCTCTTGGAGCTTGAAGAACTCTGTGAGGTTCTTGACAATGTCAACCTTGACCTGAGTCTCTTCAACAGCAACATAGTCTGACTTCTTAGACTTGCTAGCAGGCTTCGCAGCTTGGGGCTTTGGCTTGCTACCAAAGAACCCCAGGAATTGATTCCAAAATCCATGCACCTCTTTGCCAATGGCAACAACCTCATCAGCAGTTCTTTTGATCTCGACAAAAGATTCTTTAGCCTGCTTGTAAAGCTCGCACCCAGCTTGAATCTGTTTGACCAAGCCTGCTGCAAGTAGGCAGATGCTGATCGGGTCCACAGCATCACGGCTTCAGCACCAACGTCAAGAGCATGCCGATGATGGCTGCACAACTGCCGATCAAGATCTGCTCAATGCGCTTGAGTCGAGCGTTGATACTGTCGTAGCGAAACTCGCACACCTGCTCATGCGTATCAAGCCGAGCTTCTGTCGGTGTCATGCTGGCACCTCATCTGCGGGTAATGGTGTGTTGCCCTCTTCAAGCCACGCTAGGTAGGCTTGATAATGTGCGTTAGCTGGGTCTTCTAAAATTATTTGGTGAACACTAGAGCCGTCACTGTGCGTTGTGCGCTTGGTCACAACATTGCCGCCAAATGATAGATAGTATGTAATCATAGTTCTGCCCCTACTCCAATAAATCCCGTTGTGTTATTCAAATTTGCAAGTTGCCCCGCTTGTCCCGCAACCATAGTTCCAGCAGTTGTTAAATCAACAACCATACCGTTAGGGCTTACATAATTTGCATTGTTGCCTATAACAGTTACAGTATATGCAGTAGGCCCAATATCAATTTTGTAATTTCCTGCACTTGCAAACTCAAATGTAGTAGGAGATGCTCTCATGGTTACAGGTAGGGGTCTAAAACATTGAGCCAAGGTAGCGTTGTAGATGTTTGTAATACCCCATGAAGTAAAGCTTGCACCTGATACGGCTCTCCAATAATAGCGATAGCACAAAGCCAACTCAGTCCCATACGGCCTGTAATCAAAGCTAGTTGCTGTTGAGCCAACTTCAAATTGAAAACCTGTCAGAGACAGCGTGTTTGTATTAGCCGTGGAATTAACACAAGCAGATGTGCGCTTAAAATTTCCAGCAATCCAAGAGCCAGTAGTTGCTGTGTTGTAGTTAGTACCGCTTCCAGCATCTATAGTTACATACATAGCTTGAGTATTAGTTTTTGAGAATGTTCCAGTTGTAGGGCCGGGAATAACAAAACTAAAATAAGTAAATGTAGAAGTTGCGTTAAAAGTGGCTACATAAGATACGTCAACAGTTCCACTGTTAACTGCAAACGCATATGTTCCAGCAGTTGTTGCCTTAAACCAAAAACTCACTGTGCAAGCTTTAGCATTGGCAGTACCCCACTGCATATCAAGGGTATTTAAACCTTCAATTACTTGCCATATTCCATTTATATCTGCTGCTGCCGGTGCAGATGCAACAGTAGTAGTCCAAACCGCACATTTTTCAAATCCTGCAATAGACGCAGATGCCTGTTGACCAGTTACAGTTGCACCAGCAGTGCCTTTGTACATAGTTAAC
>Ga0181351_1000040_pt1 | contig 33753 bp, 49 predicted proteins | sample Su13VDMM15SD_FD_170485 | JGI IMG/M metagenome (GOLD analysis project Ga0181351, IMG submission 170485) | Freshwater viral communities from Lake Michigan, USA - Su13.VD.MM15.S.D | ecosystem: Environmental > Aquatic > Freshwater > Lake | place: USA: Michigan | collected 2013-07-16 | reverse complement strand
AGGATCGGATAGCTTCAATCAATCACATTCCTTTTGAGTATTGCCGGCTTGGACTGGCGGACGAAAGCGGTAGAGTAGACGAAATCAAATACTCTACCAACTGGGAACAAGATCACATGAAGGCACAACATACCACTAGAAAGGTAGTGTCTTATCATATTTTTAATCCTGATCCAGAAGTAGTAGCTCAGGAAATAGCCGACTGCGATGGTATTGAAAACTACAAAGGTCAGATATTCTATTGGACTCCAGAAGAAGGACAGTACCCTAAGTCAACATTTGATCCAGTTTTTGAACACGCACAAACCCAATATGAAGCCGGTGTTTACAAAGTATCTGCTTTACAGAATGGGTTCATGGCTACTACAATTATCGCGGTACCTCCTACCAATGCTAACGGGGAGCGCAATAATCTTATAGAGGAGCTTAGAAAGAAGAAAGGTTCTACAGGTGCCAATGGTATTTTAGGAATTGAAGTAGATGGAGAGTTTGACATTGATAAGATGGTTAAGACTCTTTCACCTACTAACGTAGATACTCAATGGCAGTACACGGAAAGTTCCTCTATGGCTGCAATCATGGAGAACTACGCGATGCCTAAGGAACTTTTAGGGGTTCGCCCTGAAACTGGAATGTTCAATCAGCAGAACATGGAGCAGGCTTACATTTATTTTAACTCAATTACCCGTAACAAAAGGGCAGCGGTTAGTAGAGTTTTAAAGTACCTGTTTTCTTTTTGGGATGTGCCTATTGCATCAGATTTTAAGATAAAGGAGCAGACCTATACTGTCCAGGCAGCTACAGCGGTAACGGCTGTTAATTCAGGCATTACCAAGTTAAGCCGCAAAGAATTTAGCAACCTCAGAAAGTATGTTGCCGACTTTGAAAAAGGAACAATCACAAGAGAGCAGGCAGAATTAATGCTTGGTAAGTTTGGCCTTTCATCAGATGAGATAGCATTGTTTTTAGATAGCGATCCAAACAACGACCCGAACATAGCAGATGGATAGCCTAATAGTTACACGCGAAGAAATGGCGGCTTACCGTCCTATTTCAAAAAACATCCCTCAGGAAAGGGTAGAGGTATTTATTAACGAGGCTCAGGTATTGGACTTGTTCTCGATCTTGGGCGCTCCACTGTATCTTGATTTTATTACTAAGGTATTCGTTCAGGCCGATCAGATGTACACGGCTTATCAGGCTTTGCTTAATGGTTCCACGTGGACCATTAATGGAGTGAGTAAAAAACACTACGGGTTAAAGCCGATTGTATCTTATTACGCATTAGCAAGACTTACAAAAAACAATCAACTAAATTTAACGAGCTATGGGGTTACCTCTAAGGTTAACCCACAATCTGAACCAGTAGAAGCTATTCAGATAAGCTCACACGTAAAAGAATTACAAAGCATAGCGGTATCTTATCAAGAAACTACGCTAGACTTTTTGAATGACAATGCAACGACCTATCCGCTGTTTAATTATCACGGGGAGGTTTTGACTAAGACAAGTTTAAGATTTATAGATATTTAACATGGCAACGTACAATAAATTCAATTCGTTTGTAGAGGCTTTGGCCGAGAAGGTTCACAACCTGGGGAGCGATCAGATCGTAGTTGCTTTGACTAACACATTGCCATTGGCTACCAATACGCAGCTTAGTAACATCACGCAGATCAGTTACACCGGACTTTCAACACGAAACGTAGTAACAGTATCGAGTACTCAAACATCCGGTACTTATTCGTTGGTTCTTGCTGATTTGACATTGACTTCATCGGGTACGGTTGGACCGTTCAGGTATGTGGTTCTCGCTAATGATACAGCGACAAATGACGAATTGATTGGTTGGACTGACTATGGATCGTCAATCACTTTGAATAGTGGCGAGACTTTGTTAATTGACTTTAACCCAGCGGGCGCGATTACGATCGTATGACGGGAACGGCTACTATATCGTTTGGGGCTACTCCTGTAAGTGAAGGAAGCGTGACGGTAACCGGTCAGACGGGTATTTTGTCGGGTTCTTTTGTGGAGGCTTTCTTAATGGTAGAGGCTGCCGCTGGAAACACGGTAACGGATGCGAGGTTTGCGGGTGTATCGCTTAGGATTATAGTAGGGGATATAGTTGCAGGGGTAGGGTTTACTATTTACGCCACGGCTATAAGTGGACTTATCACAGGTGATTTAAGTATTAGATGGGTTTGGGTTTAAAATAAAAAAGATATGAGTTGGTTTTTTAAATTATTAGGTAACGCATCAAACAACGGGGCCGAGGTAAACGCCAGTAACGAAGTATTGGTAGTCGGTGATAAAGCCCGTAATCAAGTTGGCGTTTTTAGCGAGAACCATGACGGGGCAGTAGGGGCGGCAAAATACATGAGGTCCCCTGAAACAACTCTTGACTATAGATTGAGAGTTGGAGTTGACACAGTAGTTTTCAACGATACCTTTAACGCTACGGCTCAAAATACTGCGAACTGGAGACACGCATTTACCACGATGACAATGACCCAATCAGCCGGGTTTTTGAATGTCAACGCAGCGGGAACTTCAACGGTATCGGGTAACTTTGCTCTCCTACAATCATGGAGATACTTTTCTCTTATTGGAACGGCTCCAATCGCTACGGAATTTTCATGTGCTTTTTCAGAATTACCCATCGCTAACGAGGTACTTCAATGGGGTTTAGGAATCCCGACAGGCGCGGTAGATGTAATAGATGGTGTATGGTTTGAATATACCTCGGCCGGTCTTAAAGGCGTAACACGCTACAACTCAGGAACGGCAGTAAAAACAGATTTAGTTTCTACGCTATCAATAAACCAGGTAAGGCATTTTACTATTGTAGTAGGAGAAGGTGAAATTCAATTTTGGGTTGATGATGTTCTTTATGGAATACAAACCGTTCCGGTAGGTCAAGGGCAACCTTTCCTTACTTCATCATTACCTGTATTTATTCAAAAATATAACAACGGTACAGTAGGCGCTTCTCCTAACTTAATAGCACGTTTTGGAGACATCAATGTTTCTGTAATGGACATTGTCACTAACCAAACATGGGCTGATCAAATGGCCTCTTTTGGTTTAGGTCTACAAGGTATGAACGGTGGTACAATGGGTTCTTCTCAGGTACAATGGGCTAACGCGGCACTACCAGCAGCGGCAGCGGCAACAAACACCACAGCGGCATTAGGTGCTTTTTTAGGAGGTATTTTCCAAATGAACGCCCCGGCAACAAGTGCTACAGATGTAATCATAGCATCATGGCTTAACCCTGCGGGTGGTGTTAACCAAACACCGCGAACGATAAAACTAAGAGGTATTAAAATAGATTGCGTTAATACGGTCGCAGCAGTAGCCACAACCGCTTCAACTTTTGGAGTAGCGTTGGCATGGGGTGGCACTCAATTATCTTTAGGAACTGTTACTGCAGATACAGGATCATTCGTAACAGCAACGGCAAAAGCGCGAAGGATTCAGCCTTTAGGGGTTATTTCTTTTCCGGTTGGCGCGGCAGTTGGCGCGGTATCAAATCCTATACAGTTTGACTTTGAAGCCCCGATTGTAATTAATCCAGGTGAATATTTACAGGTGGTTGCAAAGATTTTAGTAGGAACTGCAACAGCTACAGAAGTATTTCAGTGGATAGTTAGTCCTAACCTTTACCACGAGTAATGAGCTTACTACTTGCCGCGCAAACGACTGGTTACACCCTATCAATAGATCAGGGTAACTACTCTTTTGTGGGTAATAACATAGGCTTAGTTAAAACTTCTATTCTAAACGTAGACCAAGGAGTTTATTCATTTACGGGTAATGATATTGGACTTACTAAGGCAAGCCGTTTACAGGTAGATCAAGGGGCTTATTCTTATTCAGGGAATGACATAGGGCTACGGAAAAATTCAGCACTAAGCTTTGACCAAGGATCTTACGTGTTGACTGGAGCAAATATTGACTTTAACAAAACTTCTGTTTTAGGATTTGAGCAAGGCAATTACACCGTAACCGGTAACGATATAGACCTTGTTTACATTACTCCTCCAATTTTAGGATCAGATAAGAAGTTCAATTTATCATTTGTAAGTAACTTTGTTTTAAAGAAATGACAATAATCAACCCGATAGTATTTGACCCAGCTAGAGAGATAGATCTTTACTTTAGGATCAATCGTGACGGGGTTGCTCAGACTTTAAGCTTCACCGATCAGTCAACCGGACTACCTTACACGGTAAGCGGTAAGACCTGGCAGTTAAACATCAAAGAGAAATATAACAGCGCTACAAACACGCTGCAACTACTTTCAGGGACGGGGTTAACGATTGCGACAAGTTCAATCACAATCCTTCCAACGGCAACACAGACTCAATACTTACAAGAAAGAAGCTACTATTACGAACTATACAACGTAACCGACAAACAAACATGGCTTTGTGGTAACGCTACTTTTCACGCTGGTAAGTTTGATAACTATTACAATGGTGGAGTAACCGAGGTGGTTATTTCACAAGGACAAGCAAGTTCAATTATAGATGGAGGGGCAGCGGCTTCTCAGTATCTAATTTATCAACTTATTGACGGAGGCAATTCATAATGGCAACACAGATACAAATCAGGAGAGACACGGCTGCAAACTGGACAAGTTCAAACCCAGTCCTAGCACAAGGTGAAATAGGCATTGAGTTGGTTACCAATCTAATGAAGATAGGGGACGCTTCAACGGCTTGGAACTCTTTAAAATACGAAAGCGATTCACGGGTTGTAAGTGTAGCAAGTACGGCAACATTAACACCTAACTTAGCCTTGTATGATTCTTTTGAATTGACCGCCCAGGCAGCGTCTTTGCTAATTGCTAACCCTACCGGAACGATTGCAAACTTCAACGGCTTTATAATTCGCGTAACTGATAACGGAACGGCAAGAGCAATAAGCTACGGGGCTGGGTATAGAGCTTTCGGTGCTGCACTTCCAACCACAACGGTAATAGGTAAAACTATCTATCTGATCTGTATTTACAACTCTACTGATAACGTGTACGATACAGCATCACGCGAAGAAGTATGAGAAAATCTATATTACATAATTGGTGGTTGAGTGGTGGTAATTCATTTGATCCATTATCGCTAAGTCCGTATTTATGGATAGATGCTATAAGTGGCGATTACGTTTCAGGTGTAGATAATACCAACAAGATAGTAGCCAGTGCTACAGCAGAAACAGCACAAGCACTATCAGTAGGAGGTACAAGAGCCGTATGGAATAATGGAGAAGGATATTACATTGAAACGAGTGGGTCTGTATTGACAGGGTCAGTATCAGATTATAATTTTTTACACATACCATCTAGTGATTTTGAGTTATTTTGGACAGGGGTTATTCATACAGGAGCGGGAGGAGGCACAACAAGAACTCTAATGCAAAACAATGGTTTTAGTAATTCAGCCCGGGGATTCTTAATGTATTGGGAAACCACAGGGGGAAATACAAATGCACTAATTGTTAAGATTGGTAATGGTACTAACCTATCTATAAGCATCACAGCTAACAATGCACTTCCAACAAACACGTTATTAAGGATTCGAGTTAAGCGTACAGGTCTGACAGTGACGGCTTATGTTAATGATGTTCAAGTTGGAACACAGACAGCGACTAACGCATTTACTTCTGGTAATGCAGTTAACGCTATGACGATGGGCGCAGGTGGGCCTCAGTATTTAAAAGACATTCTTTTATTTGACCGAAATGTTACAGCCGGTGAACTGACCCAAATTCAATCAAGAACATTTTCATCTATTACACCAACACCTATAAATGTTGATTTAATATGGGGAGACAGCAACGCAAGTGGCTTTTCTTTAAACGCGACTCTCCCTGCTCCTGTAACATCTGGTGCAATAGATACATTAATAATGAAGATGGCAACTACTGCTATATCAAGGGTTGATTATATTGAAAGATTGCAGATTGCTAGAAATCAAATGATACTTAATGTTTCTAATTTGTTAACCGCTCATGGTGGTGAGATGAGATTAGGATATAATTTTTCTTCATCTCCTTATGGGAGAGCTATTTTAAAATATGGAGAGGGTAGCACTGACGCTGCTGGGTGGACAAGCCCAAATACTCAATACACAAGATGGTTGAATATGATCCCTATTTTTGTTGACGATCTATTCCACATCTACAGAAGAACTCCTGTTGTAAGAAGTATGATTCAGTGGCATGGTGCAAATGATGTACAGATAGGTGATGGTGCTAACTACGAATCTGCTGTTATTGCGCTTGTTAAAGCAACCATTGACACATTTAATGCACTACCCGCTTTTCAGATTCCAGTAGTTAAGATGAGACAAGTAGTTTTTCGATACAAAAGCGGGACTGGTATTAGCCCCAATGCAACAGCGCAGGGATTAGTAAGGACGGCACAGGAGAATTTAGGAGGTAGCGCATTTTTAACAGCTCACCCAAGCTATTCAACATACTACCTTGGGTCTACATGGTTTGACACAGATTCGGAAGCCGCAGCAGACGGGACACACTACACAACTTATGAAACAATGTCTGGTCAAGCCTATAGCTACTTATTGCCGTTTATAAATGAATAGCATGATCTCACAACTAACAGTAGACACAACGATAAGCGCGAACTGGGTGCTGGTAATTATTAGCGCGGTGTTGGCGTTTCTTTTGGTTAGGATCTTGAACAGGATCGAATCGAAGCTGGATCAACACGAGGTGGAAATTTCGGAAGCGAAACAAGACATAGCGGTTTTGAAAGACCGAGACAAATAAAAAAGCCCTGAACGAATCAGGGCCTAAAGATCTTTAATTGTGGGGAGCAGCCAACCCCAGGACAAAGCTACTGGTTGCAAATATAAACTAAAATTTATAAACTAAAAAGTTAGTTATGCAAATAGTTGAGATTGCCAAACAATATATCGGGAAAAAGGAGAAGTCCGGAAACACGGGCTTTGTCGATCCACAGCACGAAAAAGAACTGCGTGAGGTAGGTTGGATTGCCGGCCATAGCTGGTGCGCGTACCAAATAGAAGCTTGGGCTTGGAAGGCTTACCCTACCCGAATAGCCGAACTAAAAGGCCATTTTGTACCTAGCGCGGTGAATACTTACCGGAACCTTTTAAAAGCCGGCTATAAATCAAGCATGGTACCGGAGGTTGGGGCCTTCGTATTCTGGCAGCGCGTGAAGGACGGCATAGGCCAATGGCAGGGGCATTGTGGGATAGTCAGCGAGGTAACTGATAGCAAGACATTCAAAAGCATTGAGGGCAATACAAACGGGGCAGGGAGCCGTGAGGGTGACGGTGTTTACGAAAAGCAAAGGACCGTAAAAGCAGACGTTCAGGATGGTTTAAAAGTAATTGGATTTATAAAAATATGAGCAAGTACATACACAGAATGCCGTTCTGGAACTTTGCGGCTTACGTTCTTACCCCAGTGGCAGCAATAGGCGAGGCCGCTATAGTACGATTTGAAGGGCATTGGCTACTTCATTGCGCGGTGGTAACAGGCTTTGTAATAGCAGCCTGGATAAAATTCAACATCAAAGACGATAACAACAACGGAATAGCGGACACTTTCGAAAAGGAAAAATAATGCTACCAGGCGAAATATTCGAACAAGAAGAAAAGCCGGACGGGTTACCCGCTAAAAAATGGTTAAAGGGGTTATCTGAAAAGTATCAAAAGAATTTTAAAACCCTATACCGGTCTTATCACCGCTACCACAAACACAAAGCCCTAGCCAAAGAGGTAAAAGAAGTTGGCATACCTTTAGAAAGCGTTAGCCATTACTGGCGTAAGGGTAAGCACTTTAGCATATTTGCTAAAACCGGAACTACTGAGGGGTATTTTGATATTAGAGATCAAGTAGTTGAAAGCATGAAAGACCATGCACCAACATACACACTACCCATTTTAAACGATACAATTGATCCCCATTTACTCGTATTAGATCCAGCTGATATTCATATAGGTAAGCTCGCCAGGGCTATCGAAACAGGGGAAGAATACAATACAGAAATAGCGGTAAATAGAGTTTTAGAAGGAGTTGCGGGGCTTATTTCAAAGTCTGCAGGATTCAATATTGATAAGATTTTACTGATAATTGGGAACGATATTTTGCACGTTGATAATGCAAAAAGAACCACTACAAGCGGAACGGCACAAGACACGGACGGAATGTGGTATGATAACTTTTTAGCGGCTAAGGAGCTTTATGTAAAATTAATTGAAACATTAATGTATGTTGCACCGGTTCATGTTCAATATGATCCTAGCAATCATGATTTTACAAACGGGTTCTTTTTAGCTGACACTATAAGTTCTTGGTTTTCAAATGTTGAAAGAGTTACATTTAACATCACACCTTCGCACAGAAAGTATTTTAGATACGGTAATTCATTAATAGGCACAAGTCATGGTGATGGGGCAAAGCAGGGAGATCTTCCTATTCTTATGGCAACCGAAGCGAGTGCTTATTGGCATGAGTGTAATCATAGATATTGGTATTTACACCATTTACATCACAAGGTAAGCAAGGAGATTGTAGGCGTAACTATTGAAACCTTACGCAGCCCAAGCGGCACTGACTCCTGGCATCATCGTAACGGCTACCAGCACAATGCTAAGGCCGTAGAGGCTTTTATACATCATCATAAGTTTGGTCAGGTTGCAAGATTAACTCATATATTTTAGATATTCATGATTAACATGATTATCTTTGTGTATGAAAAATGAAGATAGAATTAAAAAGAACGAGAAGCAAAGAGCTTACCGTAGAATGAATGACAACATCTCGACAAAGAAATATGAGAAAACTCATAAAGGATTTATAATGCGGATGTACAGAAATATGAAAAGCCGGATAACAGGAGTTCAAAAAGGAAAGTTTCATTTGTACAGCGGTAAGGAGTTGTTGTCAAAAGATGATTTTTATACATGGGCAATAAATAATGATTCATTTTACAATCTTTTTGACGTCTATCAGAAGTCAGGTTTTGATAGAAAATTAGCCCCATCTGTTGATCGGATTGATAGCTCATTAGGTTATTTTATTGACAACATGGAATTTGTAACGCATTCTGTAAATTCAAGAAGAGGATCTTTAAATAGAAGTAGAGGAATTGCATCGGTTGAAAACTTCGAGATATGATACCAAAGATATGCCACAGACGAATACCCAAAAAAGAAAACGCTTTAGGTATGGCCTACAACGATAAATTCAACAATGCCGACAAGTACGGATTGATTGAGATCGAAAAAAGGCAGACACCTTTAAACATCTTAGACACGGAAATACACGAGTTAATCCACATGAAGTACCCTGAAATGCCTGAGCAATCGGTTTTAAAGATGGGCACTTACTTAGCTAAGAACCTTTGGAAATTGGGTTATAGAAAAAAATTATGATTTACTACTTCTTTTACCTTGTATTCAAAAGATTTTTTAAAGCACCAGAATGCTATATGCCACATCACTTAAAGATGAAACCAGACTGGAAGTGTTACGATTGTAAATGCGGTAAAAAATGAAATACCTAGCAATACTTATTTTACTTTCTTCGTGCAGCGCTTCTTTCCACTTAAAGCAAGCGATTAAGAAAGGCGGAAAGGTTAAGACCGACACTACTTATGTCGATGTTATAACAGAGCGAACGGTTACCGATACGGTTGCCTTGCTTAGTGAGGTGACAAAAAACGATACCATAATCGTAAATACTACGAGATGGCTTAGTAAAATTTACATAAAGAATGACACTATCTGGCAAGAGGTAGATTGCAAACCCGATACCGTAAAAGTTCCCGTTTTGGTTACTCAAAAAATAACAGCACCGCCTAAACGCCACTTTTGGCAGTACCTACTAATAGGTATAGTTACTGGGCTTATCGTTATGGGGTTGCTAAGGCGCTAAAAGTTTACAAACGGTTACGTTGCGGTTAGCGATATATTAGCTGGCAATGTTTTGGCCTAAGGTGTGGCTTCCTTAATCCGCAGAACTCACGCTGCTCAAACCCCATTCTCACGCCACACTCCAAGCCCAACAAAACACATGCAGCTAATATTCGGCTAAAACGAATTGGCTTGTCACGTGTGTTCTTCTATTCATAACTTGTGATTGCAAACTTTAAACTTTTTTAGCCATACCCGCAGTTATCTCTATGAAGTGGGTCATAATCTGGGCAGCATGGGTTTACCATTCCATCAATTTCTCCACATACTGAGCATGGCTGATCTGCATCTCCAAAGATTGGATCATCTTCATCTAATTCATGTTCTGCTATTCTCATGTTGGTTTCATACTCATCCCTTTCGTATTCATCAACAATTTTTTTTGCATTTAGGTATTGTTCTTTAGTTATGTCCATCGCTTTACCGCTAACAACAGGTTTATGCGAGTTGTTCTGTTCATCGTACATCTTATTAAACAGTTCTTCTAATTTATTCATCTTGTTTGACAGTTTAGTTTTATCTAATCACAACCCTCATAAACCAATGTCCATTATGTCCAATATACCACACATTAAATGCTGTTTTGTCCGGTAACGTGTACTTTATCATGCCGGTTAGGGGTGGTTAAGTCCATTCTTCCAGGCATTGTTTAGCGTAAGCTCGGGCAAATTCGGCCTTCCCGAACTTCATTATTACAGATTCTTTGACAAATATCGTCAGTGGCACTACCTTATCTTTGATAGGTTTCCGGCCTCTTTTGGACGTTTTTGCTATGTTTTTGCTCATACGCAAACGTACATTAAAATAAATTAAAATAAAACTAGGATATTAAAATTCTTTACCATAGACTTGTGTAAGATTTAAACGCAACCAAAATGGAGCCTACCGATTACCCCCGATTTTTAAACCCTGTTTTTGAGGATGACTATACAGAGTCAGACAACGAACAAGAGTACGACAAAGAAAGAGAATACGAATTAGACAACGAATAAACCAAAACTATTATGAACGCAGAAGAAGCAGTAAGCCTAACAAAAGCAGCACAGCAAAAAGCAATTGACCAATTAGACCTTTCAATTAAGGCGATGGCCGAGGCTGGGAACAGGTATGCAGTCATCAAACTATCTACCTATCCTGATTCTTTTATAAGTGAATGCGAGTCTAAATATTTAGATTTAGGATTCAATGTTACAATCCACGCGGGTAAAACTTTAGAAATAAACTGGTAAACCTATGACTACACAAATCAACATTCCAAATCGTAATATCAAAACATTCATAGAGTGTTGCGATAAGTTGCAAATCATCTACCATCAGATAGAAGCGCGTGAATGCGATACACGTTACGAGATTGTAACTGGTTCGGCTGCAACTTGTTTTTACTTGGGGTCCGCTTATGGCTTAGAGATAGGCCATGCAATTAACACAGAAACCTTAGACCAATTACAGAATGGAAACTAAACCGGCACAAGTAACGCACTGGAAGAAACTGACCAACCCTAACTACATAGGCAGTCACGATTTGCAACCAGGTCAGGAGCTTAAAATTACGATTGAGTCCGTTAGTCAGGAATTGATTAAAGGGCAAGACGGGAAAGAAGAAATGGCAATTATCGCTAAGATTGTAGGCGCAAAAAAGCCAATGATTTTAAACAAAACAAACTGCAAGATCATTGCTAAAATCCACGATACTCCATACATTGAACAATGGGCGGGTAAGTCCATATTAATCTACTCGGCAAAGGTTAAGGCTTTTGGCGAAATGGTAGAAGCCTTGAGAGTTAAAAACATTAAACCTATTTGATATGTTACTAGCAACTGACACCTTCCCACAAGAAAGATTCGGATTAGTTACCGGCTCACGTTGTTCATCGTTAGTTCCTAAACGATCTGCGGACGTAGGACAAAGAACCTTAGCAAAGACCTTAGCAAAAGAACGTGTATTCGAGTTCCACGATGAGCGAAGCACCTGGCAAACTGAACACGGAAAGCTGGCTGAACAATTCGCTTTTGAGCATTACGAAAAGTTTTTCGATAATCAGATCGAAAAAGGTCGGTGGATTGCTCAGGGCGAAATAGGAGGATCTACCGATGCCGAGGCCGAGGCTTACGGGGTTGACTTTAAATGCCCTACATCGCTTCAGGGATGGCTTGACTACCTAGAGGGTATTGATGATGACCAGTACAACCAGGCACAACTATACATGGTCTTAACAGGCAAACCGAAATGGGTAATAGCGGCCTACTTAATTGAAACGCAGTTCATGACCGACAACGGTTTAGTTTATCCGGTTGAAGAAAGTAAGCGAATGATATTGAACGAGGTCGAGGCTAATGCCGAATGGGTTGAAAAGTTTAATTCAAACCTTCCGAAAGTAGTTGAACTTAGAAATGAATACATCGAACTTTACAAAACAAGAGCATGACAACTTCACAAGTCCTTCCTCGACTTAAAGTAGCTTTACTTCGAGGGCAAAAGATCAGCACGTTAGACGGCCTTAAAAGGTTTGGAACTATGCGATTGAGTGAATATATTCGTAGGCTTAGAAACGACAAATTTAATCCTATGGATATTGATTGCGAGATGAGAACCGATAAGCGAACTAAAAAGACCTACGGGGTTTATTCTTATGGCGACAAAAAGTAGTTCAGGCGATACAGGAAGCGTTCACCCTTACATCGTTGAGGCTAAGAACCGCGACAAAGAACTTGGCAGAAAGTACCAATGGGAAACGGCTAAGATCATACGGAAAAAAGGAAAGATTACAATCATTAGACAAATTACAAATGACTAACTACAACGAAGAAACCGCAACGCGAAACGTAATCATAGGCGCGTGTCTTGGAGCGCTGGCAATTATTATTTATCTTACACTAAACTTTTTAGCATGACCGAACGAGAAATAGCCGAACGAAGGCGAAAAGCAACCGAACACCTAAACAGTAAAAAGGTGCTTAACGAGGTATATCTTTGGATCACTTTAACGCTTATCGGTATTGCCGGTATTTGTTTAAGTCTTATCTTTGGACCGCGAATAGATGACGCATTGACTAAACTAAGCTGGGAGTATCAACTCGCTTGTACATTGATCTTTCTTACTATTATTTCACTATACATTAGACACAAAACCAAATGACAATTACCGGAACAATCAAAGGCCAAGGATTTAATTATAAATCCTTTCAAGGCAAAGTAAACGCTCAGGAGACTAAGGACTTCTTAGTTATCTACAAAGAAGGGAACTATGAGAAGCAAGTAGTTTTAACTGCGTGGAACGCTACCATTACAGAAATGCAAAACACAGTAGGCGAAAAGACTTTCAGCGTAGAACCCACATCCAGGGAGTATAAAGATAAATGGTACACATCTATTAAGGTATGGAAGGTCGCGTAACTTACTACCACAACGAATGGAGGCTAGTCGCTAACATCTGGATGCAGTTCGTTCGATACGTTGAACCTAACGTAGAAGAATGGAGATTCGAGGCTAACGGTAAAGAACAGACTTACCAACGTCATATCTAACTTTTTAACCTACCCCGATATTTTTAGCGTGTGTTTGGCACGTTCGGGATTTTTATTAACTTTGTTTATCGCTTGTCGGAGCGGATTAATAAACACTAAATGAGCTGGAAGGGGGAGAGGCCGACACCTTGAACCCGACCGGTTATTTTTATTTATGGATGATTACAAAGACTTCTTAAAACAAAAACACAAAAGCCATGTATTAAGCGGATTTGATATTGAAGAATCGGAGCTAAACAAGCATATGTTTCCGTTTCAAAAGTTCATAGTTAAGCGAGCATTGAAGGCTGGAAAGTATGCCATCTTTGCGGATTGTGGACTTGGTAAAACATTGATGCAGCTTGAATGGTCATATCAAGTTAGTAAGGTAACCGATAAGCGCGTTTTAATACTTGCTCCTTTGGTTGTGGTTGAACAAACCAAGCGCGAGGCTATCAAGTTTAACGTTCATGCAGACCTTATTGATGAGGATAACTATGAGCAGTTAAATAACATCGATACAAGTTTATACGGTGGTATTTGTTTGGATGAAAGCTCAATCCTAAAAAACTTTGAAGGCGAAACTAAGAAGTTAATACTAGAACGTTTTGCAAAGACACCGTATAAGCTAGCTTGTACGGCTACACCAAGCCCCAACGATCCTATGGAGTTAGGTAATCATTCCGAGTTCTTAGACGTAATGAGCCGTAATGAAATGCTTGCAATGTACTTTGTACATGATGGAGGAGATACGGCTAAATGGAGATTGAAAGGCCATGCTGTTAAATTGTTCTATCAGTTTGTTGGCACCTGGTCAATCATGCTAAACAAGCCCCAGGATATAGGATTTGAAATGGATGGCTATGCCTTGCCAAACCTCAATCTTATTGAGAGACAAATCAATACACCTAAAATGGATAACGGTCAACTGTTTAATGATGCGATCATTTCGGCTACAAACTTTAACAGCGCATTACGGGCAAGCAAAAAAGAACGCCTTGATGCTGTTATAGATGTACTTAATTCTAAACCAAACGAGAACTTTATTATATGGATAAAGCAGAATGAAGAAGGGGAGTATCTTAGAAAACTATTACCGGATGCCATCGAAGTAAAAGGATCTGATTCGGATCAATGGAAGAAAGAAAAGCTTTTAGGATTTGCAAATAATGAGTTCCGTATTCTTATAACAAAACAAAAGATCGCTTCATTCGGTATGAACTTTCAGAACTGTTACAATCAAATATTCCCCTCTTTAGATTTCTCCTTTGAGGGATTGTACCAGGCTATCCGTAGATCATACAGGTTCGGACAAGAGCATGAGGTATTTATTTACCTTATCACTACCGACACAATGAAAAACGTACTAGCATCCATCCAAAGAAAACAAGATCAATTTAAGATCATGCAGGATGAAATGGCCAAAGCAATAAACGCAAACTTAAATAACCAACTTATGACTACATCCGAATTTGACATTACCGAAGAAAGAAACGACTGGTACCAAATAAAGCGAGGGGATTGTGTTCAGCTTATTCCTGAGATAGAAAGTGAATCAATTGGTTTATCTGTATTCAGTCCACCATTCGCAGAACTTTACACGTATTCAAGTCACGTTGAGGATATGGGTAATTCAAAAGACTATCAAGAGTTTTTAACCCAGTTCTCATTCCTTGTAAAAGAATTGTATCGCGTAATGATGTCAGGACGTAATGTGTGTGTTCATTGTATGGACTTACCTATTCAAAAAGGTAAGCATGGATTTATCGGACTGCGTGACTTTTCAGGATTGCTTTTAAAAGTATTTGAGGATGCCGGATTTGTTTATGCTTCACGTGTTACAATATGGAAAGATCCGGTTGTTGAAATGCAAAGGACCAAAGCATTAGGGTTGCTACATAAGCAAGTAAAAAAGGATAGCACTATGTCACGTGTTGGTATTCCTGACTACGTGATGATATTTAGAAAGGATGGCGAAAGGACTAACCCAGTAACCAACACTCATATCCCTGTTGACCTTTGGCAGAAATACGCATCACCTGTTTGGATGGACATAGACTACGGTAACACTTTGCAGGGCTTCCGCAATGGTCGAGAAGATAATGACGAGAAGCATATTTGCCCTTTACAACTTGACACCATTGAGCGATTGATACACCTATACAGCAACAAAGGCGATACAGTTTTCACTCCGTTCATGGGAATAGGTAGTGAAGTTTACCAGGCCGTAAAAATGGAAAGGAAAGGGATAGGATTTGAATTAAAAGAATCTTACTTTGACCTGGCCAAGGCAAATTTAAAAGCAGCTATTGAGCAAAAAAAGCAGCTTGTTTTGATTTAATTTAGTACATTTACCACGCTGGCGATGTCGAGATAAAAAGTCAGCAAGAAATCAAAAGCCTTTATAGGTTAGTAGGGACTCGACACCCGAACGCCTGTAAAGGCTTTATTGTTTATGGCAAACAGGGTATTAAGAGACTGGACACAATCGGAAACGGTCAATGATCTATCAGAAGGTGCGGAGGTATTCTTCACCAGATTGATAATGAAGGCCGATGACTTCGGGTGCTACTACGGGAACCCAAAGCTATTAAAAGCCGCATTGTTTCCTTTAAAGGATTACAATTTCAACAAAATTATAGTCTTTAGGGATGAATGTCAGTACGCTGGATTGATTCAGGTTTATGTAATTGATGGCAAAGAATACGTTCAAATAGTAAACTTTGGCCAACGATTGCGGCAGATGAATAGCAAGTTCCCGCAACCCGCTGACAACCCGCTGACAGTTGACAGCAACCGGCCGCCTGAAACGAAACGAAACGAAGTAGAAGAGAAGGTGAAGACACCGCGCAAATTTTCCGATGACTTCTACCAATCCAAAGAACAAGCCCTTGAAGAACTTAAAACAGACGATCTATACATTGATGAATGCCATAGGTTAATAACCGGTAAAGGCTGGAGGGTAGCTACAAAGGTCAACCTTATGCAAATACTGGTTGTGTTTCTTTTGGGCAAGGCCGACCTTACAAGCGAGAAGTCGGATATAAAAAAGCACTTCAAGAATTGGTTAATACGGGAAAAATTAGACACCTTAACAAAAATTTGCAATGAAGGATAAACTTATCAAATACCTTGACTTGGGTAGATCATTCAGGGATCAGGCCAGCCAGATAGAAATATCAGTAAAGCAGAACCAAAAGACGATTGAAAGGATAGCCAAGTATCTTTCAACGGCAAGGCCGGCAGACCGTACAGAGATTGAGCGTAACGAGACTTTGCGGGATTTCTGTATCAAAGTAGCCGTAACCAACGAAAGCACCTTAAACGCCCTAAAATCATGGCGCGACACTTTTCAGGAAATACTATCCGATCTTGAATTGGTGGAAGCATCGAGGCAAGCCAACACCTTAGAGTTTCAATCGGAAACAATAGATTTTTTAAATCTTCAAAGAGAGGAACTAATCCAAACCACCGCAAATGAAGTCCGCCAACGAATTAAGGGAAATTCTTAACGCGCCTGCAGACCCAGGCATTCACTTTATAGCCGACCCAAGACACTACGAAAAGGAGGTTTTGGATGGCTATTCGATGGATGTTGTCAAGTACGGGAACGAGATAGACGCGTATTGTCCGGCCAAGATGGGAGAACTAACCTGTATAATCGGGCACACAAACGTAGGAAAGACTACGGCTATCCTTTGGATGCTTTCTTTTTTGGTTAAGCAGGGTAAGCGTATTTTGATCTATTCGGCTGAAAATAGGATAAGCTCAATTCACAAACAGATAATCAGGTTTTGCACGGGGCATATAAATATCTCGGTTGAGGACTTGGCAAAGTTTCGATCGAACATAAAGTACATTAAACACGAAAGGCATTTTAGCTACAGGGATATGTTAAACCAAGCTACCTACCTTTTGGATGCCGGCTTTGAGTTTGATTTCTTCTTTATTGATCCTTACAATTCCCTAAAGATTGAAAACTCTTTTAAGCTAAACACCCATGACTACCACTACCAGGCAGCCGAGGAAATGCGTATTTTTGCTATGAATACCGATAAAAGCATTTATCTAAACTGCCACACGGTAACGGAAGCGCAAAGGGTAAAGCCGGACAACAACGGACACCGACCCGCCCCAATGGATAGCGATGTTGAGGGAGGCGGTAAGTTTCCAAACAAGGCTGACAATACGATTGTACTCCACAGACAGATCAGTTCAATGCTGGACGGGGAGAAGTTCATAACCGAGATACACGTTAGAAAGGTAAGGAACCAAGAGTTTGGAGGGGAGCCAACGCCCTACAGTAGCCCGCTAAGATTTAAGTACAGGGTAGACCGTACAGGCTTTGACTTTGTTGGAGGGTTTGAAAGCAAGCTGAACGACTACAAACAAGTAAGTTTTGATAAGAATTATGATTGGCTTAAATAGAAATTTCCTTAGCTTTGACGAGTGGGTTAAACGATAATCACCATCCCCCCGACCGGTTAACATTTTGTGGTGAAAGGTTTCCGGTGGTGGCTCCGAGTGGGGCAAGGGGTTAAATTTAAACTATGAGCAACTCAACACTTAAAAACGCAATAGAATACGAGTTCGTACGGTTTATTCGGGCAAGGGATAGTGCTGGCTCCCACTACTGTAAATGCTTTACTTGCCAAAAGGATTATAAGGTAGAAGAACTAAACTGCTCACACTTTGTAAGGCGAAGGAATACAGGATTAAAATGGCATCCTAAAAATTCCCATCTTGCTTGCAACTATTGTAACATAACACTTGACGGTAACGAAGAAATTTACCATCTTCGCATCGATTTAAAGTACGGACCCGGGACGGCTGATATGCTCCGAAAGGTAGGGAGAGAGACAAAGAAATGGACTAATCCGGAATTGCAATCCATTTTAGCACACTACAGGGATTTGAACAAACAAAACACTTGGATAACTGATTTACTTTATGGGGAGAAGGAGACTCAAACCGATTAAAAACAATATGCCCAACACGGATGCAGAGGACTATCACTTCCCGAGAAACCAACACCCATGTAAAGCAAAGCCTAACGAATGGATGGCGATGATGGAACTAAAAGGATTTAAGGTAAGATGAGGCACGGTAGCCTTTTTTCCGGAATAGGTGGATTCGATCTAGCTGCCGAGTGGATGGGTTGGGATAACGTATTTCATTGCGAGTGGAATCCTTTTGGACAAAGAGTACTAAAACATTACTGGCCTAAAGCCACATCATACCATGACATCACAAAGACAGACTTCACTATTCACAGAGGAACCATCGACATCCTTACAGGTGGATTTCCATGCCAACCATACAGCGCAGCGGGGAAGCGACTTGGAAAGGAAGATGACCGCCACCTCTGGCCGGAGATGCTTAGAGCAGTTCGAGAAATTCAACCGACCTACGTTGTGGGCGAGAACGTTCGCGGCCTCACTAATTGGAACGGGGGAATGGTTTTCGATGAAGTGCAGGCTGACCTGGAAGCTCAAGGCTACGAAGTCACACCGTTTTTACTTCCAGCTTGTGCCGTCAACGCTCCACACAGAAGGGATAGAATTTGGTTTATTGCTGCCAACACCAGATTTACAAGACAGGAAAGGGTCATTAAGAACATCTTACAAGGAAGGAATAAATCACGGACTAAGTCTACATCAAGTAGTTTACAATCCGGAAATTTGGAAAATGTTTTTACCAACACCAGCGACACGAGATTACAAGGGTGCGAGATCAACGGAAGCACTGAAACAATCAGGAAGAACAGAAACGAACTCATTGCCGGATGCCTTCCATCAACCTGGGAAAAGTTCCCAACTCAATCCACGATTTGTAATGGAGATGATGGACTTTCCGGAAAACTGGACTCTATTACCTTTCCTAAGTGGCGAAGCGAATCAATCAAAGCCGGAGGAAACGCCATAGTTCCACAAGTAGCTTATGAGATATTTAAGGCGATAGCAATAATATGACCCAGCGAGACAAAGACCGGCTATCTACTTTCCTTGCCGCTTTGGTGCTGGTTATTACAATATTTATTTTGAAGTTACTCGGATTATGAATACATTTACAATTCATAGGTATTACTGGTTTAGATCGAAAAAGGGAAGGTCAGACGGGCTTATCCCTTTTTTTCGTATATTTACACAAAACAACAAAACCATGAAACGAATACTATTTGTGCTATTTCTCCTGATCAGCATATCAGCCCAAGCCCAACCAGAGGACCCAAGTGGCGATCCTGACAAAATCGAAACACCAAACCCAAAGGAACAGGTAAAAAAAGACTATGGCTACCTGGTTAGGAAATGGCTGCTATCTTTTAAAAGAAAGAAAGGATAACTAAAGTTTTAGTTTAATCGAACAAATCTAATTTTATGCCACGGGGCGGACCACAACCAGGCGCAGGGCGCAAATCAATAAGCGAGGAGCTAGGCACAAGGGACTTAGCAAGGAAAGCACTTATAGCTAGGTACGGTGGCTTAGAGGAGGCTTTAAATGCGTTACTGGCTACACAAGAGCCGGCACTTTTAAAGTTTGTCTTTGAACACGCTTTCGGCAAACCACAAGAGAAAGTTGACGTTACTAGCGGAGGGGAGACAATAGTCGTAACCTTTAAGGATGCAGAGTGATTACAAGCTTATAAGGCCAAACCTAACGAGTTACCAAAAGGATATACTCTACTGCCCCGAACGCTTCACGGTATGCGAGGCATCAACTAAGGTAGGCAAAACCTATTCACATCTTTGGTGGATATTTGAAGAAGCCCACAAACCCCCAAAAGAAGGGGCTAACTATTGGTGGGTTGCTCCTGTTTACTCACAGGCCAAAATAGCATTCACTCGGATGCGTAGAACCATAGCCGGCAAGCCTGGGTATAGAATCAACGAATCGGATCTGTTTATCGTAACACCCAAGAAAGCGACAATATGGTTCAAATCAGCGGAAAAACCTGATAACCTTTACGGGGAGGATGTTCACGCGGTGGTCTTTGACGAGTTCACACGGGCGCGGGAGGAGGCTTGGATTGCTTTGCGGTCTACCTTAACAGCAACCAAAGGAAAGTGTAAGTTTATCGGAAACGTTCGGGGGAAGAATAATTGGGGTTATCGTTTAGGGGTAAAGGCAAGATCAGGCGAACCAGGGTATAAGCACTTCAAGCTAACGGCCTACGATGCGGTTGACGCTGGCATCCTATCACTTGACGAAGTAGAACAGGCAAGGCGAGACTTACCCGACAAGGCATTCAGACAGCTATATTTAGGTGATGCCTTAGACGAGGATGCCAACCCGTTCGGGCATGAGTTTATCAAGAGCGCGATCAGACCACTATCTAAAAACCCTACAGCATCATACGGGGTAGACTTGGCGAAGTCACACGATTGGACGGTAGTTATAGGTTTAGACATTAACGGTCAGGTTACAGAGTTTCACCGCTGGCAGTCCGATTGGGGACAAACGACCAAACGGATAATAGATTTGATTAAGCAAAAGCCGGCCTACATTGATAGCACTGGGGTAGGTAATCCGATAGTTGAGGAAATAACCCGATCATGTCCACGGGCGGAGGGGTTTGTTTTCACATCCAATTCCAAACAACAAATAATGGAAGGTCTTGCAAATTCAATTCAAAAAGGTGAAATTTACATCCTTGCTGATATGGTTGATGAATTGGAATCTTTCGAGTTTATCTATTCAAAGTCAGGTGTAAAGTATTCAGCTCCCGATGGTATGCACGATGATATAGTTTGCGCGTTGGCACTAGCTAACCACCGGAAAGGTAAAAGAGCATTCTCAGCTAAAGCAGTTTAATATGACCAAACGACAAATCATTGCACTTGTTCTAACCTTCCCTATTTGGCTACCCGTTTCTTTGGTTACCTCATTGGTTAAGGTTGCGTTTATTGTTTCACGGGAAACCTGGAAAGCGATTGATTAAGCTAAAGGACGCTAACGACAATATCATCAAGGTTCCCCAAAGCTGGGCAGAAACCACTACTGGCCTATACCAACGCTATGTAAAGGAATGGGATAAGGTGGATCGGATAAAGCTATTCTGCATTCAGACGGGGTACGATGAAGCCTTGGTAAGATCAGCGGTAAGCGAGAAGCTTGACCAGATCATTGACGATTGCACGGATTATGTTTGGTACAATCCTATGGACTTCGAAAAGCTCCCGATGCCCAAAGTTGTGATAGTTGGAAACCGGACTATCTTAATTCCAAAAGACATTGAAGAACTAACCATCGAACAGAACTTAGTAATCAAGGACGCGTTGAAGGGATGCGTAGATTTAAGGGAGCTTTTAAGTTTCGCCTTTTCTGTGTATATTCAACCCCTATATGATGATGCTCCTTTTAGTCTTAACAGCGCGAAAGTGTTGGAGGGTATGGTTAAGGAGATGAGCATATTAGACGTTTATCCGGTTGGTTTTTTTTTGTTAAATCGGCTGAAAAGGCGTGGTCGAAGTGGCTTTCTTTCATGGCGGCAAGTGATTCGCCCGCTAATGCTGAACGTCAACTCTACGCCAAAGAGGCTGGGGTTGATAAGCTTGAACCTTGGACGAATCTTAGTTGGATTGATAAGTACGCCAAAGCCTACGGTATATTGCCAAGGCTTGTGTTAAGTGAAAAGATGGGTGATGTGATGCCGTTTTTGGCGTTATGGAACCAGCAGAACGAATACCAAGAAAGGTATATTGAAGTTGAAAAAGCAATGAGGCCGAAATGATAGTAGACACAATCAAGAGCGTAGTATCTAATTTAGATCAGAACGTGCAATTCGTTTACGCTAACCTTTACGAATCAAACTTTGACCTCGATCACTTGGCGAGCGAAACAGGATGGTACTTTGTTTACATCCCTCCTTTTGAGAATACCGATACAATCGGAACCCAGCGAGAATACCACACATCATTCACCCTACAGGCTTTTATTGTAAGAAAGGTAGACGCTCCAACGACTGACTACCGATCTGAGGAAGTGCAGCCGATTGTAGACCAAGCGCGCGAGATAGGGCGTAACTTCATCCACAAGCTGGGGTACGAATCGGTGATCGATTATAACCCTGACTACGCGGACGGCATTAAAGAAGTGAGATACACGGCAGAATACGCGTGGCAAGATATTCACCTATTCGGCATTTCATTACAGGCTACCGTTCCAATCTACGAAGGTAAAACAGGATGCTAACCACACGCGAGGCGATACAGAAGCTTTTAGATAACATCCGACTTGGAATAATTCAGGACCAAGAGGATAAGAAGATACGCGCGTCCGGTGAGTCGGCTAAGAGTTTAAAATCCAAAACCAAAGAAGTAAGCGGTAACATAACTGGGGCCTTAACTGGTGCTGGTTATTTCTACTGGCAGGAGTACGGGCGAAGTCCTGGAACCTTGCCACCGGTTGACGCAATAAAGAAATGGATCAAGGCTAAAGGCATCCAACCAAAGGACGGCAAAGTAGATTCATTAGCTTGGGCGATTGCCATGAAGATTAAGAAGTCAGGAACCAAGGCAAAGCGTAACGAATCCCCAAGATTAGCAGTCCTTGATATAATCGAGGCCGAAATGGAAGCAAGCCGTGACGAGATACGCAAAGCTATGTTCGATCAGTTCAAGACCAACACTACTAAGATTTTAAAAACATCATTTGAATAATGGCATTAACAGTAACACAACGCCCATCAATTACAAGCCCATTCACAAGTACATGGAACGCGGTAGGTAATCCTATCCTGTACAAGATGGTAAGGAAGGACTACAATATAACGGCCGTGGCGAACAGTGCTGGAGCGTTACAGATAACGGTTAACACCAACCTCGTAACACTATCAACGGCTTTAGGTGGTCCGGTGTTGGTCGGTGCTACTATGTGGGTGGCAACTGATAACGGTATTTACAATGCACTTTATACGGTTGTTTCAGTAACGAACGCAGCGAATAGTGTGGTAGTGTTTAGTGCAGGTACTTACATATCACCGGCCACTACTGGGTATATAAACTTAAGTCAACGGTTAAATTATAAAGTATCGGTTGGCGTTTATACATCTTCTTTGATTGGAACGATAAGGGTTAGCCCAGACAAAACAGGATTAGTAACGATAGACATTAGTAAGGTACTTTGGTCTGCGATGTCTCCTGATATTAGTGCTGACTTAACAACTGGGATACCTTCTTACACTGACAGTAACGTTTACAAAAACTTTTACATAAAGTATACCGAACAGTGGATAGGTAGTGCAAACGTTGAAACAAACGACTCGGCTAATACCTTTAACGCGGTTTATGGAGCTTTACAAATACCATCACTATACGGTGGTAATATGTTGGAATATAGAAAGGAAACAGGCACAACTTTCACAACAGTAGCGCCAAACTGGATAGCCGCTGGATGGGTAGATCAAGGCGGAGGCGGCATAGCATGGACAATTAACGCTTCCTATATTGAAGTGGCACTAGGCGCTGGGCAAAGCTCAAACAGGGTTAGAAGGCCAACTACGCTGCTAGCATATGTTGAATACACCTTAAGCGGTAACGTTAACACCGCTGGATTTGGAACCGGTCAATTAAAGGTAACTCTTTCAACAGGGCAAGAATTTTTCGGAAATATAAGCCTAATGACAGAAACCTACATTGTTGGTACGATAATACCGAATGCTGATTGTACTTATTTTGATATGTCTATTTTAAACGAGACAGTACCAGGATCGAGTTACAATTTTGATACAATGTTGATGATTGAATCAACTTTAAAAACACTTACTAAATTTGAAGAGTTTAGAATTTTTAGAGGATGGCCGTTTCTTGTATCTTATTTAGATACATCATCAGTTCTTTTGGTTGATTTAAAGTATCAGATGCCTAGTCAGGTTTTAGATGAGTACGATGTTTCATTTGCTACCGGTATGGTCCCAATCAAAACAACTGTTTTAGAACCTTGTGATAATAGTGTTCTTTTAGTTGCCAGGAATACATTAGGCGGTGGATTAAGCTGGCCTTTTTTCTACAATCAGGAGTATACATTTACCTATGACAACGGTGTAAAGAGAAAGCGATTGAGATTATTTTCTGAGAACCTAACTATAAATCAGTGGGAATCTTTGGAGGACTTTGTAACACTTGGAGAAGTTTATAACAATTCAATAGTAGAGTTTTCAAGTTCAGTAATCAAAACACAATCTCGGATTGGATCACAAGCTTATGTAATAGACTCCGAAGGTAATAAGACTGGTGTTATAGTTATTCCAAACGCCAACACAACCAATACGCGACAAGAAAGGCACATCTTTACTATTGATATTGAATACCCTGACACATTTACAACATGACATTAATCTACGTTGGAGATAGTATTTTAGATTTGTCGCCTGGAACGATTGTGGCCATCACCGTTCAGCGGTTCGATGTGTTCAATCCGTCCAGTCGGTATGTGTCAAGCACTAACGAAATAGTTGCACCACCAACGGCAAACAATCTATCTATCTTTGAACTTCAATCTGACAAATCATTAAGCACAAAGGTTTATTCAACTTTGGAATGTAGGGTAGTACAGAACGGGTACGAGGTTATAAGCTACGGTAAACTGTTTTGTACAAGAGTAGAAAAAGGTTTAAGGATTCAGATTTACGATTCAGATGTAGATTCGTTTTCATTATTAAAAACCCAAACGCTTAATTACATAGTAAACAATAACGGTTATAGCTTTGGTGATTCTGTTTGGAACTCGGTTACAATAGAGAGTGTAAGGAATAACACTACGGGCATAGTTGCTCCTTATCTAAATTGGGGCAATGGTTTTGATACGTTGTTTTATTGGCCTTTGTTTTATTACTCCAATTACATTAAATCAATATGCACCGCAATAGGTGTTTCCCCTACTGACATTTCAGGGAGTAACGCATTAAATAGTGATGTGGCTCAATTAGCACTCGCCAACGTTTCGGATAAGCTAGAATACACGTCTGAGATTTCAGAAGTATTTGACATGACAGCCGTATCATCTGGAACTCAAAGTCTAGCGGCAAGCGGGGATATTACTTTTATCACAAGCGTAACAAGCGAGGGATCAGTAGACATTTACGATCAGGCAAACGGTAGAATAGCTTGCCCATCGAATACAGCGATTGAATTAAATGTCAGCTACACTATTAATGGATCGATCACCAACACAGATGCAGTATTAGTTTTACAATCAAGAGTAAGACTAACAAGAAATAGAGGCGGGGTTTTTACCTATCCTTTCACGGTTAACTATTCAGTGGCTCCACTTACCACAGATACAATAATAGGCAAGACACTATCTGCAACCATAGAGGTAATAGATGGAGATTTGATTTATTTAACGTTTGACGATCAGGGATTTGCACCAATGAGTTTATTTTTAAGCTCGGCAACTATGTACGCCAAAACGACTACAAGAGTTTACAAAGAAAGATTGTTTTTTGATTATCTTATTACCAACACAATATCCCCATTAGATTTTATGAAGGATTGGTTGGTAAGGTTTGGGGTTATTTTTAAGGTAGACGAAACTGGGTATCTAAGGATTAAGAAACTAAATGATATTCTCGCAGATACCGGTACTTCTATTGATTGGACCACTAAACGTTCATCGGATGTATCAACTGACTTTACAAACGGTTTCGCGTTAAATAATTACTATCAATACTCTGACAATACCGAAACAACAAATAGAGGCAGGGGTAGTTTGCAATTAGCTGAATCTCCAAAGGATGAGTTAGTAAAGTTTACAAGCGTGTTTAAAACAGCCGACACACTTAATGACTTTGGGGTTAATTGTGCAAAGTTAAATCTTTATGAAAGCGATTCTGCTGACTTCTATGACATTAGAAATGCCGTACCGTTTACACTTTTAACGGTACGCGATAAGTTAGCAGAAGAACCATCAGTAACCTATTCAGGCGTAGTAACATCTTACAAGGTGGCATACTTTGAGGATAGCACCATTACAAGGTCAACCAGCTTTCAATACTTTATAGATAACTACTATTCAATCCTAGAAAACTCCCTCCAAAACAACAAGATAGTAAAGCGGTTTTACAACTTAACCGAAAAGGATATTTTTGAGTACGATCCGTTTAAAATGATTTACGATAACGGTGAATATTACTTAGTTAACAAGATAGAAAACTTTGTACCAGGTCAATTAACGAGGGTGGAACTTTTTAGAGTGTAGGTATGGCAACGGATAAGGAAAAAATCATATTTGAGATAGAGGTAGTTGATGATGGAGCGGTAGAATCAATAGATTCGATCCGTAAAAGTACGAGGGCATTAACCCAAGAGCGTAACGCTTTAAACCTTGCCACGGAAGAGGGAAGAAAAAGGGCTGTAGAACTAAACGCTCAGATCGATGTAAACAACAAAAAGATTAAGGAGAATAGCTCCGCGCTTGAACAACAGCGTCAAAACGTAGGTAACTATACCCGTGGAATACTTGACGCGATCCCTGGGTTAAAGGGTTTTACCGGAGGCATCAATGGAATAAGTGCAGCTTTTAAAGCAAACCCGATAGGTCTAGCGATTACGGCCTTTCTTGCTTTGAAAGGTATCTTTGAACAGAACGCTGTAGTCGCTGATAAGCTTTCCTTTATCTTTTCAGGTATCACGAAGGGGTTAGGATTTGTTATTGACACGGTTGTAGAGACTGTTTCCAGCTTTAGTAAATTAAAGGAGGCAATATTTAGTCCTATTCAATTCTTTTCGGACCTAACCAAAGGAACCACGGACGCAGCGAAGGCAGGCTATGAAGCTGCTGAAAGTATTGACGCGTTCGCAGAAGCCACAGCGATAGCCAGTCAACAAATAGAGATTAACGAGGTTAGGGTTAAGTCTTTAGAAAAGTCTTTAAAGGATAAAACCAAGTCTGAACAAGAGCGTATTAAAATAGCTAACCAAGTTGCAGACTTAGAAATTCAGAACGCTAAAAAAAGGGAAGAGTTAGCCAGTCAGGAATTAGCCAACGAACAATTAAGGCTAAAGGGCAAGACTTTAAGCGGGGAAGAATTAGCACAATTAAAGCGATTAGAGACGCGGGTATTTGTAGAACAGGAAGAAGCAAAAACGGCATCGGCTGAAAGACAAACACGGATTAACATTCTACTTGCCAAAGAAGAGGCAGGGGAAAAGATAAAGCAGATTGAATTAGTAGCCGAAAAAGTACAACAGGTTTCGGATCAGGAATTTGCCAACGACCTTAAAAGATTAGAAGAAAGGAAAAAAGCAAGTGAAGATTACACCGCTGAAATAATAGTAGACATCGGGGAAGAAGAAGCCGCTAAAGATGAAGCTGCTAAACTTGACGCGCAAAGAATGTCCGATAAAACTAAGTTTAATAAGGCACAATTAAACCAAGATGTCGCAAACACTGGAGCAGCTATAAATGCAACATCAGCCCTATTTAAAAGGGGATCGATGGAACAAAAGGCGATAGCTTCGGCAGGGGCAGTTATAAACACATACCAAGCGGCTGCCGCAGCATTAGCTCCTCCTCCAACTGGAGCTGGCCCTATCTTTGGCCCCATCTTCGCGGCACTTGCTATTGCGTCAGGTCTTGCCAACGTTGCTAAAATCAATTCAACACCTGCCTTTGCCAGCGGTGGATTAACCGGAACCCGTATAGGTCCTGGCATGGGTTCACCAATTAACAGATCCAACGGTGATAATATGTTAGCCACGGTTAAAACAGGGGAAGTAATCCTAAACCAATCACAGCAGGCTAGGTTAGGCGGGGCTTCTACCTTTGCCCGAATAGGCGTTCCAGGCTTTGCCGTTGGTGGTGTTACAGGAGGTTTTGAAACTCAGGCAGCGGCATCACAAGTAAATACAAATAGACTTTTCGGGGAGATACGCCAAGCGTTCGGACAGATGAAGATCGTTCTACCTCTCGATGACTTTGAAATTAAGCAAGAAACTAAAGTTCAAATCCAAACCACAGCTCAGGTAATATGACGGTATACGAAGCTTATATTGCGGGTGAACTTCACCCATTCGTTACAAGAAAAGCTATTTTTTACTACTGCGATATTTACGGAGCGTTTCAGGAACTCCGAAAGCAGTACGGTTATGAGGAGGCTCTTTATCTAACAGCCGATAAGATGTGCGCAAGTGAGGGTAAGGTTAAGGTTGCACTAAGACAGGCGAAGGTTAGGATAAAATAATATGACCTAAAGTCTTAGTTATAGCTAAGTACTTTTGTTCCGTGGATATTTTCATCACCGGACAGATAGGTTCAGGCGTAGACGAAAACGGAGGCTATACCCGTGGGGTAGAGCTTATTGACGTTATCTCTCAGGTCCAATCAGGTGATTCCAAAGACATTAGCGTTATCATTAACAGTCCTGGCGGATTCGTTGAGGTTGGTAACGCTATATATTCTTATCTCGAAGGTTTAAAAGCCAAAGGGTACAAGATCAAAACGGTTGCCGACAAGCTCGTAGGGTCAATCGCAACCAAGATTTTTTTAGTTGGGGATGAAAGGGAAATGAGAAGTTACTCAGAGTTCTTTATCCATAACCCCGCAGTCGATCCAGGTCTATCCGATGCTAACAAACTGGCATCATTCGCGCAACGTGTTTCAGAAGTTGAAAGCGATCTAAGAAAGTTTTATTCAGAAAAAACAGGCACTGAGGAGGACGTATTGAAGCCTTTAATGGATGTTGAGACTTCCATGAGCGCAAAACAAGCGGTTTCGTTAGGTTTTGCCACATCGGTAAGTGAAGAATTTCAAATTTTAGCTAAAGTAAAAATGAACGTAAACGATATTTTAAAAAGTGCTAAGGCTCTATTAGGAGTTAAGGCCATGCAAGAAATGAAGCTGGCAGACGGTAAGGTCGTTGTGATCGAAGCCGAACCAGGCGCACCCGTTGAAGGTGCTAGCGTAACGGTAGAAGGTCAACCAGCACCGGACGGTGAACACGCTTTAGAAGGTGGTAAAATCTTAGTCGTTGCCGCTGGTAAAGTGGTAGAGGTTAAAGAGGCTGCACCAGTTGAAGAAGATAAAACACCTTCTGAAATGGACTCTATTAAGAGTGAATTGTCAACCCTAGCGAAAGCTGTTCAAATGCTTATCGAAGCTCAGGGAGGTCAAGAAAAGAAATATGAAGAGAAGATGCAGGCAGAAATCACTGCGTTGAAATCTCAAATCGTTGGAACCCACAAACCTACTTTAAAGAAGGTAGAAAAGTTTGTAGGCCAGAAAGACATTAAAGTAGAAGATATTCAAAAGGCAAGGGCTGAGGGAAGAATTGAGGACTTTAAGAACCTATACCTAGCGAAGTACGGTGTAGAAGCAAATGTGTAATAATTAAATTTTAAAAAAATGGCAGGCGTAAATAAAGAAATTTGGATTGATAAGCTAAAAGATAACTTCTATGCGAAGTATGAGTGGCTTAAGGGTGTTGACGATTGGTCTCAGTGGGTTGATTCTAATACAATCAATTTCACATTAGCGGGTTCTGATCCAACCATTTTAAAGAATAACGCATCATGGCCAATCGTAGCGGCACAACGTACCGACACGAATGCTACCGTGGTGTTAGATACTTACGATTCAACTACTACTCGTATTTACAACGTAGAAGAAATCGAAGCATCTATTGACAAACTAAAGAGCGTAACAGATCAGCACAAGAAAGCTTTGATGTCACGTATTTCTTCTGAGTGCTTGTGGAACTATTCCCCTGCAACTGCTGCGGCTGGTGCTTTCGCTGTAACTGGTGCTAACCGTGCCGCTGTTATTGGTGCGCAAACTACTGTAGCTGCTACTTTGCAGATCAAGGACATTGCTCGCGCTCAACAGGAATTAGATCAACGTAACTTCACAGAAGATGGTCGCATACTTGTTCTTTCTCCTTACCACAGAGAGGACTTGTTAGCTCAAGATGTTTCTTTGCAGAAGCAGTTTGCAGATTTGAAAACTGGACAGGCTCTTGATCTTTACGGTTTCAAAATCTATGTAAGTTCACAGACTCCGATCTACGTTAAGTCTACATTGGCTAAGGCTGCTTATGGCGCTGCTGCTGATAACACTAACGATTGTATTTCATCTGTTGTGTTCATCCAGTCTGAAGTAATGAAGGCTATGGGTAGCATGGATATGTTCTACAAGGAGAAAGGCATCAACCCTGAGCAGCGCGCTGACGAGGTTGGTTTCCAAATGAGATTTAAAGGCGTTCCACAAAGAAGCACAAACTTCTTGCAATTAGCACTTGTTTCTAACCGCGCATAATATGGCGAAGGATAAGTCAAACGCAAACTTACTACAAGATAGGGGTCTACAATTTTTAGTAGACTTCCCTAGTCTTGGTTTCGATCACGTATTCGTAACCTCTGACGGGGCTGTTTTTTATGGTAATGCTTTTGGTGAGAACCTGGCAGTTAATCATTCAGCATCGTTAGATGATAAAACAATTATAACAGTTAGAAAATAATGTCTTGCGGTGATTTATTAATTAGCAGCGTATTAGACTGTAGTAACATTATTCAGGGTGGAGTTGGTGACGATAGTCGCTTGATTCTTATCTTGAAAAAGGATATTACAGCTACTACAGTGGACACGACAGGTCGCGTCACTGCTTTTACATTGGCGGCTGGAAAGACAGCGTACTCAATCGATGGCATCAAACAATCTTTGAAGCCTCGCTATGAGATGGTAGTAAGTCCTTCTGGTCAATCTGTTTACAGACATCAGGTAGACTTCTTTTATTTTGACTACGCTCAAAATCATAAGAATAACATCCAGGCAATGGGTAACGGTCGCTATGTGGCGCTGTTCTCAAATGCTAAGGCTGATTCAAATGCTTTTGAAGTGTTAGGAACAGATGTAGGATTAGAAATGACAGCGGCACTTCGCGCACCACAGGAAAACGGTGGAGCGTTCTCGATTACTTTGGCTAGTCCGGAGAATGAATTTGAGACAAAGTTGCCAGCTACTTTCTTAGCTACTGACTACGCTGGATCATTGACGGCTATTGCCGGTTACTTGAAACTGCCTACTATTACATCATTCTCAGTATCTACTTTTGTAGGTGCTTCGGGTGGCGCTCCGGTGTTTACCGGAACTAACTACTTTGGTGGTGGTACTAATAGCGCGGTTACTTCGATACAAGCTATTAACAAATCTACGGGTGCAATATTCCCTAGCGCGACTACTAGCTTTGCGATTTCGTCAGTAACAGATACAGGGGCAACGGTAACGATAGGAGCGGCAGCATTAGCGGCTGGTATCTACACGTTAAGACTTAAAACTACTAAGGGAAGCGTTGATAGCGTTTTGAATTTGATAGTTACTTAATATTTGGTTTTGGTGAAGTAGGAAGGGAGGGCGTGATTGGGAGGTTACGCCCTTTATTTTTAAAAGTAAAAAATTATGGCAGTATTCAAAGCATCGGGTAACGTAGTGGCAGCGGCAGGCACAGCTCCATTTCTTACCATCAACGGGGCAGCCGGCAGAAATGTCAAGGTAAAGAAAATTATAATCTCAGGGCTTACGCTGACAGCGGTAGCTTACCTACGTTTAGGATTGGCAAAGTATAGCACTGCGCATAGCGGTGGAACTTCTACGGCCCCGACTTTGGTAGCTTTAAGTTCATCAGACGCAACACTACCAGGTTCAACGGTAGCACAATACACAGTAGCACCAACGCCAGGCACATTACTTGGAGCGATTAGCGAAGTTAGAGTATTAGGTCAAGCAACAACAGCAGCGGCAGCGGGTATTCCCAATATCGTTTCTTTTGATGTAGACATTAGTTTGTTTGGAACAAACGAGAACATATCCGCTTTATTCTTAGCGGCCCCAGCCACAGCGGTTACACTTAGTTACGACATTTTATTTGAAGCATAGTATGGTAAAGTTTAAACAATCAGGAATCTCTTTGAACATCAAAGGATTCGGACAAATCAACGAAGGGAACATTACGGAGGAACTTGCTAAAAGAATTGTAGAGGTTCACCCTAATCTATCTGACTTATTCATTTTTGAGGAAGTGAAGGAAGAAAAGAAAGGTAAATGATCCTATACGAAAAACAGAAACCGCTTTTAAAGAGAGTACCCACAGTAGTCGATAACTTCGATCACGTTCAAGGGTACGACAGGGATAACCTATACCCGCAAAGATGTGAGGAGACTATTTCAAGGTCCTACACTTTGAAGGGTGCGTTGATGGTTTTGTCTGACTTTATTAACGGTGATGGTTTTGAGGATCAGAATTTAAACATTCAGATAGTAAACGATAAAGGCGAATACGGTGGAACGCTAAGGGATTTACTCAATCAGGCTTCAAAGACTTATTCTAAGTATGAGGCTTGTGCTTTTCACGTTCAGTATAATCTTAATTATCGGATAGCTTCAATCAACCACATTCCTTTTGAGTATTGCCGGCTTGGGCTGGCAGACGAAAGCGGTAGAGTAGATGAAATCAAATACTCTACTAACTGGGAGCAAGATCACATGAAGGCACAGCAAACCACTAGAACGGTAGTGTCTTATCATATTTTTAATCCTGATCCAGAAGTAGTAGCTCAGGAAATAGCCGACTGCGATGGTATTGAAAACTACAAAGGCCAAATATTTTATTGGACTCCTGAAGAAGGTCAGTATCCTAAGTCAACATTTGATCCAGTTTTTGAACACGCCCAAACCCAATATGAAGCCGGTGTTTACAAAGTATCTGCTTTACAGAACGGGTTCATGGCTACTACAATTATCGCGGTTCCTCCTACTAATGCTAACGGGGAGCGTAATAATCTTATAGAAGAACTTAGAAAGAAGAAAGGTTCTACAGGTGCCAACGGTATTTTAGGAATTGAAGTAGATGGAGAGTTTGACATCGATAAGATGGTTAAGACTCTTTCACCTACTAACGTAGATACTCAATGGCAGTACACAGAAAGTTCTTCTATGGCTGCGATCATGGAAAACTACGCGATGCCTAAGGAACTTCTAGGGGTTCGGCCTGAAACAGGAATGTTCAATCAGCAGAACATGGAGCAGGCTTACATTTATTTTAACTCAATTACACGGAACAAAAGGGCAGCGGTTAGTAGAGTTTTAAAGTATCTGTTTTCTTTTTGGGATGTGCCTATTGCATCAGATTTTAAGATAAAGGAACAGACCTATACTATCCAGGCAGCCACAGCGGTAACGGCTGTTAATTCAGGCATTACCAAGTTAAGCCGCAAAGAATTTAGCAACCTCAGAAAGTATGTTGCCGACTTTGAAAAAGGAACAATCACAAGAGAGCAGGCAGAATTAA
>Ga0181351_1000038_pt1 | contig 34170 bp, 53 predicted proteins | sample Su13VDMM15SD_FD_170485 | JGI IMG/M metagenome (GOLD analysis project Ga0181351, IMG submission 170485) | Freshwater viral communities from Lake Michigan, USA - Su13.VD.MM15.S.D | ecosystem: Environmental > Aquatic > Freshwater > Lake | place: USA: Michigan | collected 2013-07-16 | reverse complement strand
GGAAGAACCGCGCTTGCTTTCAAACAGTTCCATTTCGTTTTAGTTATTAAGTATTAATAACGCTTTGTAACGCCCGAATTTTGGCAATTGCATCAATAAAACTAAGTATGCCATGCCTATGTTGTAGGCGTATATGCTTTGCTTCAAGGTAGGTTGCAAACGCTTGTTCTTTTGTATCAAAGTAGCCAAGGGTAACTACTTCGGGTGTTATTCCTATTTGCGCCCGCCATTTACTGTACTTAGTAAACCATGTAACGCCTGTATATCCTGATTTGTTCCGTGCGCTGAACTTTCTTTCTACTGTGAATGGTTTAGGTTTGATTGCCGTGCGATGTGCTATTGCCTGTTTAATAAGCAATGCGCGTTCTGTATCCCACCAACGGTTAGCGGCTTCAATAGGGTTATCTATCCAATGTTGTATCCATCTTTCCCTAGTGGCTATGCCGCCCATCATGGTATCAACGGGCATACCACCGCGGGCTATGTTCCAACCTATGCGGTTAGTAGGTCTTAACAACCCTTCAATGTATTCGCAATATTCACGGGTATCGGCTACTAAAACTACCTCATAAATAAGGTCGGTATATTTACAAATGGCACGATTAACAACGGCGCAATGCACATCAGGGTTTTTGCGTGATGCCCTTCTGTGTTCTGCCCACCGTTCCCGCGCCCTTTTATTTGTAATGCCTACATAGCCTTGTTTAGTAATGTCGGTATGTTCGGGTTTGTGTATCCAATAAACAACACTTGCGCCATTAGGTTGATGTTCATGCCCTTTGTTCATTTGTCACCATATATGCGTAGTCGTTCTTTGTGTAGTCTTTTGCACCATCTTGGGCGTAGTGCCTGTAGATTCCCTGCTTTTCTAGCCCTGATTTTTGGCTATGGCAATTGTGGCAAAGGGATTGAAAGATGTTGCGGCTGAACGCATGGCTACCTATGTGCTTCCAAGCAAACAGATGGTCTATATGCTTTGCTGATGCCACTATGTTGCGTGATAGGCAACCTTGGCATAGGGGTTGTTTGCTTATCTGTACTGCCCTAATGCTTTTCCATAATGGCGTTTGGTATGCGCTATCTGTTTCGCGCCTAGCCATGTTGTCGATGCCGCCATGTTCTAAACAGTAGGTGTTCAACTTACTTCTAGGGTTCTTACACCCTAATGATGAACACTTACCGTTAGTGGGTACTGATGGCATTAGGCTAGGAATCGTAGTTTGTATAGCGTACTGTTAATCAGGTTAGCAATGGTATCTACTTCGTTCTGTAGTTCGCTATCCTGTGGGAATCCTGATGCGCGGCGCAGGGTCGCTACTTCTTCTTTAAGGTAGGTTAGGTAGGTTACGGGGTTATTGTCGGGCAATTGGTAATCCGATTGGTACTTAGTCAATAGCCCGTACTTACCTTGGAACGCTTCTACAAATCCATCTACTAGGTCGCTTACTTCATCGTAATACGCGCCCAATGCCATGTGCTGAGAGTAACTCAGGCTTTGGAAATGTAGGATGTGGGCGTTGGTTACGCTATGCAATAGGCACATAACAAACTGCATTACGGGGTCGCTTTGGGCGGCTTCTGCGCGGAATTTAACCATCATAGTCCTTCGGGTAGTGGTACATCGGCGGGCCATAAGCCCAATGACTGTAATTTTCGCACCGTTTGCAAATGTGCGGCAAGCCAAATCTTTTGGCGTTCAAACTTGTCTAAATCCTTGCCTTGGTCAATTTCCATGTGACAAGCATGGCAAAGGCTTGCAATTAGGTTGTCATCGGCTTTTATACCCCGACCTTTCCCGCCTTGCCAATTGGTATGTGCGGCTATTACCGTTCCGTCATCCGCGCCGCAATGTTGGCATGGGATTTCACGGGCGTTGCGTAATATAGTTTGGCTACGGATATATTGATGTTTAGGAAATCTCATTATCCGTTTAACCATCGTTGAATTGGCATTTTCTCTACTTTCTTAAATACAAATACTGGTTCATATTTAAAACCGCCTTTACTAATGTGGGAAAGTTGCATTTTTAGTATTTCTTGTAACTCGAACTTTTCTTGCCCTGCTATTTCCAATGTATCGCGTTCTAAATTAGGGTGCGATTTAACATTAGCCACATTTAATATCAAATAACCATCTGATTTTAATGCTTGGTAGCAATTCTTAATAGTTTGGCGTAAGAAATCTTCATTCCATCTATCAACCGTATCATAGGCTTTAAAACTTTGGGTTAATTCATCCGCGTATTTTTCGGTATCAAAGTACGGGGGCGATGTAAAACATAAATCAACGGGTTCAGCGGGAACAAACATTTCGCTACCCATCATGTTTAATTCTGCATCCATCGGCAAATGCCTAAAATCATCGACCATTTGCAATAAGCCTTGCATTGTCTTTTGGCTTGGGTCTGTTCCTATGTACTTAGATACATTGCCACTTGCGTAAGCCCCCAACAATCTACCGCCAAAGCCGCATGACATATCCCAAACAACGCCACGGGGTTTACAGTATTTTTGATAGATTGCCGCCGCGGTTGATGGTCTAAAGTTGCTTACCGCCTGAACGCCTGAGTAACTACGCAACGCCTTGCGAATTTGGCTATCGGTCATTTCATTGTTTGGCAATAACATTTCTAACCCGCCGCGGTTTAGGCGTTTAGTTAAGGCTTTACGCAAAACGGCTTTATCTTGCCAAACTTGCATTGGGGTAATCATTTCGCGGGTCTGAACTTCCCATGCGTGTGGGTGATAACTCCAAGCCAATCCTAATGCGTGCATTGTTTGCGTAAGGATATTGCCTTTGATTGTTCGTTTGAAATCAAATTTGCTTAATGTTTCAAACTCTTTAATCTTTTCTTTGAATGTGTAGTTGTAATAGGGAAATTGCCTTTTCTCTACATAACTAAAAATGTCATCTACTATTGTGTCTTGTATTGTGATTTTCATTCGATTTCAACAACTAAGTTGCCGTTTGATTTAATGTAGTTTCTTGTTTTCTGAACATAGCGTTCAAATTCTGCACGGGTGATGCTTCCCTGTTGCAAATCGGCATATTCCAGTAATTCCCGAATTGCCTGTATGCCAACGCCATCTAACCCCATCTTTAAGGTTGTTTGGTAGCGTATAGCGGCTTTGTGTAGGCTTTCTTGGGCTTTCTCGCATACAGGTAACACTTCAGGCCCGACCCCGTTCTTAGCCATCATTTCCGCAAGGTTTAGCACATCTACTAATGTTCGCCAATCCTGTACCGTGCCATTACCCTTTGTGATTGATTCCAAAGCGGCATATTCGGTTAGCCTTAACTTGTCTAGCAAATGTCTAGGTGTATAACTAGCCCCAACAATGCCATGCGCGATTGGGTCTAGCAATGCCCAAAACTTTCGTTTAGTGCGTTTACGCATTTTTACTATTTTGTCTTAGGTATTTGCCTGTAATGCGTTTGTTCCAACATGATTGGCAAATCCATTTATGCCCCATGTCTATGCCGCCTTCGGGCGGTTTATCAATATCGCATTTGGTGCAAAGTTTAAATTTGTGATTGGCAAACCGTGCGCCAATGTCTATTTGCGGCATCATGGTTCTAAAGCCCTATCTTTTTCTTCTGCAAGATGTTGCCGCAATTTGTTAACGCCAACCATTTCTAGGTCGGCAAATTGTTCATCAGTTAAAACGCCCATGATGCTAATGCCCTCATAGGTTACATCTTCAATGTTTTCAAAATATGCACCATGTTCATCCCGTTCGTATGACATTTTGCAAGTGACGGTTTCACCGCCCGCGCCTGTTGTGGCGTTAAAGGTAAATTCGTAATCTCTCATACGGGCGCATCCTCAAAGTTATCAGGGTTGAACTTGGGGGCTTTACGCCCCTTATCTTTTGGGTTTGGAAACGGGGGAAAGGGCCAACTCATGCCGCTACCGCCTGTGGCATTTGTGCGAATTGTTCAAGGGTAACAATTTTTACAATGCCTTTGTCCATTGCGTGAACCCAATGCTTGTGGCAAACATAGCGGATACATTGCAATTCAGTAGATGGAATAGTTTTGTCAATCCAAACATTATTGAATTCATCCAACATAACGACAAGGTTGTTTTTCTTGGTAGATGCGTGTTTCATTTTGCTACTTTCGTTTAGACCGTGATGCAACGGCATGGTTAAATTATAAGCGGGCTTATATGTCCTACGCAAGTGTAGGGTTATTCTGTTACTCTAATGCCGTTGCGTTCGTTAGCCGATTCGGTGCGCCATATTTCTGTTTTAAGGGTAGCACCCGTAAGTAACCATTTCAGGGCTTCTTCTTGCTCACAAGCCGCGGCTAAACCTTTTAGCAATTCTTGATATTCGGGGTGCGCGTAGGCTTCCCGTTCTTGTGCCGCCGCGCTTTCAAATCCCATTTGCATCGCTTCTTTCATAAGCAAAGCCTTTTTTGTACGCAAGAAATTTTCGATATAAATGCGTTCACTTTTTGATTTTGCGTATTTAGGCGCGTTTTCCTGTATAAATTCTATGGCTTTGTACGGGGGGTTCATTTAATAACTCCAATCATTCGTAGTGCCGATTCGGGGCTATCCACGCGGCATAAGGTACTTCCACCCCAATTTTTAAAGAAGTCGGCTTGTAGGGGCGTTAAACGCCCTTTAACCGTGCTTTTTAATTCCATCAGAAATGTATGCCCGCGGTAGCCAACTAAAAGGTCAACGGGTATGCCAATAATCCAAACATAAGCACCCGCGGCGCGTAGTGCGCTAACAATCTGTTCTTGGTTGGCATCAACCCTTGCGGCGTATCGCATTTAAATCCTTTTGTTCATTCATTCTGCGCTTTAAATCATCGGCAATCTTTTGCCCCCGTTTAGCGGCAATTTCTTTTATGGTTTTGTTCCACCATTCGATTGCTTCGCCCTTACCTTCTTCTAAATGCTTTTTACGGTATCGGGCAACCCATTCCCGCGCTTCGCAATCCTTAAAGTGTTCCATGTCCATCAATATCGCCAGTTAGTTCTAAGGCTTTGCGGATTACCCATTGCGGATAACTAACCCCATCCCGCACCCTGTCCAATATTCGCATTGCCATTTCGTGTGTCATGCTTTAGCCCTCAATGCCGCCATCTTTGCCAATATTTCTAATGATGGCGGTGCGGCGCGTTTGGCATCTTCTTTAATTTTTTCTAACGCGGGGTCGGGTCGATTGTCCATTGGTACAGTTACGCGGGCAATGTCGGCGGGGTTAGCCTTTGGTGCTACCCAATCTGCTTTAAACCCACGCCAACCACGGGCGGCACATTCTGCTAATGCTTGTTCCAATGTCCAACCCGCTTTATCGGCTTCTTTCTGAATTGAAGCAATAACCGATGGGGTGATGACCGCACGGCTTGCTTTTCTTTGTTTAACAAAAGTATCCCAAATTTCTTGTGAAACGCCTTCGGGCGCATCGCGTGTTTTAGTTACGGTTTCTGTTTCTGTTTTAGTTACGGTTAAAGGTGCATCTGTATTACTGTCGCATACAGTTGTATGCAGTTGTATAGCATCGTATTCACTTGCAGGGTACTTGCTTTCTTTTGCGCGGGGAATGTTGTCCCATTTGGTCATTTGTAAATATGGCTTGCCTTCAACCATATAAATTTCTATTAAATTATTTTCCGCAAGTTCTTTCATTAGAACTTCAGTCTTGGCGGCATTGATTGAATCCTTTACTGGAAAACAAGCCGCTTTTATCATTGGGGGTCGGGCATCGTAACGCCCAAAATCATCTACCGTAACAAGCAATCGGTAGTAAAGGTTTTCCGCTAATGGGGAAAGTTTTTCAATGGCTTCGCTATCGCGAATACCTGATTTCAGATACCTAGTAGGCATAATTTCACCGCTTTAAAAACGCCCTTTGGAAAGAAACTGCGGCAGGGGAAAGGGTGAACCCTTTTCGGTTGGGTAATTAGTCCAACCTAGCCGTGTTTCAAAAAATTGTATCAAAGAATCATCATCGTGTGTAAATCTTTGCGTTCCTGATGGGTCATAAAATAATAGTAACCTTGCGTGTAATCTTTGTGCAAGTGGTAGCAAATCAGTTGGTACAAAGAATCTTGCATCGATTGATTGGCATACGCAAATGCTAAGTGTTCCATCATCAAAGATTTGTGATGTAGGTATTTTTCTATTTTTGTCATTTGAACCACTTAGGTTTGAGTAACTTTAATTGCCAAAGCCTAGCCTTGGGTATTTCTTTCCATTGGCTAATAGCGGATTGCCTAATGCCTAGCAATTCCGCTAATTCGGTTTGATTGCGTACCTTTGTTAACAATTCTTGTTTAGTCATACCTTATTATAAGCCAACTAATACAATAAGTAAACTAGGGAAACTACCTACAAAATAATTTAAAAAAGTGTTGACATAGGTATAAGTTGGCTTATAATTCATCCATGCCCTAGCAAATCGCACGGGGTCTTAAAGGAAATCAAAATGACAAATTGCAACTGGATGGTTACTTTGGCAAATGCCCAACGCAAGGCTTTACTTAACATTGGCTACCCTGTTCAACAAGTAAATGCAATGAGCCTTGCAGATACAACAAAAGAATTGAAATCTATCGGCTACGATTTCAAAGCAAATTCACCACTAAAAAACAAATAAAAAATGGGGCTTAGTCCCCATCTAAAAATAATTTAAAAATATTTCAAAAAAGTGTTGACATATCTTTATAAGGTAACTTATAATTCATCATGCCCCGAACTTCTTGGGGTCTTATAGGAGAAACTGAAATGGCTTACAAATTCAACGATGGCGGTAGAAAAGATGCAGGGTACAAAGGCGTATCCCGTGACTGTGGCGTTCGCGCTATGGCGATTGCAATGGGTCTTGACTACACCGCGGTTTACAAAGAACTTGCCCAAGCAAACAAAGATTACGGGCGTTCTAAATCAGCGCGTAACGGATTGGCTAAAGAACTTTATACAAGTGTTTTAAAACGCTACGGTTGGGTTTGGGTTAGCGCACCAAAGTTTATTGGTCGCAAGGCGCGTTGCAAAGATTTGCAGGGTACTGTAATTGCCCATCAAGCCCATCATTTTGTAGCGGTTGTTGACGGTGTACCCAATGACATTTTTGATAGTTCCGACCGTATGGTTTACGGATATTGGGCAAAGGCATAAAACGGGGGGGCGCAAGCCCCCTAGGGTAAACACCTAGAAAATAATTTAAAAAAGTTGTTGACACGCATATTAGTTACCTTATAATTTACCCATGCCGCAAACATCTTGCGGTCTTTTAGAAAGTAAACAAAATGAACATCGATGCATCATTCACAAAAACCAAGTTTGACAATATTGTTCGTCACCCTGTTGGTTTGTTTAATCGTACTAAGCCTACATACACGGGCATCGGTACTAGCGGCAAAAAATATTTCTTTTCTTCAAATGGAACTTGGTATTCCACTTATGTCAATAACAAAAAAATTGCTATTGGCTATAAGTTAGATGAAGTTTCTAAAGCCTTGGAACAACTGTAATAAGGGGCAAACCATGATTCGCTTTAGCAAAGAAAACCTACTTAACGAATTGCAAAATCAAATTGCAAAGATGGAACAAATTTGGGGCTTTGTATCTGACAACGGTACAAACCAAATTAAAGATAAAACAGATTTAGACCGCGTTGTTGCCTATGGTGAATACCGCGCTTTGAATGACATTTTTGATTCTGTACGCGATAACACTTTTCTTAACATCTAAAGATAAAACATGAAACACAAAATCATTACAACTTTAATTGAATGTGCATTAGCCATCATCATCTTTGGCGGCATTGGTGTACTACTGGCTTGGCGGGGGTAAACATGAACTTAACTTATCGCTTAAAAGAATTGTGGCGTTTGCCATCAGCAAAAGAAATAGCGGTTAAAGAACTTGAAGAAGCAAAACGCCGTTTCCTAGATGCCCAATCAGCAATGGAATACACCAAGCGAATGTCGGATTACCACGCCGACCGAATTAAACGATTAACCATTTACATAGAAAGTGCAGAATGAAAAATTTAGCAACCGCATTGGTTAAAGCACAAAAGGCGTTTGGCCCTGCTTTAAAAACATCTACAAACCCGCATTTTAAATCCCGCTACGCTGACCTTGCTTCTTGCGTTGAAGCGGTTATAGACGCGCTAAATAACAACGGCATTTTCCTGTTTCAAACCACTTCAGAACATATTGATGGAATACTTTGCGAAACAAGTTTTTTGCATGAGTCGGGCGAACGGTTAGATTGCGGCAAACTTTTCTTTCCCGCACCCAAGCATGACCCGCAGGGTTTTATGTCGTGCTTAACTTATATCCGCAGGGCTTCATTGATGGCGGCTACGGGGCAAGCCCCTGAAGATGATGATGGCAATGCCACGATGCGTAAACCTACGATTGATGAAACCGCGCTTATAGACCACTTAGCCGCTATTGAGGCATCAACCGACCAAGATGGTTTAAAGAACGCCTACAAAGCCGCCTATACCGCTTGTAATGGCAATCCTGATTGGCAAAAGAAAGTAATTGCCGCCAAAGATAAAGTAAAGGCAAAACTATGATTGAAAAAGTTGAACAAGGTACGCCCGAATGGTTTGCCGCCCGCTTGGGTAATGTCACGGCATCCCGCGTTGCTGATGTAATCGCCAAAACCAAAAGTGGTTATTCGGCATCACGCGAAAACTACATGGCGCAATTGATTTGCGAACGAATGACGGGTACGGTTGCAGAATCGTACACAAATGCGGCAATGGCTTGGGGTATAGAAACCGAACCACTTGCCCGCGCCGCTTATGAGTCCCTAGCCGATGTTTTGGTTGATGAAGTAGGGTATATCGCCCACCCAACAATTGAACGCGCAGGGGCATCGCCTGATGGCTTGATAGGCTTGTTTGGCTTACTGGAAATTAAATGCCCTAATACGGCAACGCACATTGATACATTGATTAGCGAACAAGTACCGACAAAGTACATAACCCAAATGCAATGGCAAATGTCATGCACGGGTCGCACATGGGCAGATTTCGTATCGTTTGACCCACGCCTACCAAGCGGGTTACAAATGTTTGTTAAGCGCGTTGAATTCGATGCGGAATATGTGGCAATGCTTAAAGAAGAAGTAATTAAGTTCTTAGCCGAACTTGATGCCAAAATTAGTAAACTGAATGAAAGATTAAACCATGTCAACTAAATTAGATTTAATCGCCGTAGTGGGCGAATACACCGATGCCCAAGGCAACAACAAAAAACGCTTTGCCAAGGTTGGTACGCTTTGGGATAAAGGGCAGGGCATTAGCCTAAAGATTGATAATGTGCCGCTTAATTGGGATGGTTGGCTTAGTGCTAAACCGCCGCTAGAACCCAAAACAACTAAGCAATCCGCGCCTGTATTTGATGACGATGCGCCCTTCTAAATAAAAACGGGGGAAATTAAGTACCCTAATTTATAGGACATTACAAAATGAACGATTTATTTGAAGAAGAATATTTGGCAAGGCTACGCGCCGATTACAAAAAAGTTTTAGAGGGTGATGGCGGCAATTGCCCTTGTTGTGCAAGATGGGGAAAGATAAACACATTCCATCTTGATGAAACAAACGCGCTTTCACTTCTTTGGATGAAGAAGAACGAACAAGATGCCGATGGTTGGATTCATACCGCCAAAGTAGCACCGCGTTGGATGATGCGGGCAAAATCATTTTCAACAATGCGGCATTGGGGCTTGGTTGAATCTGCGCCTAATGATGATAAAGAAAAGAAAGGCGCGGGCGTTTGGCGGCTTACCAACAAGGCGCATAACTTTGTTGGCGGCAAAGTGCGCTTGCCTAAAAAAGCATTTGTTTATAACCGTACTTTAGTTGCATACGGCGACCAAGAAATTTACATTAGCGAATGTTTTGGCAAACGGTTTAACTATGAAGAAGTTATGTCGGATAGGTTCGACATTAACCAAATACAAAGTTAACTTAGAAACAAAGCGCGTTCGGCTTTTCTGCGTTTAACTAATCCCGCCACTTCTTTACCGCCCGCTTTTGTCCATGACATAAAGGCATCAGCGGCGGCATCCCATTCACCGCGGTTTACTTTCATGCGAATGGTAGAACGCTGATAGTTTCCAAGCCCTGCGTTGTATGCAAAAGAAACAACAGAGTCGAATTTGCTTTGATGACCAACCAAATTAGGGCTAAGTCTAAGAACACCGCGTTCAAAAATATCAATGTCCATTTTGAACAAATCGACCAATTCCGATTTTTCCCACGCACGGTTATCCCCTTCTTTTAATTGATAGTCGCCACGAATTAAACCCGTGTAACCTTCTTTACGAATGTTTGGCAAGGCTAATTGGTCGCTATACATTGCGTGCCCGTAGCCTACTGTCCAAATCGCGGCACTACACCGATACGGGCGCGTTCTGTAGCCCTCAAAGAAGTGCATTAAATGTTCGCCTTCTTTGCTGATTTTCATTTCTTGTTCCAACCGCGTGAACCAAACCAAAAACCAATGATGCCGCCAAGCATAGCCATTTCATCCGAACTAAAAATAATGTCGGACAAACGAATTAAATCATCCATGTTTTGAACAAGGGTAGGGCGCGTATAGATGTAATACGCAATCCAAGCATTGATAGCGCAAAGTTCAAAAACAAAAATGTAGGTAATTGTTGGGCGCACCGTGCCAACATAATTAGCAACCCAAGTAGAAGCGCGTTCTAAAACCTTTTCATCATGCTTTAGTGCCGCTTCCGTCATTTGTGCTTCTGTTTCCATTGCAATTTGGTCGGTGCGGATTTCTTCAATACGCGCTTGGGCGGCAAACCCCGCGGCGGCTAACTGTAGTTCGCGTTCTGTTTGCATCCTAGCCAAAGCAAGTTCATGCGCTTGGTCGGCTTTGTTTTGAAAGTAATCAAGTAGTTTTGGCAAACCCGAAATGAGTAAACCGCCAAGTGTAGAAAATAGTGAAAGCATTACAGTCCAATCATTCCAAGAAGTTTAGAAACAATCTTATCTGCTAAAGCATCAGGAATAAACTTTAGCAAACCAAGCACCCATATCACAATACATAACCTAACAAAGATTTTAAGAAATTGGTCAAATTGTTTTTGGTACTCATTCACCGCCCGCACCTTGTCGTAGCGCATAGTTCGGCAATTTGCGTTAGCCCCCAACCTACCGCGCCAATGAACATAACAATAATGACGATGGCAACCGCCCATTGCATTTGTTCGGCTTCTAAATCTTTTTGGCGTTGTTCTTCTTCTTTGGCTTTACGGGCGGCTATGGCATCATCCCTATCCATTTCAGCGGCGCGGGCTTTAATCTTATTCCAAACATCTATGTTTCCCGTTTGCATATAAAGCAATTGCAATTGGGATTCCAGTTTTGCGGTTTCCATCAACGCATTTTCAATTTGCATTGCAATGCTAAAGTTGGATTTATTGCCCGACCTTTTGGCTTCAACCATCGCCCTAGTTGCTTGGCTACGCGCATCAAATAGTTTGCCAACAACGCCCGCCAAACCGCCTAAATCGTTTGCAATCTTGGCGGCTTTACGAACTACTGCTATTGCGCTTTGTAGCCCTTCTAATGCGGTTATGGGGTCTATCATTTGCGTACAACTTTCACCCACTCAAGGCAAACAACTTTGCGGTTATAAACATCACCCGACCATGCCCATCGGATACAACGATATTCTGTCTTGTCAGATGCCGCTTGTGATGCTGATAGAAAAACCACAAGCAACCAACGCATTTATCCCCACCCTGCCCAAGCAATCATGTATGTGCCAAAAATGACAAATGCCACAATGCAAACCGCCGCTATAAATGCAACGGCGTAATCTTTCATTTCAAGTGTACCAATGAAGAATAAATTACGCCCGCCATGCCAAACAACATAGCCCCGCAAGCCTTGATAATGATGCCTTCTAATCGCTTAATACGCGCACAAAGCATTTCATAACGCAATGTGCATATTTCTTCATGGGCTTCTAATTGTGTCGGCATTTTCGACCTTATCAAAGGTTTTGTAATCAGCATCCATAAATTGCATATTGTTCCGCAATCTTTGGTCATCAGGGGCTAATTTTATGGCTTCTTGTAAAAGTTGTGTTGCTTCTTCTTTTAGTCCAAGATGCCAAGCAGAAATGCTACCCAAATCCCAAGGTTGTGCGCCCCATACATCAGGGTTCATTGTATAAACCAATTGTTTATCTTTTATTTCAAGTGCCGATTTCGCCGCAGAATAACATTCGACCCAAAGGCTACGGCGGTAGCAGAACATTGCCAGTTCGCACCAAGGTTCGCGGGTGTTAGGGGCTTCGGCAATCGCTAGGCGATACCATTTATGCGCTTCTACCGATTGTCCTAGTTCTTCATGTGCTTTTCCTAACAAACGCATTGCATAACACCGTTCGTTTTGCCATGTTGCTTCGGGCATTGCAAGGTACTTATTCAGCGCAACAATCGATTCTTGCCAACGGGCATAGAAAGTTAGTTCCCGTGCGTGATAGAACGCGTTACGCGGGCAATGGACATCTTCTTTAACCGCAAGTTCCAATAGCGGCATATATTGCCCGCGGGATTTGGTATTGTCGGGCAAGTGCTTAACCAATAACATATCGGTATGCGCGTAAATTTCCGTAATGCGACCATCAGGGCGCGGGTACTCATGTACGGGGTGATGCCAATGGTATCCGTGACGGTGATGTATCTTTTCGTAAAAGAAACTAATACCGCATCCCCAATCAAATTTGTATCGTAGGCGCGTAGTATTTTCTTGCCATACGCGTTCGATTTCTTCGCGCCAACCATCCATTAACACTTCATCTAAATCTAGCGAAATGCAAACATCAATATTACGCGGCAACAATGCTAAAGCGGTATCGCGGGCTTTATCAAATCGCCAAGGGCTAATACAAATGTCGTGAACTACCGCGCCGTTTTCTATTGCAAGTTCTACCGTTCTGTCAGTAGAACCCGTATCGGCAATTAAAATAATGTCGGCATCTTTAGCCGAATCGCAAAAACGATTTACAAATTGTTCTTCGTTCTTGCTGATTGCGTAAACTGCTATCTTTAGTTTTTTTGTCATGTTTTGTATTGTGTTTTTTAAATTTGGTAATCGTTTGATATACCGCCATGTTTTTTTACAATATTAAAAATACGGGTGTTATCTTCAAGTGCTATTAGTTCATGCGGTTCATTTGGTCGAAAATCTAAAAGTTGCCCCGCTACTGCTTCTTTTTCCCAATCGTGAGAATAAGCCTTTAGTTTTCCACGGGCGACTATGGTGATATGCACATTGTCTTGCGTATGGTTATGCTTGGCAAGAATATCCCCCGCCTTTTCAAAATCATACATTGTGCCTTGTAAATCACCAAGGTTTTCAAGTGGTTTAGCCAATAACATTAGGTTCACTTCCTGATGCTAAATTTGACAATTCTGAACCATCAGGTTGTATTGTTGGCGGGTTAGGAATATTTGGTGTAACAACATCAACTAAAACCCAAGCATTTAATTCTGCAAGGTATGCAATCCACGCATCTTTGTACGCATCGTTTTGTGCGGCATCAATTATTTGTTGCGCTATGATTTTTAAATATTCAACATATTCATTTGCGCTATCTGTTAATTCTTGAATTTTCTGTGTTTGTTCTTCGGCGGTCATAGCGCGAATAGTCCAAACATCTTTATAGACACCATCTATCAATTGGTATTCAGATTTTTCAGAAACTATTTCAAATGTATTTGGTATTGGTTTGCTAATTCTTTCAAAACGCGCAAATTCAGATGGCAAATTGTTTACATCTATTTCGGGAAATGCTTGGTAAAAATTTTCAGCCAAAATAGGATGCTCAAAAGGCATACCATCTTTAATTTTTATAAATAATTCCATCATAAATCACCCGTATTTGTTGACGGAAATGCGCGACCCGTACCCCAAATAATACGAACCCCACCACCGCCGCCAAGTCCTGAACCACCACCACCGCTTACATTGCCTTGACCCGCGCCACTTCCAAATTGAACGCCCGCCGCGCCCGCGTTTGTACTTGCACTAATACCAGTATTGCCACCTGAACCGCCACCGCCGCCAACGCTACGATTAACCGCCGCCGCGCCATTTGCACCTTGACCATAAAGCCCAACACCTCCACCACTACCACCACCTATAAAAAATTGACCGCTACACGGGTCATAATATTGGAAACCGCCACCACCACCGCCACCACCGCCACCACCGCCCGCAAGCGCGTCTGAAACTGGCGAACCATCACCAGTTCCACCAGTTCCACCCGCACCCGCATAACCACCCGCGCCGCCGCCGCCGCCGCCATAAGCAGAAGTAGCACCACGGTTGCCACCCTGACCGCCTCCATCGCCTGTAAATACACCGCATTGAAGCCCAATTGCGCCACCGCCTGAAACAGTCCCTGTATTTATAAAATAAGAATCTTCTGCCGCAGAAACAGTATTACCCGCACCAACTTGAACTGCATAACTGCTTCCCGCCGTAACCGCAATATTATTTTTGTATCCTAAACCGCCACCACCACCCGCACCGCCGCCAACGCAAACGACACAAACAGAAGTTACACCCGCGGGACAAACCCAAGAATAAGTGCCAACGGTTGTGTAAATTTGTTGTCCAGTTACGCCGCCACTACGCATAAAAGCAAAGGCGTTTTGAATTCCACTCATGTCAAACCACTCCCTGAAATAATCCAAGTTGTTGAAGTCATTTTTACGGCGGTTGCCGTACCATATCTAGCCAAAGAACGCGAACCAGTTGTTCCCGCACTAGATAAATACATAGTATCCGTAGTAATTGCAATTGTTACTACTTGCACCGTCATGTTAATAAAACTGATTGCCGTGCCAATTGGATATGCTACAGAACTGTTTGCAGGAATAGTAAAAGTTCTAGCATTAGCATCAGTTGTTGGATGATAGATATGCTTGCCCGCATCGGCAAGAACCAATGTATAAGCGGCAGATTGACTATTTTGCGGGATATTTAAATAGCCAACACTATTTGTTCCATCAACGGTGCAACCGCTTAAAGTTCCTGATGTTGGCGTTCCTAAAATTGGCGTAACCAAAGTTGGCGATGTCGCCAAAACTACATTGCCCGTTCCTGTAAGTGTACTGAAATCAGTAAACCCCGATTCCCAATCTGCGGCAGTAGTTAACGCCGTACCAATGCAAGTAACCATTGCAGTCAGTCCCGCAACAATCGTAATAACTGTATTGCTACCTGAAGATTGAACCGTCAAAGTTCCTGTACTATTATTAACAATATGAAATGACCAACCAGTTTGCAATGTGCTAGTTACTGGCAATCTAACTGTTTGCGTTGTTGAACCAGTAAATAGTTGGTAATAACTGCTTGTATTGGTAAGTATGGTTGTACCCGCCGCAGTTGCGGTAGTGGTAAATCCCATAATGTTTGCCATTGCCGCGGGCGCAGATGTAGCACCAGTACCGCCGTTTGCCAATGCTACAGTCCCCGTGACATTAGATGCCGTTCCTGTAGTGTTTTGATTTAAAGTTGGAACATCTGCGGCTTGAATTGCAGACATAACTACATCTGTTCCATTACCGCGCAAATATTGACCGCTAGTAACTGCACCCGCAAGGGCATCAATTGCGCTTTGTCGCGTTGTTTGTCCCGTACCGCCATAAGCAATGTCCAAAGCGGTTGGCAATTGAATACCATCACCCGCTTGGGTTTCTTGAATTGTTGTTCCGTTAAGAACTAAAGGATAACGAGTTGCCATATTTCACCTCAATAAACTGGAACATTTGTTGTGACTGTGCCGCCAAACTGCAAAATAGGAATGTAACCGCCGCTAATCAAAACTTGAATAACAACGGTTGCATAATTTAAAACGGGCAAATAAGTAGCGGGGGTTGCGCCCGTTGCACCAGTTGGGCCAGTTGGCCCTGCCACGGTAGATGCCGCGCCTGTAGGCCCTGTAGGGCCAATATCGCCCTGCGCCCCCGTTGGCCCGACCACGCCCTGTACACCCTGAATTCCCTGTATGCCCTGCGGCCCTGTTGGGCCTACATCGCCTTGAATTCCTTGTGTGCCTGTTGGTCCTGTTGGGCCTTGAACGCCTTGTGCGCCCGTACTGCCCGTAGGTCCTGTTGGCCCGACATTACCTTGTGCGCCCGTATCGCCTTGCGGTCCTGTCGGACCAACCACGCCCTGTACGCCTTGGATGCCCTGCGGTCCTGTTGGCCCGACTACGCCTTGCGTTCCCTGTGCGCCAGTAGGTCCTGTTGCACCTACATTGCCTTGCGGTCCTGTAGGCCCTGCAACGGTTGAATCTGCCCCTGTCGGGCCTGTCACGCCTTGGATGCCTTGTGCGCCCGTAGGCCCTGCCACGCCCTGTATTCCTTGTTCACCTTGGATACCTTGGATACCTTGTGCGCCTGTCGGACCGACCACGCCCTGTATGCCTTGGATACCCTGTTCGCCCTGAATACCTTGCGCCCCTGTCGGTCCTGTCGCACCAACATTGCCCTGTGCGCCAGTAGGTCCTGTTACGCCTTGCGCCCCCGTTGGCCCTGCTACCGTGCTTGCCGCCCCCGTTGGCCCTGTTGCGCCTGTCGGCCCGACCACGCCAATAGATTGAATAATTGCAATCAAATTGTGATTGTTTGCAAAACCCGTTGTTCCCGTGCCGCTAGATGTTGTCAGGGTAACGGGGCAAGTTACTGAAGTGTTAGGCACTACCGTTGGGTTAGCAGATAAAACCCATTGTTGGTAATTGTTTGAATTGTTTGCATCTTGCAAGATAAGGCTATCGCCTGTTTTCAAGAATCCCAAAAACAAATCAACATCAATGCCGTTGCTTGTTAAGTGGCTAAAGGTAAGACTAGTTGCAGATGTTTGCGTTGCGTTATTCCAGTACACACCGCCCGCGGGCGGCGTACCTGATGTTTGCGTAGTATTTGCATCATATTGGTAATATGATGATGATTGCCCATCCGCGCCTTGTGCGCCAGTTGGTCCTGTCGGCCCTGCTACCGTAGATGCCGCACCCGTTGCGCCTGTCGGTCCATTAGCCCCCGCAACGCCCGTAGGTCCTACCAAGCCTTGTTCGCCCGTTGGTCCTGTCGCGCCTACCGCACCTTGCGAACCAGTTGGCCCTGCAATGCCTTGCAAACCTTGTTCGCCCTGAATTCCCTGAATACCTTGTGCGCCTGTAGGTCCGACCGCGCCTTGTATGCCTTGCGTTCCTGTCGGGCCTGTAGGCCCTGCAACCGTGCTATCTGCGCCCGTAGGTCCTGTTGCGCCTTGTGCGCCATTGTTTCCCGTAGGGCCTACATTACCTTGCGCCCCCGTTGGGCCTGTCGGACCTTGTGCGCCTACATTGCCTTGCAAACCTTGTGAGCCAGTTGGCCCTGCATTACCCTGAACGCCTTGTGCGCCTGTTGGCCCAACATCACCCGTAGGGCCTGTTGCACCGTTAGCACCGTTTGCGCCCGTTGGTCCTGTCGCACCCGTATCGCCTGTAGCACCTTGCGCCCCTGTCGGGCCTTGTATGCCCTGTATTCCTTGAACACCTTGAATACCCTGAATACCTTGTGGGCCTGTCGGCCCGACATTGCCTTGTGCGCCTTGGCTTCCCGTTGGCCCTGTAGCACCCGTAGGGCCTTGAACCGTAGATGGCGCACCCGTAGCACCAGTAGGCCCTGTAGCCCCTGTCGGGCCTTGCACCGTGCTTGCCGCACCCGTAGCACCCGTAGGGCCTGTTGCGCCCGTAGGCCCTTGATTACCTTGCGGTCCAGTAGGTCCTGTAGCCCCGCTAATTGCCCTGTCAATCCGCAAATCAATGCGCGGTTGCGGCGTTACTTGTAGGTTTACATTGTTGCCATCTTGAACGGAAACTTTAATGTTGCTCATAGGACAATAACCCCATCGCTACGCACCAAGAACAACAAGAAAATAATGGAATCATCCGCGGGGGTTGAACCCGATACGGGGAAACTTACCTTAACGCGACCTGAGTAACCCACGGGGTCGGCGGCGTTAATTTCTAATTCGGGGTCAGTATTCATTAGCGACCATGCACTAGCATCAATTACTAATGTGCATGAACCCGCCAAGGCAACAATATTTGTAATTGTTAACGGAATGGCGGCGGGCGGCGGGTTGTAATCGGCAATGTCAAAAGTTAAACCGTTGCGCGTATCAATGATGTTGGATAGTTCACGGCGAACAATTTGGGCATCTAGGGTTGCGCCTGTCAGATTGACGGGCAAGCCAGTAGCGGAATTGGTGAATGTCAGATTCCAGTAGGTTTTCTGATTCCAAACCAATTCGCCCGCAAGAATGGGGTTGTCGAACCCGCTTACTTGTGCAAGGGTATTCTTATTGAAAATCGCCATAGCGTTCCCTAAACTTAGTTAGAACATCCGCGTATCCCGCGGTCATGGTGTATTGTCTTTTAATTATTTTATCAAGATTGTTTTAATAAATCAATGAAATACCATAAATCTTGATTACGATAAGTGCCAACGGGTTTGTCGGGCAAAGCGGGCGTAGGCGGGCCATTTAATTCCGCGTAGTTGTCGCCTTGAATTATGTAAGTTCTGTATTGTTGCGGAACAATAAATGTTCCTGTTAAATCTGTTTGACCAACAACAACGCTAACCGATTGGTTTGGTACTTCTTCAATAGTTCTAATATCTTCGTAAATTGTTTCCGCAGGGATATTAATTTCTCTTGGCATATTTAACCTTTCAATTGTGCTTCTAATGCTTCAACTTTTGCGGATAGTTCTTGTATGGCTTTTGTTAAAACCGCAATATAAGATGGGTAATGTATTGTTTTAAATCCTGTTTCATCGCCAACTTTCCAATCGGGTTCATGGTAAACCAATGATGAACCTAATTCTATAAGTTCTTCTACTTCATCAGCAATAAACCCATAACCTTTTTGATGTTTAGGGTCTGCTTTAAGTTTGTAAGAAACGGGGCGCAATTGTTTAACAAAAGCCAATCCCAAATCGCTATCGGCAATTTCTTCTTTTAACCGAACATCCGATGGGCTTGTTGTTTGTACAGTAAAAGTAACAATGTTGCTTGTTCCGCTTGTGCCAACATACGCACCCGCAACTCCTGTAGATGTACTGCCAAGCAAGTTGATACCCGAACCGCCCGCGTTTGCCGTGCCTGAATTGGTAGCAAAAATTCTAGTCCAAGATGATGCCGTAACACCGCCAAGCGCGTTTGAATCGGTTGCGGTACTGCCCGTAAGCATAAAGTTGCTTGCGGTATAGCCTTGCAAATAGTTAGCGTTTAGGTTTGTAACTACTGTACTGTTATCAATTCCAAATTGACCCGCACAATAAAGTCCATAATTGCCTGAATTTGAAGCATAAATTGCCGCACCATTTGACCCTGTACCGTAACCAACGCCAAGAATTGAATTTCTTGTTGAACTTGTGCTATTTGCAACTGATAAAATGCCGTTGCCTGTTCCATCGTTAGTAACACTTAAAGCATTACCACCAAATCCCGATGCGTTAGATACCGACAATGCGCCAATACCAAATGTATTACTTGCGCCAACAACTTGAACATTGGTGTATGCGCCCGCAACACCCGCAACGCGAAAAACAGTATTACCCGCAGTATCGTAAACTTTTAAAAATTCAGAAGCAGATTCACCTAAAACAATACGGCTACCCGATACGGCAGATTCAACCGTACCCCTAAAAATGCCACGATTAAAATAGGCATCCCCCGTACTTTGCTGAATGTAATAACCAACTGTGCCGTAAGTTCCTGAAGAACCGTAAGTTGGCGGGTTAGAACCGTTCCAGTTATCCGAACGAATATCTTGGAATATGCTTGCCGCTACTGGCCCTGTCCATGCCGTTGTATTTGGCGCAACGCCATCAATCGTAATTGATGAACTATTGTATTTGCCTTGTATGTACCAAAGAACTTGACCTACGCTAACGCTAGGCGCAGACAATGACCAACCGCTAGGCGCGGCAGAACCGCTAGTAGGCGTTGTAAATGTTGGGGCGGGTAATGCTTGGCTTTGTTGTTTGTAAGCCGTAATAGCCGCCAAACCCGTTGCGCCAGTTGTTCCAGTTCCCGTAGGGCCAGTTGCACCAGTTGGGCCAGTAGTGCCGCCAACGGGCGACCAAACAAACGATGCGCTAATTGGGCTTAATATTGATTGGCTAGTTTCATTACCAACAAGATATGCAAAATAATAAGTACCCGCGCCCAATGATAAATTTGCAAATGTGTAATAGGTATTATTTGTAACGGGTTGGCTATTGCTTGTTGCCGCATTAGCCAACAATTTCCAATCCGATGCGCTTGGGCTTGCGCTTACCGTATAGAACAAATTTCCAAACAATACCCGACCCGTTGTTGGCACAAATACTTGTACATCAAAATTTGGGAATGTTGCCGATGGAAACCCTGTTACGGTTGGCGCGGCTAATGGTGAAAAATAACTTACTGATGCCAAACCCGAATTAGGTATTGGCGTAAATTGCGTTATATCAAAATCATCATAAACTTGTGCGTTGTATTCGCTAAGTTCTAAACGCGCACCCAAATTACCATCAAGTAATGATGCTTCGTTAACCTTCATCACGCGGAAAAGTTTTGCGTTCCAACCGTAATCGGCATTAGTAACGCTAACTACATCACCCGCATCAACTTGGATGCCGTAATAAGTAGTGCTAAAAGAAACAATCAAATCTTCCCGTGCTTGTTCTAACAAACGATTGGCAAGGTAATTTGCTTGCACCGAATCGTTAACCATGTCGTAAGTAATTGAATACTTGTTTACGGGTTCGTTGGGATACAGTAAACCGCTAGGTGTTTCAATATTTACAAATGCGGCTTGGTCGCGGTTTTCTTTAAACGGGAATCGCGCTTCAACTTGGTTTATTGATGAAGTAATATCCGTTGCGCTAACACGGATTTCCCCAATAATGTTGTCATCATCAAAAGCATACGCCGTTGATTCTGCTTTGTTAATTACTACCGACCATTGACCCAATGCGGCGTTATAGGTCATCCAAGAATCACAAGCGGAAACAATGCGGTCAACATTAGAAAGAACCGATTGCCCTGCATCTAATACGCCATTGATACGATAGCGCGGTTGCGTAGATGGTGCGCCACTACTATTTGTAAATGTAATGTTTTGGTCGCCATACGCGTTTAATGCGGTTGCGCTTGTGCTATTAACAAACGCGGCATCTACTGCACCGCCATAAACCGCGTTGGTCATGTAGTCATACCAAACATCGCCCGCTTTGGCTACGCCTGTGCCGTTCAATGTGTGACTAACTTTAAATGTAATAGGGGAAAGTTGCGTAGTATCAGCATCGCGGTTGTAATTAAGTACCGCAATAGCAAATGCCAAACCGTTCATTTGGCGACCGCTTGCGGGCCATCTTTGTCCCGCCGCAATATCTACGCCGCCCATAATGCCGCTTGGCAATGTGCCTGAACTATTGATTGCCGTAATTGTTCCCGCTTGATTGGATGTAAACAAGTAAATAAATAAATTGCCACTAACTTTTGTATCTACATTTCCCGCTTCATCGGTTAGCGAAATTACTTTGCCTTGTTCGCTTGGGTCAAAGCCAATTTTTCTATCACCAAAATACATATCGGTTTGGTCAAAAGCAAACTGACCATTTGGGCTAATGCTAGAGATTGCCAAAACATAATACATTTTGCGTTGGTCAACTGTTAGCACCGCATCAACAAATGTACCGCCCATGTAGGCATTGCCATAAACAATAGGAATAGCGTTAACCGCGCTTGGCGGTACTTGTTGCCTTACGCCCATATCTTGCTGAGTTTCGGGGTTATCCGCAAACATACGGGTAACAATAAATGAAACCGCAAAGTTAACGGCAAATACAGTTGCCGCATAAGCAAAAGTTCCCGCGGCAAAATATGCCCCCGCAATCATCGTTGCAACCATTTTTATTCCCTAACAAAAGTTGCACTAAGAGATTTGTATCCCCTGCGCGTGTAATCAATCAACGGGCCGTTAGCAGAAATTGAAGTGCAAACAAAATCTACATCCCCTGTTTTTAGCATTTCCTTTGCGCGTTCGTCAAACGCTTTCCAAAGCCTACCGCCAACCGTTCCATTGCGATGTTCGGGTTCAACCCACCACAATAGTTCGTTTAATTCTTTTACTTTGGGCGACCAAATGTTAGAAGTTTTGTAAGCCACAATCGCGCCCCTGAGATGCGAATCGATATAAATGAACCCACGCCCTTGAATGATGCTAAACAATAGTTCTTCAACATAGCGGGGAAAGTGATTATGCGATTCACCAAGTTTTTTAATAGGATTTTCATAGGCGTATGCCTCCACAATTTCTAACAATCTAGGTATGTCGTATCTTGTCGCGGGTCTTATCATTTTTTATGCACCGCCAGTTCCCGATGAATCTTCTGTTTGTGTAACTGTAGTTTCGCTTGCTTGTGTTTGCGTCATTGGCGGTGAACCAAAATCAAAATATTGGTTTGATATTTCTGCAACCCGATTCATTGAAGTATCGCCCGCATAAATAAATTGCCAATTGTTTTGATTAGTTTTAACGCCCGACAATCTGTTTTCCAAAATGCGGCGCATTGATGAACAAGAAATAGAACAAGTTGCAATCCTTTGGCGGGCTTCAGAATTAAAATCTTCCGTAATTGAAACGCTATTGATAATGCCTTGGTAGCGTTTAAAGAATTGCGTTGTTGGCGTAGTAATGATTTGGTTGTTACTGTCAAAGAACCCGCGCCAAACTTCTACCAATGAACCTTTAATGTCGTTACCTAAAATGATTCCCACATTGGTTGGGTCAATTCCCGTCAATGCAATGGTCATATCGTCAGAAGTGGATTTAATGTCGCGCTGAACATCGCCAACGCTAAGTAAAGCACCAAGATTTGAAAAAGTAATACCGCCAACCGTGATAGGTGCGGCGGCATTGCAGAATGTATAAACTGTAGCGGCAGTACCAACGGTAAGTTTTACAAATTCCGCATGGTTGATTTGTGAACCAGTTACGGCGTTAATTGTTGTCATGTTATGTACTCACGGAAAATAAACGGCGAATCCCATTGCACAAACGCACCATCTGTCATTGGGTTAAGTGTATAGGTTGGGCAAGATTCTGCAACCACCGTAAATGTGCAAGCATTGCCAATGCTAACCGTTGTGCCTGATGCGGGCGTTCCAATCAACGGGCGGTTAATGCCTACTGATGAACCCGCGCTATCCGCGGTTATCTTGTAGGTGTAACCGCCAATCATAATAAAATCACCCGCTTTAAATGTGCCGTTAGAAGTTAAAGCAAGTGTTTGCGTATTAGCCGCGGGCGCACCGTTCAAGGTTGCCGCGGTAGCCGTGCCACGCATTTCAGTAAACCAAGAAAGATTGGTGCTATTGAAAGTAATGGTTTCGGGTAATTGTCTATCTTTGTTGTCGATGCTTTGGATAATATCCCGAACTTGCGGATAGTAAAGATAAGCATGGGGCGTAATAGTAAACACCCAAGGCACGGCGGTTAGATATTGCGCTACGGTGATATAACCTGAACGCGCTACTTGTTGTCCAACCATACGGCGGTTGTTAACCGTCATTGATTGTTGTATATCAAAAATAGTTTGGAAACTCATGCCCGACCCCTATTCACCGCCAACGATTTATTGGCGTACTGATTTGCCGCCCAAATCGCATTAGAACTACCGTATAGGCGTTCTTCAAACGATTTAGTATCAATGGCGTTAATGTAGTTGTTTGTGACCATCGTAGTACCGCCCGCGCCCGCTAAAGCATGGTTAGGGATTACTGTACCTGATGAACGGGGTACAAACAGTTCAGGGCCGCGTTCACCGACAACATACGGCGTATTGGCATTAGCAGAACCGCCATCGGCTAAAAACCCGCCAAGGTCGGCATTGCCGTATGCGTTTCCAGTACCAAAGCCCCCGCCCGCATACATACCAAACAAAGATTTAAACAAACCCGTAGCGGATGCCTTTAATTGCATTGCAATCAAATCTTGAATAATGCTACGCGCCAAACTTTTAAACGATAACTTGCCCGTGCGAACAAAGTTATCTAACGCGCTTTCCATGTTGCCCATTACAGAACTAAAAGCCTTTGCGCCGTTTTCTAATTCTGTTGGCAAATCACGGAAAAACTTTGCGCCTTCTTTCATAAAGCCTTGTTCGGTAGTTCCTTCGCGTTGCGCTTTAATTGCTTGGTTTTGTGCGCGTAAATAGCGTTCGGTCGCATTGGCTAATGCGTTTTCTTGTGCAACCAAATATTCTTTTGCTTCAATAGATAAAAGATTGTTGCGTTCAATTTCCCTAATATTTTCTAATCTTTTTTGTTCTTCAAGATACAAATCTTTTGTTAACTGTATATCTTCAGAACGCAAGTTACGCGTTGTATTTTCTATGTCCAACAATGCGTTCTTTATTTTTAACCCTTGTTCATCATTTTCAATTCGTTTTAATGAATCTGTAAACGCGTTATTTTCTTTGCCCGCAACATCTAATAAAATTTTATCTAGGCGTTGTAGTTCAGCAAAGTATTTTTCTAACGCCCGCAATCTTGCTTTTTCTGCGGCTTCAGCATCTTTATCACGCGCCGCGGTTACGGGGCGACCACCGCCACTACTACTAGATTTTGATTTTAAATTATCTGTACGGCGTTCATCGACACCACTACGCCCGTAACTTGTACCCATTATTTGGGATTCAAAGAAATCTAAATTTTGGCGTTGTGATGCACGGTAGGCATCGTATTTTTTATTCCCTGCTATTGCCGCATCAACGCCTTTAGTAACTAAGGTAACGGCGTTTTCATAGGTATGTTGAATTTCATCTGCAATGCCTTTAAAGACAAATGCAACATTAGCACCAAGAACGGAAACCGTTTGAAATACAACTTTAAAAATTCCACTTAGTGACACGCCGTAGTCACTCATTGTTTTCATGTAATCAATGGTTGATTTTAGGATTGGCCCAAGTTCTGTAGCCAAAATTAACATTACATCGCGTGATGTTTGCGCCAATAAATCGTAAGTATCTGCGGCGGCTTTAATTGCTTTTTCTTGTTCTGCAATAAGCGGGTTTGCTTGTGCCATCTTTTCAGCAAAGCCAACCATGTCAACGCCCTTGGCGGCTTTGGAGAAAATCTCCATCTGCTTTGCGCTACGGGTAATCGGGTCCTCAATTTTGGCTAAATTTGCAACCAATTTATTTAGCAATTCTTCTTGGGAAAGTTTGCCCAAGTCTTGCAAAGTAATGCCCAAAGCCTTGGCGGTTTTTTGTGCTTCTGCTGAACCGCCCGCGGCATCATCAATAAACTTTGCAAACGCCGATAGCATCTTGCCCGCGTTGTCGGCTTTGCCCCCTGAATTGGCAAGGGCGTTAGATAACTGTAGAACCGTGCCTATGGCTACTTCGTTGGCTTCGGCTACATCGGCTAAATCATCGGCGTATTTAAGCGCGGCGGCACTAGCGGCAACCAAGGCAACCGCACCCATCTTGCCAAACTTTTCGGCGGCTTCGCTAAACTTTTCTAGTTTCTTTCCCGCGGCTTCAATACCTTTATTGAATTCCGCGGTATCTATTCCTAGGGCTACGCCTAAGCGGGCAATCATATTAGCCATCTTTTACCCCAAACAATGTTTTATCAAATCCTTGCGCCTGTTGCATAAATGCTAAAAGGCTATCATTTACTGCCGCCTTTTTACTATCAGCAGATAAAGGCGGGTAGATGTAATCATACGCACTACCCAAAATGTTGGCTAGTTTATATGTGGGTGAATTTGCGGGTCGCATATAGTTAAATACCCCGTTTGTCAGGGTAGCCAATTGCGTAAGAATCCCATAATTTCCAACCATTCCATCGGCATACATTGTTTGAATGTTTGCCAAGGTTACATCGTCTAATTCTTCAATTGTTTCTAGGGTATGCCCGTTGAAAATCATTGCGGCTAGGCATTGGCTTTTCAACGAGCCTATTAGTTTCCCCGCGCTTCCCTGTAGGTTGGGCTAATTACTTCGCCAATCTTTTCTACGATTACCATTTGCACGGCAATAGGGAATTCTTCTTCAATGTCGGCATAGGTCAAATCTTCTAAACTTACGCCTTCCATTTCAGGAACTAACAACTTAAAGAATTCAGTAATGCGGGCTTCGGTGATGGCTTTGTTCTTAGCGGCTTCGCGCATAGAACGCCCTTCAACCAAAATGTCGGAATCCGTAAATTCAAAATCTTCTGTTTGATTGTTTTCAAACTGTCGCAATGGCGCGGTAATTTCTTGGTAGATTTTTTCTATTGTTTCATCATCAGGGTTAGAAACCTTTTTATAGATTGCATCTGATTCAATAATTAAAGGGATACGAACCTTAAAGGTATGCCCATTCAATACAAACGAACGGGTTAAAAGGTCTTTTCGTTTTGCTTGGTATTTTTCACCAAATGCTGAACTTAGTTTTGTCATCTATTTTTTATCCTATATTGATTTATTCGCCTTGCCAAAATTTCCCCTAGCCGCTTGGCGGTTTGGTCGGCTTGGGATTCCAATGCGGGGCGTAGATAGGGTTGCGCCCCATTTCTAGCCGTGCCAAATTCTTGCGCTATTGCGCGGGCATCCGATAAAACGCCAACTTGCCTTTTTCTTTCTTTCAAATCGCGGTTGTATTGCGCTTTATCTGTTTTATACAACTCCGCATTTTTTTCGTAGAATTCTTTTTTAAGTTTCTTTGGAAATGCCTTAGTTGTTACCAAAGCAATCACCGTATCTTTTTCGGTAATGTACTTAGAACGAATGTCTTTTCTAGTTGGGCGGCGGGCTTCAATTTGCATTGTCCTAGCCAAATCGCCTGAATCTTTTGGGGCGTTCATTCGCGCCATTGTTAACACGGGTTTCATTGCTTCCCGTGCGGCGGGTACTAAAATTCTGCTTCGTGCTTTCTTGTCGCCAATATCCGCGGCTAGTTCCTCAAACGCGGCTAATACATCTTTTAAGCCTTCGATTTTGTAGGTAACGCCCGACATACTTAACCCATTGGCTTAATAATCTTTTGGTACAACGCGTTGTTTAGCGTATGCACATAATCTACGATTTCATCGGGCGTAAACTTATCCGCATGGTTTGCGGCAATGTCATGCGCCAAAGAAATAGCAGTTAATTTTTGTGCGGTAAACCCAAACCAATCCTTACGCGAATCGGATTGGGCTACCAAGAAGTTCAACAAATCGTTACTGTCTTTTATTGTCGTTTGCATATTATGTATTGTATTTACTAAGAACTTTTAAACATACCGCTTCTACAGAATCCGCATCAGCGGCGGCAATGGCATCTTCTAGTTCTTCGGCATCTACTACCATCCCTTGTGCAACCGCATCAAGTGATTGGTAGGTAGTGCTAAGAACTTCTACGGCTTCTTCTACGGTCATCATGTGTTATTAGACCAACCATATTGGTTGCCCCTCGGATGAATTGTAAAGTTGCATTTTGCTTCTGCGCTTGGGCTTGAATCAATTGTGAATTGAGAAACGCGACCATTAAACGCATACGCAACCGTATTAGCACCGTCAACCGCGGCAACCACAAATGTGCGGTCAACCGTACCGTTGTAGGCATCAGAACGGATTTGCAATAACGCGGTGTCGCTTGGATTCCAAGCCGCGGTAATGCTTAACGATGTAGGCGCAGATTGCGTAGGAATCTTATCGCTTTGGCGTGAACCCGCAACGCCAAAAGATGCAACCGCATCATCCTGACCAAAAGCGGGTACGGCTTCCACGGGCAACAAAACACCCGCGCCGCCAGTACCGTTAGCCGCCGTGCCTACGATGGTTGTAACTTGCCCTGTCCATACGGAAAGGTTTGCCGTTGTAAGTGGCGTAGGCGTTGCCGCGCTTTGCATATACAACGATGCGCTAAAACCCGCTAAAACTTTATTTGGTATAGCCATGATATTCCTTTAGGCGTTGTTAGACCAACCGTAGAGATTTCCACGGGGGTGAATGGTGAAATTACATTTGGCTTCAGCACTAGGGCTTGAATCAATCGTAAACTGGCTTACGCGGGCGTTAAAGGCGTAATAAACAATGTTTGACCCTTCGGTAGCACTAACTACAAAAGTACGGTCAATCAAGCCGCTATACGCATCGCCGCGCATCAACAAAAGCATTGTGTCGCTAGGATTCCATGCGGCGGTAACGCTAAGTGATGTTGGTGCGGATTGCGTTGGGATTTTGTCAGATTGACGCGAACCCGCTACACCAAAACTAGCAACGGCATCATCTTGACCAAATGCGGGTACTGCTTCTACTGGAATTAGGTTGCCTATAACTGCAATAGGTGCAACATTTCCAAGGGTTGAAAGTTGGGTAAGTGTTAGTGCGGTAGGTGTCGCGCCCGATTGGGCATACAACGCCGCGCTAAAACCCGCCATTATTTTGTTTGGTAGTGCCATTTTAAAAGTTCCTTCAAAAGTTGTTGGGTTGTCTTATGTTGGAATATCTAGGGTGCAATCAAGAAAAATTTGGGCTAACTTTTCATCATTGTCATAAGTGTTGTAAAGCCAATAAACATCTGCTTTAGCAATCTGAAAACCATTAGTTACACCACCAAACAAACCACTATATCCGTGTAGCGATTGTAGTATCTGATTGGAAATAGTGAAACCATCTTCTATTACTTGCGTAAAAATACTTATCTGAAATGTTGGGCGGTCGATGCCCTTAACCGATTGAACTGAACCTGTATAAACATCCTGATGCACATTTCGTAGCATCCAAACAATAAACTTGGGTTCAGTTGCAAAGTTACGGTTAAACGCGGCGTAAACGGGTACGGGCGTAACAATGCTTTGCAGTTGAAACTGTATTGCTTTGCCGTATTGAACTGGATTTTGTTGGGTTGCCATTTACACCGCCGTTACTGGGTCGTTTCTATACGCCAAGATAATTACGGTCATCCTATCATCGGATTCACGAATGTTATCTATGCGCCAATCGTAACCGTTGTAATTGATTGAATAAAGGTTTTGATTGCGAACCATTGTTCTTGTGTTCGGCGTGTAGTTCAAAATGAAGTTAACTACATCTTGATATAGACGGTACTTTTCCGAAATCTTTAAACTGTTTGCAACGGATTGAACACGCGCACGGGTGCGAAACCAAGTAGTTTGCGCGGTACTTTGTTCGCCAAAATCACTTTTAGCAAACGCCAAATTGTTTACCGTAATTTGTTCAAACCGTGCAATTGCCATTTACATCACCAAAGGTTTGTATGGGCGCAACAATGTTGCCACGCCAAACGGAATTTCTTTTAACTGATTGTCGGTTGTATTGCTACGATTGTTATACAAATGCGTAAACAACAACAAACCCGCTTGCTTGATAACGGGATAAGTTTGCAACGGATTAGGTGCGGTTGAATACTCGCAAATAATCGGCGCGGTCATTTGGCTATTGATGGTTGTCGGCAACGATTGAATGATTACCTTGTTGCCGCTTGCATCGTAATAGTATTCAGTAGGAGAAACTACCGTTAAAACTGGCGGGAACGCATTATTCCAAAACGCTACGCGTTCAATAGTAACGCCCGACATATCGGGATATTGGTTTTGCGATACTTCGGGCAAATCCAAACATACGGGCGATGCGGCTAGATTTTCAGCACCATACCAAACGCGGTAGGTAACTGAAAAAATAGATAAGCCTAAATAATCTTCAATGGCTTGGCGAACCGCTACTTCCAATGACCGCAAATAACCATCTTGGGATTCATCTTCAAACAAGTTAATTTGATTGGTGATTTCATCCAAGGTTAACCAAGGCGTAACTACATCACGGTCAATCTGTTCTGTTTTTACATAACTAAACGGATTGCGGGTAGATGCCCCAAAAGGCGCACCTAGTGTTTGCTCATTTGCTGACATCTAAGCCCCCTTTAGGCGGCAGACATACGAACGCCCGCGAACGGGTCGCGCACGGTGCTTACCATTCTTTTTTCTGCGTACATCGTCACAAAACCCGCTTGTGTTTGTTCAAACATTTGGATGCTCATTTGTTCGGTGTCGCCGATTGTTAAAAAGCGATTCCAGTTTGCCAAATAGATTGGGAAATCTGTAGAAAGGTATGGGTTAGGGATAACGGGCCAACCAAAAATGTGACCAATCGCGCAACCATCTTTTTCGCCTAGTTCCAAAAACAAAGGCAAGCCCGCGGTATCTTTTAACTGGCGCAATGTTTGAATCATTGCAGGGCTAATGTGCCATGCAGTTGATTCTAGCGACCAATATTGCGGGGGCAACGCGTTAGCCATGTTTACAACTTTGTTGTAAGTTACCGCAACGCCGCCATTACTAACCGTAGCGATAGTATGTATGCCATTTGTAATAGCCGTACCACTAGTACCGAAAGCACTAGAAGCCCCGCTAGTGTAACTATCCAAACCGCGCAAGCCATTAGTAGAACCAGTTGATGTAGTTGTGCTACCCGCTTGGTCTGAATTGATAACCATGCTTGAACCTTCCAATTGGGCAAATTCAAGTGCCAAATCTTCAACAAGCGTTGCATCAAGTCCATTAACATCACTTAGCACCGCCGTTCTAATTGGCAATTGTGCAACCAATACGCGCACGGGTAATTGCCAAATAGAAGTGTTCACATTAGGCGAACCGCTATCAGGCGTAAATGTGTAACCCCAAGGGTTTGTAGAATTTGCGGCGTTACCAGTTTTGGCAACGAATTGGGCATCAGAGCCTTTAACCGCGATTTGGCGTGAGCCTTGGCGCAAAGGGTTTGCTTGGCGCAATGCGGCAAACGCATCATCAAAAACAACATTACCACCGACACCCGAACCCGAACCAGTAATAAGGCTTGCTTCACGCAAATCGATATTTACTTTGCCGCCTTCGGTGATGGCTTGTTTGATTCCGTTCAAGATTTTTTCGGTGATAGACATTTTAAATTCCTGTTTAAAAAAAGCGGGGGATTTTCGCCCCCCGCTAATGGCAACGCAATTAAGTAGCAGTTCCAGTTGAACGGTAACGCACCAACGCGTTAGGGTCCCGAACGGATGTTGCAAGTCTTTTTTCCCCGTAAAAAGTTATAAATCCTGGGGCCGTCTGATCGTAGCGGCGCATAATCATGTTCAAACGGTCAATGATTGTGTGACCGCGTGTGAAATCACCAAAGAACATTGGATACAAGGAATTTGTACCCGCCGCGCCTGTAGTTGTTTGTGATGGTGTATCGCAATACTTGTTTACGACAACATCAAAGCCCAACAAATTACCTACGATACCTTCAACCGACAAACCTTCGTTACGATTAAAGATTGGTGCGCCGTTTGTATCACGCAATGCGCGAATAGCGTTCAACAAAATTGGGCTAATCATAAACTTAGTGTCAGGTGTCCAATACTGTTGTGGCAAAGCATAAATAGTATTGATTACATCAACATAGTTAATGTTGTTTGCGCCAACGGTGTTAGCGTTAGTGGTAAGTTGGTCATAAGTAGCAAGGCTATGCAAACCAGTATTAGAACCCGTACCACTTGTTCCAAATGATGCAGTAGTGCAAGTACCACCCGTGTAGGTAGCGTTAGCACCCGCGTATTGGTCTAAGCCGCGCAAGCCGTTTGTACCGCCGTAGGGGTTAGTTGCTGATTGTGCCGCCTGATCATTGTTTTGGACCATGCTCAGGGCCTCTGCCTGACTGAATTCCATTAACATGTCGTCAACGACATTGGCTTCCAAACCATCAATGTCATCCAATGCCGCGGTACGGATTGGAAACTGAACATTCAAGTCTTGCAAAACTAATTGCCAAATGCTTGTATCTTCAGTTGTAGCCGCGCCGTTGTTTTGAATTGCATAGCCCCAAGCGGGTCCCGCATTTCCCGTTTTTACGCGAAATTGATATGACGAACCATCAGTTGCAACGGTGCGTGACAAACCGCGCATTGGATTAGACAAACGCAAAGCCGCAAACACGGGGTCATAAGCGGTACGACCACCTTGGTTGTTACCTGAACCTGTCAATGCTGATGCCTCGCGCATATACGCATCGCGTTGGCTTTCGTCTGCAAAAATTTGCAGTTCTTTTTCTACGCGGGCATTGCTTTTGTAGAAAGAAACCAATTGTTCTTTAACAGAACGGTTTACATCGCCGCGCACGGTTGTAGCGGGCTTGACGATTGCGGGGGCTTGTATAGATGCTACCTTGGCTTCCAAAGCAGAAATGGTTTCTTGCATTTCCAGTTTGATTGCTTCAACGGCGGCGGGAATTTTTGCTTCTACGGCGGCAATGCTTTCGCTTTGCTTGGCTTCGATAGCATCCAGTTTTTCAATGATTGCTTGTGACATGATTTAACCTTTAATTTTGGTATCAAGAATTTTAAGAAGTTCACGGGTTTCTAAAGCCGCGAGAATTTCCGCTTCGGTAGCCTCCGCATCTGATTCACTCAGAATAGGCGCAATTTCAATAGGCGTTGTAACTACATCGCGCAGTTCTAACACCTTTTTGAATGTAGATGCGGCGGCTACCGCATCCTTTTTAGATAGCCCAACTTCACGCAAGGCTTGTTCTAAAACTTTTAAATCCGCAGAACCATCAGGTCGGAAATATTCCAATCTGCTAACTTCTGCCATTGGGTTGTTGGGATACATCACTACGGATACTTCGCGTAAGCCGCCTTTGGTGATTTGGAAATATGCTTCATCAGATTGGTCGGGTTCGCCTTCAGCATTGACCATTTGATATTCTTCGGCGTATGCACCAACGGAAACGCCGCCAAACATAGCGGGCGATTCTTGCATTACTTTGTAAAGGTCAGAACCCATCGTAGTATTGACAAACAAACGCCCTTCGGCTTTCATTCCTGTATCGTCAAACTCAAACGCATCCCATTGACCAACGGGGATTGCATCCGCATCGTGATTTACAAACATGGGTAGTGGGCGACCTGATGCAGAAAAATCTTCTGCCCATTTCATAAACCCTTCAGGCTGATAATTAAACCGCCTACCATCTGCGCCTTCACGCGCACCCCAAGTAGTTACGGTTGCTTCAATTTTTCCTGTCATTGCGCCTTGCTTTTCCAAAACTAATTTGGCTTCGCAAATCATCATCAGGTTTTTTACGGTCATGGATTACCTCATCGATTTTAGTTCGGTCGATGTCATATATTGTTTTAGGGGGTCGCCCTCTTTTAGGGGGCGGTTCTGTATTTGGCTTATATGTTGCCAAGGATGCTATCACTAATTTAAAAATAGTGGACAATTTATTTTCACTTGCCGATATTCATTTTGCGGGTTTGATTTCCACCGCCCCCGCCCGTATCTTGTGGGGATGTTCCGACAATCGGTTTATCTTTCCCGCCCTTATCAATCAATTCATCTGCGCCATCAATATTGGGCATCCCCAAATATTCACGCGCTTCGTTGGGGGTCATAATCCCGTTTGTAACGCCCGCGGTAGCAAAATTCATTTGGTCTAATGGTGCGCCTTTTAAGAAATTGCGCGTATCAAACTCAATGCACAAATTAGGGTAGCCAACAAACAAATGTTGTTTTAATTTCTGCTGAATGTTAATTAAAGTTGGGTACATTGTGGATTTATAGAATTCATCCATCATTGTTTGGGTATTGTTGTACTTGGAATCCCCGATGCCAATCATTGCCGCGGGAACTCCAAACAAACCGCAAATCCGCTTCATGGTTTGTTCTTTTAACTTAGCCGCATCGGTATCCTGTAGGGTCAACATATCCAACGGGGTGTACTTCATGCCTTGGTCTAGCAACATACCTTGTCCCGCTTTGCTTGGGTCGCTTGGGCGGCTAGAAACCATTGCCGACCATGCTTCTTTCAAGCGGGCGGCAATTTCCTTATATTTGCCATCAGGAATAACGCTTTCGGTAGTAAACATCCCGCTTGGCTTTGCGCCGTTCTGCATGATGTAGTTGGCGTAAAGGTCAATATCTTGGTCTAGGGATACCAGTTCTGCCGCCAAAATGCCTTTGTTAAAACCCGCAGAACCTTGCCAGTTCATTTCCTTAATGTGCATCACTTGGTTAAAGTTCAGCGGTTTATCACGGTTAAACCCGTAGGCGGGCGTACTTAAACGATACGATGGG
>Ga0181351_1000037_pt1 | contig 34461 bp, 50 predicted proteins | sample Su13VDMM15SD_FD_170485 | JGI IMG/M metagenome (GOLD analysis project Ga0181351, IMG submission 170485) | Freshwater viral communities from Lake Michigan, USA - Su13.VD.MM15.S.D | ecosystem: Environmental > Aquatic > Freshwater > Lake | place: USA: Michigan | collected 2013-07-16 | reverse complement strand
GAAAACCGCCTCCGGCCACCTTTCGAAGTGGCATTTCTCGGCGGGGTGCCAGAGAGCCAAAGCCGAGCAAGCGCAGGCGACGTGCTCGCATCGGCCCCGGCCTTGGCGTCCGGTAGGGGTGAAGGCATCGCAAGTCAGGCAGGCGGCGAGGCGAGCCTCAAGAGTCGCGGCAGACACCACGGGCGTTCCGGTGGCGGCGATGGTGGCAAGGGCCTTGCGTGGCTCGCGCATGAAGCCCGCAAGGAGGTCGAAGTCTGCCGGGAGGCAGGGGCCGCCCGCTTCGGATTCGGGGCGCAGGTCCGGGCAGTAGGCGAGGGCCTCGTCGCTCGGCGGCGTGCCAGTGGCACGGAAGCGCAGGCCATTGGCTGACCAGGTGCCGAGCCAGGCGGGGGATTGCACCGGGCCAAACGGTGGCACCGGGCGCAGCTTGCGACGGTAGAGCCGGGCGAAATCGAGGTCGGACAGCGCATTCATTCCGTGATGACCTCCACGGCGATAGTCACCACGATTTCAGCCGTCCGATTGTAGGAGCCGACCGACACGCGAAGCTCGAACTCTTCCCCGCACGGGAAGAGCTTTTCCAGCTCCAAAGAGCCAGAAGGCACAACCGCGTTGATCGTGCTCGGATTGCAGCCGCCCGCCGAGCCACCCGTGGCCACCATGATGAGCACCCACGGGTTGACCGTCAAAGGCGGCTCCACGAAGGACGAGCGCCTCCGCACGTTCACCACCGGCATATTGTTTGAGCCATCGCCAGCAATGGTGAATTTGAGCTTGCCGCATCCCTTGATTTTGAAGGTGCATCGCACGTTCGAGGGGTCATTCGCTGGCTCCGATTCTTCCCCTTCGGTGCAGTTGTTCGCCGCCGCAAAAGTGGCCGTGAAGGTGCCGTGGAGAGCGTCATCCGTGGCCCACTCTCCGATACCATCACCCACCTCTTCGATGTTCGGAGCGTCCAGCGCCTCCAAATCGAGGCAAAAGCCGAGGTGTTCGGATTTCATGGCTAATAGGTCAAATCCTCCACATGATCGGAGCGGAAAATCAGCACATCTTTTTGAACGAGTTCGTCATCTTCCATCAGGCAAATTTTCGTTGGTCGCGGCTTCAAAATCACCTGTTCATCGGCGGGGCCAGGCACATGAAGCTGGAAGCAATCCGCGAAGGTTCCGGCGTTCATGTTGACCAGGAACTGCCGCGAAGTGTCGCCCTCCTTTTTAATGGTCAATTTTCCCCCGTCCGCCTTCCAGCTAAACTCCCATTCATTCACCACCACTTTGAACTCCTCTGGCGTGGCCGCACTCGTCGGAGCCGTGGGCGGGCAGTAGGGCACGCCGCCCATCACTTCCGTGGTGCCGAGGCTTCCTGGGGCGGCGGAGCGGCTCTCCAGATTCACCACGTTCGGGTCGCGCCTCACCTCGCGGAGTAGGTCCGCAAAATCTCCCACAGACAGGTGCAACGACGGGCCAAAGGAGATGCGCGTCCGGCCCGTCTGCGGATGCCATTGCACGGAATGCACCTGCGCCGCCATCGTAGACCACTCGCTACGGCCACCAGAAAGATTGAGCAGATCACCGGGGCGGATGGTGCCCGTGATTTCCTCCTCGCAAAGCGTCAGCTCACCTTCATAGGCCAGCGTCGAAAGGCTCGCATAAAGAGCCGCCGCGATGCCCGTGATTGGCTCATCACTCACCACCAAAGAGCCGCTGAAAATCGTGCGCGAGTAAGTCCCGCTCAAATCCGTGACCGGAAGGTTAATCGTCCGCTTCTCTGTTTGCACCGTGTAGCCATCGGCAGGCGTGCCCGGCGTGCGCCAGATACGGAGCGAGAGGTCACCCGTGATTTGCGCCGTCTCCGCATGGGCGGAGAGCGTCATCCAGCCAGGAATCGAGCCGCCCAAAAGCACCTTGGAAAAGCTGCTCGAGTTGGAGCTGCTATTCACCACGATGTCGCCCGCATCTTGAGCCAGGCCGCCATAGGCCTGCCAAAACGCCGCCGTGCTCTCGTCGTAGGTTTCGGAAAGGACCGTCACGCTTTCAGTTTGAGCGGGGATGACCACGGGCGGCGGCAGCGTGATGGTATCACGCAAAATCCGCGCCCCGCTCGTGCTTCCGGCGGTGTCTTCGGCGGCGGTCACTTCGCCCTCTTCCGTGTTATAAACCCACGTTACCACCACACCGCGCACTTGGAGATCATAGCGCGGCAGGATGCGTTTCGAGATCACCGCGCCGGAGGCAGAGAGCGCCACGGTGCGAGACGTGGCACCGCTGCGTTGTTGGAAATGCAGCACGCTTGAAGATTCCCCATGCACCCAGCGCGTGATGGTGTCCGGCAGCTTGCGCAGGATGGCCCGGATGGTATCCGCACACGTTGGAGAGCGCAGCATGACCGGCGGCGGCGTGACGGCGTAGGAGGCCGGATAGGTGCCGATGGTCACGCCCGCATGCGCAGTCACCGCCGCCAGCTCGTAGCCGATGGAATGACGCGAGAACGACACGCCGGGGATAACCTCCGCGAAAAGCTCCACCTGCGTTGTATTGAAGGAAACCGCGCCCGTGACGCCCCGGTAAAAATCCACCCGCTCAAGAAGGTGCCAGCCGTCGCGAAATTCCAGGCTGATATTTTCCTGCCCATCCTCACCAATACCGCGCACGGGGGCGATGAAGTAGCCGCGCCAAAACACCACGCCATCGAGCTTCACCACCACCTCGTCTTCATAGCTGAAAGCCAGGTCCGCCCACGCATCGCCCGCCTCTTCCGCGTGCATCGTGCCCGCCATTTGATTCCTCGCCTCAAAGACCGGCAAGGATAAGCCCCACGCCGCGAAGGTTTGCTCCGTTTCGCTGGTGACGTGTAGTAGGGTCCAAGAGGCCATGGTGCGTGTTCGTAGTTCGGGCTTTAGCCCGCTTCAGGAGTTTCTACCGCTGCTTTGGGAGCTTCCACCACCGCTTCGGGCGCAGGCGTGAGAGCTTGGCGGATGGTCGCGAAGGTTTTGTTGATGGCGGCCCACTCATCGCCCGTTGCTTGGATGCGGGCGGAGGCGAGGCGGTGAAGGGCTTCTAATTCAGCGAGAGAGTTTGTGTTCATGGGGTGGTGGTTTCGAGTTGGGAGATGAGAGCCAGCCGCGCCTCATACGGCAGCGGGCGCACGGCCTCCGCCACACGAGCCACCGCCACTTCGTAATCGGCGGCCACATAGCGTGCCACCTCAGAGGAAACGAGGTTAGACAGCAAGGCCGCACGCGTGGGTAATTCATCCGTGAGGCGGGCATCGATGGCGGCGAGCTGCTCGGCGTCGAAGTCAAATGAGAGAGGGATGGTGGTCATAAAATCAAGCGGCGGCAATGGTTGTGACGGTGCCCGAGGAACCTTTGAATTTCAGCGCCCCAGACTCGACATAGAAGAATCCACCGCCCGAGGGCGTGCCGCTAGGAGCGGCGGCGGTATTGGCGACAAAGAGCACGCGGTCACGGTCAATCTCTAATGCCGTCGTGAGTGTGTTTGCAGCGTTGCCCGAGCTGCCAGTCGGGGCCGTTTGAAAGATGAGCTTTCCACCTCCGCCCGTGCCGGTGCCATTGCCTCCCGCTAGCGTGAGGGGTGCCCCGGCGGCGTTGTTGTCAGCACCAGCACGAGCGGAAGCACCGCGAACGATATGCGCCACAGGAGCCGCCGCGCTCACTCCCACTTGTAACACGGTGGATCCAAAAGAACGAATATATGCCACGTTTGGCGTTTGCTCGTAGCCGATGCCGCAAAAAAAACTACCATTACCAACGAGTGTGCTTCGCACCTCACCCGATGAGGCAATGCTCGTCAGGCTATTGTTAATTGTCAGCGTCCCTCCGCCTGAAACCCAAAAAGGCGTCGTTCCATACTGGCTAACAAGGTCTAAAACACGGCCCGTGCTTTCCGCACCTGTCACCGTGAGCTTATCCTCCGTCAACGTGAGCCTATCCGAAGCCCCTGCCGCGCCGCCTCGGATGCGAAGATGTGTAGAGGCCGCCGCCGCCGCCGTCACCGTGTTGGAGATTTCGAGCCCTCGGCAGGTTGTGCCACCGCTGTTCCAAGTTTGAGCCAAGGAGAGAGCGGAAGTGGTGAGGCTACCCGCTGAAATGGTCTGCGCCCCGGTGAACGTATTTGCGGCCAGAGTCGCCACATCCGCATCACTGAGCGCCGCGTTGAGGTTCGCGAGTGTCGGCGTGCCGAGCCAGGTCTGCACGCCGGAGCCGAGAGCCAGCTCGGCGAGAGTCGAGCCACTGAGAAGCAGCCGCCCACTCGTGCCGCCCGTGATGGCCGCGCCGATGGCGAGCGAGCCGCCTGCCGCCGTGGCCGGTGCCCACGCGGAGCCGCTCCACGTCATCACCTGCCCAATGGTTGCGGCCCCTTGCGCGAGGCGTGCCAGAGCCAAGCTACCGCTGGAAATGTTACTCGCGTTCGTCGTGTCCGTCGTCGCTGAAGCCGCAAGGCCTGCCATCTCCGCCACGTTCAAATCCGTGAGCAGTGCGCCGGACATCGCGTTCAGTTTCGGCGTGCCGAGACTGCCCGCCGTCGTCACCGTTACTTCGATGATGCCCTGGGAGGAACTCGGGGCCGATTGTGGCCCGTTCTCGCTGTACACGATTTCCGTTCCAATGGGATCACTGCCCGAGACGAGGCCATTCAAGCCCAGCGTCCCGAAAAAGGCGTCGCCGTTCAATGCCGCGTTGATCTTCGTCGCCACATCAAAGCGGCCATCCGTGCCCGCAATGTTGATTTCCACCAGCCGCACGCCGGAGCCGGAAGGGGCCGTGCTGGCATCGTCCACGTCAAACCAAAAGCGGACTATCTCCCCATCCCCGGCAAGGTCGAAGTACTCGCCATCCAGCGAGGATGGCGTCGAGAAGGTTTGCACGATCACCGTGACCACCTCCGCCGCCACACCTTCCAGCGTCACGCCTGCCACTTGCTCGTCAAGGATAAGGCCCGCCGCGCTTCGCAGCGCCGCCGCATTCGCCAGCGTGAGCAGGCTACGGCCATAGCTTTGAGTCGCCAGCCCCGCGAGGCTCGCGAGGTCCGCGTCATAGGCCTGCACATCCGTCCCGATGACCAGCCCCGCCGAATTGCGCAGCGCCGACGCATCCGCCAGCGTGAGGAGGCTACGGCCATAGCTCGCCGTCGTGAGCGCCGCGATGCTGGTTAGATCGGCATCGAGAGGTTGGAAGCGAGCATCGAAAAGCGCTATCGGCGCATTGCGTGAAGGGCCGCCACTCACATGGCCCTGAACCATGAAATTGGCGAGGGTGGAGACACTGGCTTTAGAGGACCATTTAGACATGGGAGGGATTCAGGAAAGGGGTTCGCTAAGGCTCGTCTTCAAACTCAATGAAGCCGCCGTTTTCAAACTGCTGTCGAAGCTCCGGGGCCACATCGGGATTCACCGCTGTCAGCGTGATGCGCAGGCCCACATGCACGCCGATCCGCTGTGGAGACCAGGAGCGCGGAACGAATTGCGCATAGGTCACGGTGGTCTCGCCGAGCGTGACTTCCATCGTGCCGCCCGCGGGGATGAGAGCTGCCAGCTCGTGAGCCAGGGAGAAGGCCGCCTCATCATCCGCCGCCTGCGGAAAGGTGATGAGCAGATCCGCCTCAATCTGTCGCGTGGCACGGGAGGGGAAGAAGGTGGCCCACGCGGCGCGGAGATAGGTTTCCTGCTGCGTGTTTTGGCTCCACTGCCAAGATTCATCACTGACCAGGCGCGCCGTCATATCGACGCCGTTCGCCAGTTCAAAATCACCATCGAGGAGGATGTTCATCGGTTTTTTTGCTGAGCCTCCAAAGTTTTGATGCGTTGATCGAAGGTCTTCGCCTGGTTCACGGCATTCTGAGCACTCTTAGCCATGGCCTCCATACTGCTGGCGGCGCTCTGCAAAGGCTTCCCGAGTTCCGAGACCAGGCTCGCCAGAGGATTGCCTTCCAAAGCGTTCGCGGCCTGTTGCAGAGGCCCTGCCAGATTGGCCCCATTGGCGGGCTGCACGGGCGCGGGGAGAGGGCGAGCCGTGCCACTACCCAAAGGTGAGCCCAGGCCTTCCACGCTTCCCGTGAGAGGATTCACCGAGCCTGCCTCCGCCCCGCCTTGGAGGTTGGCAGGATCATACACGCCAGGATTCGCCCCCCGTGCGATCTTCACGTTCTGAGCGTTGTAGGTATTGAGTCGGCCTTGAGCGTCGAGCTGTTCCATCTGCTGCATGGCCAGCCGCTCTTCATTGGCTTTCTTCAAGGCGGCGGCCCGCTCCTGCTCTTCTTTTTGGCGGGCCGCGAGAGCCGCTTGAGCGGTCCCTTTATCCGCCATCGGCCCGCTGGTGAAAATCTGAGCCGCTTGAGCCTGAAGCGTTTTCACTTTTTCCTCGGCGTCTTTTTGCTGCTGCTCGGCTCTTTGCAGATCCTCGGGGTTGGGAGACTCTTGCATCAAGGTGGCCTGCTGAGTCGCCTTGGCATCGTCCGCTTCCTTCTGCGCCTGGGCGATCTGACTGTTCACGGTGTCATAGTCGATCACCCGCTTGAAGTCCGCCTCAGCCTTCGCACGGGCCGCGCTGGCCTGCTCCACGCCCTTGGCCTGGTTCATCACCTCATCATCAGCGGCCTTCAATCGCGCATCCTGCGCGGCTTGATCCCTCACGAATTGCTCATCAAGCGCTTCCTTCTTTTTCGCGGCGATGGCCTGTGCCTCTTGCTCCGGTGGCAGGCCCTGGGCCTTGATGTCTTCGATGTCGGAGTCGAGTTTACTCTTCGCCGCTTGGCTTTCGATTTCCGTGCGCTTTTCAAGCAGCTTGAGATTGCGTTCGATGGCAGTGCTCTCGGCCTCGATGACATCGGATTCCGCCTGGATGGCCTTCGCGAGATCCTCCGCGCTTTTCTCCGCGAAGGTCTTCACCTGCACGGTGCCAGTGAGTTGATCTTGAAGCGCCTTTAAAGCATCCGTGGCGATCTTCGATTTGTCGAGACTCGCGAAGAAGGCCTCGATGTGGGGCGCGGCGGATTGCATCGCCACCGCCAACACCGTGACCACGCCCGCCACACCCGCGCCGAGGCCCATCGCCGAGGCGATGCCTTCGAGGTTATTGACCACCCCGGCGAAACCATATTGAGAATCCTGCAAAGCTCGTGAGCCTTGCAGCAGCGCGTTCCCCATGTTCCGCGAGCTGCCTGCGACTTTCCCCTGGCTTTGATCGAGGCCTTCATTGGCCTGCTTCACGCCCTTCACCGCGTTTTCGGTCAGCTTCGCGGCGGCAAGGTCTGCCGTCGTTTTGAAGCGGATGTCAAAGTTGGTGGTGTTATCGGCCATGGAAGTGCCCCGCTGCGCGGGAATGTCGAAATCAGAATGGCGAATAAGGAAGGGGTTCTGGTTTCCTCATTCTAGTTTTCTCATTCCGCGCTTTGCGCGGCTGCGTAGGCTTTCTCATCGGCTTCCGTGAGCTTCGCGCCGAGCGTGATGAGCAGGCCGTGAAAAGCCGCCAGGGCGCGGGCGGGCAGAGGGATATGAGTCCATTCCTTCCGCGTGCGGACCATCTTTCCGCACAGGCTGGTAAACTGCACCGCATTGTAACCCATGTTCACCGCACGGGCTTTGAGCTTCGACCATCGTACAGCGTCATTGCAGAGCGTTTGCAGCAGCTCTTCAGCGGCAGAATTTTCCGCTGCGATCGCGGTGAGCTTGTCTTTGATCTGAGATGGAGCGAGGGCTTCGGGGATAGGCGCGGACTCAGCGCTGGTTTTGGCTTTTTTACTCATAAGGGAAAAGGTTCTGGTTTCCTCATTCTGGTTTGATTCGCTTCGCTCCCCTTCGGGCTCACTTCGTTCGTCTGTCTCGCTTTGCTCGGCTCCTCATTCCGCCTCCGGCGGTCAGTCACTCGTGCCGACGTAAGCGAGAGGCTGCGCAGATCCACCCGCGAAGCGCTGCATCACGCGGGCCGTGATGCCTTCGATGAAGTTCGCGTCGTGCTTGAAATTGAACTGGTCAAGCTGGCATTGGGCGTTGTAGAGCTGCACATAGAAGCCGTTGTAAAAGACGCTGAGGTTGGCCACCGGCGGGCTGGCACCCATGGCGATGTCGAGGCCGAGCTTGGTCATCCACTCCGACCAGGTGGCGTCATTCTGCGGCTTGAGCTTGGCGGTGATGTCTTGGCTTTTGATCGTCCAGTCGATGATCTGCCGGTTGTAGATGACCGGCTCCAGCGTCCAGGCGAAATCAATCTCCACGCCATCGGTGGGCCACATTTCATCGAAGGCATCGGAGCCGAAGTCCACCTCCGGGGCCAGGGTCAAGATGGAGGTATCGGAGAACGCGGCAAAGCCGGGGTGCGTTTGTTCCGTGGCATAGGCTAGCGTGGCTCCCTCTTCCGTGGAATGCACGGCGGTGAGCGTGAAATCACCCAGGAGGGTATCTCCCACCTTCGCCATCAGGCTGGGGCGCTTGGTGATGGCGGCGCGGTAGAAGGTCCACTGGCGGCCACTGGCGGTGATAAGCCGCCACATCACATCCGTGGCCCCCAAAAGAGAGGCTCCGAGATTCGCGCTGAGATGCGGAAACAAGACGGCGAAGTTCTCCCAGTTACCCGTGAGGCGGCCATTGATCTCCCACACCTGGCTTTCCGGGCGGGTGTCAAAGACCTGCCCCTCGATCATGATGTCGAAGCGCGGCTGAACGGGCTTGAGCGTGCAGCCATCTTTGAAGAAGTAGAAGGACGCCGTGCCGCCGCCTGTTTCCAGCGGATTGCGGATGAGGAGAGCGGGCTCGCGGATGGTTTGAAGGGCGGACATGGCTTAATGCGTTCGTGGTTCGTGGTTCTGAGTTCGTGGTGCTTCGTGGGATTCAATCGACCGCGCTCGTGTGGCGATCATGCGAGCTGCGACGCGCTGCCGAGAGCGCCCGCGAGAGCAGGTCACGCAGTTCCTCCGCGTAGTCCTTCCGATCATCGGGATGGATCATCGCGAGGTCTTTTTCGATGGCCTCTTTGGTGATAGCGAGGCGGGCTTTGGCGGTTTGGCTCATGCCCGCCATGCTAGGCTTTTGCCGCCTAGCTTCACGCCGCCGGAAGTGCCGTTAGCGGCCCGCCGGAGGCGGGAATGTCGAAACCAGAATGAGGAAGGATGAATGAAGCGAACGCGGCTGTCCGCGCTGCTATTCCTCATTCGCCATTCTGGTTTCCTCATTCCCGGCGGAGCCGGGTCACATCCCCATCTCCGCCGTGTCACTCGGGCGCAGGCCTGCCTTGTAGGCAGCAGCGCGAACGCGGGTGCCTGTGGGTAGTGCATCCACATCCACAGGCGCGGAGTAGAGAGATGAAGTGATGGATGGCGCGGAGCCATCGAGCGTGTAATAAATCGCCGCGCCCGAGGTGGCGCAGGTGATCGTCATCAAAGCGCCGCCGTCGGTGATGACGGGGCGGGCACAGCGAGCGGGGGGCGTGTGCGCATGAGCCTTGCTCTCGAAGGTGAGCTGCCAGCCGCGCTTGCCGGGTTCCAGGGCGGCCTCGGGGATGGGATCGCTCTTGCGATACATGAGGCCATGCTTGCCGTCGTGACTCCAGGCGTGCAGCAGGTTTGCCACGACGTTGCGGGCATCATCCAGCGTCACACCTGTGCCCGTGGCAGCGGCGCGGTTCAGCGCCATGTCTTCGACCACTTCGAGGATGATCGTGAGGTCTTCGAGTAGCACGGCACTATTGGGGGCCGTGTTCACCATCTCGGGACGGTTCACCACCACAGACAGGCCAAACTTGCCATTGCGCGGTGTGCTGCCTGCGAGTGCCTGCATGATGATGTCAAAGGTCAAGGCATCGCCCGCGTTCTCATCGGCCTGCGTGGTGATGATGGTCACGTTTTGCATCGTCACCGTGCTGCCATTCACCACGGGGCTTTCGAGGCCGAGAAGAAACGCGGCAATGTCGAGCTGGAGTTGGGAGGGGGAGAGCATCGGGAAAATGAGGAATGAGGAATGATGAAGGACGAATTAAGAGCCGCTGAAGTGGCTCTTGAGTTCGCGGGTGATTTCGCGGTTGAGGAGCGGGGCGTTTTCTTCGATGCCGGTGCGGATGGGGCGGCGTTCGGGGATCTTCGCCTGGCGTGTCGAGGCCAGGCGGGAGAAGCGCAGCGGCTCGGCGAGCTTCTTCCCGAAGAGCGATGTCATCGTGACCTCATGCGCCCGCACTTTGACCGCGCCGCTGAAGCCGAATTCATGCGCCTTCAAGTAGCTCACCACGGAGCCGATGGACGAGATGACGCTGTCGCCTTCGATCCGCGCCGCCGTGGGCCGGATGGATTGGCGCAGGCGGCCACTCACGACGCCGAGCTTGTGCTGTGACACGGGGAATGGCCCTTTGCCCGTGAGGCGCTTCGCTTGGATCTGCGCCGCCATCAAGAGCGTGCCGCGTGTGAGGCCGCGTGCCACGATGCCCTTCAAGGCTTCCAGCTTCACGCCTGCCAAGGCCCGTTGCAGCGCGGGCGAAGGTTGCAGCGGCGTGGTGGAGACGGTGAGCATGGCGTTGAGCGTGGAGTGCGGACGCCCTCGTCCGCTTTCGTTTTCACATTCTGCGATACCGATCTAGGATCTTCGTCACCGCCGGAATCAAATCGAAGCTCATCGACGCGGCAGGCTTATCCTTCGAGCTGCCAGCGGCGGCGGTGCCGAAAAGGTTCTGCGCTTCGCACACGGCCTTCACTTGAAGGTGGAAGGCCATCAGCAAATCGGCCGGCAGTGCGGCACTACCATTGGGCTGCGTGCCGCTGGCGTCTTCGGTGGTGTCCCACCAAAAGCCGCCCGTGAAAGTGATCGTGACTTGATCGTGCTGCGTGCCGGGCACGCTGGCAAAATGCACCAAACCGGCGGCAAGGTCCGTGCGCTCCACATCGGCGGTGATCGTGGTATCACCGCCACTGGCAGCGGCATTGAGCACGATGCTCGTGAGGCTCTCCACCGGGTAACGCGACAGCGAGAAGCTGAGGTTGTTCGCCGAGCAGCGGGCCACGGCATTGACCGTGCGGCCAAACGAACGGCCACAGTAGCTTTCCATCATCGCCGCCACACCGAGGCCCAGCGTCGTGAGAGCGCTGTCAAAATCCGTGCGTGCCCGCAGGGCAAGCGGCAGCGCATGGAGCTTCAGGGAGGTGAGAGAGGAAAGGCCAGCGTTCACACGGAAAAGATGAAGGATGAAAGATGAAGGATGAAAAATGAACTCAGGACGGCACATGCGATGCGGACACCGCATGCGCCGTGTGGGAGGTCACTTCACGAGTTCGACGCTGTCGCCGAGGGCAGCGGCACGAGCTTCGGTGGTCTCGAATTCGTCGCCCTTGGAATAGGTGTAGTCGCCTTCACCGAGGGAGTTCACGAGGCAGCGGACGGTGATCGTCGGTGATTCGTCGCCTGTGGGTTTCTGTGATGCTTTTTTAGCCATGAGATGCGGAGGGTAAGAGGTGGAGAAAAAGCGCCGCGTGCGTGGGGATCACGCACGCGGCGCCGGATGGTTACGAGGCGGCCAGCTTGAGCACCTGGAAGGCGGTGGCCGCCTTCACGCGGGCTCCGGCACGGGCAGTGCCACGGAAGGTGACCTCGTCCGTGTCAAAGGCCCAATGCTCCGAGCGGTCGAAGGTGATGCCTCGGCGGATGCGGATGGCCTCCGCGCTGAAATCACCGAAGGCTGCCACGCGGGCACCGGCGCTGTCCGTGCTGGGGCACACAGGGCTGGTGACGACGGGGAACCCAAAGATGGTGCCCAGGCCACCGTAGCTGGGTGCATCGAGCGGGGTGTTGAAGATGGGGCGGCCATCCGTGCCTTTGATGAGCAGCATCTTCGCGAGAATGGTCGGATTGATGAGCCACTTCGCGGTGCCGCGTTGAAGCAGGCCCACAGGCAGGTTCGTCACGCAGGCCAGCACGTCCTCATAATCGAGCGTGGCGATGCTGACATTGCCACTGGCTGCGGTTCGATCCGTGCCACCACCGCCCATGATGCCGGTGAAGCCGCCATCCGTGCTGTCTGCACCGCCATCGGCTGCGATGGCGATCCAGTCGATGCGGAAGGCGATGCTCTCGGCGATGTCGTTGAGCACGTCCTCAACGAGGCCGCCCACGTCATCTTCAAGCAGCTCGCTCGACACACTGATGAGTGCGCCGATCTTGCCGGGAGTGACGGCCACCTTGCTACCTGCCTTGGTGGAATCCGCACCGATGGCGGCGGCTTCATCCACGAACACGGCAGCCACGCGGGCCGTCTTGAGGCGCACTTCGGTGGCCTTCGCCCCGATCATGCGCACATCGAACTGATTGAACACACCAAAGGTGGCGAGCAGGTCGTAGATGTCTCGCTCCAGCTCGTTGTTGGCGATGTAGGTGGAGCCGGGCGTGTTGGCGTTGTCGAGATCCTTGCAGATGGCGCGGATGTGTTTCGGCGCACGCTCGACGATCTCCAGGCTTTGGCACAGGCGAGCGACAAAGAGGTTACGCTTTTCTTCGTCGTAAGCGATGCGCTTGGCGGGAGAGCCGAAGAGGTTCCGACGCTCCATGCCGAGCGTCTTTTGAAGACGCTGCATGCTGCGCAGGATCTCGCCTTGATCCGCCTGCTGATTCTTGAGGGTGGTGAATTCCTCCATGGCCTTTTTGACCTTGCCGTCGAGCTGGTCGTAATTCTTGAGCAGGGTTTCCTGCGTGCCTTTGATGTCTTTGACACCGGCGATGACCTCACCGAGGCCGCCGCCGTTGAGTTCAGGATCGGAATGAAAGAGTGGGTGATGCTTGAGCTTCATAAAATGGAAGGATGAGTTTGAATGAGGTGGGTTCGCTAACGTCGTGAGGGCGGTCACGAGGCCGCCGGAACACGCGGCACGGCCTTCAGGGCCGCTGCGAGTTCTCGGAGATCCGCCGCACGCTGTTCAGCCTGGCGTTTGGCCTCGCCATCGCCGCCAGGCGCATGATGGTGAGGCGTGCTGCTGCTTGCGGAGGAAAGGGATCGGGCGCGGTAGATGCGCTGGAGTTCGAGCTTGATTTGCAGGCGCTGCAAAGCGTCTGCACCGTCATAGGAGCCAGCGGCCAGTTGCAGGAACTCAAATTCATTGTCACCGGCAAAGCCGATGGCGGCCAGGTCTCGCTCTTGAAGAGCGCCGTCTTTGAAGGCCTTCGCCAGGGCGGAAGGGTTCGCGCCGATGATGCAGGCGGAAAGTTCGATCTGCATCCACTCACGGTGAATGCAGCGGCACTGCGCGGCGGTCTCGATGTCCATGCCGCATTCCTTCGCCATGGCCGCAAACTCGGGTGAGCCGCTCCACGCATACTTCACCGGGATAAAGCCGACACTCACGGCCCTGAGATGGCCGCTCTCCGTGAGCTTGAAGCCCAGCGCGGCGAGGGGCGAGACATCCGCCGCCCACTTCACGCGCTCCACGACCTTCCCGGCCTTCACGCCGAACTCGATCACACTGCCGAGCAGCTTCTCAATCGTGCCGTAATCATGCGAATCCACAAAGGGCGCATTCTTGGCGAAGCGATCAAACTTCACCCCCTTCGCGATGAGCACCTCGTTGTAGCAATCTAGGGTGGCATCACTGGCGATGTAATCGACGGTGAAGTCTTGCGCGGAGATGACTTTGATTTCCGGCGTGATGAGGCGGGCGAGGCGTTCGGACATGCGGCCAGTGTGCCGCAGGGGTGAAAGCCTTCACGCCGCCGCAAACGCCGTTAGCGGCCCGCCGGAGGCGGGAACGGCCCGCCTTCGGCGGGAATGTCGAAACCAGAATGAGGAAGGCCGAATGATTTATCGTGGAGCGCGGACGCCCTCGTCCGCTTTGATACCATTCCCCAGAGAACTCCCGCTGGAGCCGACAGACTCGCCAAGGCTCGCTAGCGGCTCAGCTCTTTGTTCCCCTGCTCAGGCCACCGTTTGAGGACTACTTCGGTGGCCCCGTGGCGAAAGGCGTAAGTGACCGCGATGGTCGCCGCAATCCAGTCCCCAGACACATCGCCATCCATGCCGTCCACGAAGACCACAAATTTACCTTCGGGGTCTTTCTTGGACCTCGCCGCGATCTTGTCCGCCGCCGCCTCGAAGTCGGCACTGAATTTTGAAAGGCATTTTTCTTGGAATGATTTTGGTTCGCTCATGCGGGTATTGTGTCCGATTGTCGGACCATTGCAAGAACGACTTTCCGATTGTCGGATTTTTCTTTGGTGGTAGGGTGCGCCATGTTTCACGACTCTCTTGCTGCCATACCCGTCAAGCCCGCCGACCTCATCGCCCTCGGGTTGCCGCGATCCACGGCCTACGATTGGTGCTCTGGCTCGTCCACCCCAGATCATTCGGCCTTCGTGCTGGCGCTACTGCAACGTGCCATCCCCCCGCAGGGGAACAAGACGGTGATCCCAACAAATGCCAGCCGTGGCAGTGTTGGTGCGAAGCGGAAGCGTTGAGGCGGCTGTCATTTGTGGGATACCTCTGCGTTCGGCTCACGAATGGAGTCCTTGAGTATCTTGAGTGTGCAAACGTCACCGTCTGTAAGATGTGCATTTTGCCGCAGCGTGATTTCAATGGCATCCTTTAGCCTCAGACGCTCGACATTCTCTTTCATCCAGAGTTCGCGCCAGTAGGTGACTTGATCGCGCAAAGGGCGACGACGAAGCCGAACAATGACACTGCTGCCAACGGCTCGAATGGTGTCTTTCATGGTTGCGTAGGTGTTACGCCCGCCGTCGGCAGAGCTGGTTCGTTCCCCCTCACTCTTCCGGCACATCCTCTTCCATCATCGGGATCTCCACGCAGCGGCACTGAATCACGTTCTCGGCGCTGCCGCCGCTGTCACAGGGGTGCATCATGAGATCCTCGCCGCCATCCTTGAGAGGCACGCGGAAGGGTTCACCCGTGGGAACGATGGTGCCATCAATGCGGCGGTGCGTGGCCCGCACGCGGTCATCCTGAGCGCTCAGCCATTGCTTGAAGGGGATGCCCAGCTCTTCGGTGGCCGCATGGCGGACGGCTCCATAGGCCGCGCCGGTCTCCGTGGTGGCGATCATCACGGCCCGCTCATTGCTGAGGCCGTTGAACTCCGTGCGCACACGGGAAGCGAGCTGCTGCGTCGTTTCGCCCTTCTGAAGACCTTCTTCAAGGGTCTTTAAGATGTCCTGATGCATCTCGCGGGAGGCGTCACGAATGAGGTTCTCGCGGCTAGTGAGGAAGTTGAGCACCTGGGTGGCTTCCATCTTCCACGGATCATCCTCGCGGGCGATCTCCAAAAGGAACTGCCCCGTGGCATCGGCCAGGGTTTGCTCGTGAGCCTTGCGGAGATCGGTGATCAGCGCGGCGGTGAAATCGGCGAGCGAGAAGATGAGGTCGAGCACGCCGCGCTGGCGGATGCCTGCGAGCGCCTTCTCACTGCTCTCGATCTTCCCCAGCGTTTCGGCGCGGGCCTTCATGAGAGCTTTCGTGATCTTCGCCTTGAAGAGCTTTTCCGAAGGTGCTCGGGCGGCCATGTGGGATTTCCACAGGCGCAGGCGCTTGGCGTTCGCTTCCGACTTCGTTGACGTGGTTGACGGGATTGACGGCTGTGCGGCGAGCTTTTCGAGCACGCTCACCATGCCATCCAGCGTCTTGATGTTGGAGCGAAGGAGGGCTTTCGGCTCGGTGATCTCTTCGGGCTTCGGGCTTGATTCCTCATTCCTCATTCTGGTTTCCTCATTGCCCGGCACGGGCTCCAAGCTCATCGGCAACCACGCCTTGTCATAGCCGGGAAACTCATCCAGCCCCAGATCCATGCTCTCATTGAGCACCTTCCAGGGAATGCCGCACTTCCAGGCATCGGCGGCGGCTTTGACCTTCTCATTGCGCACCTGGCTCATGACGCTGTGCGCGGACCAATCAAAGGCGGCTTCCAGGTCCCGCGCTGTGCGGAGTCGCTCAATCTCACCCATGGCCTCGGCCAGGCGGGCCGCCATCGGAACGCAGGTCTCATCAATGAGGCGGTAGCGATCCGAGGCCGCGCCGATGGAATAGCTCTCCATCTTTTGCAGCATGGAGGCAGGCACCCCAAACGCGGCGGCGATCTCATCCCGCGAGAAGTGGCGGCCATTCAAGAAGGCATCATCCACCGTCTTGATCTTCGGATCTTCAATGGAGACATCCGCCGTGAGGAAGGCAGCGCGGAAATCCCCGCGCTTGGCGAGCGCGGCCTTCTGGCGGAGCTGGGCAATGACCTGGTCACGCTGCTCTGGCGTAAGTGTGCCGCTCTTGCTCACCACATAGACGCCCTGGTCTCCGTTCGCACTGGCGATGTTTCGGGCGAAGACTCCGGCGGCATGATCACCAGCGGCGGCATTCCAGGCGGCGGCCATCGGGGCGAGGCCCTCGACATCATCATAGGGATTGAGGAAGCGGGGCCGGATGACCTGCTGAGGGAGAAGCTGATAACCCCGGCCCGCGCCGTCGATGAACTGCCAGCCCAGGAGTTCGTCGTTTCGCTTGATGGCTGTGAGTCGATCCGCACGGGCCAGGATTAAAGGAGACTTCACCCCGCCGCGTGTCAGCCAGGTGTCATCCAGAATCCAGCACGCCTGCCCATGCAGGCCGATGGAGTGGCAGGAAAGTTCGATGAAATCCCCGAGGCTCAAGCGCACACCGCCGCTCGTGATGGCGGGGCGTCGCCAGAAGGTGCTCAGTTCTGGATCATTGAGTTCATCCTGCTCATCGGAGCCAGGCTCATACCATTCGAGCGGCACGCTGCGGATGGGACCGGCGATGAGCTGGAGGCAGCGGAAAACCCACGCGGATTGCGAGGCCGCCTCATGAAAGCGGGAGGATGATGAGCCGCCGCCGAGGCTGCCCACATCCTCCCCGCGTGCCCATGCCTGCTGCCAACCTTTGACATTGAAGAGGGTGCCGAGAGCGGCTTTGAAGCGGGTAGAAAAGTTCATGACAGGCAGGGGAAGGAATGACGATTGAGGAATGGCGATTGCTGATTGTTGAAGGAATGAACCCTCACGGAACCAGCGGAAAAAACGGCATGCTATCCGGGATGCGTCCCGGCGGGCGGGAATGGATCATCCGACCCCGAGCGGCGAAACCCGCTGACGATCCGCCCACCACTGCCGTTTTTAAGCGGCTGGGAGCGTTTTTAAGAGGGGGGTGAGGTGCTTTGGCTGTCATGGCGGCTGGAACGGGGTCTCAGGGCAAAAAGGCGGGGTTTCGGAAAAGGGGTTAAATCAGGATCATTTCGAGGGGGGGCGCGGTGGACTCATCCCCGGCATGCAGGCCCAGAAATCCGGCCCATGCATAGTCCGCGTGACCGTCAGTGAGTCCGGCCTCGCTGGTGATGACGATGCTCTCCCCGTGCCCGGCCTTCTGCTTGATGCTGTAGAGTTCGTAATGGTGCTTCGGTGTATCCGTGAGCCGCACGATGCGATCCTGAAACTTCCGCTTCGCTTTGACGGCCATCTCCAGTTTGATGCGCTGATTGAAGGTGACAGGGATCACTTTCCCAGGGCAGGCCTTCACGGCATTCTCCGCCATCTGCATACCGAGGCCGGTGGCATCAATGGCGGCGCGTCGAACATTGCGAGCACTGACCCGCTCGATGAAGAGAGCCTCTTGCGTGGCGAAGTCCATCTTGTGCAGGGGCTCGACGATCTCCTCAATCCACAAGCCATTGACGAGTGCCCACTGCCAATACACGGAGGGGTGGTTGTGACGGCCCACATCCATGCCCGCGAAGCGCGGCGCATCGGCGGGGATGTTCATGGCGCGCATCTGCTCTGCCGTGAGTGTGGCAGCGGTGATCTCTTCCCAGGTGAGCAGCGCGGCGGAGTCATCGCAGGGCATGCACATGTACTCCTGCCTCCACATTTCTTCGGTGGCGCACTCCTTGCGCAGGCTGCGCAGGAAGTCCTCATCACTCCACGGGAGCCGTTCATCTTCGACGCCGTTCTTGATGAGCGTCTGTTTGATCTTGATCCACAAGCCTTCCTTCACCGCCTCCTCGATATTGATCTCGAAGTAATCGAAGCGCTTCGGGTTGCCCTTCTCTTTGATCTCCTTGACCAGCTCGTTGAAGAAATTCGCCGTGCCGCGATGCGTGCTGATGATGCTCAGGGACCCCCCACGCGTGAGCGCAGGCTGCACAATGCCGTAGAGCTGGCGCGGTTCCTTGTGCAGGGCAAACTCATCGAGCGACATCCAGCCTTGCTTGCCCGCGAAGGCATCCGGCGAGGAGCTGAGGCCCCGCACAAAGCGCCCATTGCCCAACTCGATCTCGAAGGCCTTCATCTTGCGGTCATCATCAATGAAGACTTCCTGCGCATCCTTCGCGGCGATCTTGAGCACGTCCCGTGTGAAGAACTTGCAGTCATTCACGGAGAGCCGAGCCGCCAGCAAATCACGCGAGCCGATCCACGCATCGAAGATGTTCCCCTTCCGCCCGGTCTTTTCAACCATGGTGTAATTGTTCGCATAGCTGCCACCATAGCGGCGTGTCTTCGCCATCAGCTTGAAGCGTGCCTTGCTGCGAATCCATCGCTCCTGTGTGGGCAGCCAGTAGGCGGCCTCCACGCGCTTCACGCGTGCGGCTTCGGTTTCAGGCTGGGTGATGATGTTCATGCTTCTGTGCTCATGCCGAGCGCCTGGCGCACGGCCTTGATCGTTTCGTCACTGATGCCGCCTTCTTTGCCGCTGGCCGCCTTCAAGGCTTTATCCGCCTCGCGGCGTTGATCTTCGAGTTCCTTCACGGTCTTCTGGAGCTGTGTGATCATGGCGCGGTCTCCGGTGCGGAGGCGATGGATGCCTTTGGTGGCCGCATCAAAGACAAGGCGACCTTCCTCGGTGGTGATGTCGATCTGGCCATCCAGCTCGCTGACCATGTCAAAGGCGATCTGGCCGAGTTCAGCCGCAGCGGCATCGGCCAGCGTGCGTCCGCTGTCATCCTCCCCGGCCTCGGCCACCATGCGGGCCTTTTCCTTGCGGAGCTGCAAACGGCGGAGCCAGGGCAGCGCTTCCTTGTTCTTGAATTCATAGGCCGCACTGCGCCCGATCTCGATGCCCTTCTCTTTCGCCAGCTCGATGATCTTCGCGGCCATGTCTCCATGAGGCACGGCGGCGAGTTCGGCACAGAAGGCCTCCAGCTCTTGCGGGCTGAGTTCCTGGGTGATCTTCGTTTTGCTATGAGCCATGCGAAAGGATTCTGGTTTCTGGTTTCTGGTTTTGTCATTCCGCCGCAGGCGGTCACGCATGCCCGTATTTGACGAGTTCGACGCGCCCGGCCTCGGTGCGTGCCCAAAGGGTCACGGAGGCATCCAGGCGGTCCGGCGTGCTCTTCACGAGGCCGACGCCTTCCATGTCATGCAGGATGCTCGTGATGCTTTCCGGCGTCTCTTTGGGGTGGCCCATGAGTTTGACGCCGGTGCAGAGATCGGCGGAACGCATGCCGTTGGGGTGGATGGCGTGAAGTTGCTGAAGTAGCGCAAGAATGAGTGCGGAGCGCATGGTGTTTAACGGGGTTTGTTGCCGGACTTAAGGAGGGTGAGGAGCTGCGTTTCGTGGGCGTGGTCTCTCACCTTCAAATCTTCGATGTGGGCAGCGTGTGAAGCGCTATCCACCTGCACGGCGTTGATCTTTTCATGCAGTTCTCGCACGCGGGCTTCCGTGTTCTGACGCATCGCCTCGATCTCGCGGTCGATCTTGCCCATGATGGAATCGGCCCGCGTTTGGCCTGCGGTGGTGATCTCCCGCTTCACGATTTCGAGCTTGTTATCAAAATGCGCCTTCACCTGGTCAAGGGCCGCCTTGATGGCCGCCTGCTCGACTTCGACACGCTTCACATCGCTTGCCTTCGCGGCGGCATCATGCTTTCGCACATCGAGAGGCTGTTCGACTGTGATCGGGCTTTCCTTTGTGCCGCGTGACGCCCGCTTGTTCGCAAACCACACGCCCGCGAACGCCAAGCCCAGCGTGAGCAGATGCTTGATGAGTTCAGCGGGAACGGCAGAGATGTCGGTTTCAGCGAGCATGAGGGGAGGGAATGAGGAAATCAGAATGGCGAATGAGGAATGGCAGATAGGAGCGCGGACGCCCTCGTCCGCTTTGGCTCATCAGCTCGTGATGAGCTGGATGAGGTGACCCGGATGGATGAAGCCTTGCGTGACCAGCGAGCCTGCGCCGTTGATCTTGCGCATGCGGGTGGTGATCCAATCGCCCTCCCGTTCCTGGCTTGGCGTGCTGGGATCGAGCGAGGTGTTTGCTTCGATGGTGGCCATGGAGCGTGTCAGCGTGCCCGTGGTGGTCACGATGCCCGCATGGCCTTGATCCGTCTCGCCATGGCGAGCCAGCCAGATGGCCCCAGGCACCGGCAGTGGATTGAGCATCTTCCGTTGTTTGAAGGCTCGCACGTTCGTCATGCAGTGCGGCCCAAAGAGGGCGGCGAACTTCGAGGCGTGCTCTTTGAGCGCCCGCACAACGATCCCTTCCACGAAGGCCGCGCAGTAAGCCCATCCCGGCTGCCAGGGAGAAGGCCGCATCATAGCCCGCAGCTCATTCACGAGCACGCTATCCGGGCCAGGCGTGGAAGGATTGTTCCAGTCTGCATTGGGCCGCACTTCACGCAGCCCGATGAAGCGCGAGGCTTCCCGGATGATGGCGGTGGCGAGCTGGTCAGGGGTGAGGTTCATGGAGCGTGGGAGTGTTCGGGGATTTTAAACCGCTGATGAGACGCTAATGAGACGCTGATAAATGAGCGACGACCTGCGGCGCGTATAGAGGCAGTTGAAGACGCGGGGATTTGGAGACTTGGAGACGGGGGGAAGATGAAGCCAGCAAACCTCTGGACTCCTCCGCGACCTTCCAATCTCTGCGGTGCCATCCTTCTCCGTTTGTGACGCTGCTGACCGGATTAACCTCGATGACGGCCTTCGAGCTGCGGAGCTTGGTGAGGCGTTCTTCACCGAGACGAATGGCCGCCTTGATGGCGCTGATGCGGTTTTGATCGAGGAGCTGCTGCATCGGATCTTCATCGACGGGCTTCGCTTCGAGCAGGGCCAGCTCACGGCGGAGCGTGGTGATGGTACTCTCCAAGGCCACCGCAGAGACTTCACGCCCCGCACTCACGAGAGCGGCTTCGAGACGCTTTTTCAGAGCGTCTTGAGACGTGCTCGAACAGGAGCTGAGAGCAAAGGGCAAAGAGCTAAGGGCAAAGAGAAGCACCGGCTTCATGCCGAGTGCCTTTTGATGCCATCCCATGCGGGAGGCTCCGAGGTTCGCGAGGAAGAGCATCACCGCCGCCGGATCATTCGGATCTCCCTCGAAGCCATGCGCGAGCATGTAACCGGAGAGCGCTGCGAGGCCTTGCGAGACGAGCGCGGCCAGGGCTTTCTTCGCCACGGACTTCATTTCATCACTCACATGAATGGCTTCCGTCCATTCGAGTTTGGAGGCGAGGCTCCACAGCCAGGTGAAGAAGAGGCACGCGAGGCCGAAGACGAAGCTCTGCGTGTTCGTGACATCGACGAGGAGAACACCGCCCAGGGCGGTGATGAAGTGGCGGAGGATGGTTTGCATGATGGTTTGATCTTTGATCTTTCAGCTTTGATCTTTCCCGCATTCGGCGCGGCGCGGATCGCGGAAAAACTTCCCGAGAAAACCACGCCCACGCCGCGCCGCCTTGTTTCCAAGGCTGCCCCATGCGGGAGCGAGGTGAGCCTGGCCTCACACGGGCCTGACTTCACGCCGCCGGAAGCGCCGTTAATTCGAGGTCAGAGCCTCCGAGCTTCGCAGGCATAAAAAAACCGCGCCCGTGAGGAGCGCGGTGAAGGAGGAAGCACGTTGTTCTACTTCGCGGCCACGATCCCTTCCGCTGCCACGTCCGCTTTGAGCGCGTAGCACAAGGCCTTGCCTTTCATCCCCATCGGCTTTGGCATGGGATACAAAGTGAGCGGAATCAGCTCAGCACCCTCGGGGTGCGGCTTCTCCCCTAGAATCAAGATGTCTGGACGGCTTTTCTTGCTGGCGGTTTCCGTGCAGATGTAAGAGCCGTCGAGGTTTCGCTTATTCGTCGGCACGAGCACCACTTCACGGCATTCACAGCGCAGCCCCTCCGGCACACTCTCTTTGACTCGCACGAACAACCGCACGGCCTGAGCCATGACCTCTTTCTTGGCCTCATGGATCTTGAGGTTGCGAATCTCGGAGGCCTTCATGGCAGCGGCTTTTTCAGCGGCGGTCTGAGCCGGGAGAGAAACCGAGATGGCACTGAGCGAGAGGAGGATGAGCGAGATGGTTTTCATAAGGTTGGAGGAAGGTGAAGGGTTGTCGTTGGTGGTGAAGGATGGTGAATGATGTCAGCCAGGTCAAGGAGGTGTATCAGCTCCAACAATAGCCCGTGCCGCCGCTTCAACTGCACCGCAGTGGTAGGGGCGGAGATTTGGATGTTCCTCCCGCATACGACGCAAAGGCTCTCGAATGAGGGCCGCGCATGGATGCCCTGGATGATCAGAAAGCCATCGAGAAAGTTTGGCTTCGACATACTCATCCCCTTTTTCTGGTTCGGCTGCCCGGTCGATGATTAGAGCTTTTACAGTGAGGCGAAGCTCTGCCATAGCGATCTTATCTTCCGCGCTCTCCCGGCTCTCATTGCAACGCGACCACACCACCGCGAACGTAGGCAGCAGCGAAGAGACGATGATGATGAGGCTGAGACGCTGGAAGGGCTTCATGGGAGGCAGTTCGTTGATGGTTTAAAGCTCCTGCGCCAGTTTCTTGATCTTCTGATACAGCACCTCGCGGCGGCTTTCCGTCACAGGCGGCGTGATGGCCCCTTCCCGCACACTCATCTCTCCGCCGCCGAGGATGTCGGCTCGAATGAGCTGTGTGACGTAGGCTGAGAATGTGGGAAACCCGAGTGCCACCGCACGCTCCTTGGCCCGCTCAAAAAGGAGCGGGTCCATGCTGACAGCGGCGGGTTTGCGAAGGGTAGCCATGAGGGAAAAGCGGGAACGATGTCGAGGCAGTTTCGACGCCCTACCCTTGGCTGCAAGGGGAATGCTTTTCGTCTTTTGGGACTTCGTGTATAAATTATTTATCATTCGAGCTTGCACGTATAAACTCTTTCGACATTATAGCGCCGCGCCACAAACCGGCCACCTACACGCCACATGAAAACAACCGCACGCACTCAAGCCTCCAAACCCCGCATCAAACCCGCCATGCCTGCCACCACTCTCGCGCCCCTTTCCGGGCGTCGTCGTATCAAACCGATCAAGGCCCGCATGGTTGCGGCCCTAGCTCTTGATCCCGGCCTCTACCGCGCTGCCCTCAAAAAGGCCGAGGCGAAACACGACAACAATTTCAGCGCCTACGTCCGCTCCCTCCTCAAGGGTGACCTCGGCATCGCTGCATGATTTTTGCACGCGTGTCGAAATAACCACGACTTTCCACGACAAACCCCATGCCCCGTAATCCCCATCTCATCCTCGCGCAGGAGCTTCTCGAAGGCTGCGAGCGCAGCATGACCCGCATCATCGACGAGCTGGCCCTGGCCGATTCGACCCGTGACCGCCCCGATCTCCACAACCGCGCCGAGCAGCTCCTCACCGATCTCGCCGCCCTTCAAGAGCAACTCGACGCCTGATCCATCATGAAAACCCCCGCCATCCAGTTCACCAACCGACCCCTCGCTCACCCGATCAAGCTGTTGATCGACTACACCACAACGAGTGGTCACCGCTTCACCTCTGGCAGCCTGCACAACGTCACTCCTGTCCACGGCCTGATTGCGCTCATCGACCCACGCACGGGCTGTTCCGTCGCCTTCGGTCGCGGCGAGTGGATCTGACCTCACTGACCGCCCGTCATTCGTCCTTCCTCATTCTGGTTTCCTCATTTCCGCTCCCCATGCACGATCCCCGCCTCTTACGTTTCCTCGAAGTCACCCGCTCGTCTCACGAGCTGGGCACGAAGGATGTGGCTTATGTGCTCGATTGCAGCAGCGCCGTTTTGCACCGGCTCTGCATCACGGGGGAAATCGAATGCTCATGGATCTCGAGGAACGACCGCATCGCCAGTGAGAACGCCAAGCGCCAAGCCCGCTGGCTGAGTGAGGGAGGCCAAGGTACCTGCCCCAATCTCATCACGCGGCAGCGCGGCAAGAAGCACATTTGGCGCTTCACCGCCAGCGCGGTGCTGGCCCATCTCATCACCCACACGCACCCGCGCACGCTGCTGATGGAGAGCATCCGCGAGATCCTGCCGAAGTGGGAGGCCTTCGCCCAACGCATCGCCAGCGGGGCCACAGTGATCGAAGCGCGGCAGCAGACCGCCAAGAAGACCAAGCCCGCTGTGGGGAACGTCATCCCCTTCGATCCCAATTCAGACCTTTTCCCCCAAGTCGCCCCGAGCCCGAAGGCCGTGGCGTGAACCCCAAACACGAACCCGAACACCACCCGCCCCATGCAAGCCAGTCCCATACCCCAAGCCGCAGAGCCTCAGCTCGTCAGCCATCCCTTCCCCGGTTCTCTCTTCCTTGATCACGCGGTGATCGGCCTTCTCACGATGGCCGCCAAATCAGGCCGCATCATCACCGAAAGCGGCACGGCTCAAACCACCCAGCCGATCAAGCGGCTGCTCGCTCGTCATGCGCCTAGCCGCCCGCAGGTGCCGAACTTCAAACCCGCCGCGTGATCATGAAGAATACCGAAACCATTCATTGGATCACGGATAAGTCTTTGCCGGACTCCGAAATCACCGTGCTGCTCTGCGATCACCATGACCGCGTGGGTGAAGCCTTCCATGACGGCCACGTCTGGCGCTGGGCTAGCTCCTCACTCGTTCGCACCAAGGTGATCGGATGGGCTCACCTCCCCATCGGCCCAACCGCGTGACCTCACTGACCCCTTTGACCTCACTGACCTCACGACCATGCACGATCCCTCTTACTACTTCGCTCTCGCGCTCATCTGGCTGCCCATCACAGCCGCCCTCGCCGCACTGGCTCTCGCTGTGAACAAGGCCCTGCGCCGCAGTGCCCGCAACCGCCGCCGCGATGTGCGCCGCCGCTACCACCTGCCCTCCTAACGCCATGAACGAACGCGAACTCACCCTTTGGCTCACGCTGCTCGAACGCTGCGAAGGCCGCCTGATGGATCTCTCGGAGATGGACTCCGATGTCCTCCCGCTGGCACGCCGCATGGCGGACACCGGCCTGCTGCTCGAAACGGAGCCGCAAACCTACACCCTCACGACGCGGGGCCTGGTGGCCAAATGCGCCGTGGAAAAATTCGCCGAATTCAGCCTCACCGAACCATGAGTAAAGCCCTCACCACCATCACCACGCCGCAAGGCATCACCATCAAGGGCGAGCCGATCAAGGCTTTTGACACCGCCCGCAAACACGTCGCCAACATCATCGAGCATGGCCGCCGTGCCACGCATGAGAGCATCCTTTTGGGGCATGAGCTACTCAGGCTGAAAGGCGAGCTTGGCATCAAAGCAGGCCGCCCGTCCGAGAAATTACCGCAGTCTGCGGTAATTATCCCCTGGGCAGACATGGTCGAGGGTCAAACCGGCCTCTCCATCGACACCTGTGACCGCTGCATGAAGCTGGCGGAGGCCTGCAAAAAGAACATCCCGATCCTCACGCAAGCCGACGTTCTTAACAAGCCCTTCACGGCCCTTCCAGAGGCACGTCAAAAGGAAGTGGTAAAGGCCCTGGAGAAGGCCGCCGATGGTCGCAGCATGAGCCAGATGATGCTCGACTTTGGAGCCTGGAAGGAAAAGAAGGCCAAAGCCCCGCCCGCCGGTGGTAAGAGTGCCAAGAACGACTTCAAAGGCGGAGCGCACAATCGCGGGGATGACCTCGATCCCGCCGTTTTGCGCAGCACGGCCCTGGAGAACATGACGAGCATCCGGGACATGCGCCAGGGCGGCACCTGGCAGCACCTCAATGACGACGAGCTCAGCGCTCAACATAACCAGCTCGAAGGATGGCTCCATGACATCGCCCTCCTCATCAAAACCCGCAGAGATGCGGAAGCCCGCGTGAAAGGAGGGAAGAAGTAGCATGCCTGCTCAACCCTTCACCCCTGAGCACGCTGAGACGGCGCTCCAGATCATGAGCCGCGTGCAAGGCATGGGCCAGCTTCGTGTGTTCTTTTTCCTTCTGGCACACAACCAGGCTTGGACCTGTGACGAGCTGGCCCCGCTGCTCAAAGTGTCCCGTGCTCAAACGTGGATGCATCTCACCGCGTTGGTGAATGCCGGTTTCGTGGCCGTCATCGGCACGGAGCACACCCACAGCCCACGCGGCGCGAAGTGCCACCTTTACCAGCTCAAGGAGGAGATTGCATGAAACCCACCGAAGAACTTTTCATGACGCCCGCGCAGGCCGCCCGCACCTTCATCAGGAAGCACGCCAATTTGAAGGCCCGCTGCCAATCGCTCTTCTTCATGCTGGCCTTTGCCTGCCAAGGTAAGACACGCATCCACAGTCTGGCTGCGCTCTGCGCGGCTCGTGACACCGTCTATGACAATGGCCGCCGCCGCGTGAATGAACTCGTGAAGCTCGGCTACCTCCGCAAGACAGCCGTGGCGAACTACACACCCACCATCGAAGGCCTGGCCGCGATGGGCATCCGCGAAAAGAAAGGAGCCGAGTCATGATGTGCCGCGCCTCCATCAAGAACCGACGCCGCCCGAGCCTGAAAAGCGTGCAGCTCGTCGATGACCTGCTCGCCAATGTGGAGGCCATCCGCCTCTCCGGCGCTCCGATGTCCAAGGTGGATCTCTGCGTTTACAAAGCCGCCCGGAAGAGTGGCACCGCCTGGCTCGTGAAGATCTACGGACGCCAGGCCGCGGAGTTCACCACGCGTGACCAGGCGCGGACCTTTGCCGACTTCGCCCCGTTGCTCATCGCGGAAGGCACCTGCCCCGCCTGCCTCGATAAGCCTGCTGACCTTCGCGCCCACATCGGCACCGCCGAATGCGCCGCGAAGCGTGAATCCCTCCAAGAGGCCAAGAAAGGAGCCGAACAATGAACTCCGGCGAACCTACCCACCCCTTTCTCGAACTCATCACCGAGGCCACGCGTCGAGGCGTTCTCACAGGCTGCCAATGCATCTGCGGTCAATACCAGCCAGACTTCGTGCAGCATGGCGCGAGCAATGAATTCCGCACCGAATGCTGTGGCTCTGTGTACCTTCACGAGAAGCGCGCCAGCGATCCGAATGGCTTCTCGGTGCTCAGCCTGATCGAAGACAACTTCACCAAGCGGGAGGTGCCTGTTCTATGAAGCGCCGTTTCTCCGCCGATGAAGCCAAGGCCGTGGTGCGTGAGCTGCTTCCTCACCTTGAGCCTGCCTGTGCCAAAGATGGTGAAGGAAAGCCCTGGCTGCGTGTGGCGGGATCTCTCCGCCGCCGCAAGGCGGAAGTGGGCGACATCGAATTCGTTTACTCGCCCGCGTTTGGCCCGGTGAAGGATGGCCTCTTCACCCGCGAAGGGGATCTCACCGACGCTGCTCTTGAGAGCCTCTTGAGAGACCGCATCATTGAGCCGCGCCTCAATGCGCAGGGTGGCATGGCCTGGGGCAAGCAAAACAAGCTGGCGGTGCATGTGGCCTCTGGCATCCCGCTGGATTTCTTCTCGATCCAGGTGCCACGCTTTTGGAACTACCTCGTGTGCCGCACGGGCAGCAAAGAGAATAACATCCGCCTCTCTCAGGCTGCTCAAGAGCGCGGCCTCGCCTGGGCTCCGTATCACGGCGGCTTCACGGTGGATGACCTTGAAAAGGCCTGTGCGGCCACGGGCCGTGATGACCTCTCTCCCGGCGGTCTCATCCTCGCTCGCAGTGAGCAGGATGTCTTCGCCCTCGCTGGCCTGCCCTACCTCGAACCCTGGGAGCGGTGACCTGATTGACCTTTTTGACCTTTGACCCTTTGACCCTCATGGACCGCGACGACCACTCTCCCGCTCTCATCACCACGACGAGCACCGCGCTCACCGTGCCGCGTGTGAGCTTCTCCGAAGCGCTCCCCAAGCTGCCGCAGGATGCCCGCAACGAAGTCCTCGCCTTGCTCCCCCTGATGAAGGAGATCGCGGCGGCGGCGAAGAAGCTGCCCGCGATCACCGCCATCGCGAAGCGCACGAGCCGCTCGGCGGAAACGCTCCGCCGGTGGTATTACAAACGCTTTGCCATCCTGGGCGCGGCGGGCCTCGTCGATCACCGCAAGTGCGGTGGATGCGGTCTCGAAGGCTGCACGGCCACCGAGCGCGAAATCATCCTCACCGCCGCCGTGATTCAGCGCTGGCAAGGCCGCGTGGCCACGAATGACAAGCGCGGCCTCTCCGAAAGCTGGAAGAGCATCCTTCGTGAGCTGATCTCCGGTGAGAGCATCGAAGACGCGGGCACCTGGCGGGATCTCTACGCCGCTGCCTATCCCTTCCGCGAGCCACCTGCCGTGTGCCCGTGGTCGATCCATCGCCCGCCTCCAGGATGGAGCCTCTCCACCTTCCTGCGTCACAAGCCCGCCAAAGTGGTGAACCTGCTCGCCCGCAAAGGCAGCTTCGAGGCCTGGCCGCATCTGCCGGAAGTCCGCGTGGATCTGAGCACGCTCAAGCCGATGGAATGGCTCGTCGTGGATGACCATCGCCTTGACTTCAAAGTCTTCGTCGATGTGCCAGGGCGCGGCGTGCAGCTCGTCGAGATGTGGGGCCTCTTCGTCATGGACGTGGCCACCCGCATGATTGTGAGTTTTGGCCTCAAGCCCCGCATTGAACGTGAGGACGGCACCTTCGTGGCCTTTGAGCACCGGGACATGCAACACCTCATGTTTCACGTTCTCGGCACCTACGGCGTGCCGCAAGATTTCACGCAGACCTGGATTGTCGAAAATGCGGCGGCAGCGGTCAGCACCGAGTGCGAGAACCTCGTGAGCTTCGTGACGCATGGCCGCGTGAAGATCAAACGCACCGGCATTCAAGTGGGTGACTTCACCTTGAGCGGCTTTCCAGAGCGATGGGGAAACTATCGCGGCAAGCGCTGGCTGGAAGTGTGGTTCGCCGCGCTCGACATCGTGCTCGGTGGCGTGAAAGGCCAAATGGGAAGCGACTACTGGAGCAAGCCCGGCTCCTTTGATGCCCGCCAGGCCTTCGGCAATCGCCTCCTCAAGCTGCTCGACAAATGCACCGCCGAGACCCGCGCCAAGCTGGCCCTCCCCTTTGAATGGGCCGGTGAAGCGCATTGGCTCGTGAGCGATGCCATCGAGCTGCTGAATCATCGCCAGGATCACCGGCTTGAAGGCTTCGAGGAAGTCCGCTTCTTCAGCTACGACCACGGCTCTGCCATGATCCCTCTCCATCCGCAGCTCGCCACGCTGCACGGCTTTGAAGAGCATCTGAAAACCTTCTCCCTGGTGCCGAAAGAGCTGCAAGAGCTGTGGCTCAATCAAGGAGGCTCCCCCCGCTGCATCACGCCCGCCGAAAAGATGGCGCTGAACATGCCGCGCATGCAGCGCCTGAGCCGCGAGGCCATGCTCGATCTGCTCTTTGATGAGGGCACAACTTGGAAGGGCGAGGCCCTGCTCTACAAAGGCGGTGACGTGCTCGACATCGAAGTGCGCCGAGGCCGCGAGAAACAAAAGGTGCGTCTCTCCGGCCTGCTTCCAGGCGTGGAGATCGGCACGCGAGTCATCGCCCGCTTGAACACCGATCACCTCGAATGCGGTGCGTGGATCCTCAATGAGGCCCGCCAGCTCCTGGGCCACATGACGCACAGCGGCACGCCCACGCATGAGGACATCGACGGCCTGCACCAGATGCTCGGAGCGCAGATCAAAGCCCTCAAACAGGCCAGCGGCATCGCCGAGCGCCTCACGAACCGCCGCCGCGATGCACAGAAGCGTGTGGGTGACCTAGCTGAACTCACGCAGACCATTCACACGCTGCGGAATCAGCCCGCCGATGCCGATGACGTGCCCGAACTGCCCGCCCCCGATGCCAGCCGCGAACTCGCCCAGGCCATCGCCACCACGACGACCAGCGAACGCGAAACCCTTTCCCGCGCCGCCTTGCGCCAACTCCGCAAAGCCGCCGCGTGAACACACCCTCCATGCAACCAACAACAACGCCTCCCATGCCCGCCCTCCATCACAACCACCCTGAAGCCGAAGAGCGCCTCGCCGCGCCGCTCTGCTGGCAGCCGAAACACGCTGAGAAGTTTCACGCCCTGCCCGAGGCCTGGCGCGAAAAGATCGCCCGCGCCAAGGAGATGCAAATCGCCCTTTCACAGAGTGATTCTCAATTCAGCGGGGCCATCATGCCCGGCTCAAGCTGGAACCAGCTCTTCAACGGTGGCTATCCGGTGCCGAGCACCGAACGCGGCCTCGTGAAGATCACGCAGCAGCTCGATACGCTCATCACGAAAGGCAAAGAAGGCCTCGAAAAAGCCGCTCAGGGCCGTCGAACGATTGTCCCGCTCAGTGACCGCTTTGTGATGCGCCCGGAGTTCACCGAAGTGTGCGAGTACCTGGAAGATGCCGAATCGAACAACGAAGAGGAACTCGAAGAGCGCATCGTGCTCCTCATTGGCCGCACTCGCTGTGGGAAGAGCGCCACGCTTGCGAAGCTGAAGGCTCAAGGCAAAGTCGCCTGGCACCTCAACGCCACGCCGGATCTGAAAGGCAGCTATCGTGCCTTCCTCACCGGCATCGCCAAGGCCCTGCGCCTGCGTGATCTCGATGAGAAGTCCGCCTCCAGCCTGCAAGAGAGCATCATCAGCAAGCTCGGTAAAGCCCACGGCACCCTCGCCATTGAAGAGCTATCGAACTTCAGCCGTCGCGGCCTGGAGTTTCTCAAGATGCTCTTAAACCAGACTCAAGTGAACCTCCTCATTTGCCTCTTTCCAGGTCAGTATGAGCGCCTCGTCAGACGCTCGAAGCGAGGCGATGAAGACGCCGAGCAGTTCCTCGGTCGCTCGGTGGGTGTGGTGAAGCTCGAAGTGACGAAGTCCCTCGTTGCCGACTTTGCCCCGAAACTCTGGCAGCGCTGCCCCCAGGCCGATGAACTGCAAAACACCATCGCCCTCGAAGCCAGCAAAGGCGGAGGCATGTCCCTCGTGCGTGATGTGCTGCGTGATGTCGGCTTGATGGCTGAACTGCCCGGAGGCCTGCGCAAGGATCACTTCACGACGGCTCTCCAAGACTACCGCCGCAAGGTGCCAGCGATGGAAAGGAGGGCGGCTTGATGAAAGCCATCTCGACACGCCCGATTTGGGGCGGCCTCATTATGGGGGCCGGGAAAGACATCGAGAACCGCTCGCGGCGCACGCATATTCGCGGATGGGTTCTGCTTCACGCCAATCTGGATGTGTCTCAGGCCGATTTCCTCAATGCCAGAAGGCTCGTTATGGATAATTCAGCATTGTTTTTCAACAACCAAGCCGTTGTGAATCTCCTGTGGGCAAAACCGGACTGGAGCTTCGATAAAGATGCCTGGCAAGCAGGCGGCATCATCGGAGCCATCCACATCAGCGATTGCGTGACTGAAAGCGCCTCCCCGTGGTTCACCGGCCCTTTTGGCTGGGTTATCGACCGTATCGTGAAGCTGCCTTTCTTCCCCTGCCAAGGCAAGCAAGGCTGGTTCAACGTCGAACTCCCAGCGGAGATGGAGGCTCTGATTCCGAAGGCATGAACGATCCCATTGATGATGCCCGCGCCCTACATCAGCACGCCGCCGACATGCGAGACGTTCAGCAGCGGCTTGGCGATGTGCTCAGCGATGCCGAGCAGACCTTGATTGTGCTTCAGCGGTTCATTCCTGCTGAGACCTGGTCGAAACTCTGCAACCGCGTGACCAGGCTTAAAGAAATGCGCAACGGCATGGAAATGGCCAGCTTCAGTTTCCAGCTCGACAAAGGCGCTGAGCAAGCCGCCCGCGAGATCATGAATCCCACGCTCCCGCCTGCCCGGATGCCAAAGCCTCGCGTTCGGAAACGCCTAATTCCTCGCTCAAAGAGCCTCATTCAAAGCCTCACAGAAGGCTATTAAAACCCGCCTCAAACGCCCATGAACACACCCGCCCAAACTCCCAAAGAACAAGCCCTCCATCTGCTCGCCGATCTCGCCGCCGCTCAGGCCGATCTGAAAACCGCCATCGCGCCCCACGAAGCCGAGGCCATACGCATTCAAGCCGCGATCACCAAGGCCACCGCCAAAGAAAAGGCCCGCATCGACGAGCTGGAAGAGGAACTCAAAGCCCTGGCTTTGCAGCACGGCCCCGAGATTTTCGGACAAGGCCACCGCAGCCTTATTGAAAACGGCCTTCGCCTGCTCGTGACCGAAAGTGAAGCCGTGGAACTGCTCGGCGAGGAGGATGATATTTGCCGCCGCATCTACCGTGACCTTCAGGCCGCGAAAAAACTGCATGAACGGCTCGCTCTCAGCTCGCTGCTCACGATCAAGCTAGCGATCAATAAGAAGTATGTCCTCGATAACTACGACGCGGCTCCCGATTGGTTCCAGCATTACCGCCTCGGCATCGAAGAGCGGGAAAATGCCAGCGTGAAACCGGCTCCGAAGCCTCGCACAGCCAAGTCAAAGACCACGAAAAAAGCCCCCCAGGGGATCGAAACGGAGGCAGAAGCCGCGTGATGAAAACGAAGCCCAAGCCCCGCTTTCTCGGACGCCTCAGCGGCGTGCAGATCAAGCTGCTCTGCATGCTCGCTGGCCAGGCTCAAGCCGCCGCTAAACTGCGCCACAATCCCGATGCCGAAATAGACCGCGAGACTTGGCGCAAAATTGGCCAGGATGAAGCGACAGGCGTCCACGGCCTCAGCCTTGCAAAGAACGCTCACCAGGGGCATTTCCTCCCGATCCGCGGTTATTGGTTCACGATCATCGGGAACCTCGAACAGGCTTTTTATGACTTCCTCAACGGCGGCCCCGATAACGAGGCCCGAAAGCAGATGGCTTGGCGTTTGATGGGCCAGATCGCTCATCTCTCCGAGGCCCTGGAAGCCCGTCACGAACGCCTGAGGACCATCACACCTGGCCTTGCCTCAAACACGCTCGCTCAGGCGGCTCAAAACGCGTGGAACTACGCCCTCTCCATCGCCAAAGATAAGTTCCAAGGCCGCCGCATTGAGGCCCTGAACGCCGACGAGCTGGAGCAGCTCGGTTTCACCATCACAGGCCGCGCCAATGCCATGCAGGGCAAAGGCGATCCCGAGAACCGAAACAAGAGCCAGCGCCTGCGCTCCAAGGCCCTCCGCTCCGCCTCTCCAGACGCCTCTGAAGAGCCTTTTAAGCGGCGTTTCAGCCCCGATCCAGAGCGCGAGATCAACGATGAGCTGGCCCTCGCTGCGGAGGAAACTGTTCGTGAGCCCTGGTAAGTGTCACAACAAAAACCCCTTTGTCGATCGAGCTGCTCAGGCGGCGAGCCTCAGAGCAGGCACAACGGCCCGGAAACGGGCCGTTTTTTGTGCCTTCGTCGCACGGGCGGCTTTGATGCGGCGGCGAATCAAAAGCTCGCCAAACGCGGCCTGTGGCCGCAAGCGGCGGTTCACCGCTCCCGACCTGGTCACCAGCGGCGTGACTTCATCCTGAGCGAACAGCGCCCGGTTGTGCGGGCAATCATTGACCGTGACGATGTAGTCGCCTTTCAGATCATGCACACGGGCCGCGAATTCCGACATGCGGGCATCCGTCCAGGCGTCGTAAGCGTCGATTTTCCCGACCGAGTAAGGCGGATCGAGAAACCAGTAGGTCTCCGGGCTGTCGTAGTTCGTGAAGAGCCGCTCGAAGGGCAGGTTTTCGACGCTCACTTTGTCCATGCGCCGGTTGAACCGCCTGAGCAGCTCCAGAACGCCCTCGCGGGACGGCTGGCCCGTTTTGGAAACGGCGAAGGACGTGCCGCCGCCCCCGAACGAGATCCGGTTCCGCAGCAGGTAGCGGGCCGCCTGCTGAAGGCCGGTCAAACCCGGCTGCTCAATCAGGCCGGTCAGCTCCGCCCGGCTTGTGAGGGTGAACTCGACCTCGCGAATCAGGGCATCGAGGTGGTACTGGGCGTGCCGGTAGAGGTTGACCAGGTCTCCGTTCAGATCGTTCACGATCTCGGCGGGCGATGGCGGCTTGGCGAGCAGCACGGCCAGGCCGCCCGCGAAGGCTTCGACGTACAGCCGGTGTGGCCGGATCAGGGGGAGGATGTCAGAGAGCAGCCGGGTTTTGCCACCGGGCCAGCGAAGAATAGGTTTGGTTCGTTCCATGGCCCCGACAGACGCCACACCCGCCCCGGTATTCAAACCACCCGCCAGATCGCTGAAAAGTGGGTCAGTTCGCCTGTACCTGCCCTTGAGAGCGTCTTGAGTGGGTATCCAGTATCCGGGTAATTCCGGCAGATTCCGGGTCAATCCTGGCTGTGTGGTTCAACGGCATCATCTCCCTGCACTCCGACGACACCTCCGACGGCTGCTCTCTCTTCTTCTT
>Ga0181351_1000035_pt1 | contig 35602 bp, 42 predicted proteins | sample Su13VDMM15SD_FD_170485 | JGI IMG/M metagenome (GOLD analysis project Ga0181351, IMG submission 170485) | Freshwater viral communities from Lake Michigan, USA - Su13.VD.MM15.S.D | ecosystem: Environmental > Aquatic > Freshwater > Lake | place: USA: Michigan | collected 2013-07-16 | reverse complement strand
CGTCGTCGATGTCGAGCGGGTCTGGTAACGCATCTACATTCGCAAGCACCGCATCTCGGACAGCCTTGGCAAAGGCTTCGCGGAAGGGGGCATCGCTAACGTAGGCCGATTTGTTTGGGTCAACCGTGAGGCTCCCGTAGAGTTTGCATCCATTGGCAGAGCGGGAGGCTTTGGCTCCGATGTCTGCGAGTTCTTTGAGGGTGTTTTCTTTCATTTTTTGAGTAGTGGTTTGTTATAGGTTGTCGAAGAGTTTGTTAGCTAGTCTACGCTGACACAGCTTGGGGTTGTGTGGCAAGGAGCGGACAATCTCCCAGTCGCGGCCGGGGGGTAGCGACTCACCACCATTCGGGCGGTGCTGGGAGCGGAGCTCTCCGGTGCGCTGGTGTTTCCAGACGTGCCATGTAAAGCCGTTCGGGTAGATGCGGTTGAGGATGTGGATGGGAGTCTTCATCAGACGAGGGTCACGAGCTAGCCTCGTAGATGATTGGCGTCAAGTGGTCTTTAACCACAACTTCCAGTTCGTTATTATCCCACCGGACCACAATAGATTCCTCGTCCGCGTTCATGCGGGCTTTGGAAAATGTCGGGGGTGTGCGGCCGAGCGTGGGAATAAAACCGAAACGATGCGGGCCGCCAGTGTGGCGGAACACGCGGCGGCCGGGGGTCAGGGTTGCGGGGGTCAGTCGCCTTGTGTGGAGGATTACCGGCTCCTCTTCACCATCCAACTTCACAGCCCTGTATTGTGCGGCGGTGCCTTCGGGGGAAGGAAGTATGACGCCGAGAGTGATGGGCCCGTCAACGAGGAAGACCCGTGCTCCGGTAGCGTAGGGTTCATGCGGCATGGAAAAAACCTCCCTTATGAAATCGTCTAATGATGGCGTCGGCGACCCGTCCGGCTGGGTAACAGATGCGCTCCTCCCCCTCAACATCATCGTCAAGCCAGCGATGACCGCCGCGCACTCGGCGGCTGTAAGCAAACCCTGCGTGGATGGATTCGTGGACGATGTATTCGGGAGTCAGATGTCCTTGAGCGAAGCCGAGGACACAGAAGTAGCGCGGGTCGAGGCGCACTTCGGGAGGGCGCTGTGGCTTGCCCTTTACCTTGCAGAAGCGCACCGTCGTTGTCAGCGGATTGCACAAGGCTAGGGTATCGGGGTGGGGAGTGGGGCGGTCGAGAGCGGTCTTCCAAAAGCCGTGAAGGTGGGGCAGGTCTTTGAACAGGAGCACCTTCGCGCGGAGAGTTGACGCCTTGGAGACAGCGACGTCGGCTTGATAAACGAGTCCGCCAGCGCCGGGCAAGGTTGACCAATCGCGAGGAAGGACTTCAGGGTTTAGGCGGGTTATCGGGTTGTTCGGAAGTTGCATCGTGGGCAGAGTTTAGCGGTGACAGGCATATAAGTTTAGTAGTCGAATTTGACGCCGAGTTCCCGCGACCATTTGCGAACGGTGTTGGAGCTTGTCTTCGCCCTCTTGCAGGCGATGTCCATGCCGTATCCACTGCGTAAGATGCGGGCAACGTGGGTGACTTTGGCAAGTTTAGCGTCGTCGGGGATTGACCGGCTTCCGCCACGGTGTTTTGTTTCGGGGGTGTTGTTGGTGTTCATTGTGGGGTGTGGGGTGTGGGCTGGCTATCACCAGTCAAAGGTGGGGAAGGATGCAATAGGCTCGTGGCAACTGTCAAATCTAACGTAGCTATAACCAGCTTCGACCAGCCGTAGGATGATGTTGCGGAACGCCTCACTGAACTCAGCATACTCCGCTTCAGGGTCGGAACAGTTGTGGATATGCAGGAGGGCTCCGTCAGATGAACTGAGCATTGCCGAAGGTTGGTAGTGGTGGTGTAGCCTGTCAGCATCTTCCCTTGTCATGTGGCTGGTGCTTAGCGTGGGGACTCGCGGCACAAACATCTCAGGGAAGCGCCCGTCGGGGGCGGACGGAGCGGAGAAGATCATGTCAGACAGGCAGGCAGACAGGCCGTCAACATGAGCTTTGAGCTCGTCACGCTCCAGCTTATGGGTTGGCTCCCAGAACCCATCCTTGTAGGCGAGGATCAGAAACTCCCGATCGTCGGGATCAAGGTCGTCATACCCGATGACATAGGCTTGGCAGGCAGTGTCAACCGCCTCTACCGCCTCCTCATGGAGGGCGTCAAAGACCTCACGGTGGGTGTTCTCAATACCCCACTGGCGAAGGGTGGAGGCCATGTTCGTTCGGGTTACGTCGGTCAGGGGTGTCATTGTCATAGTTGTTGTTGGGTTAAGGGGGAGGGCTTAGAAAATAGTGAAGAAATTCCCCGTCGCATGAGGATACTGGCGGCGGATTTCCCTGTCTGCCTCTTTCTTATTTTTTGCCCGGACCGCGGTTGCGTAGGGCGACCATCTTACTTGGTAGCGGTATAGTTTCATAGGCGTTCGGCGTCGCTGATTACGAACTCGGTTGGATGGGGGAACTCAATCTCGCGCAGCTTTAACTGCATCGCCTCTACCACAGAAGGAGATAGCCCATTGCGCCAGCCGAACTTGAACACAGGGACGTGGTCGTGGAAGATGACGTTATCCAACTCGATGTCTGCGCCGAGCAGGCGGGTCATGCCGTCAAACTTCATGTCGTCAAGCTGCTGCTGTTTCTCCAAGTCAGCACGCTGCTTCTTCAGCCGCTCCTCACGGCGCTCCTCATTACCGCGAAGCTGGGCTTCGACGTAGCGGGGCTTCAACCAGTCGAGGTCTTCCTGCGACAGCTCGTCATGCGGGCGGCTATATTTTTGGCTCACGGGGGTCAGCCGCAACATCCAGAGCTCACTCTCCTTGAGGTATGGGGAGCCGAGGCACTTCTTGCAGAACTTAGGGTTAGCTCGGGGTGCGGTCAGGTGGCCCTCGTGACAGGTGCCATACTGAGCCCCGCAATAACGGCAGACATTGGTGTTGTCTCGGGCCGCCACCATTTCATCGGTGACCTCCAGCCAGTGACCCCAGATATTACTCTTGTTGTGGGGGGAGTAGTATTCCACCCAGTCGAAGACTCGGTAGCCGGTGTGCCCCTCAGTATCGCTGGTGTTCCACTGATCGTCGAACAGGTGCTTGAGGTCGAGGTCAACCTCGTAGGTGGTAGTGGCTCCCTCAGAAGAGAGCTCGGTCAGGTGGCTGAACCTGCACCCGCTAGGGCTTGTGTCGGTGTGAACGAAGTTGATGCGGTCGTGTCTGCGGGACTCGCTCTTCATGCGTTCATCACGCAGCTTGAGGTAGGCTTGACTTTGGGAGAGGTCTCCGCAGTTGAAGTGGTAGGCGTGTAGTTTGGTTTTCATATTTTTGTTTTTGGTTAGGTGTGTTCCGCGTTGGTTATGGATGCGCGGCCCCCCGTGTGATGGGTTATTTGACCAACCATTCAAAAAGTTCCTTCTCCGTGTCAAAGAGGAAGTAGTCCAGATCGGGGTGGGAGAGGGCTTGGGCGAGGGAGCCGCCGAACAGGCTGGGGTTATATCGACTGCCTTTGGTGATGTTGGGGAAGCAGTTGATATGATGGGAGTGGTCATCACGGGGATCAACTCGTTGGATGAAGCCCTTTACCTGTAGACCTTGACGGTTGACGGCTCCAATGATGGGGCACGCCGGAAGGTCTTTGGCGAAGATGGTGGGTTCAGAGATGACGGGGGTGGTGAGGATGCGTTTCATTGTTGTTGTGGTGGGGGTGATTAGCTGTTGGTTATTATTCGAGTTCTGTTGTGGGGTAGAGGACTTCCTTGAGTTGCTGCCAAGCGGCGGCCTCTTCGCCGTCTTCGCAGGTGGTGTGATACTTGCCGAACCAGAGGTCGAGCAAGCGGGAGGCCGCTTCATGTGGGACGAGAACATGGGACACGGTGAAGTAGTGGTTCCCATCATCCTCATGGACGACCATGTCCGCCGAAGCAGGTATCTTTGCTGGAAGCAAACCTCCCTTGATGGTGGCTGACTTATGCCAGCAGAGGGCGTGCTCACCAGTGCGTTCACCGGGTTTGAGTATCCGGTATTTGGTGCCGGGCTCGTCTTCACAATAGTAGAGTTGTTCAGGCGATTTCATTTGGCAGGGTGTCACGTTTACGGCGCTGTCTGGCGGGGAGGAGTTTGACGTAGCTGCTTGTGCGGCGGCGACAGTTACCATCAAGGGTCACCCATCCGCGAGGCGGGAAGGCGAGCAGGTCATCCTGCACGGCGACAACATTACCCAGTGGGCTGAGGTCGAAGTCGTCAATGTGGTGAGTCTTGTCCTGCCACAGGAGGCAGGCGATATGGGATAGCGGATTGCTCTTGTCGATCAACGTAACCTTAGCTCGGTCGAGGGGTATCTGTTTGGTGGTCATGATGCAGAGTGAAGCGGGTATGATGAAGACTTTCACGGGGTGGGTGGGGCGGAGGGCTTGGAACCTGAAGTTCTAAGCCCTCCGAAGGGTTGTTACTGGAGGTCACGCAGTGGGCAGGAAGCAATCCATGTTGCCATCTGCGTCGAGATGCGAGCCGCGTCGGTGTCGAGGAAGGCAGCGTGGAAGTATCCTTGCATCGCCTCCCGCAGTGGGACGATGCCTCCGGTGGGGTGGTGGGCTCGATCAGAGTCCTTCCCGATGCAAGCACCGATGACGTTGATGTTCTTCTCACGCCAGCGGACGGCGTCAACGTAGCCGTCAGTCAACTGCCCGTCCGTCCAGCAGATGGTGATGTCCGACTCCTCCATCATCTCACCGACGAGTGGACGGAGCATGGTGGCAGCGAATGCTTCCTGCGCGAACGTGGGGGCTAGGCTGGCAAACACCTCGAAGGGGGTGTCAACGGGAAGCTCAGCGGGACCTTTATCATGCCCAGTGAGCACGACCTTGAGGTGGCACCCGCCTTGTCGGGCAAACTGCATCAGCCCCCAGACAAACTCGGAGCCGCCTTGGCTGCACCACATGCCTGACATGGAGCCGCTAAAGTCCACGATGAGGAGGATGCGGCGAGTCCCGTCAACGGCTGACGGTTGCAGGAATGCGGAGCCGTAGTTGTGGGTGAAGATGGCGCGGTGGTTGAGGCGTGAGCCGGAGGGTGCGGGATCAGCGGAGGCAGGCTCAGCTTGCTCCATGACGGTAGCGAATCCGTTGGTGACGCGCTGGGCGAGAGTGGGTTTCCAGTATGAGGAAGAGAGTATTGGAGTGAGTTTAGGCATATCGTTGTAGTGGGTGGGGTGTTAGACGGAAGTGTCGCCTTCAAATCCAACGCAGTAGCGGAGGAGGGGGATGAAGCCAGCGCGTGGAGGCTGCTTCACAAACTTGTCGGTGTTGTGGTGCATCACCTTGTCGGGGGTCAGCATCGCCCGCTTGTCAGTGGGGTCGCCGCCACCGAGTTCTTCGAGAGCTCGGTGGTCAACCTCGCGAGTCGTTCGATCGGCGTCGGACGACTCCCCCTCATCAGCTCCAGCGGGTTCGTCAACACCCCCAATATCTGATGGCACCGTGTCAATGATGATGGGAGGGAGGTCGGAGGCTGACTCCCTGCCGAAGATGTCCGTCCAGTAGCGGGCGATGGGGACCACATCCTCAGTGGTAGCGGCGTCAATGATCGCTCTGTAAAAGATGTTGATGAGGGAGGGGACGTAGACCAACCGCCCCTCTACCTTCTTGAGCGGGTGGGCATAGGAGGTAGAGGGCAAGGACACACTGTCTTCACCCGTCCACTTATATCCTGCCATGACGGACGACGCCGCCTTGAACAAGATGGGCTCACGAGTCTTCATGGTGTATATCCACGTCATCGGGGAGCTGATGTCTCCACCAGCCTTGACCATGTTGTCATCGAATGCCCGCCAGCGGAACTTGAACTCCTTCCCGCGATCCTTCACATACTTGTGTTCGATGCGGCAGTCCTCGAAGAGGTTGAGCAACCGGAACGGAACCTTGACGCTATGGCAAGTGCGAGGGAGATCGGGAGCTCGGGAGGTGTAGAGCCCGTGACAGGTCTCGTGAGCGATGACCGCCTTGACGAGCTCGATGCGACGCTTGGAATTGTTTTTATCCTCGGCGAAGAACACGGTCGCACAGTCGGGGTTCACCTCAATGATGTGGCGTGAGCCTACACCTACAGCTTTCCACTGCCATGAGGCGGTCCGCGCTGCGCACTTGGGGTTCAGCATGTAGGTAACGGGGGAGGACGTCTTTACGGACAGGTGGGCGAGGCAGCCAGCACGTTGACGGACAGTGCCGTCAGGCTTGCGGGTTTCACGCCGTCGTGAGAAGCGGTAAGCACGGTCGGACTCAGGGGTGGTGATCTGTGTGGGTGGTGTTGGTGTTGGTGTCATACTGTTGCAGGGATTAAGGGGTTGAGGGGAGGAGGGCTTAGAACCTGAAGTTCCAAGCCCTCCCCCGAAGGGGGTTTACTTGACGGAGCCGGGGAAGCAGGAGCCGACGATCTTCTTGACGAGGGCGGAGGAGGTAGCGTCCGTGTCTTGGGTCGCCGCATTCTGCACGGCGATCTGATGGGGAGCCCACTTGGCCACATACTCGGAGAGCATGCTGAGTGAGGCACCCGGCTGGCGGACAACGTGGGTGACAGCCCCGATGAGGAAGCGGAAGCACAGCGGGCGGCTGACCTCCATCTTGGAGTAAGCCTCGCGGGAGGAGGTCATGGCCTGAGCCCAACGCTTTGCCCAATCCTGAGCGTCCTTGCCGGAGAACAAGCCGCCGGAGTAGCCCTCAAGGCGTTGGAGCGCCGTCTCAGCAGCCCACACTGGGTCGTAGTCGAAGCGCATCAGGCGGCAGCGGGACATGAGAGCCTCCGGTGGGTTGGTGCGCAGGTTGCCGAGGAAGAGGAAGTGCAAGCACTCCTCTGGTGCCTTGATGACCTCGAACGTGCCGTCCTCCAAGCTGTGCTTGGTCTGGATGACGAAGCAGCGCCGGAGACCGGTGGTGCCGTCGTCAGGGTTGACGAACTCCACGAGACGCGGCGAGAGGAAGGACTGCATCCACTCCAGCGTCTTCTTACTGGCGTTGAAGATTTCATCCCCCACAAAGAGGGTGTTGACGCCGGTGCTGGCAAGGCGGGCGGCGCTGACCAGCGGGCCGTCGATGACGGCGAAGGTGCCGTCCGAGCGGGGCATCAGGGTGCCCACGAGGCTGTCAACCTCGTCAAGGGAGTCCTTGAACGGGTGGAAAAAGCTGCCGTCGTAGAGACGACTGATTTCGTCCGACATGAACGTCTTGCCGAAGCTGGGCGGGCTGGCAACGCAGGGAATCTGGTTGCCCTGCTGGATGCCCGGCGTGAAGAACGGCATCACCTCCGTCAAGAGCCTGTCGCCCGAGATCGCAGCCTTGATGGAGGCGATGGCAGCGGGTGGCAGGGTGGGTGGGCCGCCCGAGGATGCCTTGATGGCATCGAGCACGGCGGTGAGCGGGGCGAACTTCTCCTGAAGGTCGGTGATCTTGGAAGCCTCGCCGCGCAGGGCGTCAAGGGTTGCGGAAGCCATCACCTCAACCTTGTCGAGACGTTCGAGATCGGCGGCCGACATACCAGCAGTGGGGCGGGGAGCGGCAGCGGCGGCACGAGCGGCAGCGGCGGCATCAGCAGCACGACGAGCGAGGTCGGCAGCCACGTCAGCGAGGCGGGAAGCCTCGTCAAGGCCGTCAACCTCGTCGAGGATGAGGGTGATGCGCTCCGGCGGAGCAGGCAGCGGCGTCGGAGGCGGAGGCGGGGGCGGTGTGTGGGAGACGGCGGTCGCCGAGTCCAGCAGGCCGTGCCCCTTGGCCACATCGTGCATCTTGGTGACGCAGGTGCGGAGGGATTCCATGGTGCCCTCCGCGATGACGGCGGAGAGGGAGGCGAAGCCGACGGACTTCATCACCTCACGGAGCGAGGTGATGGTGGGCGAGCCGCTCTGGTGAGTGGCGATGGTGCGGGCGGAGGCCGAAATCCAAGTCCGCATTTCATCGCGGGTTGCTTTGGACGGGTCGAGTTGTGGGATGGTAGCCATGTTGTTGTTGTCGTTTGGGTGTTGGGTTTTTGTTTTTGGGTATCGGCAGGGCTTGGAACCTCAGGTTCTAAGCACCGAGCCGAAAGGCTTTGGGGTGTGGGGGAATCAGGGTGTTAGGGTCGGGACGCGGAGACATAACAGGTCATCCACACCCCGACCCACCCTATTCCCAACACGAGGGAAATTGGTGGGTTGGTGACGGCGGCAGGTCATTCACCGCCGTCACCATTACTACTGCGAAGCAAAGGGTCCAACGTGTGAGGGCATCACACGAGACCGACTCTCTTAGCTTCGGCGAGGGTCAGGTCGAGAATCTCCTGTGCTATGACCACCGGAATCTTCCGGCACGAGACCACCTTGCCCTGCACCACGCGGATTCCGGGCAAGGCTTTCTGGAGCGCGATGAAGCACTCCATCGGGAGGCCGTGGTCGTCATCCACGAGCGAGTCATCCACGAGCGAGTCATCCACGAGCGAGTCGTCGAGGAGCACATCGTCAAAGGCGACCTCCACTTTGCTGTTGCCTTTGATGGCAGCTATCTCGCGGATGGCGTCGAGCACCTCCTTCGGAGGCATCGAGAGGCCGGACGCCTTGATGGCAAACTCCAAGGGGCAGTCGCAAGCGGCGGCCTCCGTGGCGTTGTGTTCCTCCACCGCCAGCATGTGGCGGGCGAGGATGTCGATACGGCGGGAGGCATCACGGGCATCGGGAATGCTGTCCCAGAGGCGGATGCCCACCTTTGCGATGTCCGCCTTCGACCCGAAGCAGAGGGCGGCAAGGAGCTTCCGCCCGTCGAGCTTTTCAGGCACGGTGGACAGGAAGTGGGCCGCCGCTTGGGTGACGGCAGCGGAGTAACGTGGGTGCTCCGTCGCTTGGGACGGGCTGAGTGGTTTGATGGATGGATTTGGTTTCATTATCGTTGTCGTTTGGGTTTCAGGGCTTAGAACCTCAGGTTCTAAGCAGCGAGTTTCTCGGCAGCGTTTTTCAAGGCGTCAAGGGTATCGTCGAGGAGGCCGACGACGTGGGTGTCCCCCAGCATGGCAGCGACGCGGGACGCCTGCCCATTGAGCCCCTCCTTGATCTCAGCGCGGACGCGCTTCTCGTCCCAGTAAGGGGGGCGGGTGATGCGGCACGCGGAGTGGAGCTTCTTGATGGCAGGGGGAGCAGAGACGAGCTGCAAGACGAGCTGCCCGATCCCGTAGTGGGGGTTGGAGGACCCGGTGAAATGAGCCGGGGTCTCCCGATACAAATCGAGGAGGGCGGACGCGTATATGGCCTCCGCCTCTTTCTCTTTCTCGTCAGCCTCCTTATTGTCTTGGAGGTACTTCTGGCGAGATCGAGCGACGAGAGCTTCGATCAGGTCAGCCTGCTTGATGGGTGGGGTCACGGCCTTGATGGCCGCCGCTCCTGAAGGCGGCGTAGGGAGGACGAGGGGGAGCGTGGAGATGGACTTGGATTTGGATTTGGATTTGGATTTCGGTTTCATGTTGTCGTTTGGGTTTGGGTTTGGGTTTCGCCCCGCTATACGCGGGGAAAGGGGTTACTCATGGGCAAATTCCATGAAGTCTCGGGCGAGGTTCTAAGGGATTGGGTTAGTCGGTGAGGGTTTCCCACTCCTCGGGGGTAATGCCTGACATGATGAACTCCCTGTCGTCAGCCGACAGGTGGGGCATGACGTTTTGGATGAGGGTGCCCTCGGCCCAGCATTTGAGCTGGGCTTCGGTGACGTCAACTTCACGGGTGTGGCGACGACCGGTGAGGTCGGAGATACGTTCGATAGTCATGCGGTTGTTGGGTTGCTGGGTTGTGGGGTTGGAACCTGAGGTTCTAAGGGTCAATGCGTCTGCTGCAGGGGCGGGAGCCCCAGTTGTTTGCGGCGGTATGCCGCGCGGTTGTCGGTGATGCGGGTCGGGTATGACCTGCGGCGGGCACCTTTGCGGAGTTGACGCCATGCTGCGATGGCTTCGGGCGAGGGGGAGGTTGCGCGAGGGTCGGTCGAGAACTTCGAGCCGACCTCAGCGGCGATCTCACGGGCTTCTTCCTCGTCATTGACGACGAGGCTGGCGATGATTCTGCGGGGTTCATCGCGGACGATGGTCAGGATGTTGACCTTCGGTCCGGCGGTGTAGTGGGCGGTCGTTTGCATGGGGGTGCTGTTGGTGGGGTTGTCGGGGTGATGGTTCATCCATCGAAATACTACTGCGAAGCAAAGGGTCAACGCAGCGCGGGAGGAGCTTAGAACATAGGTTCCAAGGCTCAGTCCCAGTTCCAGAAGTCTTTCCAGCCGATGGCGGCGTTGTCGTTGCCCATCTGATGGGCGCAGTGGTTGAGGCTCACCCCAACGTAGTAGAACTCGTCCTCAGGCCGGGGAATTCCCGCGCCGGGGGACAGGATGCCCCATCGCGCCGGGCCCTCGTCGGGCAAGGCGATGTAGAACCTGTAACCTGCCGCACGCAGGCGGCGTTGAATGATGCGGCGGGCCGCGCGGCTGGCATAGCCGCGGTTCGTGAGCAGTTCCCATGCGCGGGGGGCGAGGTCGGCGACGGTTGAAGCCGCTGCGGCAGTGGCATTCATGGGGCGGCAACGGCTGGGGGAGAGCGACTGAGACCCACAGAAGGGGCAATGGTCGAGGATGGTTTCGGCTCCACAGGAGCAACGCACGGTGGGCGGGGGATTGGCGGGTGTCATAGGTGGGTGGGTGGGTGTCATAGGTGGGTGGGTTGCGGGGTTCTACTTCGTAGTATGGCTTAGAACATCAGGTTCTAAGGCTCACCCTGTCTTGAGATCAGGGCACAAAAAAAGGGCATCTCCGAAGAGATGCCCCGTGGGTGGCGTTGCGCCGCGCTTACTTAGCAGCTTTAGCTGCTTTCTCCATGCCCTGCGAGGCGAGCTCGTTGAGCTTCTCCGCCAGCACCATGATCTTCGCGTGTTTACCTTCGAATTCGACGAGCAAAGCGGCGAAGAGGCTCACAGGGTCGGCGATCTTGACGCTCACGCCGCCTTTGGCGGCGACGGCACCGAGTTCAGACTTCACGGACTTGGCACCGGATTTCTCGTGTTTTCTCTCTGCCTCCATGCCAGCGCCGCCTTCGGCGGCAGGTGCAGTGAGCACACGGTTGAGGTGTTGACGGGAGACGCCGAATTTTTCGACGATGGCACGGAGTGCGGCGGTGATGACTTTGTCATCGTAGCCCTCGGTGCGGAGTGCGAGAACCGTCTGGACGGTTTTCGACTTGAAAGACCCTGTGGCTTTGCCATAGGCTTCAGCAGCCTTGCCGAAGGCCACGAGGTGCTTGTTACCATCTTCGATGGTGGCGGTGGTGTCGGTGGTGGCGGAGGTGGCGGAGGTGGCGGATGTGTTTTTCATTTTCGTGTTTGGTTTGGGTTGTGTCAGCTTCATTGCCGACAACATAACCTTCCGAAGCAAAGGGTTTTGTGACCTTCTACTTCGTAGTATGGCTTAGAACATCAGGTTCTAAGGGGATGAGGGGATGAGGGATTAGAACCTCAGGTTCCAATCTCGAAGAGATTGCAGCGCGCGAGGCGTCAAGGGTTGACGTCGCAGGTCAGGGGAACAGAATGTTCCTCATGTTCCACGCGAGGCGTGCGCATAGTGCAACTTTGTTGCATTAAGGGCTAAATCGTTTAGTCCCAGCACTTTACAGAGTAAGATTTCCAAAAGTGACCTGAGAAGTAGGCTACCAGAGCCTCAGTCTGCCACGGCGTATGTCGTTGATTCTCAACGATGTGCGCGGTGGACACCCCCACGGGTGGGTAGTGTGGGGGCCGCGTGAGCCGGTGAATCTATCGGTTAGGGGCTCGCAGAATTTTGGCCAAAATCTCAGGGGCTACTCAGGTGAACAGTGCCCCGCGACAGGGTTGCAGAGAGCAAAGCCAGAGAGGCAACATCAATCGGGACCAAGTTGGTGTCGATGATCAGGGAGGGAACTTCGAGGGGCTCCTCAAAGAGGGAGTCCCGGCCAGTGAAGTCGGGGGGAGAGTGGCGATAGAGCCCCTTCACATCTCGGGAGGCGCAGACTTCGAAAGGGCAGCGGACATAGACGTCAAGGAATCTGTCAGCCCCAACAATATCGCGGACCATGCGGCGGTGATCGCGGAGGGGGGTGATGAAACTGCAGACCACGACCGCCCCGGTATCAGCAATCAAGGAGGCGGCTTCAGCAGCACGGCGGAGGTTCTCGGTCCGGTCGTCGAGGGAGAACCCAAGACCACGAGTCAGGCCAGTCCTCAAGACGTCACCATCAAGAGGAGCCGTCAGGACCCCTGAGGAGTGCAGGTCTTCAATGAGCAGGGAGGCAAGAGTAGACTTACCAGCCCCTGACAATCCATAGAGCCAGACAACTAGGCTTTGTTGTCCGAGTAGAAGTTCCCGAGCGTGGCGGGCGGTGTTGGAGGGCATGAAGGACTATGCGTGGGAGGGAGGAGGGTGCAAGAAGGCTTCTCCAACCCCCCAACCCAAACCCCCAGCAACCCAAATCCCAACCCAAATCCCAACCCAACCCCTATTTCAGTAGGGGTGTAGGGGTAGAAAACACCCCTTTTTTCATCCCCCACCTACAACTCCAAGCCTTATTGCAGGCTGGTAGAATGGGTGCTGGTAGGAGATGTAGGGGTTCACTATACTTCTTTAATAATAGAGTATAATATAGGGGGTATGTGCATGCCCCTGTGTTGTTTTATTGTTTCCCGGGAGTTTTATATTTGATTCCAATTATCTCCTACACCCCTACCAAACTGACGTAACTCACTGAGGTTCAACGATTTACAGAGGTAGGGGAGAGAAATACCCCCTTTTTTTACCCCTACATCTCCCACCAAATTCGTCATAGTTCTCTCAGCCTCAGCGTTTTAAGTCCTCAGGATTTACCCCCACCTGTAATTTTGATGCGTTCTTCCTTGCTGCTGGGTTGCAGGGCTGCTATTCCTCTCCGATGCCCCGTATCTCATCCGGTTCAACTGTCACAACCGTCGAAGTCCTGCCTGAAGCGACCCTCGCTATCCTGTCCTTCCTGCACCACTACCCTGACACCCCCATCTACGTTGCCTGTCCGGCCGAGATTGCCTCCCGGGTAGCCTTGATTCACCCTTCGGTGGTGGCTGTCCCTTGTGAGATGCCGATGCCGGACACCGTGGCCACCCATAATGGGTTCCATCGGCCTGATGCCATCCTTCTGAAGATGTCTGCTATGGAGGCGGCCCTTCAGAAGCAGGACAACACTCTGTTCTTTGACGCTGATCTGGTCTTCTTGACGGGCGTCACACTCCCTCTTGGCGATTACGAGCTCCTTCTGAGCCTCAACATGGCTGAAACGAGGGACATGGGGACCACCGCGCTGCGCTATGGCCTCTTCAATGCTGGTTTTTTGTGGACCTCCTCCAAGAGTTTCCCTGCTTGGTGGCGTTCCTCCTACCTGTCCCCCTCTCAGGAGGCTGCTTTCTACGAACAGACGTGTCTGTCCTTGGCTCCGGCGATCTTCCGCACATCATACTTCTCCCTCGACCACAACTACGGCTTCTGGCGTGGTGGTGTGGGCAGTCGCCCTACCTCCTCCATCCATTGCCACATGACTGACGCTCTGGAGATAGACCCGTGGATGCGCGCTAAAGTGCTTCCTCTGCGCCGCGCGGTGATTCAGCGCCTCCCGGGGGCGTTGCTTCCGGTCCTGCGCGAGGTTTGCGGCCACCCGAAGAAGGTTTTCTTCATCCACTACGGTAAGTCTGGCGGGGTCTACTGCAACGTCGCCTTCAAAGGAGTGCTCCGCGGCTACGAACGCCATGATTCATGGGTCAGTAAGCCCGGCGGGGAGGCCCGTGACTGGAGCAAGTCCGAGCTGGAGGACATCCTGACTTCGTCTGGTGTCGGATACCACTACCTCCATCAGCATCATGTCAACGTCACCTCCGGGGACATCGAGCTCGCTCTCAAAAACGGCTGGAAGACGGTGATGTTCTACCGCGACCCCCGTGAGATCATCTGCTCGCTCTACCATTGGGGGCTCAAAGTGGGTGGTGAGACCGGTCACTGCCCTGTCTTTGACGAGCCTCGGTCTTCTTCGATCTCTTTTGACGACTTCTTCCGCCGGATCGTTGATCCTCAGTTCCAGCATAAGTGGGCGCTGCCTTGGTGGGCTGGCATGATTGACCTCCTCCAACCCTTCAGCCCTGAATCCCTTGACGACGTGTGCGAGAAGCTGGTCGGAGCCTACCATCTGCCCCATGAGTGCCTCAATGCTTCCTCGAATCCGGGTTGGCAGACCCATCTCCTGCCTGAGCACCTCACGGTTCTTGAGTCCCTGCCCCGGTATCAGCGCAGCATGGACTGGCTGCAGCGCGCTTCTTGCCCGCCTCCTGACTCTGACGCGCCTCTGCCTATCGAACGCCTCTTTGACCGTGCGTCGTAATTGACGCGCACCAGTCCAAGAACTCTGATACGGGTAGATCGCTCTTCATGGAGTTCACCCGCAGAGCTACGAGCACGGTATTCTTCCGGGTATACCCCTTCGCTGAGCTCAGGCGGTCAAGGCTCACATTTTGTGGCCCCGGGTTCAGGGTCATGGTCCTGCCGCTGAAGTAGCACCTGCCGTGTTGCTCATACCATGTGGTGACAATCCACAGCGCGTCGATCTCGCAGGGCATTTTTTTGGCTCTCGCCCTGCTTCTGGCTTTGGTGGCCATGTTTCGGGCTTTGATCTCGATGCTCCCCCGACTCTTCTGGCGCTCCTGCCTCCCTCGACAGCGTCCGCATAGCTTTCCGCTTGGGTTCGATTTAGATGTGGCAAAGTGCTCTTTGCAGGAGCTACATGGTTGGGTTCCCATAGGGGCCAATATAAAACCCCATGACCCTTGTGCAAGGGCCATGGGGTGGTCGCGGCGGCGAGCCCTATTGCTGACGCTTGACTAGGGCGTCAGAGAGTAGTCGATGGTGTAGCGGGTGATTCCGCACGCCTTCGTGGTCCTAATCAGCGGCTTGTAGTATTCGCTGATCTTGGCGAGAATGCGCCCTACTGCGACCGGACTGTAGCTCCGCATCAGCGGGACGAGGCTCTGATCGCTGTTGATAATCCGAATGAGGTCGGTGCAGGAGCCTACCCAGATGGTCGGCTTGCCCTTCTCATGGATGTCGAGCTGTGACTCCCGCCACGCCTCCAAGATTTCCACGAACCGGTGGTCGGGGCTGGAGTCTCGGGCGCTCTCCACCAGTGCTGGGTGATGGTAGCTCACAACGCCGTAGCGAGGGTTTTTGCGGTCCACGACTCCGGCTGGTGGTTCCCATGCGTCGAGCCACGCGAGGAAATGGGGGAGTTCTCGGGAGAGCATCTCGTCATTTTCCTTCAAGGTGCCGAACTCCGCCTTCCATGTTGGGTGGCAGCGGAATAGGTGCAGCTTATCGAGGATGGAGCCGTCAAGGGTTGGCAGGATGGAGAGTGAGTCGCTGTCGTCATTGCAGGTGATGAAGATGCGCCCAAACCACGGCAGCGTCACAGCGTCCATGTATTTCGGGTGGAACACCAGCTCCGGTGAGGCGGCGTGCTTCTTCAACATCTCCGAGAACCGCTTGTGGTCGTTGAAGCTCGCGGTGCTTTTGGAGTCATCCACGTTCCAGATCGGGCTGGCCCCGAGCTCGCGGTTGAATCCCTTGCCCTCCAGCAGGTAATTGCTGGCGTCTACCGCGCCTCCCATGATCTTGCGCAGGACGGCGATGCCGAGGAAGCTCTTCCCCCTGCTTGGCTTGCCTGCGAGGACGGCTAGCTGCCCGAGGCGGGGCTCGCAGTTCAGGCCGCTACGCCAGAACCGCTGGAGCCATGCGAAGAAGAAGTCGCGCGGATGGCAACCTTCCTGCTCTACGTCTTCAAAAAGGTTCTCGAAGAACTCGTATAGCCACGGCCACTTGGCGGGGTCGCTGTCGGAGGCTGGCTTCATAACGCCGTTGAGGCAGGCGGTATTGAGCATCTTGAACCCGTTGAAGGTGACGACGGGGTTTTCATTGAAGAGGAACGGTCCCTGCCCATCGACTCGGCGTGTTTCCTGAATCATCGTCAGGACTTGCTCCGCTTCGGTGGCGGTCTTGCCCTGCTTGAGGCGGTGGCTGATTCCGGCGACTTTGAGCCGCATCAACAAATCCTCCTTCGAGTATCTCCTCCACTCGTCAGCGATGTAGATACAGTAGGTTCCTGTCCCTGTTTCGTAGTAGGCTTCTCCGGCGGCGTCTGACAGGCGCTTCTGCTGGAACTCTTTGACGAACTCCCCGCCGAGAAGGTCTCCCCATGTCATCAGCCCCTTGGAGGAGCGGGTGGAGAATGAACGCACACCGATGTCGGTGACAACGCAGCCGCTTCGCTCGATGCCGTCCTCAATCCAGAAGAGCGGGCCGCGGGCTCCGGGAACGAATTCCCCCACCCACCGTGCGCGGAAGGCTGGATACCGCTTCTCCAGTGCTGCTGCTACGGCTTCGATCGGGATGACTGACTCGCCATGGTCGGCTCCTTCAAACTTCACCTTCTCGATAACGGAAAGCCAGTTTGAGAAAGTAACCTCGCGGGCAACCTTGCCGCCAACCATCACCCAGCTACGCCCAAACTCCCAATACATCTTGGTGTCGTAGCTCGCTTCATCCAGACCGGGGGCCAGCTTCTCCACGCGGAGTTCTTTGCCCAGCAGGCGGATGAACTTGTCGTCCATCTTGCGATCACCGGTGAGCTGCACGGGCTCCGTAAACTCCCAGATGACACGGGCTTTGTTGGAGTAGGTCTCTGTGACCCACGTTGGCCTGATGCGCTCGGGTAGGGCCCGGCAACGGGTGATGAGGTCTGCTAGGACGATGCCTGCCCCGTCATAGTCAGCCACGAAACCGTGGAGAACATGGGCGGGGTTATCATGAATGTTGACGCGGATGCGCGGGGACACCCCTTCTGCTAGGGAGTAGAAGATGTGGTCGGTTGTCGGCTGCACGCACCACGAACGGAATTCCTCCTTCGTGGGGAATGAGAGTGAACCTTCGAGTTCTGGTGGCCACTCAGAGGGCTCTTCGAGCCGGACGTCGGTTGCAGCCAGATTGGGGAGGGAAAAGTAGGGGGTCATCACTTGTTTGGGTAGGTTTCAACGATCTTGCCTTCTGCGTCTAATGGCAACCCCGGCATGAATGGGGGCGGGGTTCGCATAACTTGCAGTATATCGCGGAGCGCATCCTCTGCCTTGTCTTCCTTGACGAGGCACGTCAACTCATCGTGGACGTGAAACAAAATTGGGAGTCCCAACTCATACTCGATGGTCGGAATGAAGTAGGCGAACACGTCGCGGGCGGTCGCCTGCACGAGGTTCTCTGTCAAACTTCCTCCCCACCACTTCTTGCGCATGATCCCCCGGCCGGAGATTGTCTCCGCTGATAGCCCGCCAAGCTGGCTCGGGCGCATGTATCGCAGGAGACGGCCTGAGGGTAGCTCAACATGGTAGTCCTCCCGCTTTGCGGCTGACTTCACCATGCCTTGCTGCAGTTGATTCCACAGACCATTGCGCCCGCATACCAGCGGTTCGCTAGCGCGGAACGCCGTGACGACGGCATCAGCTTCAGGGAGGCTGAGCTTGATGCCGTAGTTGGCTGCCATGATGACAAACTTCTCAGCACCAGCCCCGTAGCCCAGCGAGAGCACACGGGCTTTGGCGAGGGCGTAGAGGTGGGCATCCTCGTGTTTGAGCTTCCCGCCTTCCCACCCCATAGAGGTGCGTGCGTGAGCCTCGTAGATCGCCATTCCATCGCGGAGCTTCTGTAGGAGTGGCTCATTGCCTACCAACCAAGCCAAACAGCGGGGCTCGATCTGGCTGAGGTCGGCGTTGATGAAGACATATCCCGGCGGGGCTTTGATTAAACTGCGAAAGTCCACGCCAAACATCGGCTTCGACGGGAGATTCTGGACGTTGACGCCATCAGCGCCAGACCAGCGGCCCGTTACGGAAGCCCCGAAGTAGAGTAGTCCGAAGTTCATGTCTCCGGCGGGGGTCACACGGGCCCTCATGGCTTTCAGGCGTTCCAGTAGGGTGTTGGTGCGTCTGAATTCCCGCATGGCGGCTACCCATGGGAAGATGTCACCATATTTGTCCTCCCATGCGGCGCAGTCTGCGGAGTCTTTGGCGAGGCTGGGGGGTGGTTCGATGCCCACCTTGCGGCATTCCTCGGCCAGAGCCTTTGGGCTGAGTGGCTTCTCGTCCCCCGTGTGATACCATGGGATGCGAGTGCCCGCCTCCCAGTTACGGCGCTCCAATTCGGGGATAGCCTCGTCAAGTCGCGGTATGTCGATCGGAAGTCCATCCCACGCGATGGCCCGAGTATGACGGGAGAGCAGCCGCTCGCTGTCAGGCCACTGACTGCTGAGCATTTGCCATAGGTCGAGGGTAAGTTCCGCGTCGCGCGCGGCATACTTCGTGACTTCTTCGCGGAATTCAGGGGTCATAGAAGACCATTTCTGCCCCTTCATCGCGGTTCGAGTGTCCTTTGACACCTCCTGCTTGAGGTAGAACTTGGAGGCTCCTGCAAGGTTACGCGGTCCCCCAAGATAGGCGCAGAGGTCCGCCGTGCAGTGCGTGATCTCCGGTTCTGCGGTAGTTGGGATGATACCGTCCTTGCGGAGGCGTTTCAGGACGAGCTCGTCAAAGCTCGCGTTGTGGTGAATCCACTGCCAGCCTTCGCCACTGATCTGTGACCAGTCAAAAAGCACGGGTGGTCCAGCATACTCAATGCCGGTGTCAGTTTTAATCGTCACCATGTAGGCATCAAATCGAGAGTCGAAGATATAGTTCCTCGTTCCCTGAAGTGTGATGCCAAATGTGTCGTCGTAGTAGGTTTCAAAGTCGAGCGCCGCTGTTTTCATTTAGGTTCTTGATGGTTAGGGCGGAAGGAGTCACCTTCCGCCCTTGGGGTCATTGCATGTTAGGCGGCTTGGTCGAGCACGCCGGTTTTTGTTTTGGTCTTCGGGAACATCTGATGGGGACGGTTGTCGATCAGGTTCCCGACGTGGTTGGCATCCATGAGGATAGAGCACCCGGCTGAGATGTGCGCGAGGTGGGACTTCCCAGATTCAGGGTCGTTGTCCTCGCCGGAGGCATACGCGAGTAGGTGGCGCATGATCGCTCCGACATAGGTCATTGTCTCGACCTTGTTCCCTCGCCAGTTCCACGGGCCATATTTAATGGCTCCGAGGGCCAGCACCCACGCCGTCTGCATCATAGCAAACGGCGGGAGTATGTGAAGCGGGCACTTTAGTTTACCCGCTTCACCCTTCGGATCAGTCATTCCAGTCGCCACAGCTTTGCCTTTGATGGGTCTTTTGGGCATACGCGAAGGGCGATTGAGATATTATTCCGGCTGGCCAGCGTGTGCAGCGACTTCATCAGAGCCGAGTCCACCACAGTAGGTTTCGGCTCCACAGGCGACAGACTCCGTAGAAAGGCTGTCAGGTTGGTTATCGAGGGAGAGCTCGGGCTGGGTTTCTTTTTCAGCGGTTTCTTTGGCTTCTTGGATGCGGTCGTTGACATATTTGTTGAGGGTGTTGTTGAGTGAGTTGAGTTGAACCAGCACCTCAACGATTTGAGCTGGGCCGAACTGCGCTGGTCCGAGTTGTCGATCGAGGTAGAACTGGATGTCTCCATCCGGTTTTTCCATGATGACGAGCCCAACGCTGGTTTGGTCTTCGAGGGTGACCACGGTCTGAAAGTGCGTGGAAGGGAGGGAGGTTTCAGCCGACTCTTCTGAGGGGCTGATGGTCTGGTTTTGGTCAGGTGTCATGGGTTTTGTTAAGTAGGTGGGTGGGGGTTATTTGATGAAGAGAAAGCCCCTCCGCCACAAGTGACAGAGGGGCCCTCAGTTGGGTTATTCGCCGCGACGGATAGCGTTGGCGATTTCTGCGTCAGCGTCAGACAAGCGGCCACGGAAGGTTGGGACTGGTGTGACCCAAGTCCCCTTCGCGCCTTTGTTGACACTTGACGTCAAACTCCACTTGCCTGTGTAGAGCCCCTTGCGGAGCGTAAACTGGCGAGCAGTCAGGAGAGCTTTACCGAGACTGGTGTATGCACTCCGGCCCACGCTGTAGATCACAGGGGCCCAGAGGTCCCCAGCGATCTCATACATGAACAGGTCGCGCACCGCTTCGGCGTCTTCCATTGTGTCGAGGGAAGCGTCCTTCTTGATGAGCATGAAGATGTGGGCCAGCTCAGAGAACTGGTAATCTCCAAAGCCGATGGTGCCTCCTGCTGCGCGAACCTCTTCGGCACTGTCATAGACAGCTCCGCGTTCGGCGTCGCCATAGGGGCGCTTCTCCTGAAGCTGCTTCTTGAGCGAGAGAGCGATGAACTCAAGCGGACGAGGAATCAGGCAGGTTTTATTGAGGATGAACTCTCCGAAGCCGAACTTGTCCGGCAGGTCTCCCGTGCGCTGCACGAGATTAAGCCGTGGAAGGCGGAGGTCAGAGAGGTTGACGTCACCTTGAACATCCAAGTCAGAAGCCGCAGCAACACTGGTGCTAAGCGCGGCAGGAGCCACGACAGCAGGTGTTGTTGTGCGGACGGGGTCCGCTGCGACTGGAGTGACATGAGTCGAGGCGAGGCGCTCAGCGGGGGCTGGAACTTCCTCGGTTGTGACTGGGGTGGATGAACGGCGGGCGAATGATGTAACGGGCATAGCTTTTAGTTTCTATAGGTTTGTGGTTTCTTTACTTTGTCCTGATGGGGTCCAGTTTGTGGTAGACCCCCTCGGACACCAAGGCTCCGGCATCTTGGAGACGATCCGTGAGCAGAGCCTTGTATTTCGCCTTCTCGCCCCGAGGGGCTGATTCGGTGAAAATTTCTTCGAGCTTGCCGATACTGATACCGGTAGCGCAGGCGAGCATGTCTTCCCATGCCACCTTATCTTTGAGTGCCTCGTAGGCCAGCAGCGGATTGTTCACGCGGCGCGGCTTATTGACTTCAACGAGGCGGAAATCTTCGGGGACAATCCCCTCTGTGAGGGCTTGTTCGAGTGCTGCTGTCTGAACATCTTCAGCCCATTTTGCAGCGATCTTAGCTGCTCGGAGCAGGAGGCCCATTGTCTTCGGGTCACGAATCTCGCCGGGGCGCATGATTGGGTCGTCAAGAACTTCAAACACGGGATCATATTTCGACGTGATTTTGACGAGCTTGCGGGCCAGCGGACGGCAGCGGGCACGATTGCCGCAGAAGTCGCAGGCTTCGCATAGTGGAGTGAACAACTTCTCCACATCTGCCGAGAAGAAGTCAGTGCGGGCCAGCTTGGCACGCTCAATGACGTGCTTGATCTCCTCACCGAGTTTCTCCATGTCACGATCTCTGTCCCATGTGTGGTAAGAGATAGAGTCGAGCTTCGGCTGCACGAGGTGGACAGTGATTTCCTTGATGCTTGGGAACATGACCCACACACCATAGGTGTAGGCTTTCATCTGGATGTTCTTCTCCGCTTCACGGACGGGCATGATGCCGAACTTGAAATCAACGATGTCAGCCTTGCCGCCCTTCTTGATGGCGAGGGTGTCGAGGAAGCCCCACTGATCGAAAACCTCGACACAGATTTCGCGCTTCACTTCGATTGCCCCGTCCGCAACATCGGCCTCGTAGCCCATCACCATTTCGACGAGCATCTTTTCCTCGTCGGTGAGTCCGGTCGTGTCCCCAGTCTCGCAAGCAGCGTGGCATCGAGTGCCCTGCTCTGCGGCCATCATGCCTGATGCGCTGGACGAGCCACCTATGTAGCCCGGGCAGATTGATAGGGGGTCAAGTTGTGAGGGTGAGAACGGAGCGTGCCCTCGTTCACCACTTTTTTTCACAGCATCCTCACCTGTGGGAGGCGTTGGGGACACTTCTGGAGTGGTCGCCTCGGGTGCTGGAGGGGCGACGACTACTTCTGCTTCGACCGGAGCCTTTTTCGGCTTGCGCTCTCGCTTCACTTTGGGGATTTCAACTGCGGGCGCTGGTGAGACAACAGCAGCTTCGGCTGGGGATTCGACGACAGTGGCGTCGATTTCAATGGAACCCTCTTTGGAGGGAGTTGGGTATGTTGGTGTTCTTGGCATAGTGGTAATAAACGACTTCTTGTGCAGCCGGTTCATGTTGTCAATCTTGATTTGCACAGATTCTAAAACTTTTTCTTCGACAGACCCGGCCGCCACGAGAACGCGGTTGATCGGGTCAGATTTTGCTCCTGCTCGGTCAATGCGTCCGAAGACTTGGTCCATTACTTTCGCATTGTAGCACGGGGAGATGAGAGACTCGCGTGGTCGGACGGCCGAGTCAGTGTGGTGCAGGTTCACGCCGGTCCCACCCGCTCCGATATTGCAGATTAGGACATGAACCTCGTCCTCTTGGAACGCATCAATCACTTGCTGGCGCTTTGCGATGCGGGGCTCTTCGCCCCAAATCTTCCCAGCGGTGACCCCATCTGATTCCAGCAGGTCGCAAAGGTAGCGCACACTCTGATTGAAGTTCAGGAACACCACTACAGACTTCCCTTCTTCAAGACGGTCATGCACCATCTGGCGGATTTCAGGCATTTTTAGGAGCTCAACCTTCTGGCGAGCTCTCGTCAGCTTGACGACGGCCTCGGCTGGGTTGCCCTTCAAGGTTACCTTCTCTTCGTCCTCTTTATCGAAGATGGCCTGCAGCTCGTCGCTGCACTCATCGAGCAACTTCTTGATCTCCCCTGCGCTGCCGAAGGAAATGGGGTCGTAGATGATCTGGCCATTAGGGAAGAACTCAGCCAAGTCTTCTCTCGTCAACATGCTCCCGTGTGACGGGTAAATAAGTCGGCGCAGTCGATCGAGATGTGCATCACTTCCGGGGCGCTTGATAAATTCAAGGGCTCCCCAAGCGTTGGACGTGGCTCCAAATCGTGTAGCCCACCCGTAGAAGTCTTTCAGGAAATGCAGCCCGAGCAGGTAGCCCATGGCCCGCAATTCCACAGGGTTCTCGCAGGCGGTCGCGCTGAGCATAAGCGTCGGCAGCGCCTTGGATGCGATGAGCATCTTCGCGTTCTGTGTGTAGTGCCCCTTGCAGGCATGCACCTCGTCAAACACCACCAACGTCTTCGGGGGAAGGTTGTAAAAGAACGACCCTTTCTTCCAATCCCCGAAGCCCGACTTCCCTGTGCGGAGCTTCTCGTAGTTGATGATGCCGACGACTCCAGCACCCTGCTCCTTGAGAACACGGGACCAGTTCACCAGCGTGGCTTTGGGTGCGATGACAAACACACTGAGCCCCAGACGCTTTGCCACTTCGGCTGCGCACAAGGTTTTGCCTGTTCCTGTCTTTGATGAGTCAAGGGCCGCGTTATGGCGGCTGATGACGTTGGCGAGCACTTCAATATGTGCTTCTTGCTGTGGGTATGGTTTCTTCATTTTAATGTTTTTGCGAACTCCCAAATCAGGAGTGAATCAGATATTGCGTGAGTGACTTTGATGGTTGGGAAACGCTTCTGCGCCTCCCCCTTGAGCACGTTCTTCCAAGCGGTGTAGCCACCGGCAGAGGATTTGGTTCCAAGGCGGAAGTGTTTCTGCCATGAGTGGGGATCAACTTCGACGATGCGAATGGACAGCGCCAATGCTGCCCCCGTCAAGAGCCCCGCATTGCGGTGGAGCTTTGCCATGCTGGCTCCGCTGACGCGGCCTCCGGGGACTGAGACGAAGAGGGGCAGCTTCTCAATGACGAGGACAAGGGAACCCTCGTCATAGTTGGAGTTCACGGCTTCCCGCAAGAGTTCTACGACATCCGCTTCCGTGTCAGGCATGGAAGTGACTGCGTGAGGAGACACCTCGTCCTCGGCTCCGATTACGATTCCGCCGCTAAGGCCGGGGTCTACTGCGATGATGGTTTTCATAGGGTGTTGTCAGGGGTGATACCAAACCACTCAACTGCGTCTGGGAGGAGCACAAGCCCTTTGTAGTGGGCTTGCAAAACACGGGGTGAGTTGCCCACTTGCTCGGCTACTTTCCACGCATCACGCTCCTGTGCCATGGCATAGGTGACGTATGAGTGGCGGAGGGCGTTGTTCTTCCACTCCACACCAGCTTCTTTGGCGAGTGTGCCGATGTAGCGGTTCAAATTTGGGATAAGGTGTTGGGGAACGACAAATCCCGACTTATCCTTGACGTGTTCCAGCCACGCAGCCCCGTTGTCGGGAAGCAGTGCAATGCGCCGAGACGACGTCTTTGTGATCTTCGGCGTCAGCCTCACGGCTTTGTGAGGGAGGTCGATGTCTACCCACCTCAAACGTCCGATCTCGCTGGAGCGTAGTCCGGCGAAGCCCCCAAGAATAATTAGGGACATCAGGAACTCTTCTTCTCCCCCAACCAGCATACCTGCCACAGTCAGTAGGCGGCGCATTTCTTCAGTCGTGAAGAACTCGGGCTCCAACGGAACCTCCTTCGGCTTCCTGATACGCTCGGCAAATGTGCGGCGGTCGTAGGGTAGGTAGTCATTATCCCGCGCCCAGTTAGCGAGAGTCTTGACCGCTCGAATATAGTTGGCCTTCGAGGTCTGCCCCCAGTTTTTGGGTATGGAGCAGAGCACTTCTTCTGGGGTGACTTCTTCCAGCGGCGCTTCCTTGAAGTATTTCATGAAAACGCCCATGTGCTTGCGCACCGTGCGGATGTGGTGGATGGAGAGCCCCTCAAATCTGTGACTTTTCAGATATGCCTGAACTGTCGAGGTGGCGGTTTTTGGTTTGGTTGACTTGGTTTTGGTCATGCAGTAATGTGGCAGAGTCGTAAAAAACAACAACTATGGCCTCAGTCAAGAAAAAACATTCACGAACTTCAATTCCTTCCGAGAGGGAGGTCTATGGATTGATCTGGGGCCCTGAAGTCAGCGACCTCGACATCGAGCTTCTCTGCTATCGTGAAGGAGCTCCCGATTCTCCCGGCAAGCCTCACCACTTTCGCAGGGCGGTAGACCTTCTCTGGAACCAGCCATCCTCCAGCAAGCACTTCGTCTGGCACCCGTGGGCGGAGGAGATGCTCGAAGCTATTTGTGCCAACAAGTATCTGTCAGTCGGGGGTTGCGCGAGCTCAGGTAAGACTGACTTCTTCGCAGTATGGGGGCTCATTGAGTGGCTGTGCGCCCCACACGCGACGCAGGTTCTCTACACCTCCACCAGCCTCAAGGACAGCCGCAAGCGTATCTGGTCCACGGTTGAGGATTATTTCCAAGCGATCCCCGGGCTGCCCGGTAAGCTGGTCTCTTCGCAAGGTGTGATCCGGTTTGAGGCTGACGGTATCCAATCTGACAAGTTTGGTCTGACCCTCGTCGCCTCTGACCGCAAGAAGGAACGTGATGCGCAGAACAAGTTCATGGGTTTCAAGGCACCGCGTCTTCGACTGGTGGCTGACGAGTTGCCTGAGCTCGCAGACAGCATCTTGACGACTGCCTTCTCTAACCTCGCCCGCAATGAGGACTTCAAGATGGTTGGCATTGGGAACCCCAACTCGCACTACGACCCTCACGGCCGCTTCTCCGAGCCGTTCGACGGGTGGTCGTCGGTCACCGAAATGGATTACTCGTGGCGCACCAAGCATGGCCAGTTCATTCGGTTCGACGCGGAGCGCAGCCCCAACATCACGCTCGGGTTCATTAAATACGCGTTCCTTGCGAAGCAGGATGACCTCGATGAAGCCGCCAAGCTGGGTGAGAAGTCCGTTGCCTACTATCGAATGGTGAAAGGATTCTGGTGCCCGATTGGAGCGGAGGACAGCATCTACTCTGACGTCGAAATTGAGCGCGGTGGGGGGACTTCCTCGCCCGTGTGGTCTCACGACAGTCCTAAGAGCCGGGTTGCTGCCCTCGACGTAGCTTTCACCGCTGGTGGAGACCGGTGTGTTCTGCGTTTTGGGACAGTTGGCAAGACGTTTGGTGGTGTGAGGCACCTCAACTTTGACGAGGTCCTGCTCATTTCGGAAGATGTCACCAACAAAATAGACCCCCGCACCCACCAAATCTGCCGACAAGTCCGCGACGAGTGCGTCAAGCGTGGGGTAACCCTCCGCAACTTTGCCCTCGACGCCACGGCTGGCGGGGCTCCTTTTGCTGACGTGCTCGCTGTGCTGTGGGGGCCTGAGTTCCTCCGGGTCAACTTCAGCGGACGCGCTTCAGACGTGCCGGTCTCATCATCTGACAAGTCCCCCTCCTATGAGAGATACCATGACCGTGTCTCTGAGCTGTGGTTCGCAGGCAAGGAGCTGCTCCGGGCTAAACAGCTCAGCGGGCTTGACGCTTCCACGATCCGCGAAATGGTCTCGCGCAAATATGATACCGTCAAGGGTGGGGGTAAGCTGCTGCTCCGGGCTGAGCGCAAGATTGACATGAAGGACCGTGTTGGGTTCAGCCCCGACTTGGCTGATGCTGCTTTCATTCTCATAGACCTCTGTCGTTCCCGCATGGGGTTTTCCTCCGTAGAACGTCCTGCCACTCGCCCGGCTTCTGGCAAGCAGGTTTCCTCGCTGAAGAAGGCGCTCAAGCGCCTTGATGTAGCTGGTCGCGCCCGTAGGTTCTTCTGATATGAAAGTCGTATCCCCAGCCAGTCGCCTACATGAGGCGTTTTATGCGATGGGTATTCTTGCCCACATTCCCGGCGGCCCCCACCACGTCTACTTTCCGCTCAGGGAACCAGCCGCACGCGACTACTTTGACAGCATCAAGGCGATCTCGGGCCGCATGCCGTGGATTCGCAGCGTCCAGCGTGGGCTCCCTCCACTACAGCAGTATGGGCTCGATTTGCGCCCCTACTCATCCAAGCAGGAAGGGAGGGCCATGCTCACGAAAATGAGCTATTACTGCGGACTCTACGCCGCCAAGCCGTGGTTTGAACGGCTAGCTGCAACGGGGACTCATGTCGTGCTATCCCGGTCGCTCCTGCAACAGAACCCGCTGTTTCCTTGGGGGGCATTGATGGCATCCCTGCACCGGCACAGCCTGATCTTTATTGGCAGTTCTGAGGAGCACACCGCTTTTCAACCCCTCATCCCTGAAGGAGTGACCGTCGATCACAGGCTCCCGGATGACTGGGGCGGGTCAACTCTTAACACTTGCTTGAGCGCCTGCCTCTGCATTGGAAACCACAATCCCGTGATGGCCGTCGCCGAGGGAGCCCGCGTGCCTACGATCGCGGAGGTCAGCCTCAGCAATCCCGACAACATCTACGTTCGGCCGGAGTCAAATGCTTGCTTCACCAACTGGGCTGAGATTCCTTCGAGTTTTCCAATCATTGGGGGCAGCGCCGTGCAAGCTCAGGCTGAGGGTATCTTGGATGCAGTCTACGCCAACTGGCCCACTCCTCCGGGAGGGTGGCGGGTGACGGTTTCCGGCCGAGCTACTCGGCGGTTTGACACGATCGACGACGCCTGTTTCTACTACTGCAAGTATGCGCCTGACTTGACGATGTCTAACCGAGAGTATGCTCGCCGCTTCATTTTGGAAGAAAACTTCAGGAGCTTCCCTGAATGGGCTGACGAAGCTATCGCTCGCCGACTGTTCCGAAAACCTTCGCTTGCGCTACGCGCGGCTGCTCGTAAAATAAAACTTCGGAAATTCCTCCCACCCATCAGCAGCTACCTGTCGGACCTATGCGACTGACCATCCCCGTCTCCCCTGACACCATCCCCCATCTACCCGCGTTGCTCAAGATGTTGGGCACTTCAACCCCCGGGGAGGGCCACCAGCTTTACATCCTGACGGCTGCCGAGTGCCTGCCCGTAGCGGAAAAGTTCTCCGCTGATGCACGCCTTAAAACCAAGTTCGGGGGAGTGACGCTGTCGTCGGCGTCAATGTCGTTGATGGCTCACCCACACAACTTTTTGTGGGTGACTTACTTCCGCAACCCACATCCTGACACTCTTTGGCTTGACCCCGGTGCCGCGATCGTAGGGGGTCCGGGTTGGCTGAGCCGAATTGAAGATAGTCTGCGGTTTGCCACCTCGCTCCTTATCGGGGCGCAGAATCTGCACACCACCGGAGTCTACCGGTCAGGAGCCTTCAAGCGCCTACGGGCTTGGGAGTGCCCTTGCTTCCGAGGCATCTCCCCTCCTGTCCACCTTGCTCACGGCAGCCAACTAATTCCTTTTCATCGGGAGTCCTCTCTATTTTACTGTTCTGACACTGCAGTTGACGCCCCTCCCCCCGTCGAGGTGGTGATCCCGCGGACTTGGGGCCGGGCTGTTACACTGGTCCCGTTGACGGAGACTCCCCGTGACCGGACCTACCTACCCCCAGTTGAAGTCACTGAGGTTGTCACCCCCGAAGTCAGCCCCGAAGTCAGCCCCGAAGTCGTCAAGGTTGACACGGAGCCCAAGACCGAGGTTATTGCTGCCGCCTCTCCGCGGGTTGTCCGTCGAGCCAAATCCTGACTCCCATGCAAAAAGCCCTCCTTGAATTCCAGCAGACTGATGACGGTCTACTCACCGCTTCCACTGAGGGGCGCATCCCCGATCGCCGCATGGCTGACGCTAAGTCTGCTCACGCGGCTCTCCGCAAGATGATCGACGACGACGCTGAGTCGAGTCGCGGGAGGGCGCAGTTCCAAGCGATGTTCGACGGTCAGCGCCCTTATCGGGATGAAGATCTTATCGAAACGGGTCAGGGCGGGCGGTCAAACCTCAACTTTGACGAAGCTGGTGCGCTGCTGGAGTTCAGTATGAGCGGCTATGTGGACCTCTTCTCTAATACTGACGAGTTCCTTCGCTTCCGTCTGCGACCCAATTCTTTTCCTGCACCACAACGCCTCGAATATGAGGCCCGGATCAGCAAGATTTTCACGAGCATGCTCCGCAAGTGGAGCAGCTTCTTCCACAAGTTCCTCTATTGCTGCCACCACTTCATCGCAGATGGGGTCTCGGTATGCTACTACCCAGACCATCTCGATTGGCGCTGGCATGTGGCCAAGCTCGGCGACTTTTTCTTCCCACGCCACACGCTTGCTGACCCCGGCGCTATGGAGCTCGCTGGCAGTATTCAACGCTACCGCCCATCTCAACTCTATGCATACATCAAGAACCCCACGCAAGCGGCTGAGCTTGGCTGGGATGTGCAGGCTGTTCGCGACGCCCTTGTTAAGTCTGTCGGAGCTAGCGGCGATCGCCGCGTCATGGACTGGGAACAGGTTCAGGAGCGTTTGAAGAACAACGACCTCTACTTCGATTGTGTGGGCAATGAAATCCCAATCGGACATCTCTGGGTCAAGGAGTTTTCTGGCATGTGGTCACACTACCAGTTTCTTGACATCGGCACCCCGGACAAGTTCATCTACAAGAAGGAGGACAAGTATCCTTCCAACCGGCCTCCATTCCACATCTTCATGTTTGGTATCGGGTCCAACGGATACGTCCACAGCATCCGCGGCCTCGGGTATAAAATCTACCCGCACATTCAAGTGTCTAACCGCTTGAGGAATCAGGTGATTGACTCGGCAATGTTGTCCAGCTCCGTGATGATTCAGCCCGCCGATGAGCAGGCTCTCGCCGATCTGTCACTGACCTACTACGGCCCCTACTCTATCTTGACGCCCGGAAACAAAGTCATCGAACGCACGATCCCAAATCTCGCCAACAACGCGATGCCCGTCATCAATGACATGTCTTCGTTGCTACAGAGCAAGTCGGGCCAATACAGTTCGGTGGGGATGTTTGCTGACGACAAGGAGCGCACCCGATTCGAGGTTGAGGCGTATGTCGCCCGCATGAGCAAGCTCAGCATCACGAGCTTGAACCTCTTCTACGAGCCCTTCCAGAATCTCTTGCGCGAAGTTGCTCGCCGCGTGTTCAACCCGGCCTATGGCCCTGATCTCCCCGGCGGAGACCTTGTCATTGAACTCCGTGACCGCTTACTTGAAGAGGGTATCCCGCCAGAGGCATTTGGCGTCATTGACTTTGACCGGTGCTCCGTCAACCGCGCCGTCGGCGGTGGTTCACCTGAAGCTCGCCAGCTCATTCTCAACGAACTCGCCAAGGAAGCCCCGGCCTTTGACGACGTCGGACGCCATAACTTACTGCGCGATCGAATCGCAGCTCGCGTTGGCTATGAACTGGCTGACCGCTACGTCCCTGAGTCCAATGAGCCACGCCCAACCATTGACGACAAACTCGCCGTGTTGGAAAACTCGCACCTCATCGGTGGGGAGGACATTCAGGTTCAGTCCAACGAGCTGCACTTAATCCATTTGAAACACCATGACGCCCGCTTGCGTCAATTCTTTGACGCGATCGAAGCCGGGGACACCCCGCTGGGTGAGGCTGTTCAGCCGATGGTGATGATCCACGCTCATGCGACACAGCACGTCGAGATGGGTGGAGTCGATCCAGCTACTTCTGACATGGTCGCTGTTTACCGTCAGCAACTCCAGCAATACGGAGAGATGATTTGGAATGGTCAGGAAAAACTAAAGGCCGAAGCCCGCAAAGCTGAGGAGAAAGCGGCTAGTGAAGCCCAAGAGGGCCAGCAGGCGCAGCCTACGCAGGACCAATCCCTCCCTCCCGAGATGGAGCGCAAGCTCATCGAACAGAACCTCAAACTTCAAATGAAGAAGGAGGAGCACGAACAAAAACTACAGATGCGCCAAGCTGAGTTTGCTCAAAAGCAGGCCATCTATGATGCCAAAGAGGCCGCCAAGCTCCGCCGCCTCGGTGTGTAATTTCCATGCCCTCCACTACCCAAGCACCTATCCCGACCACACTCACTGAGTGGTCAAGGTCCGACAGCCATCGTGACCTCCTCGGCATTGCTTTGCGCCAGCCTTTTATGGTTGGGGCTTTTGCGGTGTTGCGTTACATGAATGCGCCCAAATCCTTGACGACATCTGACCCCAGCGCCGGAGCCCTCTGCCACCAATACCACGCTGGTTGGGAGGCGTGCCTGCGGGCGCTACAAGACCTCCCCGGGTTCAATGAGGGGGCATTCTCCAAAATTCAGAAAGCCTCTGAACTTGAACAAACCGGTCCTTGGAAATGGGCCGCTAACTCCCCCAAACCTGACTCCGCTCAGTAACCGCGATCAACCCCCACATCACCCACCCCCAATATGCTCGTCGACCCCGCCAACCCAACTGCTCCTGAAGCTCCTGTCCGAGACACAATCATTGACCGCCTTGGGGCGGTTGACGACTTGTTTGCTGAACCACCTGCGCCTGATCCTTCCAACCCGACTCCACCGGCTGACCCTTCTACCAATCCGGCCAGCCCTCTACCAGCGGACTCTGATAAAGACGACATGGCTTCTTTCCTTGAGAAGGAAGCCGCGCCTGCTGACCCAGACGCTTCGAGCGTCAAACCTGACGAAGCAGATGACAAGGTTCCAGATGGGCTAACTGAAAAAGCTGGTCAACGCTGGAAGGAACTGAAGTCTGAGATCAAGGATTGGAAGCGGAAATTTGAAGAGGCTTCCACATCTCAAGCCCCGCCTGAAGCGGTCAACAAGCTGAAAGCTGCTGAAGCCGAAGCCACCTCGCTGCGTGAGAAGCTCGAAAGCTACGAGCGTGAACTGACCGGAGTCAAACTTGAAGCTACAGAGGAGTATCAGAAGCGCGTCATCCAACCGCTCGACACGGTTCGAGCGACGGTGGAAGACCTCGCAGATACCTACGAGCTGGACATCGAGGCCCTCAATTCGGCTGTTGTGGAAGACAATCGCAAAGAGCGCGTCAAGAAGCTCGCTCGATTGGCGGAACCGATGCTGGAGCCCGATCGTTTGAAGCTCTACCGGACTGCTGAGGAGTTTGACGCCATCGTCAACACCAAGACCTCGCTTGAAGAGAACGCGGCCGAGACCCTTCAGCGGTTTGACCGAGAGCGTGCAGACACTCAGCGTCGCCAGTCGGTCGCGGAGCTGCACAAACAGAAAGAAGCCGCCGACCAGATGTGGGAGTTGATGGCCCGCAAGCTACCCTTCTTGGCAGACGAAGCGACTGCCAAAGCCATTCGCGCTGAGGCAGATACCGTAGATTTCAGTTCCGCTGATTCCGGGCTTCGTGCCTACGGTGCCTACGCCGGGGCTGCGCTGCCTCGTCTTTCCAAGGCTCTGCGTGAGAAAGATGTTCGGATCGCTGAGCTGGAGCGACAGATTGGTGCTTTCAAGGGGGCGGCCCCTACTGCAGGTGGTAGTGCGCCTGCCTCCGGCCCTAAACCGGGATCGTTCCTTGACGCCATTGAACAGGGACTTGGAGGGCGATAAGATTTTCCTTGACTGATAGGGGGCTCGTCATAGTTTGACGGCGAGTTCGCTCGGTATCTCCAAAACCGTTCACCGTTAGAGTCTATGAGCCTACCTTCCCTTGGCTCGGGGAGTTCATCTGTCAGTCAATCCCACCCCCTCTCTACCCCCTACTTTTATGCCTGCTACTCTCTCTGAATCCCAGCTCGATACGGTCAACTCTATCCTCGTCAGCGAGGCTGGTCGCATCGGTCCTGACATCTACACCAAGTCGCTCAACACGTCCGCGTGGCTCAACCTCGCTCAGCGAGGTGCCTTCCCTGACGAAATGGGCGACGTCATCAACGTCCTCACTTGGGAGCGTTCGCTTCCTGCCAACGGTCTGACGTGGACCGACGTCAACACCCAGCAGTATTTCAACAATGCTGGAGGTGACGGCTCGCTGAGCCCTGATCCCCAGACGTTGGCAAGCTGTCTCCCGACCGCCGCTAAAATCAGCTTCGGTCAGACGGTTCGCTCCTACGGCCTCAAGCAGGCTGCTGTGCAAAGCCCGAAAATCTGCGTCAATGACCTTCGCTTTGCTGCGAAGCGCAAGGACCAGCTCACGGCGATGTTCAACATCCTCAAGGACAACACCAAATGGGCGTGGGAAACCTACTACCGCGCGGTCTACGCTGACTTGGCTGAGCACAAGGTCGTCGTCACCTCTTCGCTCACCAGCGTGGATGGAGCTGCCACTTGGGCTACGCCTGTTGTCGGCACCGTCGCCGCAATGCGACACCTCTCGCAGGGCATCCTCGACCGCGTCTACCTCAAGCTCGTCCGTGAGGGCGCTGAACCTTGGGGCATGGAGAACGGTCGCCCAATCTACGCTGTGGTGCTCAGCCCTGAAGCTCAGGAGTTTCTGTTCCGTGGCATCGGCGGGCTCAACCTGCGCGATGACTTCCGCTACAACAACTCCCGCGTCAACGAGCTGCTCGCCCCTCTGGGTGTCGAACGCTCCTACAAGGGTTGGTTCTATCTCGTGGACATGTTCCCTCGCCGGTTCAATGTCACCGAAGTTCCCGCCTCCAGCCCCACCGCCTACCAGTGGACTGAAATCCTTCCCTTCGCCCCGGAAGAAACCACCAACGGACGTCGCTTCGTCCTCAACTCCGAGTATGAAATCGCGGATGTTGAAGAAGCCTACGTCTTCGTTCGCGAGGCCCTTGAGTTCCAAGTGCCGAAGGCGATCACCGCTCCCGGCGGTGGCACGGCCTTCTCGACGCTGAACTACATGGGTGACTTCCGTTGGCTCAACATTCCGCACGAAACCACCAACCCTGACGGGACGATTGGTTTCTTCCGCGGTGTGATGAGCGTGGCCGCCAAGCCACAGGCTCCCGACCTCGCCACAGTGTTCCGCTTCCGCCGCTGCGCCCCGAGCGTTGCTGGTCTGGCCTGTGACGCCACCAGCGATCCTGCTCCGATCGCTCCGTAACCTACTGAGTGACGGGGAGGGAGGACTGGCCTTTTACGCCTACCTCCCTCCCCTGATCTCATTTTTTTTTTACCCCTACAGCACCCCCTCCTACAGCGATGACCAGCCTCCCAACTCCTGAAGGTTTTGAAATCCCAGAGGGCACGAAGGAAGGTGACACCTTTGAGGCCATGGCAGAACTCCGGCTTGACGCTGGCGGCCGCCTAACCCTCATCAGTCTGGAAGGCTGCGATTGCGAGATGGGTGAAGATGCCGGACCTGAAGGCGAAAAAGGCAAAGGTAAGAGCTTCGTCAGTCAGGTCGAGATTAAAATTGGCTCTGCCGGTCTCGACTAATGAATTTACACGTTGTCCTCAATGACCGTATTCTGGCGTCGTCTCCACGAGCCCGAGTCCCTATTCGCAGCCTTGCCGCTCGTCGCGGTGATAGCTTGACGATCGACGTTTCGTTCTCAATGGATGGACGTGTTGGGCCGCTCCCAGCCGGAGCTATTGTGAGGATTGCTGCGTATGCTGGCCCCGGCTCTCGTGATCCCCTAGTATACGCCACTTCCCCGACCATTGTCGGGCGGGGCATCGCTACTCGGTATCGGTTCTCCGATGTCAGCTTCACGCTGTCTGGATTGTCAGGCCAGTTCGCTGCTCAGCGAGTGGTCCCTCTCACGTTTGAAGTCCGAGTCCAATCCGCCTATTCTATCATCACCACCGCACCTGTCACACTGAACGTATCTCAAACCGCTCAGCTGCCATGACGCCCCCTACTCCTGACACGCTACCAAGCACGCTAGCTGCTATCCTTGGAGGGACTTTTAACCTCCTCGCTTTCATCGTCTCTATGCAGGATATTGAATCATGGCTCCGCGTCAGTTCTTTGGTAGCTGGTAACCTTGTTGGATTCTTGACTATTTGGAATCTGGCCCTCTCTATCCGGCGAAAGAAGGCGGTTGACAAAAAAGAGCCGAATGTCAAGCTTTGACGCCATGCCCTCTCTCATCTCCAAAACTACCGTCCTCGGCGTCATCACTATCATTGCCGCTATCGCCAATGCAGCCCTCAGCTTTCTGAAAACTGGCACCCCCGGTGACATGGGCGAACTCGTCGCCCTCATCGCTGGCGGTTACGGACTTATCAAAGCCGCTGACGCGAAGTGATCTCGTTCTCCGCGCTTACGTCATCCTTGTCCGCCTTCCTGCTTGCTGCAGCTGAGGCGGCTAAGATTTTTCCGATCTGGTTAGCGTGGAAATTAGCTGTCGAACTCAACGATCTTGACGATGAAATTTTTCGCTACAGTGCTTCTACTTCTGTTGACCGTGCCCGGCTGTTGCAGTTGGAATCACGACACGCGAGACTCTCCCGCCTCTATGCCCTCGTCAGCCCCGCCACGATTGTTCCTTCGGGCAAATCAGAGCTACGTCCCACTGACGGATGAGGTTTGGGTCAACCTGCAAGACCATTTGGAAATCCTAGCTGACCGCAACCGACTACGCGCCCTCGCCCAATGAGTACTCCCCCATCAGCCAAACTGAGACCAGAACACTCGCTTGCAATCGGCAAACACATCCTTGATGTGGAAGCTCGCCGTGACCGTAGCGGACGCCTTGTTGTCTACCGACTGCCCGCTGGTGACGGTGGTGGAACCTTCGAGGTTGCGGGCATCAATGACCGGTATCACCCCGAGGCTGCGGCCCGCCTCGCGTCCCTCATCGCTGGCAAAAAGTTTGTGCAGGCTGAGCAGGAAGCTGCCGAGCACATTCTGAAGGTCACAGATACAGCAGGCAACTGGGCTCGAAGTCCTTTTTTGGAAGCGGCCCTTCGAGATACCGCCTTCAACCGAGGCACTACTGGCTGCGCCCGCATCCTGCAGATGGCCCTTGACGTAGAAGTTGACGGCAAGGTTGGTCCGATGACGCTGTCTGCGCTGGCTCGCGCTGAGAAGGAGCCCCGCGCCTTTCTTCTT